>JAABUO010004653.1_pt1 | contig 16154 bp, 11 predicted proteins | sample 5559291 | NCBI WGS metagenome assembly JAABUO01 (sample SAMN10711878, study PRJNA513372) | rock metagenome | isolation source: Antarctica rocks | place: Antarctica: Victoria Land, Finger Mt sud
GGCTTGTGCCTACTTTACTTTGTGAGGTAAGACTTTGCACAGCCCTGACTAGCTGTCTCATCTTCTTGACCTCCACCATCATGCACTTTGGCTTGCGGGCAAGCTTGCAGACACGGCCGCTTTGTGAGTTGCCTAATGACATAACAAAGCGCCGGACAGATCTGCTTTGTGGCTGCAATACCCAGATGATTTTGCAGCTGTCAGCACTCGAGCCACTTCAAAGTCACTTCTGTCTTGAAAGTTTCAAGCATGTCGATTTTGCACACAGACTGCATGACAGCGCCCCTGCCCTAAGTGCACATGTTAGCATACATGGTGCTGGTTGAATCCCACTATTCAGGGTAGGCATACATAGACATCTGTCTCTTTCCTCAGCTGTCATGCGTTGCAGCGGCAGCATGGATTGCTGCTTATATATATATTGATGCCTGAAATGCTTTTGTACATTGAAGCTCATTCATATCTTGAGAATAGGCTTGAATCTGCTAAGACAGCCAGCACTGATGCAGCATCTGGCTGAACTATCTCACTATCGCTGTTACCCGTGTGCCAGAGCATTGGGTAATCAAAATGACTTGCATTTTGTGCAGCTGAGCTGCCTGCTTATCACAACTGAGCTGACATCTGATGATGATGACCCTGAATTAATGGGTTTAACAGCTTGTGCACATTGTGAAATGCTTGTGCTTTCCCAATTGAAGCGGGGTAAGCAATCTAGTCAATCACCGAGCTGACAGTTTTCAACTGAGCTGACCGTTGTTGCAACTGAGCTGACTGTTGCAACTAAGCTGACAATTTGATGCAGATGGTCATGAAACAGGCAGCTTGATGCATACGTTCCAGGGCAGACAGAGCACCTGTCCTTTGCCCTGTGAGAATTGGTAGACGACAGTATGGTCAACAGCGCTGACAGATTGCAATTTCAGCTGACTATCTGCTGCAACTGATTTGGCTGTTTGCTGCAACACAGCTGAGAATTGCAGACTACTCAACTTACGGCAAGACAACCGTGCAGGGGCAGTTTAGTGTTGTGCTGCACTTTGTGACAGAGTGAAAGGAACTTCGAGGTGGGCTACCAAAGTATGGAAAGGCCACCGATAAGTCAGACGTAAGTTGAATGTTGCATGCCTTGTATGTCCATACCTTTCATCATGAAACTAAAACCACGAAGTTGACTTCAGACGAGACTTGAACACCTTGCATCCTGGGCAAGGAAAGTCGCCATCACTATTCTTGGTGTCAGCATCACTGTATCTCTTGATCTCTTTGTCAATCAATGTCAGTCACACAATTCGTTAGTGTGTTTGTTTGCGTGAAACTAGCTAGCACAGGGCAGTCACTTTAGGATCTGCACAGTCCGCTACCGTATGTTGTCTTACGCGATCTCTGCAGTGGGAAATTACCATGGGTCATTCTGGTCGTGACGCCTTTGCCATGTTGGCTATTTGAGAAAGTTTTCTGGCCGTAATGCAACAATGTTACAAGTCCTGCCAAGTCCATTGAGAATCCCTCCTGGCAAGGCTCAACAGCGCGCGCCTTGCTGCTCTTTGTGCCGGTGGGTTTGATGGCCGAAAACCGGCGGCTTCTTTGCACCTCGCGTTCAAAATTCAGCGCACAGAAGTTCTACAAACACTGGCTTCCTAGTAACATCAAACTAACACACGACTTAGCCGAGGCAGCACTGGGCAGCACACGTCTCGAGAATTATGCCTCCTTCGACCGTCTTGTACACGCTACACATGTCCACGTCGCCCAAGCCATTGTCAAAGACAATGTCATAAAAGCGCAAGCGATAAGCGATAACTCTGCCGCCAATGATTGTGAGGTGTATCCCTGTTTGCAAGGAGCGCAGTGCGTGTGGGTGGCTCCCAACTGCAGCACTGGCAGTCGCTTTGGACCTGTTGTGTTTCAGTTCAGGCTGTGGGGTGACGAGGTAACAGTCAGGCAGCAGTTGTGAGCTTGTACTATGCTTAGTTTTGTGAACTCAGTCAGCTAGATCCGTCCTGGTCTGTGAAAATAACATCAAAAACTGCAGGGCATTTACAAACCTTGGTGCAGAAACGGCAAAGATGATTGGAACTGGTACTGGCTTGAGATCATAGACTATAGTAAAAGCCAGTCTGCATCCCGCATTCTGGTCACAAGAAAGCATTATTCTGAACTGGAGGGGACTCGGTTCAACCCGTATGTGCGAGGAGGCCCCGTCTACATCAAGCAAGGAGAAGTCCCACATCAGGATTTTTTCTACGCCCTGCAACGAACAGCCAAGTACGAAGGCAAAGGCACCATGGAACACACAGTGGAATTTCTGCGCGAGAGTGTGTACAGGTGAGAGATCGCAATGTATGTCTTGGCAACCAATGTGTTGCGTTCCCTGAGTCCTAACAAGTCAATCTGTATGCAGTATATTTCAGGTAGATGAGATCTGTTTTCAACAGCATGCCACTGACTGCAAAAGGTACTTGCACAATTGCGATGAGGTATTCAGCGAAGAACAGGCCAGGCTAGCTCTCTTGCTTGGCTCGACAGAAGCTGTGGCTAAGGCAGTCTGGAAGAAACTCAACTCAGACTTGACAACTGTGATGGTGCAGTGCTGCAAAGACCTGCTACAATCAGCCATGCCCATTGACAACGAGCCCAACAATGCAGAGCAAGAAAAGAAAGCAAAGTCTGCTGTTGTTGACGCTGCACATGCAGATGAGTGCTTATGGCTAGGTGTGCAGGGGGCTGCTGGTGCAGGCAATCTTAATGCAGCCCGCTTTCATGCCAGCAAAATGTCATTTGACAGCTTGCAGATCAAGCTCAAATGTCGTTTTAGTGGCTGCTTTGCAAGCTGATTGATCAGGGTCTGTTTGATTGCTTCTTTGCGTGTTGACCTTTCCAGCTGGCTGCATATCATGCTGGCAGTTTGTGTCCAAGACACTAGTATGCACGCTGGATGGGTGCTGTCTGACACACGCGTGATGAGGTTGCTTTAGCAAGAATGTTGAAGTGGGCAGATTTTCTACTGCGAGGTTGGTCAGCACCTGGCACCATAGCAAGCCATAAGCACCGATGCAGAGCGCTTGTGTGCGAAAAAGTAGAAGCATTGCACACATAGCTACTAGCTGGTACAAATTGTCTCCGATAGGAATGTTGACAGACAAATTAATGCCTCTGCATGGACTCTGCTGAGACAGCGTAGCCATGCCTGTCTGGCCCTACCGTGAAGGGGATGAAGCTGTTTGCTGTGTTACACGTTGACGGAATTCGAAATACAATTTAGACAGGATCTGCTGTACTCGCCTGCTGTTTCATATACAGGATGTACTTGTGTTTCATGGTATCTTCGTTTGACAGCCTTTTACCAGCTTGTTTACCCTACAACAAGCGTGAACCGTTCTGTGCCTGCAGGAACTTTGGGTGAGGTTGCACATGTTGCAAAAGCATTGCAGGGCTGCTTCACTAGCCGAACCTGCTAATGTGATGCCAACAAATAGAAAAGCTGAAGCAATAGTGCATGCATGGTTCCAGTCAGACTGCAGTATCACTGTCGAAGTTCGAAAACAAAAGCAACATAAAGTCTAGCAGCATCGAAACCTCCAACAACAGGCAAGATTTCTGCATAGCACCCCTCTCTTGCCTGTGCAACATCCATCTACAATACATCTTCATTGCTTCGTGGTGGGCTTTGCACACTGTTTTTACAGCACTGCTTCGACACCCATGCCAGAAAGCAAAACAGAGTTCTGTTGTTGCTGGGTACATGCAGCAGAGCCTGAAACTGAAACGTTTCCTATGTGAGCCCATGTTATTCCCCTTATCAGCAGCCGACGTTCTAGGTGAGCAAGCAGTTGTGCTGACATTGGTTGCCTCAACAGCCTAACCCCTCTGTGCAATGCTAGACATCAGGACTGGCTGGGAATTAACGCATGCAGGGCAACGCAGTCACTGCATCACCCTGCATCTACTTATGGCAGTGTGTAATGGACTGGCTACCGCCAACAGTCCATGTTAGTCGGTCCATCAGCAACAGCCATACTCACAATGCAGCAACACTAGCATAGGAGATGCGACCATTTGACAGTGAGCTGCCGCGAGCACAGCATGTGAGGCTCAGCTTGCCGCTTTTCTGTTCTTGTTGCTTTCTCGGAGCTGAGATGACAAACTACCTTTGAGCTACAGGATGCAGCTGAGGAGACCAATTGCAGAGGCGATGGCGAATTGCTGGTGAGTACACCATTGTCCCCCCCAAAGGTCTACCTAGCCGTTGGTACAAGCTGTTAGATGTCAGGCTGTGACGCCTACAAGTCACAGGTTCAAGCCTCAGTGGTAACAAGCTGATTCTTCAAGCTCTGTGTCGGGTAAATAGGGAGGGGGGTTTCTGCCCTTGCCAATGCGTCTATGGTACTCGCCCTTATACTCCCCGAAGGGGGTAAAGAGCGCACACCCTTAGGGTGCATTTAAGTGTCTAATGTTAGTGCATGTGGCGCTCAGAACTAGGTGTCCCAGAGGGGCACGCCCAGTAGGTACCTGGCATTTACCCCTTTGGAGGTATAGGCCGGCACACCTGTAATTATCAATATTATCATTACACCGGAGCTGATAGGGCACACCTTGTTAGCTTTATTGTCAGCAAAGTGGACAGGATAGGAAATGGCCGCTGAGCTCTGCACCTGAGCTAACGTACGACAGCTAAACTGACAAATCACAGCCAAGCTGGCAGATCACGGCCAAACCAATAATGGTTGCTTGGACAGGGCGCATGTCATGCTTTGAACGCAATGCAGAGTGACAGCATGCGCCCTGCTTTGATGAATGGCTACAAGGGATACAGCACACATCTTTGGAGGGAGTATGCTGTTCAAGCTTGGCAGAGGCTCTAGATACACCTATGCCTGTGCCCCGGGAGTCACGAGCAGATTTGTGATGTAAGTGCATTCCATTAGCAAACCATTAGAAGAGCATTAAGCCGCTGCTGCCACCAACTCGAAATGGTCCACCTGCTGAGCAACCCTGTTGTATTGCTGCGACAGAGTTTCATATCTAGCATGTCGATTATATCATGATATGTTCCACAATGGTGTACCACCAGGCCTTCAGCAGTTTACTCTGCTGCCATACAACGCTTACCGAAGCAGACCATACTTGGCGGTTACCCTTAGCAATTGATTGAAATTGATACCCTTCTAGCAAGCTAGGTGGGTAGCAGGTAAGCCTCACCCTGCTTCTGAGCGCCTACCGCTTGGTTATTCACCTGAAGGTGTGCCGACGATGTGGCCAGCACCGCGCAGCATAATCAATCCGGGACGAACCCGTACCTACTTAACCCGACGTCAATCCAAAGACCAAATTCCGAGAAACCTGGAACCGAACTGCCGACCGACTGCTTGTGAGGCAAGTCGCTTATACCGTAGGCTAGGTGGTCCTACGGGGGCAATGCATCAAGCTTATCTAGCTTTCGTATATTTCTGCCAGAGACATTTGTTGTGGTGCTGTAGAAATTGACTAATTCATCCCTGTGTCCTCTTCTGCAATGTTTTGCCTTTTGAGCTCATTCAGGGCATTGTATTCTATGCGTTGCAGAGTTGTACACTGGTCTTGGTCTGCAAGCAGCTGACAGAGAAGCGTTATTCATGGCTGCACCTCGTCTGCATACAGACTGGTAGCTTTGAAACCATCTCTTAAAGGATTGCCATCAGGTGCTGTGCAAATCCAGACAGGCATAGCATAGTGTGGTTTGCATTTGCGAAATGTACACAGAAAGTTGCAATACTGACCTATTCTGGCCCCATTGCTGAGACTGCTTTGCATGAAGCACTTATGATCAGGGTTTTACGTCACCATAAGGAGATGGAACACCTCTCTGAAGCTCCCTGCTTGTCAGTGACATCAAACGATCGTTGATAGCATTTTTTCGCTGCCACACGACGACAGACATTTACATAGCTGATCTTGGACAAAGCTTTCCACACAGATTGCACCAAAGAGATCCTGTGACTTTCTGGCAATCACCTCATCCAACAGGTCTTTATAAAAGAGCATACAGTAAGGTATGGCAGTGTAAAAGCCTGCTGCAAGTAATCCAGTGTAAACTCTTCATGGCAAGTCATAGCAGCGGAATCCATCTTCACCAGCCATTCTCACAATGCAGTGTAAAAGGAGCTCTTTGCGTTACCCTCAAGTTTGAGCAATGATTTGTAAGTGCTGCGCAGACCAACCCAGCTTGTTGGGATCGAATTGCGCCCAAATGTGCGTGTTTTGACTTGCAGACACCGCGTCTTAATTCCATGCTGAACGTTGACCAGACCTTTCAATATCACTCACACAGCTAGCACTATGACGTGTCCAATGGGCCAACATGCTGCAAACGCTGTCGATGTTAGCCACGAAGAGAGAGGAGAGAGATTGCAATGCTTTTGCCAGCCAAGAAGAAGAAGAAGAAGAAGTCTGATCACATCTGCCAGAGAAACCTGGTACCCTTGAAAAAGACGTTATACGGAATCTGGCAATTTGATGGGGATGTAGGGGTCGCGCAATAGCAGCTGTGAAGGCACGGTGGAACTTCCAGTGGAGCCGGTAGGTTTCGGTGTCCACCCGCGAGCGCAAGAGATACAAGCGAAGGACCGCCTGAAGCTTGCTCGATCATGAGCAGGCTTATACACGTGTCGCCGCTTGTTGCCCACAGCTTGCACCGCGCCAACAGCTGGGATACACACGTTTACGAGCAGAAGCGAAGCTTCTAGTTTCTCTGTCCTCGAAGGCCTCAGTATGGACATAGGTCCAGCTGTCGAGGAAGCTCTGCTGCCGCTGAGACTGAAGGCTTGTGGTTTGGTTGTTCGAAAGGTTGACTCGGTGTTGAAAGAGGTGGACGCTGCGTTGCAGCATGTACACCAGGAGCACAACCATAGTCGCAAAGCTATCAAGCGCTTCGTCCAGGCCAATGTATTCTTGTCACTCAAGGATGGTCACTTTCATTCCAGCCTAGAGGCTCTTCAATCTCACCTTGGTCAAGGTGGTCACAGGCTGTCCCGCAAAATCGTCAAGCGTTTTCCATATGCAAGGATGTGCATGATCAAAGCTTAGCTAGGTACGATGTTGCAAACTTTTAATACAGACAGCATGCAGTCAAGCTGGAGCATATCCTCAGCAGTCTAGTATGTGTGCAGGTGCTGATGTTGCTGGACTTTACACATCATCTGCTTGACAATACGAACATTTTTATCACCGGGAACGCCTCCAGGGCCTGCGCTTTCAGGAATCACTTAGCCAAGTCATCATGCCTAGGCAAGGTGCAGGTTGAGCATCCTATTCATCCGCTTTGCATCTTTTTCGATATCTGGTAGTCTGCAGTGTACTGACTCGCCTTGCATAGTTTGTCTCTTGCCGCTTCTTGATCTCAATCTCCAAGGCTCACCATGATCAAACACCTTGGACCTAGCATACATTTTACGTGTCTGCATGTGATTTCAACATGCAGCATTACGATTCTATTCATGACAGTCTTGCTAGCGCTCCATGTTGAATGGGAATCACCGGCTGAGAATGTTTGCTATGATTGTGAAGTTGATTGTCTTGAATGCCTGCCTAGTGATTCACAGGAATTCAGACATAGATGAGGCTTGCGCAACAAAGCAGAAGCACAGGTTTTGCTGGCTGCTGCTAAAATGAGGGCCCATTTAGTGAGTATGGGCAGCTCACTGGTTGCAATGGCTGATAAGAATTGAAGCATTGCTTACCTACCCAAAATTTTAGCTTGTTGCTTGTTGTGTCACGTAAGATCACGAAGGAAGCTTTGCTTACTTTGCACAAACAATTTGGCCCAAGCTTATCGCATGGCGTGTTGACAACCAATGCTCCATAGCTTGCAATTAGTCTAGATCGTATCATGTGATTGACAAAAAATATGTTGTGGTGCTCTATTCATGAGGACATGGTAAGGAGTGCTGGTCATCATTTGACATGATGCATTGCTTTCCTGCATGGCGTGTGCAGCTGTAGAGCAGGTGCTTGCGTTGTCTGCATTCACCACTCTTACATCGCAAAGACAAAGTGGACACCAGCTGGATGCCAGCTGAAGATTCTGGCATCTTGTTGATGTCACTTGTCAGAAGAGCCCTTGTTGTCTGCTACACCGATATGCTCAGAAGCAGTTGGTGTACCACTTGTGCTGTTCTCACCAATACTTTGAGGTCATGATTGATAGCAACAGCACGACATGACAATGCACACAATACAATTCTATTTGGGTGTTTCATGCACATGTACACAAAGCAAACCTAGCCAAGGCCTGGCCCTACCACACTTGTGTCTATGTTGCTGCTTCACCCCGGTAAGGCATTGTGGAAGCTAATGGTGTGATCAGGTTATGGGATCTGGGAAAACACAACTATTTAAACTCAATATTTAAAAAATTCCGATTGTCTAACATATGTTGCTGAGATTTTTCAAAGTTGCTTTGGGATTGAGCAACTTTGGAAACATTCATAAATATTGTAATAGTTATTTCACATGCACTTGGTGTTCGTCCAACCTGGTGGACAAGCATCAAGATGCGTACAGCATGGTCTGCATTGCGTGATGGACACCAAGACAATGTGTGATCTAATGAGAATATGCTTGCAAACCATATATTGGGGACACGAATAACATGCTGCGCAGCCCAGCTCATCCATCAATGCTGCACTTAATGACACAAGCAGATGTTGTGTTTGATATGCAATGGAGCTACACTGCATGTCCACAATTGTAAAGATTCGCTCAAATGCGCATAGCATCAATGCAAGCACCACATGGGGATTTGATGCTTTGACACTTTGCTGCATATGGTCAAGCAAGTAGATCAAGGCTGCATGTGCATATGTGACCAATCAAAAGCAGGAACCATGTTGGTTTGTTTGACATCATCTCAAACGGTGCAATTGCTGTACCAACAATCTGTGTTCTCAGCATATATGACAAGCACTAGCAGCTGTTGTGGTCATTTTCTGTAACATTCGAATTGCTTGTTTTTTGGAATTAAATTGAATTACATTTGAACTATTTAAGTCAGCTCAGCTGCACCTATCAGACCAGCTGCAACAAGTCAACTCAGCTGCCAAGTGCCAGCTGGTTTGCAATCTGTCATCTCAGCTGCAAGCTGTCTGCTCAGTCATGATCTGTCAATCTTGGCTGCACCCTGTCAGCTCAGCTGCAACATGTCAGCTCAGCTGCACCCAGTCAGCTCAGATGAAACCTGGCATCTCAATTGCATCATGTTGGCTGAGCTGTAGTCTGTCTCCTCATTTTTACTCTCTGTCCGCTCGGCTGCAGTCAGCTCAACTGTCATATGTTAGCTCAGATGCAATCTGTCAGCTCAACTGGCATATGTTGGCTCAGATGCAATCTGTCAGCTCAGCTGCCACTTGTCCAGTTTGCTGTCAGCTCAGCTGCAACATGTCAGCTCAGCTGCAACATGTCAGCTCAGCTGCACCCTGTCAGCGCAGATGAAACTTGTCATCTAAGCTGCATCATGTCACACATATGCAGGATTTGCCAACAATGAGAGAGCCTGTCATGACAGAGCGGACTGTATGACATGGACGTCTTAGCTGTGCTGGGCTACATTTCCATGGAGATGCAAGGTTGCTGAAGCAGCTCTTGCTTACCTTCAACAGCCAGCATTTTGAAGTCAGTGCACCAGAGCTGAAATTCCTTAAGGGATAACTGATCCAGCTGCAGCCTGTCAACTGTGCTGCGACCTGTCAGCTGTAGTGGTGTCAGCTCACCTCAACTATGCTAGCTCTGCTGCAATCCTTTCGCTCAGCTACAATCTGTCCACTCAAGTGCAATCTGTCAGCTTGGTTGTGTACAATCAGCTCATCTGTGATCTGTCAGCTCTGGCTGCAATGTGTCAGCTCAGCTCAAATGCAGACTCTCAGCTGGGCTGCAACCCTTTCAATCAAGCACGATCTGTCAGCTCAACTGCAAACTGTCAGCTCAGCTGCACTCTGTCAACTCGAGTGCAGTCTGTCAGCCAATCTGTATACAACCAGCTCCTCTGTAGTCTGTCAGCTCCAGGTGGAGTATGTCAGCTTATTTCAAACGCAGAGTGTCTGCTTGGCTGCAGTCTGGCAGCTCAGCTGCAATTTGTCAGCTCAGCTCAATTTCAAGTTGTCAACTCAATTCTCAGCTCACGTGCAGTGTGTCAGCTCAGCTGCAAATTGTCAACTCAGCTGTCAGCTCAGCTGGCAACTTGTGAACTCAGCTGTCAGCTCAGCTGCAATTTGTCAACTCAGCTGTCAGCTTAGCTGCAACTTGTCAACTCAGCTGTCAGCTCAGGTGCAAGTTGTCAGCTCAGCTGCACTCTGTTAGTCGTGTAGACCCTCTGCCAAGCTTGAACAACATACTACCTCCAAAACTGTCGGCTGTATTCCTTATAGCCACTAATCAAAGCAGGGTGCATGCTGTCACTGTGCATTGAATGACACGCCCTGTCCAAGCAACCACATGCGTACCCAGCTTGAGCAACACCATGATATTGCAAGGTGTATACAACCATCCCTTGAGAAATGAGCAGAGATGTCCACTAAGAAGCATGCAAAAGTCACACCCTTAAGCTCGGACACAAAAGGACAATTGATCAAAAGTCTCATGGCCATTGCAACTCAAATGCAGTAGGTTGATCATGCCTACACAGGTTGTGTACCTGTCTTGCAATGGCTACAACACCAGTCTTTGCAGAGTATGAACCCTTGGACAGTCACAAACACTTGAGCAGTAGTATTAATAAGAATGATAATCATAACATCAACACTGGTTACATGCACACAACATGAGCAAGCAACCTCATACTGCAAAATCGTTACTCAAATCTCGTACATGAGCAAGCAACATCAGACACAAGGGTTAGCGGCAGTTTGATGTTTGACTGCAAGGCTGGTTTGCCAACTTTGCTTGGCCAAAGACCAAGGCAGCTTCAATGATGCTCCAGTAGCCAATGTGCTGTCTGTATCAGTCTCTAGTCTCTGGTAATTATCATTGCCCACACTTGTGTTGCATTTAGCTGAAGCAATTATATGAAGATATACTGTACTGTATGCTGTGCCTCATGCACACAGTACCTTGAAGTAGTGCATGCGTCTACTTGGTGGTCACATTTTTGTCTCAGGCATATGGTGCTTGTGTTCTTCTTGTAGCGCTTGTAAGGATACTCATGACAGACATGGCCAGTGCATCATATGTGTCAATCAGTCAGGGGGATTCCTGCTGCATCTGCTTTTTGATTTGTGACCCAGTAAACCCAGTATTAAATGAGAGTTGTATATCACACTCATTTCATCTGTACAAGTTTGTCTTGTTCATTTTGCCTTCTAGCTTTGAAGAGCACACTATGCATTACAATGATGCATCTCACATTGATTATGCCATCTTGTCCACTCATCTGACAAGCGAATCCGCTTCAGGTATGTGCCCCCAATACTGACTGGGCTGATGACACACTATTGCTTTTCACGGCATACAGTACCTTGACATGACAAGCGAGCGATGTCGTTGCAATTGTTGCCTATTTTTCTCTTCTGGTAACTACAATGTCTGGAATGCAGTACAGGAGACACAGTCGCAATCAAGAGGATGACTGGGAGAAGAGACGTCTGGCTGCTGTCAAGCGACTCAACAAGTCCATCACAGGGGGCAGACAAATTCAGCCACAATTATGGACATTGCAATACTACATGCTGGAATGGCGGGAGCGTGAGTGGAGGCTACAACCATTGCAACATGCAGTGAAGAACACACATGACCGCCTCAAGTATGCTGCTGAGCATGAGTGGAGCACCCTTGCCTTGCAGACACAGGTGTTTGCTTGCTTTTCTGGGCAGTCACAATGACATCCCTGTTGGTCTCAAAAGGAACATAAAGTTCACGTCTTAGTAGTATGATATGGTTCAAAAGCTCACTTGTCCCAAATGTGGCTACTGCACAAAGCAGATCGGACACTACAACAGGCATGTCAAGAAATCAGGGGGATGCAAGCGCAAGGAGGTGGAGCATTGTGCTCATTGTCAAAAGAATTTTGCAGTGAATGGCTCTGGGCTGAGAAAGCATGCTTGCTTAGCCAGTGATCTGTTGCCATTCAATACACGTCTTTCAGCTGATTGCACAAGATCTGTGGATGCGGCTTTGCAGCAGCTACAGAAGTTGAGTAAGTACCACCTCAAACAACTTGGATTTGCTGACTCAGACCCCTTGAATGTGGCTGTTGCCGCTATACAATATTTGCACTTCAATCCTGCACTTGCACAGAGTCAGAACATCACCCTTTGCCAACACAGTGCCAGCAAATTTGACATTGTGCAACGCTGTTGTGGTGTTCTTGTGTGGGTTCCTTGGCCTAAGGATGATATCTTACCTGTCTTGCTGGATGAAGCTGCAGACATTGTCGAGGGACTCGCAGAAGTTGTGCCATCAAAGCTCCCAAAACGACAGTCAGGACACCTCAAAGGCTATGTGAACCATGTCTTGCGGCCATGCTGGAAGAGCAATCATCCAGAATGGTATGAGGAGATGTACAGAAGGCAACGCCCAAATCTAGTAGAGAACAGGGATGCTGTGTGTGCTGCTGTCACTGCACTCGAGTTCAGGTGATGCAACGAACTGGGTTGCATGCATGGGTAGTGTGCATGTAGAGCCTGTTATCTTGAGTGATCTGTGTATATGTCATGTGCCAAATATTCAATCTTGAATTTCCTTGCCAAGGCTCTCCTAGAGAGCACTGGAATTGATTGCTGTGTGTTCAGGATCTGTCAACCAGCTCAAATATAAAGATAAAAAGTTTCTGGATATCCATTTCTTGTTAGTGATGTGGAGCCTGTTGAAAGGCTATCATGGGGTTATTTGCTTTATTGCATATCTATACTCCACTGTTGGTGTCACCGTTCTGACTAGCGAATCATCATGCACCTGCCAGCATTGCATGTAGACACCTTTCGCTAGATATTTAATTATTCACTATTCAAAGGTTTGCCATGTTTCTGATTTAACCATTTAGCTGTTGCAAGTTGAGGGTTTTCAACCGACTTTTTTTGGGGGGAAAAATACACTGGATATTCAATTATGACATGTAACATTTTGTGCCTGAACAAGGGCCAGTCTGGCTTCGTTTCTCTTGCGGCATATCCAATATCCACAGTGATTTCGCTTGATTTGAGCAGTGAATCATCGATGATATCATGCATTGCCAGCATTGTACGTGAGACACGTTTTGCCAGACATTCAGTTATTCAATATTCCGCAAGTTGTCACGTTTCTAGTTGAGACCATTCTGTCCTTGCATGTCGAGGGTTTTCAACCAACCTTTTTTGTGAAAAGAAAATAGGTTGGATATTCATTTTGGATATTAAATATTTTGCCGCTGATTAAGGGCCATTATGGGCTTGTTTATCTTGCAACGTATCCAATATCCACTGTGTCTGTCATTGATCTGAGCAGTGAATCAACACGCACCTGTCTGTGTGGCATGAAAGCTCCTGATGGCGTCTTCTGCCTCTGTGAGAAACTCTACCATGTCTTGCTGTCTGTGGGGCATCTCTTCAAACGTGAATTCCAGTCGATTATTGAGCAGCGGTGTTTCCCACAGTTGTCAGTTGCCATTGATGGCGCAGGAAGGGCTTGATAAGGGTAGCTTGGCATTTTTTCGTTCAAGCTAGCTGTCATAGGTTTCAATCTGCTCCAGGTCTGACCCGGGTCTGATCTGGGTCAGACCTGGTTATGTTTGCCATATTTCTGACTTGACCACTTATCTGTTGCAAGTTGAGGGTTTTCAACCAACATTTCTTGGGGAAAACGTAAACTGGATGTTCAATTATGACATCCAGTTGACGTGTAAGATGTTGTGCCTCATCAAGGGCCAGTCTGGCTTCATTTAATAATAATAATAGTAATTACAGGTGTTCTGGCCGTTTCTGCTAGGTACCTACTAGGTGTGTCTATACCTAGTTCTGCGCGCCTAAATTTACTAACACTAGACACTAAGTCGCACCCAAGGGGGCGTACGCTGATAGGGCAAGTGCCATAGACGCGTTGGCGAGGACAGAAAGTCCACTCCCTATTACCCGACACAGAAGCCTGGAAAAATCAGCATGTTACCACTGAGGCATGAACCTGTGACCTGTAGTGTCAAAGACTGACAACCAACAGCCTATACCAAAGGCTAGGTGGACCTGGATTCATTTCTCTTGCGGCATATCCAATATCCACAGTGTTTCCACTTGACTTGAGCAGTGCATCATCATGCACCTGCCATATTGCCAGACATTCAATTATTTAATAATCAGCAAGTTGTCATGTTTCTAGTTGAGACCATTCTGTTGTTGCAGGTTGAGGGTTTTCAACCACCCTTTTTTGTGGAAAGAAAATATATTGAATATTCATTTTTAATATGAAATATTTTGCTGCTGATTAAGGGCCAGTATGGGCTTGTTTCTCTTGCTATATATCCCATATCCACTTTGTCTGTAATTGATCTGAGTAGTGAATCGACATGCACCTGCCTGTGTAGCATAAAAGCTCCTGATGGCATCTTCTGCCTCTTTGAGAAACTCTACCATGTCTTGCTGCGGCTGTCTGTTGGGGTCGTTTGTGACGTCCTCTATGTCTTCTCGACCCTGTGTCAAGTCATGGTACAATTGCTTCTCCAGATCTTCGTTCAAGCTAGCTGTCATGGAAGGTTTGAATCTGGTCCAGGTCTGACCCGGGTCAGACCCGGGTCTGGACCTGGGTCTGGGTTGTGCTCTTGCGATTCTGCGCTACGATGCGAACATGACATATTGCAGCTGAGCTGACAGACTGCAACCAAACAGACGGAGCACAAAAGAGGAGACAGGCTACGGCTCAGCCAGCCTGTTGCAGGTGAGATGACAAATTTTATCTGAGCTGACAGGTCGCAGCTAAGTTGACAGCCGACTTGACGAGTTGCAACTGAGCCTTCAGATAGCAGCTGAGCTGAGCTGACATACCGCAGCTGAACTGCCATGTTGCAGCTGAGCTGACTGACTGAGCTGACAGACTGCTGCCAAGCTGACATGTCATGACTGAGCAGACATATTGCAGCTGAGACGACAGACTGCAACTGGACTGACACAATTCAGGGCAGAGCTGCAAAGGAGGTGACACTGTGTAGCAGTGCTGACTGACTGCAGCCAAGCGTATTGACTGCAGACGGGCTGAAAACCTACAGCGGGGCTGAAAGGTGTGCACCTGAGCTGACAGTTTGAAGTTGACTGGGATCGTGTCAGCCGAGCTGACAAACTGCAGCTCCGCTGACCAGCTGCAGCCAAAGCAGACAGATTGCCAAGTTGACAGTTTCAACTGCAGCTGTTGGATTGCAGCTGAGCTGACAGGTCAAAGCTGGGCTGACAGATTGCAGGGGTCCTGAATGTGTGCAGCTGGACTCACTGATTGCTGACTGGCTGTGTGCAGCAAAGCTGACAGTCTGCAGCCATAGCTGTCTGCAGTCCAAGTCCAAAGGCCAAAGACAATAAACTCTGGCCATTTTGTTCAAGCTGCAACAAGAAGCACTGAAAACAGGGCTGTGTTGTGTGCACAGGCTTTGCTTTTGTCAGAGCAGAGCCTGTGCCACAAGCCTAATTTTCAACATTTTTGGGAAAACGCTCTAGCAAGAGAACAACAGCTCTGCTGGCAAAAGTGGATACTATGCTTAGAAGCTGGTCAAATTTCCCAAAGCCCAAGGTGTGTTGACTGTATCCTTGCATATGTTGTTTGCGCTCTGCCTGCACTGCCTCAAAGTTGCTGCCCTTCTTTCTGCTCTGTCTTTGAATTCAAACACTGCTGCACTTGCCAATCTGCCGCAAGCGCTCTAAGCCGTTTCTGCAGAAGCGGGTCACACCATCGTGACCATTGAAAGCCCAACTGTTGCTGCTGTGCCGCTTGGCATTACAGAAGCTGCTCAGCGCAAGATCTTGCCGCTTGCGTAGCGTGACCTCACTAATGGATACAAAGTTGTGGCCAGCACTGTAATTCGAACTGCTTCCGGCTGAAGCTGGGTCACTGTGTCACAATACTTGCTTCTATTCATTGAACCTGTCTGTACGTGCAAGAGCCATTATTGTTGCAGCTCAGTGGCCTATGTAAGTTAACAAGTTACAACCAGTCATTGTTAACTTTGTCAACACAGA
>JAABUO010004654.1_pt1 | contig 16154 bp, 23 predicted proteins | sample 5559291 | NCBI WGS metagenome assembly JAABUO01 (sample SAMN10711878, study PRJNA513372) | rock metagenome | isolation source: Antarctica rocks | place: Antarctica: Victoria Land, Finger Mt sud
TGATTCAGGCATTGGCCCTATGATTCAGGCATTAAAAGCTGCTGACAGTTGTAGTTAGTCTGCACATATACACCACAGACAGCTTGGTCCTCCTGGTACAAATATCGCTGGTCGTAGAACATGAGCATGCAATGAGCGGCTACTGCCTGCTGTGACCACAGTCAATTCCTTGGCTTTGCACACTTTCAATCATGTCAGCAAAACCCTGATCTGTGCTGTCTGATGCAGATCACCGTGAGCTGATTGTACTGCCATGGTCTGATACATGTTGTAGATGCTGCACACTTCAAGGCAGCTCCCAGAGTGAAATCCAAGACATTTGTGCGCCTGCCCGGAAGAAGGTACTGTCCCACTTGGCCTTCTGCCTGTGCAGCTGGCGCTAAATCACATGGCAACTGCTGTCACAGTAGCAGCCAACAGCACAAGTTATGCATTATACTGAACGTGCTTATGCCCATTGTGGCATTTCAGTTACCCATCAGTGCCAGCAGTCAGGATCCTCTTCCTGTTGTGCTCAGTGAGGACAACAGTGACAGCACCCTGATGGCACGCCACTTCAGGGCTCTGCCTCACCACAAACTTGATCAGCGCGCCGCTCCACATCAGCAGACTGCCATTCTCTGCACCGCACAGAACCTGCAGCAGCAGTTGCACCATTCACCCATTGGATACATGTCTTCCCTTAGGGGTCAGGTGCAGCAGCAGTACAGCTGCTCTTGCTGTCGGTTGAAAGTCTGCAAGTAAGGTTACCAATGCAAGGCAGTGGTGCAGCTTCATGTTGTGCATTGCTGCCACTCAAACACGGGCAATCTGGCAGTTGTGTGCGTGCCAGTCATGCATCAGTGTGAGATGACATGTGATTGTCTTTGCACAGCTGGCCTGTTCTCTTTCACGAAGGTGGCTTGTTGTTTTCATGCTGCTGGCTGTGTCTTGAGCTCAGTTTTGCTGCAAACAAAGAACCCATGAATTTGTTTGCAGCAAAACTGAGCTCAAACAAGCCTATATGCGCATCGCTGTCAAGCAGACTTTATCATGTACTAAGTGATGGAGCAATTGTCACATGGCTAAGTCATGCAGCACTCTACCTTGCCATCAGGCAGGTCAGTGTAGCCAGAGACATCACTGAGCTCCTCATTGGCAAACTTGCCAATGCTGCCCTGCAGCTTGAGGCCTGTGAAGGTGCGAGCCATACTCCAGAACCTGATATGCCCTGTCCCTGTAGCAAACGGATAAGAGGCATTAGCTTGAAACTATGGCATGAGCCCATGCAAGACACAGCAGAGCAGGCCATGCAAGGAGCTAGTATGTTGAAGGCTTGCTGTGCACAGGCAAAAGCGCCAGACGCATGCAATAGTGCTGCTTCAGCATTTGGAATGCACCTAGGCTTGGAAACACAGGTAGCAGGTTGCTGGTAAGTACAGTGATGCAAGGGACGTCTGCCTTCGCATGAGCATTGGCTGCAGGTGGAATTGACATGAACAGCATGCCTATGCGCGCAGAGTGTCACGCCATGGCATCCAAAAAACCACAGAGATCAGACCTGAAGTCACCAAGGAGCCATCAGCGTATGGGCAGAATGACACGCAGTAGACCTCTTGGGAGAAGGCCTTGCTACGCAACAACGTGCAGCCAGAGCGCCAGTCCCAGACTGTCAGCATGAAGTCTGGGTAAGACCCCACAGTTGCTAGTCTGTCCCCAGCCTGGTTGAAGGCAGCTGCTGAGTAAGCTTGCTCTGTGCCGTGCTTCAGGGTCTGTTCTAGGGTCAGGCTAGGGTACTGGTAGATGTAAGCATTTGGGGGACCATGCTGGCTTTTCTCACCAACTACAAAGTTCCTACGGTAAGGATCACCAGAAAATTGGGATGTAACTGTGGTATCATAAGCGGCGTCCCATGCATGCTCTGTGAGCTTGCATGTCTGCAGTGAGTCGGGTAGAGTTCTGCTCACAGCTTACCAAGTGACAGCATAGCAATGTCACAGGACCTGATTCCAAAGATATCAGGCTGATACCTCAACACTGTGATTTTGTGGGGGTTTGCAATTGGTCACCTGTGATCAGCAGAGGCCGCCAAAGCTCCTACCCCTTCAGCCACAGGTGTGGAAATATACTGTGGGACACACGTTGTGAGATCCAGCAGAATGACGTTGGTGCCAGCAGATGTCAGCAGGGTGTGGTCATCAATGAGATGGATGTTGTTGCGCTTCTGACTGTCCAAGGATAGCAAGCCTTGCATCAACAAAGTATCTGCTGGCAATTTGTTGGCTGCTGCCTCCTGCAGATTGTCAGATGCTGCTGATTGACAGGCATGGATATGTCTGCATTGTCAAAATGTGTTGCAAGGGTACCATGTCCACCTTGCCTGTGTGTAGCAAAATATGCTGTGCACACACAGTGGTCTGCAAGCACTGTTGATGCATTTGCTTTCTGAATTCTCAAGCAACGCAAATAGTGCAGAACCGTTCAGGTAGGCCACAGATCAACACTGCACATGTAACCAGAGAAGTGTCAATACCTGCTCAGCAAGCTGATTGTTGACAGCAAGATTTGCAGTGTCCGCTATCTCAACCTTAAGCGCAGATGCACCTGCACCTGCAGCTGCATCTGCCTCTGATGTCGGGCCGGCTTCCTCCACAACCTCTGCAGATTGGCCCTGCTGAGTGTAGGCAACGTCAGCCTGATCAGTTGCAGCAGAAGTTGCAAGACCGTGCTCGATCCCTTGATCAACCGACTGAACTGTCTCGGACAGCTCAGGGTCCACGAGAGCTGCAGCGTACGGCAAAGCCTGCGGCTGAGGCTCGTGCAGACTCTCCTGAACAAAAAGGTGCATGATCAGGTCCCTCTACTCAGTTTACGCAGCTGGCATGATGCAAAAGCTTGCATCCCATCATCTAGTAAAAGTACCTGCTCTTCGGAGGGTTCCATGGTGATGTTGTGAACTAGACTCGGCACTGCACACCTCCCAACACTTCCAGGTCTGATCCAATTTAGTGTGAGGCCTGTCCGGTTGTCAGTGCGCGCCTGCTTCCTTTAAGTGAGATTTCATGCCATTGTGTACCGGCACCCGCGCTCAAGTACAACTACTAGATCTCCATCTTTACACGTTAATAAAACAATAAGTTACATGTAAACAAGCTCAATTAACATGCATGCAATGAACATGCTATAATATATAGTACATAGGGTTTGGCAATTTGAAAGATGCAATGGCAGGTGATGTGCCAGCAAGATCAGACCACTGATCTCCTAAGCTGCCTGCTATCACATACCCTCTGGCCATCAGTTGAGCCCTCTTGTCTGGCTTATATATAGATGCCAATCTTGTATCGTCTGGATCTCGCATATCAAGCTGGAGATAGCACGGCTGACTTTCTGTTATATTGGGGTCAGTGCATTGTGACCCATATCCTGCAGCCTGTAGGTTGCTCGCTGTGGATTGCCTGTTGTTGCCTGTGTCATGCCTGCCAACAAACATGTCAAGCTCAGTCAGACCCGTAAGACAAGTAATCAAAATGAGTGCTCTGTTTCTGTGCAATCACTCACAGAAACAAGAGGCACCCGCATTTGGTGCAGACAGTAGACACCTGTGCACCTGACGTGCAAATCACAACACAGGCTCAGCCATCGAATGCTCAACACTCACACAGTCGAGTGCAACAAAACAACTTGAGTCACCAAAGCAAGCAGCTGATGACTAGCTTTGCTTGCATCCACTGTATGTGAACAAGAACACCAAACTTCTAATCAAAGCCATGGTATGTACACTAGCTAGCTATCTAGCTAGCAGGCATGTTGTCTGAGGAAGGCAGTGGCATGTATATCAGCTGTCCAGCAAACACATCTGCCCTTCAGCCAGCTGCAACAGCTATCTGCAGCCAACTGCAACAAGCCAGTGCAACAGCTAAGAGCGAAAGCCGGATCAAAGTCTGACCTGCCAGTGAGGAATGTGACGGTGAAGCCCTGGTGGTAAAGGGCATTAAAAAGGGACCTGCTGGGCGTCAAGGCTGGAGCATTCCCGGCTGCCTGCCAAGCTCTGCGTGAACAACACAGTCTGATCAGCTTGGAGTTTCTAGGTCAAATAGAAAGGGATTGGAGGTGCTGCAAGAAAAAGCACACTGTCCAGAGCTAGATATAGTCTGGGGCTTGACACAGGTGTATGCCAGCAGGAGAGATGCACCCCCCAGAAATCTAAAGTGTTGGATACCTGATGTTGGATACCCACTTGACACACAATGCTGCACTGTGCTCACATAGTCCTATGCATGCTAGTTGCTAAGAACTGCATATATACAGCCAGGCATCGCTGGCAGATGATGCCATTGCATTTTCCTGATGCACTATGCAATGAGGATGTCCTAATCGGAAGATATCAGTAATGCTAGTGTGCTGGCAACTGCTTGCAAGTACAAGACGTGCCAACATTTTGTCTGTATTGTGGCTTGTTACGTTGGTTACTTTGCGTAGCAGTTGCAACCAAGTTTTGGTAATACAAAAGGTGCAGTGTGAACTGCTTCCATAAGCATGTTATGCTCTTGACAAGCTTGCTGGTCATTGCTGTCATGTGCATGGCTGCCCAAACGTGATAGCAGGCTGCACAGATTGTGAATATGCCAACTTGGCTGTTTAGGTAATTTACAGAGGTCATGACCAAGGAACTGTCACACCTTCTTGCAGAATCATCTTCGGGCACGCCAGCCAGCTGATACTCCTGCCACTCCTGTCATTCAACATCAGGAGTAGAGCATATTGATGCTTGATACATCATTTCTGTGAACACGCAGCACAGACATTGTGTGTGCATATGGCATAAGATTGACCATCATGCATGCACATGCAAAGCGGCAATTTGAATGCATGTAGACATGTATGTTAATGTGTCGTGTCACAGGCAGCACCACGTGAGCCCAACCAGAATTGGTATTAAGGATATCAGCAAGAGGGCCTTACTGGCAGGTTGGACAAAGTAGTTTCGTCAATGTCGAAGACAACCACTTGTGACCGGCTCACATTCTCAACATTGTCAAAATAATCTGCAGCTGCGTTAATAGCAATTTTCACGTCCTTCAAATAAGGGCCAACCTGCCAAAAAAAACCCAGGTCTTGATTCAGTTGAAATAGGCATGTAGGACTTCTGCAGCTGCTCAGCACTGATGCTGCGGCACGTGCACATGAATCAGTGTACTTCAAGTGTCCACTTACAATGTAAGCTCTCAACTCCATTCTGCATTGTGCTGAAAGTATGCATGGTTCTGGAAAGGTGCCATCCACGACTTTGCCCCCACCCAAAGCGTACAGGCAATTAGACTCTGCTAAGGGCTTTTTGCCAAAAGCTACAAAGCCCTGTGCAACAGAATCTCAATGAGTTGCTTGTTCGAGAAACGAATGGCCCATTCAAAAGCACAATTTTGTCCTCTGCTGTCGTGCTGCTTGTGCGCTATCGTCCAGCAACTCAGAACACTCTCCTTACCAGAGTGATCCCAAATACAAATACGAGGAACGTGCTCAAGCAGGCCCAGGCAAGCAGTCCGTTCTGCCCACAGACGGCCTCTCGGATTCGCTCAGATCGAGGCAACAGAGCCTCTTTGGCCTCCAGCTGCAGCGACCCCCCCGTGTCGCTGTCCGCCTCAGCCATGTCCAAGCCGTACCCTCACCTCGCACAGCTCGAATGACGACCCACCGATGATGATCGGCTGAAGCTCGCCCCAAAGAAGTTAGGCGCGCTTCCGGCGGTACCACAGCACGCGCTCTGAGAATTCGCCCCCGCAAGGCATCCTAAACCATATGCATACGGAACACCATTGGTGACTAAGACCTTGAATATTCCTGCAGCCATGTGAACAACATCATGACTAACACTTTGTTTCCATTCTCTCATTTAGGTGCACTTTCACTAAATCTCCGTTCAATCATGAGTGCACGCAATTCTACCAACTGAAAGGACATATGCTACGCACGCGCATGTAGGAGTTCTTATGGCCTTGACTTGATGCTTGACTTCGTTTGTACAAGTCTACATGCAAGCAATGTAGCAACAATTTACCAAACAGTTACAGTCCTAAGCGCTGGCCTCAATGAAGACCAAATTGCAATTCAACGTCTAGACATTTGTTCCCCAGATGCAACGCACTTAGTATCAGACAGTCATGGAAAATGTAAGCCACATTTGAAAGCAGAGTATAAAGTGAAGCCCAGGTATCTGCTTTGGTTTGATGCACATGAAAGCACTGTATAGAAGAAGAGGGACGCGAGCAGCGGGTGGCAGTTTTGCAGATCTGCAACCTGCTGGCCATCACTGCGCCTGCATCATTGCAACACAATTAAGTAGCTGCACACATTCCCAAGATGTTGCGACACGCAGCCCGTGGTCTGTGCCGACGGGGTCTGACTGCTCGCACGATCAGCACAACAGCCATGGCTCGTCAGGACGATGAGGCTCTTCCGAAAGCTTTTACCGACCGATTCACTAAGCTCGTATCTAGCACAATGGCACCTCCAAATTTTCCTACAGACTTCTTGCCCAAAGAGCAGAAAGAGGTCAAAGAAGCTCCATCTACTGTGCCTGACAAGTTGACCTTCAACTTTTATCTACCTCACGAGCAGATTGCCAAGGCCAGGAAGGTCAGGCAATGCGCTTGCCTTTGCTGTTAACACACCCGTCAGCCTGAGCGCCTCATCTGCATTCCTGTATTTCAGATTAATGCCTGCCACCTACATGTATTTGCATGCTGCAGGTGGACCTGGTACTACTTCCTGCAGTTACAGGAGATTTTGGTGCCATGCCTGGTCACGTTCCAACCGTGGCACAGCTACGGCCTGGAGTAATAACAATCCATAACGAGATGGACAAGGACATTGAGAAGTACTTCGTCAGCAGTGGCTACGCCTTCGTTCATGCAGACTCAACAACTGACATTGTGGCAGTAGAGGCATTCAAGCTTGATGAATTTGACACTGATGCAGTAAGAGCTGGTCTGCAAGAGTACACAGCCAAGTTAGCATCGCTACAAGGGGGTGGCAAAGGAGATGACTATGAGATTGCAGCTGCACAAATAGGAGTAGAGGTTTACTCAGCAATGAACTCAGCCATCTGATTAGCTCCCCATGTGTGTATATTTGGCTGTCATACCATTTGCTCATACTGTCAAGACTCATCAGCTGCAGCAGTGTGCCAGGACCTGCAACTGTCTAGAGATGATGTGGTCCAGCTGTCAGGCACTCACTTGCATATGAGGCTGTGAGTTGAGCAGCAAGTGCACAAAGCACTAGCATGGCAACCAGTGGCTGTTGATCTTGCTTTCAGATCACTGAACGTAGGGCCCGTTTGGCCATGTTGTGTAATGGATCCCAACTAGTACTTTCCTATTGACAGACGCAGCATGTGTTATCTTCATAGCCATCATCTGTGCAGGTGCTGACAAGCAACTTAATGCAGCATCATCAAAATTGCGTGAGTGTCTTAGGTGGCTGACACTACAGATTATTTGTCTGGCAGGCGTGTGCATTCAGCATATAGAAATCATAGTAATTGGAAAAAAGTTGTGATGCCATCCTTCCATGACTTTGAAAGCCTTCAGGTGAGGCGCAGCAGCAGTCTATCTGGCTGCTCAATAAAGTGCTTCCATTTGTTGCTAAATTCTGCCAATGTTGCACCATCCAGCACCCTATGATCAGCACCCCAGCTGATGTTCAGCAACGCTGCCTTCTCAACTTCTCCATCTGCTGCAAACCTTGGCAGATGTCTGACCTTGCCTAGTGCTACAATGGCTATTTCTGGAGGATTCACTAAAGGTGTAGCATATGTGCCACCGATGGTGCCTGCAATGGACTGAATTGTCAGACATGCTCATGCACATGGGAATGCTGAATTTTTAATCTATGCTGCAAGTCTACAGCCATTTTAGATGTCATATGCCTGCATACACAAGACCAGTAGCAGCAAGCGCCATGGGTCTGCCCAATCCCACTGCCATACCAAGCCAACCCTGGACATACAATGACAATAACATTCAAAGTAAAATGAACTGGGTGCCCTTGTGCTTCCAAACTCTAAAGTGCTCTTCTAGCGACCTCCAGCAAAAGTGACAGCACATGCTCTCAATGTTAGGGACTCAGATGCGTCGAAGTCATCAGCACTGCATTGAACCACAGACACCACAGATGATGTCACCTATGTTTGAGATGCTGACAGTCCCTCCCATGACATCAGACTGGTTCACCCGCCCAATGGCGGCATCCTTCTGCAGCCGCACAAGCTCAGCAGCAATGCTGGCGACGTTGCGACGTTGCACGTTCTTGATGTTGGGCACCACCAGACCAGAGGGGGTCGCCATTGCCACCCCTATGTTGTGAGAGCTGTGCTGGAGAAGAGCGTCTGCTTTGTCATTCAGGCTGCTGTTGACTATGGGAAACTCCTCTAAGGCAGCTGATAGTGCCTACAAGGCACAACATTGCTGCATTGACAGGCACCAGGGGTCGTATGTTGCCAACCCAGTCTATGTTTCTAACAAGCAACATTGTTGCAATACTGCAAGCCCATTACTACACTGTTGATGATCTACATTGAGCTTGGTGTACTGTGCAGCCAGACTGCATGGCAAACCCGTTGGTAAGTTGAGTAGAATAACTTGTACCACAGCAACTTTGCTGACACTACAGTTGAGAGCATATGCTATGCGACGCTATGGATGTCATGATACCAGACTAAGTCTTACACTGTTTTGCGACATGCCCATCAGGCCAAAGCTAAATTTACGAATGCAGCTGATGCTTGCAAATGCAGGTTATGCTGGCAATGGTCGCCTTGCCACGTCAGCAGGAGACAAATACACTGGCAGCTGCATATTATGTAGCTGACTCTTTTCATCATAAATAGACCACATGAGTGCGCAGCTTGGCAAGCATAACAGGCGTAGCTGAGTGTTTGGTTCAGACATGTACCTTGATCATGACAGGCAGGAAGGTGAGGTGGACTCCCTGCAGCACTGAGTCATCCTTGATCCTGTGCCTCAGAGACATCAATGCCCGCATGTCCAACTCGTCACACAGATGGAAATGAGGAATGGCTCCTGCTTTCACCATGCTTTTCACCATAGCGCGCTTATACCCCCTGAGGGGAATGATAGTCGAGTCTGAATGCAAGCTGTCGGGCGCTGCTCCTTGACTGGGTGGGGAGGAATCTGGCAGAGTGCCAGGGGAGCTGACTGGACTTACTGAGGCTGCTGATGGGTGCTGACTGGATGTGGATGGGGCTGAGGGCACTTCCAAGGATGCCGGTGAGGGCTGCTGTGAGACAGCTGAGTGTGCCTGTTGTTCCAGTACCAGCAGCACATCCTCTGCAACAGCAATTGTCCGAGTGTATGCACATTGCTGCCTTAAGGCATACACAGTCTGATGCATGCATGTGTGCCATGATCCATATGCTAATGAGCTGCCGTCTGCCCTTTGTGAGAAGCACATGCAACCTTTTCTTAGGAGTTCATTCCCATGAATGGTGCAGAACCCTTCCTTACCAGCTGAATTGCGATTACTAAGAGTGTCATCTTTGATCTGTACACCATCTCAATATAGGGGTGCTGTGTTGTACATATAATGTATGCTGCTTACTATCAAGTTGGTATCAAGAGAAAAGAAAAGAAAAGTTTACGCTTTTCAGCGATCATAACGGGAGCCTCCTAAGGCGGCAACCCGGAGCAGTATGTATCAAACATAGGGAGGAGGCCCACCTCGTGTAATGCGGCCTTCAGGTCCAGTGCCAGTGACAGCAGCCAGGTTGATGCTGTTCTCCTTGGCCAGGTGCTTGGTGGCGGGGCTGGCAAACACCTTGTAGCCTGGTGGCGACTTCTGCCTCACACTTGCCACTGGGGCGTCATCAATCTCTGATGGCGTCGGTGGTACAGTCTGCAAATGGACGTCACAATAGACTGCAGATATGATGTGCTTGGCTGCTGTCAGTGGCGCAGTACGCTCTGTTTAGTAAAGTAAAGTTTACGCTTTTCAGCGATCATGACGGGAGCCTCCTGAGGCGGCAGCCCGGAGCGCTCTGTTTGTACAGCTTGCAGTGCCGCAGTGGTGTCTCATTCAAGGTCCCTGCTCAAATGTCTTGAGATACTGAGCACAATGTGTATGCAGTCTGCTGCTTCATGCACCAGCATTCCATGTTGCTGACAACAATAAGAACTTTTGGCATGCTTGCTCAAGTCTGCACAGTGCTGTGTTGTACACACATGCTTGCTTGTGCCCGACTGTCAGTGTTAAAACTCTGTGACAACTATGGTCTTGGCTGGCCACTCAGCTCTTTTAACATTAACAATGACACTGCCAGGAGTGTTGTTCAATGTCACATGATGCTGCATGTTGTTTGACGCGCAATGCATGCATGAATGACAGGATGAAAATGCCTAACCTCTGTCTGTACTGCAGCACCATCTTGGGTGGATGTCTCTTCAGTGACCTCAATATCCACCAAAGGTGATCCAACCTGCGCGAGAGGTGAATGCGTAGGTTACCAGCTGGCTGCTAGCATGCAGGCACATGGCACAGCTGTGCAAAGTTGATAGTATGTGGGGGAGCAGCTTGAAGAGCATGCAGTGAAGTAATGTGTGCACCTGAACAATATCGCCCACAGTGTGGTGCAGCTTCTTGATCATCCCAGCATATCTGCTGGTAATCTCAACAGCTGCCTTGTCGCTCTGTACTTCACAGATTTTCTCAAACTCCTCAACACGGCTCCCTTGCTGCATGGACAGAGACGGTGAGGGTCAGTGCTGGTGAGAAGTCAGCACTTGCTATGAGTGTTGGGCTTGGTAATGACCTGCCTCTGAGCACCTGCTATCTTACCTCAACATACCACTCTGTCAATTCACATTCTTTGATGCCTTCTCCAGTCTGAGCCAGCGGAAACTGGACGACATTTGATGCAGCAAGTGGGACACTGGTATGAAAGTTTGAGAAGGCCTGGTAGGAATAGCCTGTTTTTCGTCTGCTGGTCACATTATCTTCAAGAGGCGACACACAAGACCAAGCCGATAACGTCAAAGAGGGACCGCGTGCCGCAATGGAACCCAGGCATGTCAGTTTAGGCTTTTCCGAACTTATGATCCATAACGATCCGGAGCGAGCACTCGGGTGTTTCAGACCCCGTGAGGCATTCTGCAGCGATGTCGCTAGTCGCCACATGACATATGACCCGGTTGTTTAGTCTTGTGCGCGTCCAGCGCTCGTGAGGTCGCCCCGCCAAGGATCGACTTATGCACACTTGACTTTTGCAATGACGATATTAGTCAGCAGCTGCTGATGTTTATGACAGTGAGAATTGTGACTGTTACTATGTGTGTGTGTGACTGTGAGAATTGTGAACCGTCGAGAATTCGTGTCATGGTGCACCAAATAGTAAAGGCCCGAGCACCTGGACAATGTGGTGTGCAAAGTTGGGGGTCCAGGCTCCACTTCGGATGGAGCTTCAGGCGTTGACGGTGCTATAGCTATGCAACATCCAACCAACACATGCCGCACAAATCAAGCTTGCAAGCTGTGCTACCTTGTGTTTGAGTGCAGGCAGCTTTTACCGTGCAACACAAGTAAGCCAGTCAGAAGCTGATGCCGCTTCTCTTTGGTCTTGTCTAATAACAGTCAACAGTTCAGCCATTCTATATACACACAACCCAATCGGCGCAAGGGCGCTTGGTTCTTAGAAAGTCAACGTTGAACAACTTACTCAGGGGTGTGCAGGTTACCCTTCATAAATCATTACTAATTAGTTATAAATTCTACTACTTACTTTATAAATAGAGACTTTATTGCGATTACTGCCGATTAATTTTGGGTGCTGAAACACCCAATTGTTGTTCAAACAAGGTAATTTATATTTGAGCAGGTATTTGTTTGTTTTCATTTCACACAAAATGGGCAAAACAATCCCAAATGAGCCGAAATTAGGGGAATTTGGTGGCAAAAACAGTTTGTGTCGAGTTTGAGAGGGAAAAAAGCTTGGTGAAACAGGTGACTTGTCGTTTTGGGGCTCAAGAATCTGTGCAAATTGGCAGATGCATCGCCCTTAAGGTTACTGGGTAATTGATGACATTGGTGAGTAATGTGCCTACGCAATGTGTTCGTGCAATTTCCCAGAATTTGCCTCCCGATTCCTCGCAGAGTCTTGTTGACATTAGATGGCAGAATCTTGTCTCTGGCTTGCGGCTCGCGAAACAAATTCGACCGACCTTTTGCGGATCACGATATCCCCTTACCTTAACAGACGAGGGCGTGAAGCGCTAAAGTGAAGTGCGGACCGGCTTGCAGGGTAGCCTCGTGAATGCAAGACTGAACCGCAGAACCAGCTGTGTCCTTCCCATTAGGCTCTCCGTCGTCTGGAGATTAGTCGCAGGAAGCTTCCACTCTGAGCACACTATTTTTGCTGGCTGTCCTGAGAATGTCAAGGAAGGTCCCACCAGCAAACTGAACTGTGCCGGTAGGTCAGAAGCTACGGCACACTGAAAGGCCGTTGCTAATGCTTCAGCTTTGTTTTGCTGCCGGAAATGCGACCGTGTCACACCATGCTTGCAGGTCAGGGTTCAGCAGAGCCCCTCTGACCTAATCAAGTCCCATGACACAGATTCATGTCACTGCGTCTTCCCAGACCTTTGCTTGTGAAAGTTGTGGCCACCTGAATGTGGTGCCTTTTCATCAGCCTGATGGCTTGAAGGCTGCAGACAAAGCTCAGGAACCCGCTGCTGAGCAAGCTCCCTCTGAGCACCAGGCCCTTGAGCAGGTGGACCTGCCCATGGTGCTTGACGGTCAGAAGCCAGAAACAACCATCAGTAGGCTTGCAGATGACACAGAGGATCTCAACGCTCTTGCAGCTGCCAATGCAGCACAGGATGGCAAGCTCGAGCAGCATCTAGAGGAGCTTCACCTACATCAGGCTCATGCCCACAGCCCACACCACTTGGGACAGCGCAGGGCTAGTCACCTTCACCCGTCTGGTCTCATCCCTCGCAGACCGTCCTTGCTCAGCCGACAGTCCTCTGAGGCTCAAGATATTGCTTCTCAAGAAGAAGAGCAGCAGCCGCATCAGCGTTCAGGTGTGCCCCAGCCTCACCCCCCCAGCACCCACCTCGATACCCCTGGTCAGCCCTCAGACTCCCTTCAGCATCCTGGCACAGGATCAGGCTCATCCCATTCACAGGCGATGATCTCAGGAAGCCGCACTAACTCTGGCGTGAATATACCAGGCCATGAGGCGGGAACTGTTGTTTTCACTCTTAAGGGCCCAACAGAGGTTATCCTGGCTCAGCTTCAGAGGAACACAGCATCTGTTGGCAGTGGTGTATCATCCCACAACAGGACACCAAGTGGGACGCCCATGGCCAGAGCAGGTGCGTAGCTGTAAAGCAGATCCCGGCCTACTTTACATGCACTTTCTGTGCATGTTTCGTGCCAGACAAGCTTGCTACTGAAGGCAGTGAAGTTTGTGAAGTTGAGTCTGCCGGACTGTATGTGTTTTGCCTCCCTTTGTTTTTGCTCTTGCTGCCTTGCTTGCCACTGACAATGGAATGGTAACTGCATTCCCTGAGGCACTTCTGCCAGGCCCAAGCGAAACCCTTGCATCTCGAATGTCTTCATCATGTTCTTTCCCTGATTTTCCCTGTCATGCAGGTGTTCCACAGATGTTCAATGTCAGCTATCCCGGTGCGCCTCCAAATTTGAACAGGCCTAGCATGCTAGGGGTAGCGCCAGGGACGCCAGGGACAGGGGCAGAGGGCAGTGCCATTGAGGGCACTTCTGGCAGCCCCAAGAGGGACAAGACAGCATGTTCAGATGCCCAATCTGTTTCGAGGATCTGCACAAGGATGATGTGTTTGTGGCCAGCATGTGTGGGCATGAGATGTGCCGTGGCTGTGCCAGGCAGATGGTGCTTACTGCAATCAGGTACCCCAGGCTCGAAGTTCTCACCACTTTGTTTTCATGACCAACAGCCCTCACCACTAATCTCTTGCTCCATGCACTCGTGTCAGCGCTTCTTTTCCTTGGCCAGTGGCCAGTACTGTACTGTGCTGTGCTGTACTGTACTGTACTGTACTGTACTGTACTGTACTGTACTGTACTGTACTGTACTGTACTGTACTGTACTGTACTGTACTGTACTGTACTGTACTGTAAGGGTAACGATACTGCCCTGTGATGTACTGACAGCTGTACTGGAGCAGCCTGTACTGCTGTTGCGAACCAGATCACTGAGCAAGGACATCAGTCAAAGGATGGCTGGCAAGCTTGACCCATGACATGCTCTGAGATTTAGGATGTCCGCTCTCAGCACAACACTGCTTTGCAAGCAAGCCAGAGCATGCACAGCATGGCCTGGAGCAGCACAGCACAGCACAGCGTGCTATCTCTTGTCTCACAGCCTGCTTGTAGTCACCGAGCGCTGCATCACTCAAAACCCATTCTTCACTACAGCAATTGCTTGAAGTGTTGCAGCTGAGCTCAATGCAGAGCGCCCATTCAACAAGCTGGCATGACACGGCAGATGGTGAGGCAGGAGTATACTGAAATGCCACTGTTTTTGCACTGACATATGTCTGTCTATTGGACATATCGACATGACAATGTCTGCTATCAAGCCAAAGATGGAATCCGTCTTCTGCATATCTTAACTCAAGGTTGCTTGTCTATACAAACAGGCCTGCTGGTGTCTATGGTACCTGCATGTCTTGACCAACTGCTGCTTTGTGATGGCAGCATCAAACACCCAGTAGACAAGAAAAGAAAAGTTTACGCTTTCCAGCGATCATAATGGGAGCCTCTTAAGGTGGCAGCCCGGAGCTATGACCATAGGCCATAGCCCACAAACACCCAGTAACCTTACTCTTGCAGTGCATATGCTGCTGACAGAGCTGACAGATGCGCAAGACAGACTGCTTTGGAGAGACAAGACTTGTTCCGCATGTACCTAGCTCATCATGAGCTGGAAAGCGAATTTATTATTATTATTATTATTATTATCATTATCATTATTATTATTACAGAGCTGACACAGATGGGGTTGGTGCAGGGCATGGCTGTGGTCTTGAGCCGGGAGCCCATCTTCCTGTGCCCCCTATGCAACTATGCCTGGTGCCGGCGCTGCAAGTGTGACTGGCACTCCTTCCAAACATGCGACCAGCATCAGCGCGAAAAGCTGAGCAGTAGGCAGCAGGTATTGCACACATGATGGCTCTTGCAACCTGACCATCAATTTGGCGGTGCTACTTGCCCTGACGCAAGCACTCAAAAAGTACGGAATTGACAATATAAACAGTCTGCGTACAGCGATTTGGTTCAGAATGCAGCATTCAGCAATCAAATGTCAACTCAATTGCAGTGATGATCTTCCAGCAGGTGGCTGCTCATTTGAGCATGGCAGCAGACTTCTGCTTCTTTGTGTACACTGACCTGACCTGCACCCTATTTCCTCAGGGCAAAGTTGGTGGTACTTGTTGCTTGCATAGTGAGCTTTCAATCTGCTGTGGTGTGTACAATGAACAATCCAATTTGCTGATTTTTAGATATCAGGCTGATCTTCAAACGTCCTGGGAAATGTCACATGTCTTTTCAGCAGCAGGTTCAACAGGTACACATCAATGTTCCGTTTGTGCAGGATGAGCCTCATGACAAGGCTTTCCAGGCCTGGCTGAAGGAGAACCGCACCATTGCCTGCCCCACATGCGGTCAGGGCCTTCAGAAGCAAGAGGGCTGCAACCACCTGCAGTGCGTTCCAGGGGCTTTTACCTGTCCTCCTGTGCCCATTGGCCTCAACTCTATTGCCAACGGATTTGCGCTCACTTGCCCTTTGCCTGCTGCCAATTGCCGTCTGTCTGTTTGCTCAGTGCTGCATGCCCCCTGTGCCTTCAGTTCCCACCTCTTCTGCCTACTATGCCATTCTCACATGTCCTGCACTCTATTCACTTACAGCCCTTTGCCTTTTATGGCCTGCCCCAGCTGTGGTCATTGTATTCTGGGCTTTTGCCACCTTCAGTACATCCTCCGCCCTAAAAACACCTTCTTGTTTGGCATGTCAGCCTATTGTTGTCTGCCTCATACACTTATCATGCCTTGCCTGCTACCCGTTGCATTGTCCTCAGGTCAGCATCCTCACATTGGATGCAGGTGCACCAGCTGCAAGA
>JAABUO010004656.1_pt1 | contig 16151 bp, 12 predicted proteins | sample 5559291 | NCBI WGS metagenome assembly JAABUO01 (sample SAMN10711878, study PRJNA513372) | rock metagenome | isolation source: Antarctica rocks | place: Antarctica: Victoria Land, Finger Mt sud
TGCCGATTAACTCCGCCCTGGGCAATTCCACCACGATAGACAGCACGTTGTAGCCTGCCAGGAAGTCCGAAGCCGCCGGCCGTCCGCCGGAAGCGACCTTCGGGTTGAAGCTGGTATCTTTGGGCGTGTCGGGCGTGGGATCGACGACTTTGGAGAGCGGTGTGCCCCGGTCAGGAAGGATCTTGAAGAACTGGTTCAGGTCAAAGAAGAACGGGTCTTCACGTGCCCCGCAGAACGCCGTGATGCCCGGCTGAGGCGAGAACGCCTTGTTGATCGTGCCTGTGGTCAGTCCTAGCTGATAGAGCAGGGTGGAATTGATGCCCGTCATGCGCGGCGGGAGCGGGCCGGCGATGGCGATGGTCTGGTTCGGCCCCGTGCCGGTGGCCTTCATCTGGATCACCAGATGCTCGACATTGTCTCCGACGTTGTCAATCTTGAACTGATACAGCACATCCGGGTCGAACGAGATGCTGGCCGACTGTCCCGTTGGGATCAGTGGGTGGACATTCATCACCAGCACGACATTGTTCGGGTTGTTTGGGCTGGGAAAAACGAACACGTCGGTCAAGTCCGCACCGGGTGTTGCGGCGATGGTCGGCGTGTCGGCGTGGTCTGAGCCACGGGTGACGGTGGCGATGGAAAAGATCACCGCTGGGGTGAGAACGGCGGCTCCTATAAGCGCCGCGAGTTTCTTGCGCGAGAAAACCATTGCATGTTCCTCCATTCCGTTTGCGGGCATGATTGTCCGCCTTGCGAAGTCGCCTGCTTCCGCATCGGCCTTCTCGGTGAAGTATACCTAACAAAACCAGCAAAACATGGTCTCTTGGAAGAATAAGAGTATGTATAAAAAGTCAGCATTTTGGCAATAAGGCTTCGTGAACGAACGTAAACCTTATTCCACTGACCTGACAGACCGCCAGTGGCAGCATCTGGAACCACTTTTGCCCGCCGTCAGGCGGGGCGGGCGGCCAGCCCGCTACACGCGCCGCGAGATCGTGAACGCCATCGTGAGCCGCAACTCATAGATGACCGTATCATCGAAGATCTGTAACATCTCGCGGTGGTTCTGTTGCAGCCGATGACGTGCTTTATCAGAAACAACTGTAGAATGATGGATTAGTATGGTTTGTTGATTGATTTCCACCGGCCCCCATTTATGTACAATTTCTATCCAGGATGAGAGGCTTGGGGATGAAACGGCGAAAATCTGGGTAACTTACTGACATATACTTCGGAAACTCAGGTAAGGAGATCGTTTTGTACAAAAAACTTCAATGGCTCACGCTGGTACTTATAGCTGCCATCGCTTCATTGCCAGCCGTTCCCGCTCAGGCACAGACCATGTCCGGCAGTGTCAGCGTGGGCGGCGCGCATCGCCTATCGCGTCCAAGGCCACGGCCCCGCCCTGATGCTTGTTCATGGCTACCCTCTTTCGGGAGAACTGTTCGCCAAGAATCGCTCCACGTTGGCCCGTCGTTTTACGGTCGTTACCCCAGATCTGCGCGGGTTTGGCAGCAGTACTACGCCCGATAGTGAAGGCTCAGTCCAGATCTATTCGAAGGACATGCCGGCCGTGATGAACCACTTAAATATCAAAAAGGCGATTATCGGCGGCATGAGCATGGGTGGTCCGGTCGTCCTGGAAATGTACCGCGAAGCGCCGCAGAGGTTTCGGGGGCTGATCCTCATCGACTCGACCACCTCGCCTGCGAATGATGTGGAGAAAGCGCAGTGGCCCGGCTTCGGCAAGCAGGCCGAAGACAAGGGCGTCGCGTCCATGGTCCCCGTCCTAATGCCCCAGATGTTGACGACCGAGACGCGCATAGCGAACCCTGCCTTAGTGGGGTTCGTTGGCAGCATCGTAAAACGGGGATCGGTCAAGGCCGCCGTCGGGGGCGGGCAGACGCTCGCCACACGTCCCGACTCCCGGAACATAAAAGTCAAAGTCCCAGTGCTGATCATCGTAGGCAAAGAATATCCGATTTACCCGGTGGAAATGCAGCAGAAAATCCACCAGGATACGCCCGGTTCGCGCCTAGTGATCATCCCTGGTGCAGCGCACGCGGCGATTATCGAGAAACCAGCCCAGTGCACTGCCGCCATACTCAACTGGGCAAGCGGGATTAAATAAAGGTAGCCTGGACAAAAATAGTGCTGCATTGCACAGCAGTTGAAGGCCATTGAAGCCCTGCCATCCACGGCAGGGCTTCAATGGCTGTCCCTTTAAACGCTCTCTTTTCGTGTGTGCTCTTAGACACTCTCTCAGCCGATGATGTAAGGAGAGACTTTCGCCAGCACAGTATCCGGGTCCAGAGGCGTGTCAAGGCCATGGTTGGTCTTGGACAGGGGGGCGGGGGGAGCGGGCGTGCCCGATGTCAGCACTCCGTCCAGCAGAAGCCGGTTCTGGATCGTCTGCAAGGTCGCCGTGTGCCGAGCCTCCGTTCCCAAAATGCCTGCGGCCGCCGTCAGAAACAGCTTCGTGCGGAAATAGGGGATCGCGCCGAGGTAAGCCGACACACCCGTCGCTTCGACATCAATTAGCATCGCCAGGATTTGTTCGCGACTCATCGTCTCCATGCCAAAGTTATACATCTTCGGGCGAATGCCGATATGCGGGAGAATGCCGTCAATCTTCAGCGCCCCGCGCAGGAAGTCCCGGTGGGCCTCCTCGACATACCAGAACTGCGTGATGTGATGGACGTCTATTTCGTGCGGGTCCAGGTTCAGGCCGGGGATCGGTGTTCCCTGCCAGGTCGTGCCGCCGGTCGTCAAACGCGCAACACACTGGCGGTACAGCTCGGACTCCAGGTCTTCCAGGGCCAGAGCGTAGTTCAAGACGTGGACATCGGCTTTGAGGTTGAGGCCCGGCAGTGCCAGCAGCCCCAGGGTCGGAATATCCTGAAAGGTCAATGTTTTTGGTGCATTCAGTGTTTTTGGGGCATTTGGGGCGGCTTCGGTCCGGACCGAAGCCATGGCAGCCACCCCCAGCCCTGCAATGCTAAAGGCCGCATGGGAGGCGGCACGGAGAAATTGCCGACGGTTTTTGGTCTCCGTCTTCACTAACTCTGCTTCTACAACTTCTGTTTTCACTAATTCTGTGTTCACTATTCTTGTTTCCACTAATTCTGTTTCCAATGCAAAGTACCTCACGCGAGGAAGGGCCGGATAGACTTTAAGATCTGCTCCGGGGTCTGAAAGAACTCAAAATCCATTTCCCGCTCCTGACGCGGTGTCACCTGCTGGTCGTAGAGCTGCAGCTCGGGGCCTGCCTCTTGGAACAGCGTAAACCTCACGACGGCAGAATGCCTGGCTTCCGTGGAATAGATGCTGGCGGCGACCTGCGTGAGTTTCAGGTCCGTTAAGGCGTAAGCGGCACCCAGATAAGCCCGAACTCCGGTTTCCTCGATTTGCAAGATCACTTTGAGAATGGAGCGCAGGTCAGAGCCAAAGGGGGCATGGTAGCCTCCTGGATGAGGGGCCACTGGGGTCCCGCCTCCCTGCTCAATGGCCGTCCGCAGGAAGTCCCGGTGTGCGGCTTCGACGGCGGCGAACTGCTGCAAGTAGGTGAAGCCCATCTGGTCATAGGGACGGGGCAGGTCGTGGCCCGACGGGATTGCGAGCGTGTAGCCTGATGTATCGTTAGGCAGGGCAGTCGCAATGTCTTTGCCCGCCGCGATGTTCAGCGCCTGTCGGTACAGGTCCGCTTCCAGCGTTTCGAGCGTCAGCGCGAAGTTCATCACCTGCTCGTTTTTGTGTCGTCCTGGAATGCCCGGCATGTTCTCCTCGTTTGGGACAGTGACAATGTCCAGAAAGTCTACCCCCGTCGCCTGAGCCGGCTGGGCGCTGAACAGGCTTAAGGCTGCTACGCCTAAGCCGGCGGCTGCCATGCGTTCGAGAAACACCCGGCGGCTGGGGGCATGTTTCTGTAAATCTTGAAAAGTGGTCATGAAATATTTCCTTGTCTTTTAATTCCTGAACTTCTGGTAATTCCTGAACTTCTGGGTCTTAGAACGCGCTGACCCAGTTTGTTTCAAATTGTTTTTTGGTGTTAATATTCTTGAAGTTGATATTCTTGAAGAAGATGCGTGACCTGCTGTGAAGTAATCTCGGCAAATACGGCTCACATCTTCAGGGATAAGCATTTTTGGGGAGCGGGAAAACCTTTCGTCACGCTTGCCAGGAGCGTGCTGAAGGTGTTTTATCCTGCAGTGGAGGCTCAGGTGGTGACGGTATACCGTGAGAAGGATGCGCCTTACGTTGCTAGGGATGCAGTGGGCACCAGGAAGGAGAGGGGAAGTGCTTAAAAGCCAAGATGAATGTAGAAGCCACGAGGGGGCACGTTTTCCTTCTTCGCCCGAAAGCCATCCGACCGAGCGGTGCTGCACAGGACCCGCGTCAGAGCCTGACCCAAACGATCTTGGGATACATTACTATACCAATAATTAGTAGTTTTCAACCAAGCGAGCAGTTCGGGAGAAGGCAGTACTTGGGATTCAATCTTCTAACACAGACACTGCAAAATGGAGCGGATAATGTATCCCAAGAGGGTATAATGATGTACCCCAAAATTGGTTGGGTCAGGCTCTGATGCGGGCCTATGCAGCGCCGTTCGGTCGGGCCGTTGCGAGACGAGGAAGAGTCTGTAATTTATCTTGGCTTCTACAAACATCTTGGCCCCCACTCAGCACCTACCTATTCCTGGTGTCGGCGATACTTTTGGCGGCCTGCCGCGCCTCGTTGCCATGGGAGCCTCCGCAGGCGGGCTGGGCGCCTTCAGCACGATCCTGGCGGCTCTTCCCAAAGACTTCCCAGCACCCATTGTTATTGTTCAGCATCTCTCTGCCGACTTCCCCAGCAAACTCGCACAAATCCTTGGCACTCGCACGAAACTTCGTGTCAAAGAGGCGGCACAAGGAGACCGCCTGCGGGCGGGGCACGTCTACGTCGCCCCGCCCGGAAAGCATCTCCTGATCAACCCTGACCGGTCGCTGTCCCTGTCGCTCACAGCTAAAGTTCACCACTGCCGTCCATCTGTAGACGTCCTGTTTCGCTCGGCGGCGGCTTGCTGCGCGGCAGGAACGATTGGCGTTGTGCTGACAGACGGGGATGGAGACGGTGCGGCAGGTATTCAGGCCATCAAAACGGCGGGAGGCATCACGATTGTCCAAGACTTGCCCAGCAGCCGGCAGCCCAGTATGCCACTTCATGCAGCGGCGACAGGCAGCGTGGATTGTGTGTTGCCTTTGCCTGACATCGCCCGTGCTCTTCTGGCTTTAGTGACGCCGAAAGCTGCGGAGCCTGAGGCTGAGGTTTCTCAGACGGCGCTGTATCGTGTGCAGAGCGCCTGGCAGAAGACGAATGCTTTGCAGAAGACGAATGCTTTCCAGGACGTCACGGCGGGACTTTATCCCATCAATCGCTTGGTCACGACAGCACTGAAGGAACTTGATGAGTGTTTGCAGGCTTTAGTGGTGGCGGAGAAAGCATTGTGCGCTCAAAACGACGCGCTAGAAGACCTGCATTTTGGCCTGCGTCACGAAAGTCGCCGCTTTCAGGCCCTTCTGTCTTTTGTTTCGGATGCCATTATCACGACTGACACGAAAGGGATCGTTCGCGGCGTCAGTCCCGCTGCCGCCGCGATGCTGGGACTGACGGCGCGGCACCTAGTTGGCCGCCCCTTTGCCAGCCGGGCACGCAAGGGTGAGGCTCTCGTGTTTGAGAAGGCACTGACGCAGGCTCTCGCCACAGGCGACTGTCCGCAGGATTTGGGTCTGAAAGTGCGTCAAGGCTTGGCGGCGGTGAGTGCTTCCGCCTCCGTCATCCAAAATGAGCAAGGTATTGTGACGGACCTGCTCTGGCGGCTTCAGTCAGGGGCGAGTTCAACACTGTAATAAGAGGAAAAGCGCAGTGAGGGTACGAAGTTTGAAGTTCGGTTGGATTAAGAAGATATACTTCCTGTCTGCTACGGCGGTTGAAGCGCCATCCACAGCGTTTCCCTCCACAGGAGTATCAACTCTGGACCAGTGCCAGGGGCCATATCAGCAGAGGTCATATCAGCAAGTATGATGCAAGGATTCACTAAGAGAAGCAACTTGATTGGTGGTCATGACTTGATCACACAGCAGTTGGCACCTTGCCGATACCCGTTGTTCCCGTCCCAGGTCTATCCATGCGCGAGGAGACCGAATGGGCACCGGAAAGGGTCTGCACTGGCTGGTTCTCAGGCTCAAGTTTGCCTGGACAAGGGAGTTCTTCTGTATAGTCAGGGGCAAAGGCACGAAGCCCTCTGGGCCTTCTTCGAAGGTGTCGCCAGCAGCCCGCAGAACCCGATGGCACATTACCTTTGTGGTCTTGGGCTTCAGGCGCTTGGCCTTGAGGCAGAAGCGCGGGCGGAGTGGGAGCTAGTCTTGACGCTGACAGTACCCAAAGCCGCGCTGCTCATGGAACCCGTGGAGACAAACTGGTCACGGGGCCTAGCGTTGTATCTTGTCAGCAGGGCTTGATGATGGCAGTCTGAAAAACGCGCATGACGTGATCGTGCGGTGACACTAAAATTGTGCAAAATAACAGGAAGCAAGAGACGAAACAAACATGGCACGCGCAAAACTGCTGCTGCAGGAGATTGAAACTTACGCCCAGAATATCGGGGACACCATCCGCGACCCGCTGCTTATCCTGGACCGGGATTTGTGCGTCAAGTCCGCTAACCGCGCCTTCTACCAGACGTTCCACGCCTTCCCCGAGGAAACGGAAGGTCAGCCCATCAGTGAACTCGGCGACGGCCAGTGGAACCTGCCTCCGCTGCTGGCTCTGCTGCGCGACATCGTCCCGACCAAAGGCCACTTCGACGACTATGAGGTGGCCTACGACTTTCCCAAAATCGGGCACCGGATCATGCGGCTCAACGCCCGCAAGCTGTACCGCCCTGGTAACCGCACCGTCCTGATCGTGCTTGAAATTGAAGACATCACAGAGAGAAAGCAAACCGCAGAGGCCATGGTAGATTCAGAGCAGCGCTATCGGCGGCTGTTCGAGACGGCCCGTGACGGTATTCTCATCCTCGACGCGGACCAGGGTAACATCGTTGACTCCAATCCCTACATGACCGAGATGCTGGGCTACTCCCGCGAGGAGATGGTCGGTAAGCATCTCTGGGAGATCGGGCTGTTCGCAGACCGCGACGCCAGCCACGCCGCGTTCCAGAAGCTGAAGACCGAGGGCTACATCCGCTACGAGAATTTGCCGCTCAAAACATCGCAAGGCGAGCAGCGTGCCGTCGAGTTTGTCAGCAACACCTATCCTGAAGGCAAGTCTCAGGTCATCCAGTGCAACATTCGCGACATTACCGAGCGCAAGAACATTGAGGAAGGACTGGCGGCGACGCATCAGCGCGACCGCAGGATCGCCGCCGCCTTGCAGCGGACATTGCTGTTTATGCCCCGCGAAGACGCTTTTCCGGGCCTCACAGTGAAGATGCTTCATGAAGAAGCGTCCGAAGAAGACCTGGTCGGCGGTGACTTCTGGGATATCTTCGCGTATGACAACGGCCACGTTGCTCTGGTGATCGGCGATGTCATGGGCCATGGCCTGACCGCCGCCGTGTTCACCGCCGAAATCCGGTTTATTCTGCGGGCGTTCCTTCGGGAGCATGAACAGCCCTCCCTGGTTCTCAACCGCCTCAACAATTACATCTGCGAGAGTCACCGCTTGTACCGTGAAGGCTTGAATGATGAAGGCGACGATGCACCGATCTGCCTGACGCTGGTTGTCCTCAACGCAGCTATCGGGGAGGGCAAGGTGGCTTGCGCGGGGATGGAGCCGCCGCTGATTGCCCGTGCAGGGGGCGCGGTGGAAGTTGTGGAAACCCAGGGAATGCTGCTGGGTGTGGAGGCCGATCAAGAATACGCCTCGACACCCTTCCACCTGGAACCGGGCGATGTGGTTTTGACGACGACGGATGGTATCACTGAAGCGCGGCAGGGCAAGGAAGAGTTAGGCAATGCAGGGCTGCGGTGGCTGGTGGAGGACACGAAGAACTTAGAAACCTTAGAACAGAAAGCAGAGTCGATCCTGTCGGCAGCGCGTGCCTTTGGAAATGGTAAGTTCCGGGACGACGTGTGCCTGGTCATGGCACAGCGGAAGTAATAAAATGCCACTACTCGTTGTTCCAAGATTATGACGCGGGCAGAACGGAATGGGAGGGTGCAGGACAACCAATGACAGGCCCGTTCCAAAGATCTTTAGACCAGGCCCTTTTCTGTCTGTAGTTCAATCCCGCAGCATCTGGAACATATCCCAGTGGGCGAGGATACGGTGATGCAGCACATCATTTCTGCGTCGCAACAAGTCCAGCAAGACGTATGAGTTGAGGATTAGCAAGTCATAGTCTTCATCATGTTGTTCCCAGCCGAGCACGTCCATCTGCAAAAAACCTTCCGCCACGAAAGAATGACTGGGGTTTTTTCCCTTTGCGGAACACGCCTTAAACGCGGCTGACGTACAGTTCTAAAGCCCAAACCGGTTCGGCTGCGTATCGCTTGCGGCAAGTATTTTCTGGATCAGAGAAATCCCCGCTCGTGTGGTATAAGTCATCTGCTGGTAGCGCTCCATAAGCGTCTGATAACTTAGTCCATGAAGACCATCCTCACGCTCCGTTTACCGGAAGATCAATCGTTCCTGCCAACAGTTCGCCGGATGGCAAAACCGATTTTGGATAGCTGTCACGTTGCCTCCGAAGACATTGGAGTGATCGAGTTTATCCTAGTAGAACTTGGCCCAAACGCAGTGCGCCATGCCCATTCTGCGGCAGACTACTTTAAAGTCTGTCTGGAAGTTCACCATGACCAGGTGACGGTAACGGTAAAAGATTACGGTCAGGGTTTTGACCGTTCTGCCGTGCCTCCACTTGGGGCTTTGCGAAAGGACATAGATGGGCAGAACCGGTATAGTGGCTTCGGGTTGCATCTCGTCGGTATGCTGGCCGACATCATTGAGTTTCACCAAATGTACCCCACAGGCACGACGGTGGTAGTCGAGAAACGACTCCAAGGAACTGGATGAAACACCTTTCGGCATCGTCCATCATCGTTGCCGTCAATGCGGTGATGCTTCGCCGCTCAGAAAATGAGATGCTGGCGTGAATGGGTAAAGTAGTGCCGACGCTGCTTGTCTCGGCACTGCTTTTTTGTCAGCGTCTTCAACGTAGAGCAGGGAAGCGCCTGCCAGGAGAGCCTGTTCGAGTCCGGGGAGATCGCTCGTGATCAGCGTGTTTCAGATGCCATGGACAGCGTGAATCATCGCTACGGCCTGTTCACCCTGAAGTCAGGGGCGATGGTTGGGGTAGAGCAGCATATTTGGGACCGCATCCCGTTTGGGTCGGTGCAGGATTTGGAAGAACTGTATGCCGGTCACAAACCGGCCCTTGTGGCTCAGGATACGAACTGGGGCGCGTGAACGGGTACCATGATACTATGTGAGGAAGATATGCCAAAGTGAACTTGAACTATTCAGCGGGGTGTTGCGCTTCCTGAACAGCTTCTTCAAGTGAGAGATGCCGCCCAGCCTGCCATGCCTCAGCAGCGCGAACTTTTCCTAAACGAGCTTGGACATTCGCAACTGCCGCTAAATAAGCTTCTCGATCTTCCGCGGGATAAGGCGCTTCAAGCTGTTCGCGCAGTGCTTCGGCAGCCCCCCACAGGCGAGCGGTACGCTCCTCATAGCTCTGCTGCCTCAAAACATTGGCAATTTCTTCTAGTGCATAAGCTACGCCAATTTTGTACTCCCGCTCCCACTGGATTGTAAGGCCCTCCTGTAACAAGCTCAGCGCCCGGATAAGGTGGCCTGCGGCATTAGCTGCCGATCCCTGGTTGTGAGCCACGCGCCCCAGTCCGCGCAAATCGCCTGCTGCATGAAACAAGCTTCGACTCTTCTCATAGTGCCGATCTGCTTCCGCATACTGCTTCCGCTGGCTCCAATAGTTTCCTAAATTTTCTAGCATCGCGGCCTGATTCAGCCCATCAAGATATTCACCCCCGGTCGCTAGGGCAAGCTCGTACCACTCGCGTGCTTTTTCGAGGTTTCCTCGATTCCAGGCAAGGTTACCCAAGGCATTACAGGCTTTTGCTGACCCTATTGCATCGGCAGCGGTGTTGTACAAAGCTAAACTTTGCTCGTAGGAGGACTGGGTCGCATCAAAGTCGTTCTGGTACCGTGCTAAATTTCCCTGCACGAGCAGCGCCCGCGCTTGCCAAACAGGATCGCCAGTTTCGCCAGCTCGTGCCAGCGCCTGCGTTACCCACTGCCGTCCCTCCCGCACATAACCGCGCAGCAGCCAGAGATTGCCAAGAGCGCCTACCAGTCTAAGCGCCTCTGCTGACCTCTCTTCCGTCGTTTTGTTTTCTCCCATTTCGTACTCCCTTGTTTCATACCAGGATAAGGCCGCCCGCCAGTTTTCCTGCTCTCCCACCAGCCGGTCAAGATCAGCAGCCTGTGTTGGATCAGCAGCCTCAGCTAGCCGAAGAACATAAGCTGCATGGCGGCTCCGCGCTGCTTTCACCTCACGCGGAGCTTGTGCGGCGGCAAACTCACGTAGCGTGTCCAGCATCAAAAATCGCCTCTCGCCGCTTTTTTCTATCGCCGTTACCCAGGAATGCTCTTGAAGCATGGACAGATGACTTGATGCTTCTGGCTCTTGAGATACTTCCGCGGCTGCCTCTAAGGTCCAACCTCCGCGAAACACTGACAGAGAAACGAGGAACGGCTGCACCTTCGCGGGAAGAAGAAAGTAACTCCAGCCAACTGCGTTCCAGAGCGTTTGATGACGCTGAGGAACACCACGTCGGTTCTTCGTCAGAAACCCAAATCTGTCTTGAAGCTGAGCGAGAATGCGAGATGGCGGATGTACTCGAATCCAAGCGGCTGCGAGTTCCAGGGCCAGCGGCATACCTTCCAGCCGGCGTACTAGATCACCAATAGCTTCTGCATTGGCGGTGGTGACGTGAAACTCCGGCGCTCGGGCCTGGGCGCGATCAACAAAGAGGCGAACACTTGGCCAGCTCAACAACTGTTCAAGGGTGTTAGCCGTTGTCGGTACAGGTAATGGCAAGACGCCAACCGTTCGCTCCCCAGGTAGGTCCAGCTCTCGGCGCGAAGTGACAAGGCAACAGAGGTAAGGCAGGCGCTCTAGTAGAGTTTGCACAACAGACGCCCCTTCCTCCACTAACTGCTCGAAGTTGTCTAAGATCAGCAGCGTAGGCTGGTCAGCAAGAGCCTGAGTGATTTTTTCTAAAGGAGCTTCGTTTCCTTTGAGGCTGCTGCATACCGCGCCGCGAATTATCTCCATGATAAGACCGGCTTGAGTGAGTTCCGCCAAGGCTATGAACCATATTCCAGCAACAGGGTGAGAAAATCCCTCTTGTTCTCCGGCCAGACGGAACCCCACTTCCAGGGCAAGACGTGTTTTGCCCGATCCGCCGGGACCGGTAAGGGTGACGAGGCGTTCATGCCGAAGCGCCGCCAAAATGTCGCCGATTTCTTGTTCACGTCCAAAGAAGCGCGTGGTTTGTGCCGGTAACGATGTCGCTCCGGGATGAGGGCGTACCTCCTTTGCCAGAGCATTCGCTGCCGAGGACTCGCCCAACGGCGGTCCAGGAGAAATTGGAACAAGTATTTCGAGGAAGGTTTCTGGCTTTACACGCAGGTCTTTCGCCAGTTGCTGTGCCTTTGCAGATGGCTCGGCCTGAAACTCAGTTTGAAGGAGGTGGCACAATCGCCGATACTGGTTCCTGGCTTCATGGATACGTCCAGCTTGGGCATAGAGACGGATAAGAGTCAGATGTCCCTCTTCGTGCAGCGGGTCCGCTGCTATCGCCCGAAGCGCGTAGTCAAGCGCCTGGGGCAGGTTTCCAGCCGCGCCCAGTGCCTGCGCTAGGATGTCTAAAGCGACGACAAACGACAGAGCCATGCGTTCGCGTTCTGGGCCAATCCAGTCATCCAGATAACCTGGGAGCAACTCGCCCTGGTAGAGGCCGACTGCTTCCTGGAGATGACTGATTTTGTCCTGTTCAGTGCGGGCCGCCTTTGCGAGTGCGGCCTCAAACTGGGCAACATCCGTCATAACCACCTTTGAATTGAGTTGAACGGTCAGACGATTGGTGAGCAGAACAGCTCCGCTCGGCACACCAGGCGGCTCCAAGCGTCGACGTAGTGATGTCAGCGCCACGCGCAAACTGCCGCGTCCAGCATCTAAATCAGCGTCGGGCCAGAAGCGGTCCACAAGCTGCTCCCGGACATGACTCTGCGAGAGATGGCAAGCCAGATAAGCCAGCAGACTAGCTTCCTTGCCGCGCCGGAAACGCTCTACGTTGTCGTCTCCTTGTTGCGCTCGAAATCTACCCAGCAGTTGTATTCGCCACGGCGTTGTCAGCATGAACAAATCCCCCAACGGCATGGGCGCAAGCCTCTGCACCACCAAAAAATGAAAATCTTTCGTCTGCAAGTGGTTAGCGCGTAAAAAGGTCTCAGCCTTAACGATGTGGCAACGCTACATCTGTACAATGTGCTATCTCGCTCATAGAAAGGTCTTAACCATGTTTATCGAACTGACCCAGATCGTTGGACCGCTTCGGCCCACACAGCAGATGCGGCGTCTCATGAGAGCTGACTACAGGAGAAAAGTTTCTCCGTTTGCCTTGTGGCTGCTCTTGTGGCTCTTGTCGTTTTGCGGCCTCGGCTGTTTGCCCTGCGCCGCCGATGTCGATGTGTCAGGTACCTCTGCCAACAATGCGAAAGTGCTGCACATGGTCTGGACAGTCACGGCAAGAAGCTTCTCATCAACCACAATGGACCTGGACGTCCTAAACGCCCAGAACGCTTGGTACTACGTCACGGTGACGGGCATGGTTGCTTCCCAGCGGGGGAGCGAGCTATCGGATGGATTTGTTTTGGGACCCAACCAACGACGTACCTTCCATGGCATCCAGTTCTTGAACGGCAATAGCTTAGCTTTTAGTGCAGATGGGTCGGCTCCGCAAGCAGAGGGTATGATGGCAACAGATATGCTTTGCCGCAGCTTCCTCGGCAGTTCGCTCCCAACGGACAGCTTCGACGCATGGGCCGCCTACTATGGCTCCACAGATGATTCGTCCGCTACCGCCTCAGCCTTGTATTCTATCGAAACCTCGATAGACCGAATGGACTTCTGGGGCACTTTAGGCGGTATCACAGCTCTGGCAGGAACATCTTCCTTCCAGTATGAGTTCTACCGGCTGACGAATCGGCAAGTTCCGTTTAAGCAACTTGGATACCTTAGGGTCTTACTCGCACTCTACTATGTGCCGGATCTCGTTAATGGTACTCTGCATGCACACTTAACGGATAGTTTATGGGACCAGTTCACGTTCAGTGCTCGCCAAACTGCCCCACCAATTGCAAATCTCAAACTTTTTGTGTCTGAGTCAGATGCCGCTCCTGCGCCAGGTCGCCCAGGCTTCTGGCGCTCTGGACCTGCGTCATATTGGCATGATGCCTGGGGTTTAGGTGATGGCGGGCACATGCTCTGGACGCTCAATAATGACGCCGCGCACGGCATTGAAAATTCTGCGGATTGGCACCCAAATCTGCCGCAGACCCGTAACTATGAAGTTTTTGTCTTCATCCCACACAACTATGCAACGACTCGGAGCGCCCACTATACGATCTTTGCCGCCGACGGCTCCCATGCCGTCACGATCAACCAGTACGCCTATAATGACGCTTGGGTAAGTCTTGGCACCTATCCCTTCGCCAGTGGCTCGAATGGATTCCTGCGGCTTGTTGATATGACTGGTGAAAGGTACATCACCACCCGCGTCGGCTTTGATGCGGCTCAGTGGCAGCCGCGATAGCGAAGGCATTTTATCGGCTTCGGTTCGATGACTTTGCTGTTCATTTTAGCTTCACGTCAGGCTGTCAACTACGTGTTAGGCAAACACGCAGTTGTTTCCTCCACCCAGGCTTTCTGAAGAGAATGCTTGGGTGACAATCTTTTTATGGGTGAACCATAAGGCTTTGCAGCATTGGCTGATAAACTGTCCTGAATAGAGACAATAGCTCCGTATTCACAGGGCACGAGGTGACTGATGTTCCCTCACAAGCGCCTCGTGGTGTCAGGGGCTGATAAGCAGGGGCTTCTGAGCGCGGCTGGTTGAAGACAGTCATCTGAACAATGGTTCCAACTCCATCCGTTAAAACCACAAGCAGGCTATCCATCTTTAACTGACCAGTGCTACGCAGCGTCAAATCTTGTTGTCTGAGCTGATCTCCCACAACTGGCTGGGTGAACTGGTAGTAACCACGCAGAGGCGGCGTTCCAGCAACTTCAAGATAGGAGCAATCAGTATTTGCATAATAAGCTCCCCCTGTAGGAATAGCATTACCCTGAAGGCACCCAACTTGTGCATTCTTGTACACGCCTTGAAGAATATCAAGGTTCTGTTGAAGGTGGGTGTTGTGTTTCCCATCCAATTGCGTGTATGCCTGGAAGCTCATGGACTGCACACAAACAACGGGTGGACCACCTGCGGAGTTGAAAACAATGCTCTTATAGGGACCGGAAAGCACTCCTCCTGCCACGTTTGTCACGAGGGGCGTACTGAAATTTTTAGAGTAGTGAAACGCGACTTTGGATGTCGGGTCGGTATATGTTGAGGACTCAGCCTCATCAGGAAGTACTGTTCGCGCTTGTACCGGAGGATCGTAGTGGTTATCTGTGGTTGGCGATTCCACTGCAAAGGATGGGGTGTTTGGCAGAGTACGCTTGGCGAAGATAATAACAGTGCCGAAAGCGATAACAACAATGAGGCCAACAAGCATGACCAATGAGATTTTGTTAGGCATCTGCTATAAAACTAATAGGTAGAAATGATGATTAAGAATTCCTGCTTTAAGAATACAAGGTTGTTTCTATGGTACAAGCGGGTGGAGATTGTTGTTCTGTATCTATCAGGAAAAATAGGAAGGGTACTGGAAGAACCGGAAGAGAAACGTACAGTTTTGAGTGAACCCTGTTGTTACTTTTGACGAGTATATTTTCCAAACAATGAGAATTAGTGCATTGATGCATCGGTGGGTACTTAGTACCACTCTGGCAACGAAACGGTTATGACAGCATCTAGCAAGGGGATTCCGAATAATATGGACTGCATATTTGCGTGTGTAATCACGATTAAGCTCTTTGCCTTTTCAAGCTGAAAACGGAGAAGTAGGAATAAGCTCCTTCATCCGTTCCCAATAAGATAGATCCTCCAAAAAAGTTATAAACTCCGAAGGAACGGGCAGCCAATGGTCCGAATTTATAACCGCTTCCAGAACCGTCCCCGAATCAATAATGTTCAGGGACTTTTTGTTTGGCATCTGAGCTTCACTCGAAGTGGTGCCACTAACCTCTTCACTATATACCGGGTGGTCGTTCAACAATGCCGCAAACGGTGGTGTGAGACTGGCATCAATGATCTTCTTATCCTGGACGACAATCTCCTCAAAGAAGAGCGTAAGATAGGCCCGCTTCAACGCCAGCGGAGCCGACAAGTAGGCGGCTTCGGCGTTTGTTGCCAGGCGCATCACCTGCTCAAAGACCCCGATGTTCGACTCCCGGCTCAGATCAAGCCGGGCGACCTCCAGATTGATCTTCTCCAAGCTCTCCGCAATCTGAGCCGACTGACGCCGGTACGTTTCTTCGGTTGCGGCTTCATCCAAGTACAGGGTCTCAACCCGCTCGCGCCGATTTTCCAAAATCCCGCGCTGGGCCAGAAGTTCGCGCCGCTTCACATCCACTTCCCCGTGCGTTTCCGCGACAACTTGGCGGGCATAGCGAACCACCTTCTCTGCGGTTTTTGGCATGAGCGACACCGACCTCAGAAGGCCGCCCACCTGTGCGTCCAGCTCCTCCACCAGTACATTCTGACCGGCATTGGAATGGGGAGCACGGTTCAACGGGCAGTGGTAGTACGACTTACCCTTCCGTTCATTGACAGAGGCTGTCAGCGGAGCGCCGCAAAGACCGCATCGAATGAGGCCCGAGAGCAGAAACGTGTGTTTTCGCATGCGGTCAGCGTAGCGGTTATGCTCGCCCAGTACCAGACGGCACTTCTGGAATGTTTCCATATCCGTAAGGG
>JAABUO010004657.1_pt1 | contig 16151 bp, 16 predicted proteins | sample 5559291 | NCBI WGS metagenome assembly JAABUO01 (sample SAMN10711878, study PRJNA513372) | rock metagenome | isolation source: Antarctica rocks | place: Antarctica: Victoria Land, Finger Mt sud
AAATATCGCACAAAGATGCATTAACGATCGTAAAGTTATGCTTATGCTGCATAAAAATCTTATCTTATATGATTAAAGCCGTACGTTTCAGTAAATTAATAAGCTTTAAGCGTGCAGTAATGAAACAGATAAAAGTATCATGATAAATGATAAAAATCTTAAAACGAGAATGCGATGTTCTTTCGTTAAATAATAACTGAGCTGTAATATTCGTTAAGATCACGCATAAAACGATCTTTGTCTGCGCGCGAAAGTAATGATATAAATATTCATATAAAAACGTCTTTTTAATGTTAATAAGATCGTGAATGAAGAAATGTATAATCTTAAACGTGTCTGTAATTCTTAAAACGATACTGTTAAAGACTTAACGCTATTTCTTATTTAATTAAGCGATCTTCGCGTCTCGTAATTTAATCTGTTTAATTTAATCATATTTAAGCTTTGTTAAAATCAGAAAAGAAATCGTATTATTAAATTAAATTAAGATTAATACAAACAGATTAAAATCTGTAAAAGTTTTATTATATCGTTACAAGCTTATTTATAATTAAATATAACTTATAATCGAGATGTAAATTCTCGAAATTAATTAATATAAAAGAAAATTTATGCATACGACGCGATAAATCATCGTAAATATTAACACGAAATCTCTTTTATAACGCACATAAATCTGTAAGATCGCTATGCATTAAAGCGATCATGAACAGACTTCGTAAAAATGAACTCGTAAAGAAACGCACGATCTCGATGAAATAACTAATTCACTTATTATTATCTTTAAGTAAACGCAGAGTAATACAGACAGAGTAATAAATAAAATGCAGTACTTCGTTAATGATGCGTAAATCGTTAAAGCTTTAAGCGTCTCGTACAGTCGTTAAAAGAAGTCGTAAATAATGTTTTTCTTTTTACATTAAAGTGAAATAATACATACGATTAATTATCGTATCTCGTTATCTTAGCGTTCAGCGTCGTTGTTTTCTTTTCGACTGAAAGACGTAATAAGTCGAAAACTCTTAATACAGAAACGCACGTTCATTCGAATATTATTAATTATATCGAAATTACGCTGTAAGCGTTATTTTAATCTCGTTTAAAATGATTTATATTTCTTTCGCTGTTACATTCTTCGAAAAGTATATTAATTACTCATTAAAAAGATACACGATTAAACGCGTAATAAGAGAATTCTCAGTATAATTACGAAACTCGAACAGATTTCACGTAGTCTAAAACGAAGAGATATAGCGATCGTTTAAGTGACGTGTAATCTCGTTCGAATTATTCTTTAACTTCATAATTATTTAATCTTCTTCTTTGTACACGTATTTATAAATATACTTAATGATTTATATTAAATCGCAGATTTCGATATTAATATATGCATTATATTTACGAGTTAAATAAGAATTATACGACATCATTCATGCGTTATTTAAATGAACGTCTTTATCGTTTACACGTTTCATTTAAATACGATCATTTTAACGTCTTTTATACAGAGAATAATCGTTAATTTAAATCGAGATTTCGATTTAATACGACTTTAAAAACTTCTTTTTATAAATTCGTTCAGAATCTTTCGAATTATCTTTCATGCACGACGCGAAAAAATTTTAAACGCCGTAAAAATTATATGTTAATTAACTTTTAATAATACGTCGTAAAGATTCGTTCAGATTAATATTAAGATTTAAAAGCTTTATACAGATCAGTTCATTCACGCAAGCTCGTTTAAGAAAGTTATTCTCTTAATGCAGAAATAATAAGATATGTATATAAGATAAATCGCGTTTCTGATACTTAATAATTTATATAATGCTAAGATATTAATCGTACTGAGTTTTAAGATTCTGTAATAAAGTCTTTATCTTTTCATGAAAGACTCGCGCAATTATATTTAATTAATTCTCAGTTTTTTAATTCGACTTAAGCGCAGCGATAATATTAAATCAGTGCGAGTTTATAATACACGTTATAAACATGATAAGCTTTTTAAAATAACGAGCAATGATTATAAAATTCTAATACAGTTACTGCATTCATCTGTCTCTTTCTGAGTAACTTAATAACAGAATCATTTAACGATTTATAAGCTTAAAGTCATCGTTTTCTCGAGTAATCGCATTTATAAAATCTTTATATATATTAACGCGAATAGTCTTTTAATTATGTTAAAAGAATTTTAACTAACTTTAATTAATAATCGCAAAACAGTTAATAATATATTACTGAAATAATCATTAATCTCTTTACATAATTAAGTATTAATTTAATCTTTCGAATAAATAATATCGCAATCATGCACGTTAACTGTAACGAGTCTTTATGCGTGAGTAATCGTTATTACGTAATTAAAGTGCTCAGTATTAACTTAATTTATCTTCAGAAAAGAATAATACATAATGTAAAGAAAAGTACGCGACGTTATTATAATTAATGAAATGAAATCGCGATTCTTTATTAATAATTATACGTTTCGTAAGAATAATATCGCGACGTTTAATCTCGTTATATTCATCTGAAATAAACACGATAACTTCATTAATCGTGAATAAAGTCGTACGTCGTTAATTAAAGTTATTCTTTATTATTAATTAAAGCTGCGAATTTAAAATAATTCGCATAACGTTTATACTCTGTCGAGCGACGTTAAGCTGTTCTCGTGCAAACTTGTACATGTTAATAAACGGATTTTTACATGCTCGTATTATCTCGTTTAGCTGTCTTAATAAACTTTCATGAAGCGTAAAACTTTAAGCTAAGCGTATAATAATCGCTTAAGCAGAATCGTGAAAGTAAAGCTATGTAAAGTAAAATAACTCGTTAACAGTCGAATGTAAAGACTCTTGCAAATGATATAACTCATCATGTACAGTAAATGCTTAAACTTCACGTTAATTTACAAGACGTTTATTCGCGATGTACATGCAAGACGTAAAGATTAACGCATAATTGTAAGCTTAAATGTGATTTAGAAAATGTTTTAACTAAGCTATATCATTTTCGAAAAGACTTTTAATTAATGACGAAGAATTTAATAAAGAATTCAGTAATTCGTCATTCTTAAAACAATAAGTAATATATGAATATAAATTAAACACTAATTCAGACTTTTAATGTAAAGTCGTACAGCTTAAATAACGTTTCGTAAAGAATTTTAAGATATGTTCATCGCTTTAATAATTAAATATAAGTTCTCGAAAAGCATTACGAGAAATGTTAATTAAACGAGAAGTAAATGAAAAGAGCTGTATAAAGTTTAAAGAATTTATAAAGATTAATAAAGAAGATAAAGATTATCGTAAAGACGATGAAAGAAAACGCGTTAAGGGTATAAAAATAAAGCGAGTTCGTTTAAATCGATGCGTAAGATTACGAATAACGTTAGAATTAATCTTTTATAATGATCGTCGTTTCTTTATTTATGTATCATTAATTAATCTTAGTTTAAATTCGTACAAAACGTATACGACAAGATAAACAAAGAGTTAATACACGCGTAGAATTAAATTTAACGAATTAATTAAGCGAATAATTATAAGCACAGCGTGTACAGATACGTTAAGACATGAAAAAGAATTATACAAATGCGTTAAGACATGAAAAAGAATCGTAAAAAGAGACAAAGATTAATATATACGCGTACAATAAAGATAATAACAGATGCAAATATATACGAGTAAATAAACAGATTAAGAAAATTTATTCGAATTATTCGAATAATTTAAATATTTAATTAAATAATTCGTAATCATTTAATGTACGTATAACGACTTTAATGTATCGTGCAAATCAGAATAACAGTTAAAGAGAAAAAAAAAAAAAAAAAAATTTAAACAAGTGCACGAGTTAACGCAGGCTAAAAACATAGTGCGAGATCATTTATTTTAATGTTAAGTCATTTAATGTACATCTTAACACGTAAACGATCAGAATAAGCCGCTATTTTAATATATATATAAACGAAAGAGTCGTCATTTTCGATGAAAATTATCTTTACGCTTAATAAATAGTATCTCGAATCGAGATTAGTCAGCTTTCATTATGCTTTAATGTTAGCTCTCATTATATCTTAAATTTAACTTTCAGTGTGCTTTAAATTCAGCTCTCATATGTGTTTTAAAATTTAGCTATCATTTGCTTTAAAACCTATCTATTATATGCTTTAAATTCAGCTTTCGTTATGCCTTAAATTCAGCTTCAGTATGCTTTAAAACCTATTTATTATGTGCTTTAAATTCAGCTTCCGTTGTGTCTTAAATTCAGCTTCAGTATGCTTTAAAACTTACCTATTATGTGCTTCAAATTCAGCTCTCGTTGTGCCTTAAATTTAGCTCTCATATGTGTTTTAAAACTCAGCTATTATTTGCTTTAAAACTCATTTATTATATGTTTTAAATTCAGCTTTCATATGTGTTTTAAAACTCAGCTATCATTTACTTTAAAACTCATTTATTATGTGCTTTAAATTCAGCTTTCAGTATGCTTTAAAACTCACCTATTATGTGCTTTAAATTCAGCTTTCGTTATGCCTTAAATTTAGCTTCAGTATGCTTTAAATTCAGCTTTAGTATGCTTTAAAACTTATTTATTATATGCTTTAAATTCAGCTTTCATATGTGTTTTAAAACTCAGCTATCATTTACTTTAAAACTTATTTATTATGTGCTTTAAATTCAGCTTTCATATATGTTTTAAAACTCAGCTATCATTTACTTTAAAACTCATTTATTATATGTCTTAAATTTAGCTTTCGTTATGTCTTAAATTCAGCTTTAGTATGGTTTAAAACTTATTTATTATGTGCATTAAATTCAGCTTTCGTTATGTCTTAAATTTAGCTTCAGTATGCTTTAAAACCTACTTATTATGTGCTTTAAATTCAGCTTTCGTTGTGCCTTAAATTCAGCTTCAGTATGCTTTAAAACTTATTTATTATGTGCTTTAAATTCAGCTTTCGTTGTGCCTTAAATTCAGCTCTCATATGTGTTTTAAAACTCAGCTATTATTTACTTTAAAACTCATTTATTATATGTCTTAAATTCAGCTCTCATATGTGTTTTAAAACTCAGTTATCATTTACTTTAAAACTTATTTATTATATGCTTTAAAACTTATTTATTATATGCTTTAAATTCAGCTTTCATATGTGTTAATAAAAGAGAACGCGTTAATAATATAAAAACGGAACGAGTTCGTTTAAATTAACGCGTGAAATTGCGAACAACGTAAGAATTAATTTTCTATAATGATCGTCGTCTCTTTATCTGTGTATTATTAATTAATCTTAGTTTAAATTCGCACAGAACGTACACGACAAGATAAATAAAGAGTTAATACACGCGTAGAATTAAATTTAACGAATTAATTAAGCGAATGATTATGCGCACAGCGTGTACAGATGCGTTAAGACATGAAAAAGAATCGTAAAAAGAGACAAAGATTAATATGTACGCGTACAACAAAGGTGCAGGTATGTGTAAATATGTACGGATAAACAGATAAAATGAAAATTTTCAAATTTTCACGTACGTACAACGACTTCAATGAACCGTACAGATAAGGATGATAGTTAAAGAAGAAAAAAAAGAAAGGATGATAATTTAAACGGTCGACGCAGTCAAAAACATAGTGCGGGGTCTTTTATTTGATGTTGGGTCACCTGATGTACATCTTGGCACGCAAACGATCAGAATAAGCCGCTATTTCAATACATATATAGATAAGCGCGCCGGACCCCAACGAAGATGCCTGTTACAGTATTAATGCTGTGTTCAATGCGGTATGATACTTTGATTGGAGTGATGTAGAGCTCTGTGATGTTCTCCCTAAGTTCAATAGTGACATACTTTTTGAGAGGAAATGGGTTTCGGGAGGAGATTCCGAGAGAAAGAGAGGGATAGAGTTGGTAGGGAGGAAGGAGGTGCTGATCGCCATGGTTCTTAGATCCACCCACTTTGGGACTGATACCGCCAGAGTCTTCTTCCCTCCAGATCGTTCTTCTCGCCAGGCCCTTTCCTTGCATTAGTTTGTCCTATCATTTCCCACTTCTCCCCCAGCCTTGTCCCTTCTCCTGTCGGACATCTCTACCCACGCCCTTAAAACATACAGCCATGTCTCGAGCGTGCTGTAATGACGCATCTTTCATGAACTCCTTGCCAGAACGATGATCCTTTTGTCCTGCCACACCTAACGTTGGATAAATCATTTTGTAACGACTACACCTGCCCAGTTCACCCACAATGACTGGTATATCATCCGCAGCTTCCGCCATCCGTAGGCCGTAGGTCGTGGCAATATAGGACTTTCTCTCCGTTCGCGATTACTAGAGACAGGACCTCGATCGATCTTACAAGGAATTTGAATCGCTTCGTACGGAAGATTTGTCCTTCTGCTGGTTAACAGTTGCTGACTAGGTGTTTACTGCACATCGCCTACATTTCATTGTAGGCACTACTGTCTGCCCCTTTTGTACCGTTCTTTTCTTGGCCTTTGCTGCAGTTTTCACAATTCTGATGCCTATGTGAATGAATTTAACAACAGACGTTTTTTTATGAAAGCATCTTACTTTGCGTAGTTGTCTCCTTGCTTTCTCGCTTCAATTTGCACATCCACTCGATTAATGTCGTGACCGACCGAAAATAACATCCGTAAACTCCTCTCATTTATTAACCCCGGCTCGACTAGAAACGGACTCGAAACATTCACCATTAACATCGAGGTCACGAAAAAAAGGGCCAGCTTGACTGGCTGCTATCGGCAAGCGGAGGGAGTGATGGCGAAAGGCCACGTGGCAGCTAGGCGGAGAGCAGGGGGATAAATAGGCAGTCCCCCCTCCTGTTTCTGCCCTTCATCCCTTGAGATTCAGCCAGAAACGCGCTTTTGCCCCACCCACCCACTCCATAGACTCAGTCGCTTAGATAGAGGCAGTGCTTGGCACCTCAGGGCGGCTTCTGAGGCAATTTTAGGCCCTAGAAACCGCCAGGGGCCGCCGGGTTTGCCCAAACAAATATAATATATATTTATCGTTCAAACAGAAGCGAGGCCCGATAGCACTGCAATATTCTCTCGCGAGGAGACCGCGACCCACGAGTTTATCGGACCACATGAATTTAGGGGCTTTGGTCATGAATTCGAGAAGGCATACACTACTAGCCAGATTAGCGGCAGCATTGGACATCACAGAATTATCTCACACCGCTTCAGTGATCTGAACTTCATCGTTCGCCATGAAACGGACGGATACGTAGACGCTGATACAAGGATACCTTCTTCCAACAGCAAAGAGCCGGAAAACGACAGTCTCTCTAGCATGCTAGGATCCTTATCTCTATCCCCGACCAACAGCCTTCCTAACACCACTTCTGCTGGGTCCAGATTGACAATTAAAGAAGAAGGCCAGGTGGTACCGCTCGAATCAACCCTTGAAATCAAAACACGTGTCTTCCATAAGCCTCTTGAGATTTAAGAGGTCGCACCGCAGCTCTGGATATCTCAAACTTTTAAGCTCGTGCGAGCTTACCACCGCAAGGGTACGTTTCAGGGACCAGAGGTTGAAGATGGAACGGCTCTGATCAAGAGATGGGAAGAACGCAACCAGACGGATCTGAGGAAATTGGCTGCACTGATTAACAAAATTCTTAATGCGGTGAAGGGATGTGGTGGAAATGCTACCGTCAAATATGATGTTAAGGAAGATAAATTGGTTGTTTGGAAGGTTGACGGAAAAAAGATGCTGCCAAAGGACTTATATTCCAAATAGGGCGATAGGTAGATAATGCTCAATGTCCCATATTCTCATCTCGGCCTCCATACGCTGCGTAACAACAGCTTGCCACCAGCCTACATGCCGTCAGAAATTTATCACGAGATGTAGAAGACAGTACGTACGGCAAAGTACTCGGCAGTCGCGGAGGATGGTGTAGCTTTTGCTTGTTCTTCCCTCAAATCACTCGTCGTTCCCCATGTCCTTCACGTAATATCAGTGTTTGTTGGCTGAAGCTATGACGTTGTATTCAGTCAAAACAAACTGCAGTTTCAAAAAAAGAAAGGTCGAAAGCAGGCGCTCCTTTTAAGTTGCCGATGCCCCCAGTTGACAAAACCCTATGCACTAATTTCTTCCACGCCATCCAGTACACCTCCGTTGTATCCGCACGATCGTATTGACGAGTTGAACCAACAAATAGTAAAATGGTTACACAGATCCCTCTCTCAAAGGCTCAGTGGAAGAGGTCAGCTCGGTAAGACCTTCCTCAATTGCCTGCCTGAGTATTCTTCTCCTTTTATCCGCAGAACTTTCGTCAATCTGCCTGCGTTTGTGATCTTGCTCCGTTCGAGCCTTGCTCAGCTCTTGTGGCTCGATCCATGAACTTTCGAATTCCGTCATACCTCAACCCGAGCTGTACCGCTAACACTCGATGCGCAATTTCTAGGTTCGATTGAACTGCTGCCTCAAGAGGGATCGGTAATCTGAATGACTTGCTTAACAAGTCACTTGAATCATCGGAGTCGATCATCTCCTCTCTGTTCATGCTTCCTTCATCCATGCCTCACTCTTCATATCTTTGAACATTGTAGAACCGAAGTAAATGTACTAGTCGATGTCTTCGTGGTTGATCCGCGAGTCTCCAAAATCGTCGGACTGTGTGAGGAAACCACTTTGACGTGCAGATTCCACCCTAATCGTCGAGTGAGCTCACAGGATAGATCTCCTCCCATCCTCTAGTGCGTAAAGAGTTCCGTGATAAGTTCTGCATGTGATCCAACCTGTTTCTCATCTTTGTATCCGCCTCTTTAAACCGCTGGTCATTTTTCTTCTCCGCCTCTTTAAATCGTTGGTTAATTTTTTCCTGCATCTCTTTAAACCGCTGGTCAAGTTTGCCCTTCCCGAGCTGTTCCTTCACAACAATTGAAGGAAGAGGATTCGGGAACACATACCGTCTTAAATCTAACAAAGGCCTTGTCGTCCAGTGGAAAACTCCAATTGGACATGGAGCTTTGACATCACACCGGCTTCCAAAGAAAAACCTGACACTTTTCAGACTCTATACCAGAGCCAATTTGAATTTATCGTCGTCTTCCTCGTGCTGCGCGCATGTTATGTGGTCTATCTTATACACACAGGTTACGTTCACGAGACAGTGATCTTTGCCCAGTGTAACAGGCAAGATATCTAAATCCCAAGCGCCAATATATCTTCCACGACCATCTGCTGTGCGCAATTCAAGGGGGGACGTTACGCCCGGTCCCACAGTTTCGGATTATGTCTTCAATAATCTCAGCATCTCCCCTTACGTTCAGATATTGTCTCCTGGTATCCTTGAAGGTTTCCGCGAAAGCGGTAAGTAAAACTCCGTTGCGTTAAGAAGGCTAATTAGCTTACGGGAGATGGCAATCGTCAACGACGGATGCACGCCAGGGTGAAAAGCAAAATCGTTTCCAATGAGCAACGCCGACCACACGCCAATAAACCAGCTTACGCTTTGAAACCAGGCGTTTAGGAATGTTCTTCTCCTACCTATGCAGGAATTGTCACCCCAGCGACACTGGTATCACTGCGGCTAGTGAAAGGGCTGCATTCGGCCATCATTCTCTCCGCATCAACGTGTATCAGGGCTCGCACTCGTGGGTACATTGAATTATCGTTCACTTATCAAGGTGATTTGTGACATCCTAATTCAGGCCTTTTGTGCTCGTAAATTCCAATACCAACTGATACATTGACAGCATTCTCGCAAAACTCGTTTATAATGAGTAAAACTTTTCCCCGTCATGCTTATAAACGTGTTGTATGATATCATGATCAGTTGTGATTTTGATTGCTTATTCGAATTTTTCAAATCTGTGATCAATATGAGTCTCGTTTGATGAGTTTTTGCATTTAAAACAGTAATCAAAATTCAGACAGTCCGAGCATTTGTAACGTGCACCGTATATCTCCTGTTTGCGTTAGACGAATAAGATCATAAGATCATAGAGACCGAAGCTTACCAAAAGGCAGCCATCGCAATGGACCCCCTGATGCCAAATGCCAGGGCTAACCTTGCTTTCATCACCTGTTAATTCAACCGCGGCAATGAAAGAATTGATGCTCCGTTTCACTGCTTGCTCGAACTTTGGGTCTTCATGAGCTACAGTGACGTCTGATATTAATGATGATTTGTTATGATGAAATATTGCAACTGAGTGTGTCGTCCAGCCTTCAATGGCCTCAATGGTCGAACTAGCACCTGCAGCCTTTAAGACCTCTATGGTACCGGCAGATCCGTTTTTCGCAGCCCAATGCAAAGAGGTCCAGCCATCTCGATCAGCAAGGTTAGGATCAAAGCGTTCCTTCAGAAGCCAGTTGACCAATTCAATAAAGCCTGCAGAGGCCGCATGATGAAGACAATTGCGTCCTTACGTGTCAGTGATAGTCAGATCTGATCCAAAGCTTGACAACATCGCAACAATTTTCTTTCTTCCTCCAGCAGAGGCCAGATGGGAGGGAGTTCTGCCTTGCATGTCCTTCCGGCTTGAAATAGCATCATGATTCAATAGCAGCCGCACCACTTGATCATGACCTTCATATGACGCTGCCTGCAGTGCGTTGCCATAGTATCCACCTTGAGCGTTAACATCAGCTCCTTTGTCAAGCAACATCTGCATCACTTGATCATGACCTCCCCATGACGCCGCCTGTAGTGCGTTACCATAGTATCCACCTTGAGCGTTGACATCAGCTCCTTTGTCAAGCAACATCTGCACCACTTGATCATGACCTCCCCATGACGCCGCCTGCAGTGCGTTGCAATACTCTCCACCTTGAGCGTTGACATCTGCCTCGTACTCTATTAAAACCCGCATTACAGTTTCATGACCTTCCTCCGCAGCAACGAGTAGCAACGTGTACTTCTCATTCCGTAAAGACTGACGTCGACTCCAGTCGATCGAGGACAGCTCACAGTCCCTCATGAATGATAGAAACCCAAAAGCACACGCTGCACTGAGATATGAATGGGGTCTAGACGATGCGAACAATAGCCTATAGCCCAGTCGATCATTAAGGTTAATTCCTAATGATTCCCATCCGCCGTGATCTCTGAATTGTGAGCTAATCTCTGACGCCCACTGTAAATATGCGGGAGATGTCTTTGAGCCTTGCTTTGTGAATCGCGATACTTTTCTCAGCAATTCATGAGACTCATAGTCCTCGATGTACTTGTAATGTACGGGCCAGTACACTTTTGCATAGGGCTTTAGAATATGGTTCTGCTGCATCAACTTTGGCGTGATGAAGCCCGGCCACGACTCAGTCAGGTACACATCTAGGCATCTTTCCGTAGCAAGTACATGCTGTTCTACAGCTGTGTATTCTTGCCGGCCTAAGAGGTAGTCTCGAACGAACTGGTGAGCAAAGCGGAAAACCCCCTTTTCCGAGTCCATGACAACAAGATTACGGCAAAGTCGAATGATGTCGTTTTCTGGCGATGGCACTTGTTCGCTCCTTAACTCATCTCCTTTATCCGAGTTCGAAGATGACTCGGCCGCGTCTTCATCGATCACGGAAATGGCGGCAATTAGCTCACTAACAGACAACAGACGCTGGGCACATAGCAGCCATTTCAGGGTCATGATAGCCACTTCCCGTCCATAGGGTTCAGTTCGATCAATCTGCGTGTGAATAATGTCGTACAGGCCAGAAAGCTCAGAAGGGAGTTGACCGAGAGCTTTCTTGAAATCTTTTGTAAACTTGATCCGTTTTAGAGCCTCCAGCGACATTTCAACCCATCGAAACATCCCTTGAGCACCGTTCGTGAGAGTCTTAACAATCTTGCGTCTGAACTTTGAGGATACCTTGCCGTCTAGAAGAAGCCCTTTAGAAATTAAACGATTCACTTCTGATTCGACAAAACGCGCGATATCGTTACCGTTGTTCTTCGCGCTAATCGAGATGTTTCTCGAATTTTCCAGATGCAATTTCTAGAGAAATGCGATAGATTAGCAGACATGCCCTAGCTTCAATCCATGTTCACGCGTGTTTGTCTATCGGCCAGAGTCCGAGAATTTCATTCAGTTTAGGGTACTCACGATATCAATATCATCGCGAGTGGAGACGAGAACTTCCACAACTTCAGCAGATTTACTGATTATATCGTTCAATGCTTCGAGAAGTTCGTGACGTGTGCTCTCCTCACATTCGTCGAGAGCGTCAATGATGATTGTTGCTGAATTATCCTTAATAAGTTCGAGGATGAGTCTGGTGCAGTCGTCTACTGTTAACTTCTTGAGCGTGGAACAATCCTCCTCTGCCTTTTTCTTAGGGGCTTCATATTCTTTTGCTACAGCTTCTTTAACGGGCAGATCTGGCTCTGAACTGGCAAGCTGTCTGAGTAAGGCACTCATGATCTCAACTGACTTGGCGCGTTCTGGCTCTGCAGTGCTTCTTGCGCAGTAGAAAAACGCGGTTGAAGACATTCGTGAAGTCGAGTTTGCATTGAGCATAACGTTAATGACTGTTGATCTGATTCGATATCTTATGATTAGTGTGGATGACGTTGTGAATAGCAATAGGAGTATCACACGTCGTCTAAGAGAAATCTTCAATATTTTAAAACTCAGGCAACGAAGAACTTACGCAAGTCGAGTCTTCCCTGAACCAGCTGCGCTTGAGTTAGTCACACTCTAAGTTCTATTGTCGGGAGTTCACTAACGTATCTCATGAAGCCAGAGTATGGAGGACACGCTCGACTGTCCCCATTCAACGAAATGCTGACTCTCAAGCAACCACTGGCCGGACTGAGATAGCAAGTCTTTTGAGAGATTCTCATGATGGCTCCTATACTCGATTTCGGACATTCAGCGGAATATTTTTATGCGCTCTTTCCCTGACAAGGGTTGAGTGTCGTTGATTTGGGTACCAGCAGGAGGCAGAACTCACTATCAAAATTATCCTGGATAGCGACTATCCGATCGCTCATCTGCATAATAGGCTCACTGAACTGAAGCAAGATAGCCTTCAGAGTTCGATAATGTTCAGTGGCACTTTTTGTCATCTTCCGATGAACTGTCATAGAGTGGGTCAGCTCTGATGGGATTGATAAGAAGAGTTACTCACGCTCCTCATCAACCATTCTAGCCCATTTCTCAGCTTCGGCCTCGGAGATTTCCGCCCAAAACTCATCGTATTGCTTACGCATCGCTTCGACTAAGCTTCGGCCAATTCGGTCTAAAAGTGAAAGTCAGCATAAGTTTCTTTATGTTTGATATATTAATGCGCTCTTGGACCACCGTGATCAAGCACATACTCCAGCTATTTCCGGTCAAGTAAGACTTGACTCTAGCCAGGTAAGTCAGTATCGCTGCATAGAGCTTTCTTATGGACTCGTGAAGCCATGGTGTCGCCTCGCAGTCTTCATGTAGATAAAGCTTTTCAAAAATTGTGTATCGTGCAATGAGGCCAGAAATAGAATCGACGTCTTCTGCAACTTTACTGAACAGATCGATGTCTGAGAACCCAACCTACGCTCTCTATGTCAGTAGATTTCGATTTTTGTAGCGTGCTTCCCTACCGTGATAAGGTATTTCACAACTGTCCAAGGCAAAGCGGCGTGGCCGCTCTGATCCAATGAAACCCCCACATCAATGACCTTAATAATCCCTTTGATCCATACGGATTCTCAAGCACATGTCGAAGTTTAACCTCTTCACCATGCTTATTGCGATAAATTCTCCAACCCTTTGCTACACACAATTTCTTCTTGCTCTCAGTAGCTTCTTGAACCTTATTGAGAGGCCGTACGTCAGCAGGCTTGACTTGAATATTGCGCGCCGCGGAATCAAAGTACACTCGCATTATCCAAGAGCCATTACATACGTTCTTCAAGATGTCAAGTATACCAGATGTAGAATCGCCGTATTGCTTTTGATCTTCGGTGTTTAGAGTATTCCAAGCTTGCTCCCACAAGTCTTGTTTTGCGGCATCGCTGTTACTAGACCTCAAGATATTTGAAACGGGGATTGGCGCTGTTGAAGACATAGTGATAAGGTCCTGTCGGCACACGTGATAGTTACCTATGCTGATCTGGTCTATTGATATCGCTACATGAGCAGCCAACAAAGATCTTATGCGTGAATGACTCGGCACTAGGGAGGCTAAATTGAAGCAGCAACAGAACATCTAGGAAGAGATCGGCCAGTTTGTAATCCTTGTAGTTCTAAGCTGCCCGACACGACAAGAAGGACATACCAAAATTAACCGAGGCACATTTCGTACCTTCCAAAAACAACTGTTATGGCTACTACACCTCCACCGCGCCCGATACCTAATCAGACACCTATACGCAAGCGTTAAACACACTACGATACTCCTTCTAGGGCTAAGGTTCAAGAAGCAGTCCAAAGTTTGCGAGCAAGAAGACTTGGAACTCCATTTTGATACCCTACTTAAGCAAAAAGCCTTTAAACACTTTCATGTCATCTGCTTGGACAGCTAGTTGATTGCTCACCTCTCACCACCATAATATGTAATGGAAAATCTCAATGTCTCCGAGCTCGTTGAGCGATTGGGTAGCGATGAGGACGCCGTGCGGAAAATGGCTGTATTCAAGCTGCAGTCCAACATCGGTGATCCTTCTTTCGCAGATATCTTCATACAAGAAGGAGGCTTGACAAAGCTCCGCTACCTAACACTTCAGGCGAGCGGTAACACTCTTGCTTACAGCTTAACCTCCTTTTCGCGTTTGCTAGAGGTGGACAAGGGATGGGAGTACATCAATCAGGACATAGTAAAGAGGGTATGACTACAAGCTTGACTTAGGAACAGTGCTGAAAGCTATACAGGTAGTTGAGCTGGTTGTGATACATCCGCTTGTCAACATTCTACGCGGTGCCATGTCTATTCTTGTAGCCATTGTCTCTCATCCGCATACTTCGGCTAGCAAAACCGCCCAACCTGAGTCTTTTGGCTTTCCAGCCTTGAAACCAGCTATTGTGCTATACCCCCAATTTCTTGAGATGCTGGTCAGTAGACTATCTTCTGCTGACCACGCCTTGTGCGCCAATGCTCTGCAATTGATCAACTCGTTGATGAGAGATGCCATCACAAATGATTCGCAGACAGAATGGCCAAAATTCATTAAAAGGCTGCAAGACCTTGGTGTCATCAAAGCTGTGTACGCACTTCTGCAAAGCACCGCGTTACAAGACCTAGCACATCCACTTCTAGAGTTTCAAGCACTATCGAAGCTACTCCTAAGGAAATGGAAGGGTATTGTTGTAGATCTCCAGAAACCAGACCACCGACGGGCGTTGAAGAGTATTCACTTGGCTAGTAACCCAGAGAAGCCGATGGAGATGTCTGAGAATGGAGATGAACCGAAAAAATATCATAATCCTGAAAAATGGAGGCGTCTAGGATTTGAGTCCGAAACTCCGGCGTGGGAATTTGAAGAGGTCGGATACCTGGGGATGATGGATCTGACAGACTATGTTCGGAAGGGTGAAGACGCTATTGGAACAGTCAACCAAACAGCCGGAGCAGAGATGTCCGATTGCAAGAGCGAGCCTTGCAGTGACTGCTATACTCTACGAGCATTTTGAGGTCGAGAAGTCTGACGTAGATGATGCCAAGAATTACCTCGCATTAGAATCACGGTCGAGCTTTGAGAAAGTGTTCAAGCCATTGATCCTTCAATGGTCAAGGCTGCATATTGCGGGCTTACAAGCTTTTCTTCGGCTCTGGAAAGCCACAGGTGCAGAGCTCGAAGACTTTGGGAAGATCATGGAGCTTGTCCGCATATTGCTTGAAGCCGTTGTAGGAGCAGCACCGCGGACGAAGAGCGTTGATGAGGTTGAAGAAGAGATAGAGGCGTTTGAGCACCAGCGGTTGAGGCAGCTCCAAATGGAGTTGTTTGAGTTGACTTATGAAGACACATGGGGTCACCATCTCCGCCAAGTCCGAGACGAGCTTAACCATGAAGCATTGCAATTTGTCAAAGAGCAGCGAATACGATGTCTCCTGCAGGGTGCTTGGTTCCCCAACGAAATCGGCTACAAAGCCGAAGCTGGCCCTGTCACGAAGCAAGATCTAAAACGCTCCGTACCGTCATCATATCGCTACGTCAGACTATCCCACAACCGACGCTACCTCCACTACGCCGACT
>JAABUO010004659.1_pt1 | contig 16150 bp, 20 predicted proteins | sample 5559291 | NCBI WGS metagenome assembly JAABUO01 (sample SAMN10711878, study PRJNA513372) | rock metagenome | isolation source: Antarctica rocks | place: Antarctica: Victoria Land, Finger Mt sud
TGCATATTTGAGTACCACCTATGCCTCTCAGCTGCAGTGCTTTCTCTCTGCAGGGTGTCACAATCTCAAACGATGGCGCAACAATAATGAAGTTGTTGGAAATCATCCATCCAGCAGCCAAGACCCTGGTGGACATATCACTGTCGCAGGATGCTGAGGTACTGCCCTTTTCACCACAGTCTTGAAACTGCCTGTAAGCCATGGGCGTTTGCAGAAATATAAAACCTGTTGCAAATTTTCTGCTTGGCTGAGTTGCCATTAATGCGGAATCTTCATTGCTGCTTTGTGAAGACAGACACTCATGTTAAGCAACAAACACAATGCAGGTGGGAGATGGCACGACAACTGTTGTCATCTTGGCAGGAGAGTTTCTGCGTGAGAGCAAACCATTTGTCGAAGAGGGTGTCCATCCTCAGAGTCTGATTCGCAGCTTTAGGCAAGCAGGACAGCTGGCTGTTCAGAGAGTCAAGGACTTGTCTATCAGTATTGAGGGCAAGTCAGCTGAGGAGAAAGCAGACATGCTTAAGAAGTGTGCCATGACCTCATTGAATTCCAAGCTGGTATGCATATTACAGAGCTATCAAGCCATTGCCTAGGTCCACTACTTTTCCAGTGCCAAAATCACAGCTTGAGCTACTGTTCTTGACTCCAAATGTGTTTCAGAAAGCTGCAGAACCCCAGTACATTTGCCAAGCTAACAACAAAGATATTCCATTTTGTTCACCTGCAGGTCTCTGGCAAAAAGGATTTTTTTGCCCAGATGGTTGTAGATGCTGTGTCTGTTCTGGACCCAGCCACCCTGGATCTGCGGATGATTGGCACCAAGAAGGTTCAGGGTGGTGGCTTGCGTGACAGCTTCCTTGTGGATGGCGTGGCTTTCAAGAAGACCTTCTCCTACGCCGGCTTTGAGATGCAGCCCAAGAGCTACAAAGATCCTAAAATTTTGCTGTTGAATATTGAGCTCGAGCTGAAATCAGAGAAAGAGAATGCAGAGGTGCTTGCTTGAACAGGATGACAGCTCATGTCTTGTCTTCACTGCCTCCCAGTGTTTACACAACCTACATATGGTTGTTGAAGTCAGCATCGTGCTCTGTCTAGTTTCACATGCATCGCAGCCCCTTGCATGCTACTGACCTCAAATCAAGCTACCTATAAATATCAGGTGGGGATAACTTAGTGGCTCCTGATATCAAGGGATCCTTGTGAGCATTGTGCTTAGGACCGCTCCTGCAAACGTACAAGAATGTCCATTTCGTGTGACTAAGCACCTTGCATGGCAGCCACCTGATCTGACTGTTGTTGCAGATCCGGCTCAATGACCCATCACAGTATCAGTCAATTGTGGATGCTGAATGGAACATCATCTATGACAAGCTTGACAAGTGTGTAGAATCCGGTGCCAAAATTGTCCTATCCAGATTAGCCATTGGAGACTTGGCAACCCAGTACTTTGCTGATCGGGATATCTTCTGTGCTGGCAGGGTGAGTCCGTCCTGCCTGAGTCTGACATTCAAGCACTCCATGTTGCAGCTCACAGCCAGATTTGGCTCTGAAAGCAGCGCGCTCTGTACTGTACTGTCATACAGACTACAGTTTTCTGCTATATCCAAATGCATAACAGCCTGTGTGAGCGAATAAAGTTGTGCTGCAGTAGTGCACCAACAGCTGTCATGGCTGCTTTTGTTCAGCCGGCATGGTTCAGCACTTCTTGTTGCAGAATGCGACCCTGCTGATGCAGGTTCAAGAAAGCGACATGCACAGGGTGGCAGTTGCAACTGGTGCGCAGACCCAAACAACCGTCAACAACCTCAACCCAAAGGTGTTGGGAAGCGTTGAAGCCTTTGAAGAGAAGCAGGTCATGACTTAATCATCAACTTGCTGTGGCAATGTCTCGCCCAGCTTGCTGCATTGTACTGAATTACCATTCCTTCTGGTGAATTGTTGCGCCTGTACTGTGTAAATCCTCATGGTATGGTTGTGTGCAGCATGTATGAGGTCAATGCATGCTTTGCACATGAAGCTGAATCTTCTTTTTTGGCAATTACAGGTTGGAGCAGAGCGATACAATTTGTTCACAGGCTGCCCTAAAGCTAAAACAGCAACCATGGTCCTTCGGGGTGGCTCAAAACAGTTTATTGATGAGGCTGAGCGGTCCCTACACGATGCCATCATGATTGTGCGCAGAGCCATGAAGAATGCATCAGTGGTGCCTGGTGGAGGCGCCATTGACATGGAAATCAGCAAGTGAGTTACTGTCAGGGGCAGACCTGCTGCTCAGCACCTTGCCCGCAATGTACATTGATCTGCACCTCTTGAGCTATAATTGTTTGCAGGTTTTGGTGTTATCAAGGAAGGCTCTCACTGCCAGCTTTGATGTTATGTGCTGGTCTGTCATATACTGATACGTCCTGCTTGTTGCAGGTTCCTGAGGGATCATGCCCGAACTATTGCTGGCAAGTCTCAGCTTTTCATCAATGCGTATGCCAAGGCGCTGGAGATCATTCCGCGCCAGTTGTGCGACAATGCTGGGTTTGATGCTACTGATGTTCTGAACAAGCTGAGGCAAAAGCATGCCTCCAAGTCAGGCGATGGCAACAATTTTGGAGTTGATGTCAATACAGGTATACTGCTCTTCTGCTCAGTGCTTGCTTATCGCTGGCCTTTGAGCCACCTGCACAACTGAGCAAGAACCTGCCCAAACACAAACTGGCCTTTTCTCCATAACTGCCTGATACTTGCAGCTCAACTGTCACGGCATGCGCAACTGCTTGTTAATCAGACTGATTTGCTGTGCAGGCGGTGTTGTTGACACATATGCAAGCTTTGTGTGGGAACCAGCGCTGGTCAAGATCAATGCGCTTACTGCAGCAACGGAAGCAGCCTGCCTTGTTCTCTCAGTCGACGAAACAGTACGAAATCCCAAGTCTGAAGGCCCTGATGGTCAGGGGGGTCCTGGCCGAGGGATGCCAGGGCGTGGTAGAGGGCGTGGAAGGGGCAGAGGCATGCGTCGATGATCAGCAATTGTATGCGGTGTCCATACACACTATGATCCTGCGTTGCTACCTTTGCCGACTGCTGGGTGCCTATCCCAAAGAGCACCAAACGCGACCAGATGTATCAAGGGTAGTTGGTCATGACAAGCTTTCCTGTGTGGAGACCTAGCTTGAACATAAAGCTTCTCCGTTTACTTTGGCGCTGTACAATCTGCGTGCAGCTTTGGCCATGTATTTAGCAGCAGCTACATCTAGCTCTGCTCAAAACTCAGCAACTTTTACATTTCATGCTCACACAAGACCTGTGCGCATACACACTGCATCAAACACAGAACGGCAGGACATCTGATGTCTTCGCTCTGTGCTTTGCGCATGGGATGCAATGCACTGCATGCCCTGCAACAAGCTGCAATTCAAAAAGAGAGCCTGTAAAAGTGACGTTCGCATTGTTGTGATTGCCGGACAGCATTGCGCGACTATTCCTCTCGGGGGCGGTTGTCAGCATTACTGCAGCAGGAGGGGTAGACGTCTTTGCTTGCGCGCCTTGAACAAGGTGCTATTGCTCGATCCTCAGAGCTGATCCCTAAGTCAACGCATGCCGTTCTTGTCTAGAGGGCTCAGGGCTTGATGTGCAAACTAGCTTGGTCAACAAGCATGGATCAAATTAGCACGCATGAGACCTCTTGCCTTTGCTCTATCTGACTACTTGTTCTGCTTCCCAAAATGTATGTGCTATATATATGCGACACCTAAATCTAAAGCTGTTCCTGAGACCATTGTCTGCTGGCCCACAGGTTCATGAGTCAGCAAAACACAGCAGAGATGATGTGTGCAGATGCTCTGCTCCCCAATACATATACATACCAACTCTGGAATGCTCAGCAGTCTGGCTGGCCAGCAGCACAGCTGGCACCTACTTTACCAGGATTTGAGGAGCATGAGAGACAGCTGTATGGAATGCAAGCATGGCCTTCTGCCACAAGCAGTGCTGGCACAATAGGTCCGCAGGAACCAGCAGACAATTGCAATGATGAGGCTGGCCCTGCTTGTGATGCTGCACAATTTGGTTACTATGGCCCACAGGAGGAGCATCTCCCTGACTCTGTTGCTGACAGCTCCTTGTATCATAACGCTTCCAGACAGTTATTGTTTGCACCAGATCATCAAGCAAACGCTTACAATCAAGATACACTGTATCAGCAAGATCGTGCGTATCTGTATCAGCTGTATCAGGCAAATGGCATGGCAACGGGCTGGCCTGCTGAGCAAGCTGATGAAGCATTGTTGCTCTCTGGTGGCAGACTCAGCGCAAAACAGCAGCTGTTTGCTAATGCTATGGATCAGGAGAACATAGATCCTGCATCTCTGTACTGTCATCAACAAACAGGTCAGCAGCAGCAGGGCCAGCAGCAGCAGCAGCAGCAGCAGAGAAAGCTCGTTGAATCTGTTAAACATTGTTATGGCAGCGATGCTGAAGTGCCACCGGTGTTTAAACCCCCTGAAAACAATTGCCAGAGGGGTTACGTGTGTGCTTCGCAAGATGTGGAGCCAATGATGGGTAAAGTGCCCAATAAGCAGCCAGCTGCAAATAATGGCAGAGCACCTGGACATGTTTTAGGCTCAGCACTTGGGCAGAGTCAGCCAGAGGTGCCAGAGTCAGGCATCACAGCTGTCCAACATCAGGGTACTCAGCACAGACAGCATGGAGATGTGCAGCAACACAGTGGTTTGACACCAGCACATACCAGTTGCATTGCACTGGAAAGCCACTCATTGAGCTCAGAGCCTGAGAGCAATGGACAGGCAAGTGCTACATTGCGTTTTGCTGAAACGCTTTTGCAGGTTCTGTCAGTCCCTCTTTGTATGTTGTGTCCTCCCAAGCCTCACAAGGTGAATTGCAGAAAGCAATGCTTTTCTTAACTGTGTGCAGGTGGATGCTGACAACTTTGGGCAAGCACCAAGCGCTCAATTGCTGATGCAGCAGGCAAATGCACCTGACGCACTTCTTGAGCTGTTGAAGCAGCATCTGACCGCTCACAAGGAGCAGCAGCCGGCATACATGCAGCCTCAACCAGGGTCACAGCAAGATGTGTCTCAGCAGACTCTTTCCCAAAACTACACAGCGCACTCGAGCTCAAGGCAGACACAGACAGAGGTTCATGCAGACCAGTCCATGTCAGAGCACACCCAGACTGAGGTGCATGCACATCAGGTTATGTCACAGCAGAGCCAGACAGATACGCTTCTGGACCTCCAGACAGAACTGGGCCTACGGCTGCGGCAGCATACATCTCTGGGGACCCAGACTGCATCCCAGCTGCAGCAGCAAGTCTCAGTGCAGACTCAGACTGAGTCACCATCTTCTATCGTGCTGTCAGAGGAGACTCAGACACCTTTGCTGCTGCAGCAAGCTGTGTCCACCGTCTGGGTGGACAGCTTGTGCCTGTTGCAGTCCACACAGCAGACACAGACTGAACAGGAGCTGCAGCAGCCAGCCTCGACACAGACAACATCTGTCATGCAGGTGTCTCAGCCTCTGCAAACAGCAGAAGTGCTACAGCACACAGTATCAACGCAGGCGTCTGCTCCGCTGCAGCAGCCAGTGATGACCCAGACTGATGCAGTGGCAACTGCTGAGGCTGCCTGTCAGTCCTGCAATGATAGTGAGCAGGCCAGTGCTTCACAGCAGAGGCTAGAGGATCTGCAAGAAGAGGTTTCTGGGCTGCAGCTGAAGGTGCAGTCCCTGCAAGGCATAGTGGACATTCAGGAACAGCAGCTGCAGGCAGCAGCTGGCCACTCCTCTGATCAAGTAAGCTACATACTAGTACTCAGGGTCTGATAACTAGGGTACCAAAGTTCTGACCTTCTAAGTCTTCTGCAAGGCATCTCTGGCTGCTAGAGCTGCACTTGGGACATTGTGGTTACAGAGAAGCCTAAACAAACACTGCTGTGGTATGTATAACATATGTGACATGCTGTATGACGTGAAGCACTGTTGATGGGACAGTCCGTCTTGAACAAGCAGCCCGGCAGGTGGGAGCAAGTGGCTCTCACTCAGACTTTGCTCAAAATCTGTCCTACCTGAGACACTTTGGGTGGCTGTGTTTGCAGGCTGACACACCACTGGAGAAGCAACTCAGCAGATGGCGCCATGAGGTCTTCAAACTGCTGCTATCCAGCAAGCAGGCACAACATGCTCACCAGCAGCAATCGCAGGCTCAGGCAGAGGTCATTGCCAAGCTTCAGTGGCAGGTCATAGCGGCTGAGGACAAAGCAACATTGCTGGACAGCCGATTGCTTGACCGGCATGTAGACCTGGACTTGGCACATGTAAGGAGCAGACGTGCTGAGGAGCAGCTTCAGCAGTCCTGCAGGTGAGCTTGTGACAGAGAGGTTTGCAGGTGGATGTGCTTATCATGCCATGCTGGATGCTGCTAAGCAACTGCTCACTACTTTGCTATGTTACTTTGCTACTTTGCTTTGTTGATTTGCTAGAACAGCAATCGGTGCCGCTGCCCAACGCAACAATGCAGGCAGACATCTTCAGCCCTTGTGTTAGCCAAGAGCTTTGTGTCTGCAATCTTTCTCCTTCACAGGGATTGCAAACAAGATGATATGACATGCATGATGTCAGCCAATGATGCAGGCTGATGCAGGCTGCCTGCATATGTGTGGCTTGGGACTAGGGCGCAGAATAAGTTCTGATGATGTACTTGTATGCTTGTATGGAGGTAGCAAACATTTGACCTTTATGCTGCAGGCAGGTTGAGGACCTGCAAGCTAAGCTGCAACAAGAAAAACAGCACATACATAACTTGGCCGAAGCTGTCCAGCAGGCCAATTCTCAACACCTCACCATGGCTGCATCCTTGGCTCAAGCGGAGGGCCGCATTGCTGCATTTCTGCACAGGTACAACAGCCTGTCACCGTGAAACCCGGAGGGCAGCATATAGACACCACATATATGCAAGCAAGTGCATGCACAGGGTACACAGGACACCGTGTGTATGCAATTTGTGTGCTGCTGTTCCATCCGTGACCCTTATGCTGCATCCTCCTCCAAGCATTATGGCAGCTTGCACACTGAACTCAAATAACAGGCTGTGCAGTTGACATGACACTGTAGGTATTCAGTGCAGCATTGCACATGCTGCGAATGATATCGCTGACACTGGAATTTCCAGCCTGTGTACAGAATGTCACACATGCCTGCTATTTCTGTGATCATATTGCTGATACCTGTGCTGTAAAGCCAGGATGTCTGATGAGTCACATAGAGATCTACACACCCAAGACTGTTTCCTACCAAATGAAATGAGTGAAGAACGCAAAAAAAGCAGCTGTGCAGCTGTCATTCCAAGGCTGTTTGCTTATCTTACCTGTATCATTGCACAGGCTGGGCTATGCAGAGGAGCGGCTGCGCTTCGCCCTGCAGCTGCACCAACCTCTGTCATCAGACTCCACCAGTGCCAGCACAACAGGCAGCTCAAGGCCTACAGCACAGGAGAGCACAATAGGAGGACTAGCTGGCACAGGCACCGGTCTGCATGGCAGCCAAGCTGCTGTGGTGTTGCACATGGAGGTGCAGCGCTTGGCGGCTGACAGAGCAATGCTGCTACACAACATGCAGGTGAGATACATGTGCTGCCTATATCGTATAGATGTAGGTCAGGCACACGCATGTGGTGCACAGAAGATGCTGCGACACATTTTTGCACCATGTCAGCATGTAAACAAATGCACAGGAAGTCAGCCGGCCTCAGGGTGATAGCCATGGCTGGCATCTTGCTTGCGTTTGTTTTTGACACTCCGAGTCACACCTAGAATAGCCACTTCATGGGCAGCTGTGCATCTCGTGCTCATCATGGCGTTGTATGTCCTTGAGCAGGGTTTAAAGAGGCTTGCAGAAGCAATGCCACTGTGTGGAAAACTGCTTCCTGCTGGCTTGCAGGTGCTGGCTCACCAAGCCAAGGTGGACCTGAGCAAAGCAGTGGCAGCTGTGCAACACATGGAGCGTGCAGCGCAAGCGCAACAGGTTGCCAGTAGGGTAGCAGCCTGTCTGGGAGAGATGGAGGCCAAGCACAGCGCTGAGCTGACTGGACTTGGAGCTCAGCATGCTGCTCAGCTGAGTGCAATTGAAAATGATCTTGAGCAGCAAAGAACAGCTTTTGATCAGGTACCTGATGTTTGTCACCTCCTGCACGTGTGCCGCTGCTGATAGAAGCAATGTGCAATGAAGTGTGACAGCACAGCATCTGCAGTGCGTTTATTACAGTCAAGTGGCTTCAGGACATGGACTTATGGATGACGTCTCACACTGCATCAAGTGGGGCTGTCCTAGCTTTGCTGAACTGGTGGAAGCTGACATCGAAAAGTGTTACTCATGTTCACGACGCATGTGCACAACAATCAGCGAACTGCAATATCAAACTGTGCAGCCCATCAACAGGCTTTTCAGCCCCTCATACAATGATCACTTACTCAGGCAGGTAAATGGGCACTGCAGCATAGTATGCTTGACACGTCCATTGGCGTCGGGCAGATTTAATGAGATGTAGTTGCCTTGCCTTCCTGCCTGGTCCCTGACAATGTCATTCCAGATCATATCTTTAGAGCACAAATGTGTGTGGTGATGACAGGCCATCGCAGAGGCGCACAGACAACACCTAGAGGCAGCAGGTGAGCACCAGGCACAGGCCTCACACCTTGCAGAGCAGACAGCAGCTCTACAGCACACCATTGCCTCTCTTCAGGTATTCATTTCTGTACTGCAAGCCCTGCTTGTGCTATGTTGCTGCGCTTCGTGACAGCTGGACCCATGCGTGTGGGGCACTGCCACCTCACATGGAGTGTTCAGAGGCTGCTGATCAGCATCGGCAGTGGTGCAATTCAGTTAGCACCATATTCTGATGACACATGCATACATGCAACAGTGTGTTAGTGTTGCTGTTGTCAGTCATTGCTTTGTTTATTGAATTTTGCAGTCAGTCCTGGCTGAGCATGTCAGGCAGGGGCATTTGTCAGAAATAGCATACCACACATTTCACTCCATAAGTTTCAGTCATGTTTCTTGCCTCCTGAACGTCAATTGTATTGCTGGGCACAGGCTGCTCTGGAGTCTGCCAGGTCTGAAAGCCAAGCTGTAGTTTTGGAGTATCAGCAGCAGAGCCACTTGTTGAGCATGCAGTTGCAGCAGCACCAGGCTGTGCTTCAGGAAACAGAGTATCATATGGCAGCTATGCAACAGCAGCACTGTGAAGAGCAGCAGTCTGTGCAGCAGCAGCATGCTGAGGTGGGATAACACAATCATGAAGGGTCATGCTAACTAAGCTTGGCTGTCTATTCAGGCGCAATGTCACAATACCTGCAATATGAGAGACAAGATGTCTTTTTTTGAAGCATGTCACTGTTGTATGAAGCAGAGCTGTGTTCTTTCAAGTACCTGTTTCCTGCGGTGCATTGAGCTGCAATGCCCTCAACACAGCAGGCAACACATTTGCTGCAATGGTGACGCTGCAGAGTATCAGCATGCTGCTTGGCCGCTGTGCCTAAAGTGCTGCTGTACAGCTGTATCAGTCCTGTTGCAGGAAATAGGCACCAAGCAGCAAGAGTTGAACAGCAGTCAGCGGGAGGTGAGGAAGACACAGCAGCTGCTCAGACAGCTTGAGAGGCAGCTGGCAAAGTCTCATAACTCTCGCAAAGAGGCAGCCTCAGTATCACAGCAAATGCAGGTGGGCATAGGGAAGTTGCTGCACCAGCGCATATCTTCGGTGCTGCTAAGTTTAGCATGACTCCACATCACAATGAATAAACACAGTGGCGATGGACGCAAGCTCGTATGCTCCATGAGGTCTTCAGCGAAGACACTTTTGCAGCAGGGCTCACTATCACTATGTCAGTTGTGATTACTCGCACTGATGCCGTATGCTGACGGCCTATGCTATGAGCAAAACGCTACTTAAGCCACAGTTGGTCACAGTTGATCTGCATGGATGCAGGCTATAGCATCCTGTATTGCGGTGATGACCTGGAATTTCATGTTAGCATTGTTAATGCAGGACTTGCAGGCAGAGAAAGAGGGTGTGGAAAAGCAGTTATGCAGTATGAGGCAGGAGCGTAACGCACTGGCAGCAACACTGCGGCAGCATGGCTTTTTGGGGCGGCACAGCCTGAGCAAGGCTGGACCTGTTGCAGCCCAGGACATCAGTGGTGCGGGACAGCAAGTTCCTCAGGCTGTCAGACATGAGCAGAGTGAACTGAAAGGCCAGATACATCAACAGAGGTCTGTTGACAGGAGCTGCAGCAATGCTAGTAGCACAGTCAGTCAACAATCAGGCCACACTGATAGTTTGAGGCAGGCGCAGGCAGACACATGCTTTCCCCCAGTACTCACTCAGATGCCCAAACACAGTCCTGCGGGCAGCTGTCATGCTGGACAAAGAACCGGGATCAGTACCTTTGAAGACATCACAAACACTACTGGCTCAAGGCAGGCATCACCAGGCGAAGCTTACCATGGAAGAGAGGAAAGTACAGAGGCAATGCAAGCCAAGTTGCAAAGGCTATATGAAATGGCACAAAGTGTACTATCATGAGTCTGAAAATGAGTCTTGCTTTCAGGATTTTGCAGCTGCCGTAATGCGACAATGCTAGTGCATACCAGTTTACTCCTTGTTTGCTGCCTACCAAGATCAAAATACACTGTCTACATGATTGCATGGGGTAGGAATGGTTACATTACAGAAATTAAAAACGAGCCAGCGCCTGTAAAACTGTATTGTTCCGCAGCTCTCGCCTTTTGCGCTGCTGATAGTTGCGCTCTGCTTTGGCAGCTATGCGCTCAGCTCTTGAGACGTATGCCAATCTAAACCGCTCTGACAATGGTACAAGGTGCTCTTGTTGTTCAAGCTCCTGAACCCACAACCAAAAGGTTAGTGATCCTGGGGAAGTAAGGTGCTAACACTTTCTGTGAGAGAATGCCATATTGCAGGCATGAGCTACACGCAGTGATGTTGCAAGCATGCAATGGTCAGCCTGCTGAGAGCACCTGTATCTGCTCCTGCTCCCAAAATGGAGCAACGTTTTGCAAGGCAGCCTCATCAAGAGCAATTGCTGGGTCAGCTGAAGAGGAACATGACCCTGATTGTGGGTTCACCAAAATTCTAGGAAACTTCCTGGCAAGCATCTCAGCTGTCTTTACAGGTATGCGGGGCCAGATCAGCTTTGTGAGCTGACTGAGCCGACTGTACAACATCACTTTGCTGGCAGTTTGTTCCACAACAGTTGCCTGTGGCGTCGAAGCACGTGTGCTTCCTGACTGCTCTGATGGTGACAGCAAAGTTTCCCATGAGTCTGTTGTGTCAACCGTCTGGACAACAGTTGGCATGATGTGCTTCATACTCACTGCCCAGACATGGTCATCAAGTATGTTTGTGCAACCTGAAAGGGCAACCAGCACGTCAGGTGGACGTCCTGCTTATTGGTGCATATTTTTGACAATTAGCAACAAAACAAACCTATGCGCAGCACCTGCAGCTGAGTACACCATGAGCCAAGAGACCGCACTGTTTTCTGTGACACAATGCATCCTGTCAAGTCCAGTGACAACACATGTGCTGTGGTCTGCAGGGCTGTTTGCAGCCCAGTATCTGTTACGCAACTCTCAGATATGTCTAGGCTGGTCCAGCTGCTGTCCACTAGCATAGCAAGGGCAGCATCGGTTAATAGCCCCTGTGCCAAAAAAGTGAATGGTTCATGCAACAAAAAGGCGATGAGATTTGGCAAACAGGGGATGACAAGCAAACAGACCTGCCTTCGAGCAATTGCCAACAACGAAGCTTTGGCATCAGGAGGGAGGAAGGGCAAAACCTCTGCCCCGTACAACAGCAGCTCCTCAATATATTGCCCAAGATAGCCTGCAGCGTCCCAGGTTGGTGTGATTGCATCAAATGCAAGTACATGCACAACAAAATTGTGCATCACTCACCTAAGCAGTATGCCTGCAGAGAATAAGGCCCCGTCACTTGCTGCCCTGCTTCTCTGCTGACCGAGGCTTGTTGGGAGCTCAGCAGACGTTGTTTGAGAGCAGAACTTGCGGGGATGCCACGTCGGCTTGCACCCGTATTTCCAATAGGGTCTGCAACAGGACCGTCTGCAATTCGACCACCAGGATTGACTGCCCACACCGTCGTCACGAAGCGGTCACTATGATCACAACACTTACCTGCTTCGTCTCCCCATGCGTCCTCTTCAGCACCCGGAGACACTGATGGCAATGTTGGTGGTGGCATTGCAATTGGGAGTGTTCTAGAGCTACGTCTGCTGGGAGTCGCGCTTCAGAGGTGTTCGCAGGAAGCAATGCATGCAGGAGAAGAAGACGTGCAGTATTGACCTGTTTACAAATGCCCTCCGACACAACTTCTGTTCATTCATTGATCAGCCGACGCTCCTGGAAGCTTCAAAATAAGCTGCTGTCATTACTTCACAACGTACGCTTCTGGGTAGAGGTGTCATTCCACGGAACAACAGCGTTTACGTCGTTCAGAATGCCCGTGAAGTCTAGATATGTGTTACTGCTCGAGGGCTTGAGCAGTGTTACCAGATCGAGCGATATCAAGTAGGCAGCTTGTGCAGTGGCAGTATGCTTTTCCAGTAACAACTTGCTACCAGTCATGGGCGTCTCCCTTGCAGGCACGAGTTTGAGGCATGCGGCACAGTGAAGGAGGTGGAGCGGGATGCCAAGTCGCGAAGCGCTTTGATTGAGATGAAAAGGTAACGATCGACTGATGGCTGAACACTGCACCTCTGGAAGTGCCAAGACCTCGTCTGTTGTCGCGCGATAATTTTGTCCCTGCATGCTTGCCTGCACATCAGGCAAACTACGTGGTCGGCTGTGCTCTGGCTGATAGCCATTCCTGTTGCATCAACTTGGTGTATTCGCGATACCAATAAATGTCTGATATGTTTGCCTCCTTGATTTGCCGTAAGTGGTGCCCTGTATCTAGCAGTTGACTTATGTGCAGACCGCCTGCAAGAATGAGCCTCGCCTGGCCCCTTGCAAGTGCCTTGTTCCAAAATGCAGTACTTGTAACCTCTCTTCTACCTGCAGCTCAGCACGACTGCGTTGTTGCTTCACGTCATTGCTCTGTGATCTGCTGTGCATGTTGCTCTTGCTGCCTGGTCCTGTGTGTCTTTATGAGCTGCTGATTGTATGCCTTTGTACACATCACATGCATGTCACATTGCAGCAACAAGCACTAGCTGGATCTGTCAAACACATGCTTTCTGACATACACCTCCTTCTGCATGCAGGTCAAGTGATGCTGAATATGCCTGGAAAAAGATGGGTAAGTTACTGTGCTTGCATGATCAAAGGTTGCCTGAAAGCGTTGTTTGTTGCATTGCGAGCACATTGCCACGTTTAACTTTCTGTACAGATGGCTTAAGGATTGATTGTAAAAAGTGGAAGGTGGAGTATGCTATAAGGGAGGACTTCAAGTACTTTGGATGGAAATGGACAGAAGGTGGCGACTCCCCAACCCCATCACCCCCAAGGTAGGTAGTGGATGTTCATCAAGCTATGTCACAATAAAGCTACCTCAGTGCTTGTCTAGAATTGCGTTGCACTGGCATGTTGCTGCTCACTTCTGATGTAATGAACTGCCATAGGTCCCCTGCCAGATCTGACAGAAGCGACTAATGGCTTGAGAGCCTCATCCTCAGTGATTTTGAGTGTCCAAGGGCAGTGCAGCTGCTCTGTGGCTACCTTTCAGCGTCTGAAGAAGCATGATATTAGGACTTTCATGGCTGTGTGTTTTGAATTTGAGTGTGTTGTCAGGAGTAGGGGTGAATTGGTTTGTTGTTTTTGGACGTGTTGATCGCGGTACTTGCTACTCATTCTCTGCAAAAAGTAGTGCTCATTCAGCTAGACAGTATGATTGGGTGCTTGCAAGTCAATCTGTACTCTACAGACATCTCCTTTGCTACCTGCTACATCCATTTGCAATGTGATACACAATTTTTCAATCCAAATATTTTTTCAATTCAATGTAATGCTTGCCAAGGCTTGGACTCAGGAAAGCTCTTTTGATGTAAGGTATGTTCCATTGGGGACACATAATATCTTCTGTGATTGCATTGGTCTGCAATAAACCTCAGTTGCACGTCAGGGCACAGTGGCATGACCTGTGGAAGAGGCTGAGTTACCTCCGCATACTTTCACGAGCAATGTTGCCCGGCCGGGTGTAATATTGCTCATGAAAGTCTGGGCCACCATCAACGCTGCTGCATCAGCCTGTAAATTGCTCACGTCAGCACATATATGTAACATCTGTTAAAGGAGCAAATAGATATGTGCACTCTGGTTTCGCGCTGACATGCAGCTGGGTTGCCTATAATGTGCATGAATTGGATTGCGTCTATGTCAGGTGGGGAGGCAGGGATAACAGAGGCAGCAATATTTAGCAGTCTATTTAGGCAGAACTGTTCCTCACCCTGCTTGTAGACCGGCACCCAGATGATCAACACTACTGGCAGGCATCGACTATGAGCAAAACCTATATACTTCAATCATATGTGATTCCGTTTCGCGCATCACCCACGTGCACATGCAAAGCGCATGTCCAATCTATAGCGTGTTCCCTGCCCGCCTGACCATGTTCATGACATTGCTGCAGGCACGCTTCTCTATTTCTTTCAGCACAAATCCTGAGTCTGCCATTGTACATTTCTTGTCCTTCCAGTAATTGTACAAAGTGTAGAACGTCTCAACATAGAAGTCAGAGGCTGCTGTCACAGCAGACTGTTGCTTCTTTGCAGCAGATGTCAGCTTGCGTTCACGCACCATCTGCAGTGTCCATTTGGTGATGTTGAGGGAAACTGGTGCCAGTGGAAATTCCGAATCCTTGGCTGCTGACAGCCTGTAAAAACATCTTGTAGTTTGCTTGGGAGGGTAGTTTGCTTGGTTTTGCATGATCCAGGCACTTCGTCAGGTTGTGCCAATTAGTGCATCCTGGAAAACTGTTGTTGCTGCTTCTACAGCTGAAGAACCACGTTTGATACATACATCTTGGCACACTTGAAACACTCATGGCATCAGACATGCACTTTGACATTTTTATGATGCTCTATCTGGTAGCTGTAACATGTACACCCAGATGCTGTGACAGCTTGAACGTCTTCATGCTTTTCACAAAAACATATGCCAGACACAAAGTCAACTTACTTGAAGATGGCCTGGGCATTAGCAGGGTCATGCTCATGCAACAGCAGCAGGTGCAGAAGCCCTAGGATGCCGCACCCCCTCAAGTCTGTTGTTGGGTCTGAACCCTGACACCCAAGAGCAGCCCAATGTGGCCCATACCTACACCACATACAGTTATGTTCTCTATTAAGCATCTTTTCTGACTTTATACAATCTTCAATGCAGCTACACAGTACTCAAACACAGCACAGCAGAAGCTAATGAACGCAGCTGCAGACACACTGTTTTCAGTATGCCCAGAACAATAGCAATATTGGGGGAAAGCCGTTTCTCAATGACATGCCACAGGCCCGCCAATTGGTCCAGGTTCCCTTGCAATGCACAAACAGCACATGGCAGAAGCAGACATCTCTAGCTGCATGGCTTTTCTGACACATCTGGACTAGAGCACGATGCTGAATCACAGACCTGCCGACTGAGCCTGGTCCGCCTACAAAGCTGAGGTAGACAGACTGAAGCAGGCGCAAATGCATGAGGTTGCCGTCATCAAAGGGCATCTTGGCAAGGCATAGCAGCTGCGTACGCTCCTTCTCCAACCTCTTGCTGGACTGCACCACACGCCCACCGCATCATATTGTGCTCCACATGCGGTCAGCTTGGCCATACATTCATGCACTATCTCATCAGCTGCAATGCTGATGAGAACATGCAGAGCAAAGCACAGGTTACAGGATGAGTTACTCGGGAAGCCTTTTCGAGTTGCACGTCACAAGCCAGACTGCAGCCTGTCATGATTGGTTATGTAGGAGCATACATATCCAATCATGCAAGGTCATCAGGTGTTGCTGGGGATAGTGGGAGGGAGCAAGAAGTATGCATGCTGGCATGAGGCGTACCTTCTGCATGCGCATGAAGCAGGATGCCATTCTGTGCACCGGCTTAGACTTGTTCAGAG
>JAABUO010004660.1_pt1 | contig 16149 bp, 8 predicted proteins | sample 5559291 | NCBI WGS metagenome assembly JAABUO01 (sample SAMN10711878, study PRJNA513372) | rock metagenome | isolation source: Antarctica rocks | place: Antarctica: Victoria Land, Finger Mt sud
TTAATTAGTAATAGATTTTTAAACACGTTTTCATTAAAATACCAAAATAATGAATCGGACCTGAAAATTAACCCAAAATGAGCTGAATGAAACGTTCAAGAAACGGATACGATTAAACACCCAACGCAACTAGTCAGAATTTTACACTTCATTAAAGAATGGGTAGAAAGTACAACTGAACTATAAGAATCATCAGAAATGATTAAACCATGAAAAACAAATCAATTAGTTATTCAAATCGATCAAACTAAATAATTAGCTATTAAAAATCATTACAGAATTTTAAACGAAAGTTATAATTCTAAAAATAAAACAGTCGATTTAATATTCTACACGAATGGTTCAAAAGTAGACAATAATGCGACGGCAGCTTTAATATTAGTTACTTCAAAAACTCAGATAGTTAGTCAGTTACAACTAGCTACTAACTCAGTCGTTATCGATCAGAAAAGTCAGATACTAGATCATAGCTGAAATTTGGGTTAAACCGACATAGTTAATGCCGAAATCTTTGCAATAGAAAAAGCTTTAAAAATGTTTATTAAATCTGTCGTTTTTAATTCGTACGAAACTAATAGCATTAATATAAACGAATCTAGTTAACTAGAAAAAACGATAATGTTACGACTCATATTTAGTAATATCTCGTTTTTATTCATTTAAGATTTTTTTAATATTATCTCGTAATGCTTAATATTAATAATTAGCATTAATATAAAAGATTTCTTATGTTTATTAATAATCAGAGCAGAAAGAATTTTATAAGTAATTGTCTTCTTAACTAGCTTTTCGTCGTAGTCGCGTATGAGCTTTTCTTTTAATAATGAAATAGATTACAAGTTAAGCTTTTTATAAACTTTAGCGACTACATTAATATGTATTAAGATGTAAGCGATTAATTCGCTGTTTATTAAAAATTAAATGCTAAAAGACTACTCTTACGAGATAAGAAACGCGTTAATTAAAAAGAACTTTTTAAAGTAATTATCTTTCTGAAGAATTTCGTTATTATTGCACAAAGATATTATCTTTACTTTCTCGATAACTTTTTAAGAAATAATTAGTTTTTTAAATCGAAGTTCGAATTAAAATCGAAGCGATTAAACTCATTCTCGTTATTTAAAGCATTAATTCTTAAAACTTTCTGTAAGCATTCTTTAAAGATATGATCGAGTTTATGATAAACGAAATAATTTTCATTCTGCATGTTCGTTTCTTTCGCGCTAGTTAAAATCGCGTCACGCGATTTTAACAAATTCGTTAATATGTCTTATTTCTTTAAATAATAAGATTTAAAAAGATTCTTAGCGAAGATAACTTGCTTAATCGACTTTATTTTAATTAATTTCTTTTTCTTAAGCTCTTTCATAGCTCGATACTCATTATTTAAACGTATTAAATAATTTCTAATTTCGATTAAAGAGTCTGATTGAATTATTTAATTACTCAGAGCGACTTGAAGGCGAGAAGTCATCTTGTCTTTCAGATTAATTATTAATTATTTGTCTTAATATCTTAAGTATAAGAACAAACGCTGAAAAATTAAATAGAACTCGTTTAACTTCATGACTTTCTGTATAAGATTATCGTATTTTCTTCGAAAGTTCGTCTTTTTGTTTAAATTATTATATAGCTAAGCTAGTTCGTTAAGAAGATTCTTAGTAATCACATAAAGATTCACTCAATCTCGTTATCTTCGAGCTAGAGTTGTTTTAAATGTTTTCTTAATTATTCTAAAGTAAACATAAATTAATTAAGCACGATTATTCTCGTAATGATCTGCGTTTATTTTCAGCTTATCATAAATCTTTTCGTATTAATTATCTTAAAAAGATTTAATATCGTTAATTAACAGAGATGAAATTCATTAAAAGCTTTTAAGAGCGTTTAATTAAATCGAAATAATTAAAAATTAACGGTGTGACTTTTCTAAGCTGATGTAGTTATTATTTTAACTGAGTCTTTTCTTCATTTAATTATTTTACAATTTTATTAAAGTAACGAAAAAGATCGTTAAAACGGTCGCAGACTTTAACACTTAAGTCATGTTAAACTCGTAGCTCGTTTAAAACATTTAGAAATTTATTTAAATCTTCTTCGATTTATCTTTAAAGCTGTTAAATGTTTTTAATGTTTCAGAATGAATTAATATCGTCGAGTTCATTAAAAGCTGTAGAAGTAAACACGAATGTACGTCGTTTTCGAACTGCATCGAATCGCAGATATTTTAAAACTCGAGCAGAAAGTTTAAAATAAATGACAGAGTTCGTTGTGAATGAGTTTTAAAAGAAGTCATTAATGACTTTAAAGTTTTTAAATTAATCGAACTCGTTAAATCGAGTCATGTTAATAAGAACGATCGAAGAACGACGATCGTTTAAAATTTTAAGTAAATAAATTTCTGAAGATAAGTAAATTTATCGAGCGAAGAACGATGCTCAGTAATATTATTAAAATAGAAACGATTTCGAAATAATTTTAATTTTGTTAAGAAGAGATTTTTATAATTCTCTAGTAATTTAACGAAAATTCTTTATCGTTAATTTTATTAATCGAGTAAACGATGCGTACTTAATAAGCGTTAGATTCTTTAGTAATTTAATAATAATTTAAGCCCTTTAAGCTTAAGTCTGTTAATTTTATTAATCTTTAAATGTTATTTTGTCTTTTAATTTCGTTAATCATTAGGTAAATAAAATTTTTTAAACTCGTTTCGTGTTAAACGAGTATCTTAAATAAGTGTAGAAATTTATATCGTATAATTAACGAATTCTTAAACTAATGTTAAAATCGTGCTTAAAATCTAATTACTAATAAATAAGCTGAGTAAAATGTTTAATTTATAAAGATAGCTATAACTAAAAGTTTAAGAATACATAAGAAAGAAAGTTTCTGAAGTAATATTTATGTTTAGAAACTTAAAGTTCGTGCTAAACTCGAAAAAAAGATGTTATAACACAGAAAAGATGTAATACTCGAAAGTATTAATTAGTTCGTGTTAAAGCTGTGTTAGAAAATGTTAAAATATATTAAAATATGTTAAAACTTTTACTCGTGATAAGCTTAATCTAGCTTTAGTTAATTTTAACACACTCGTAATAATTTCTACGCTAGAAAACATAACATTAAAGATTATACGCGTCGTACGTTAACGAATCGCTTAAATTATACGATTTATAAATTAAATAAACACGAGATTTAATTAACGAGATGTAAGAAAAGAACGAAAAAAAAAACACATCGAGCGTTTTAATACCAATTTTACAGATATTTAAAGAGTTAAAAAAGCTTTAAGACTTTAAATTAATAACTTAAATAATTAATTAAAAGCTTTATAAATTTCATCGCTTTAAAGAAAGTTTAATCTTAATTAATCTCGACTTAAAGTTAAATAATAATAATTTAATCGTAGTTAATTTAAGCTAATTTAAATCATGCGAGAATTCGTTATTATTAAACTCGTTAAAATTAATTTATATGAATAAAGCTTTAAAAGAAAAAATCGTAATACTAAATAAGAATACGAATTAAACATTCATTTAAAAGGATTTTTAAAAAAGATTAACGAAAGTAAGTTAAAAAAAAATAAAGAAACATTTTACAAAACTTAAAATAAAAGAATAAATCGTTTAAGAAAGAAATTAATGATAATGTTAAATAAAGTAAGCATGCGAACTTTAAATGATATAATAACTCGAGTTAAAAAGAAAATTAATAAAATTAAAACGATAATAATAATAATAACTTTATTACATTTCTTACGTTAAATAATAACAAAACTCTTTTTATATTATAATTTCATTATTAATTAACTTAAAAGTTTAATAACATAATATATTAATTATACAGAAATTTTAAAGAAATATATATATTTTAACGTCGTATAATTCGTTTAATAACGAATTTTATTTAATTTACAAATTAAGAAATAATATTAAAATTTAATTTTATATTAATAACAGAATAAACTTAAAGCGTTAAATAATCGAGTTTTCTTCATTAAATATATATTTATTACGTATTAAAAAAATTTAATTAATTAAAAATCACGTTTAATAAATAACGAAACAGATTTCTTAAATAACGAAATAAATTTAATAAATAACGAAAACACGATCATTAAAAAAGATAAACTTATATTCATTTATAACGTTTATAACTTATTATTAAGATTTTATTTATTAACGAAAAGTTTCTTCATTATTAAAATTATAATTATGCAGTTAAAAATATTAAAGAAATATATATTTTTAAACGACTTTAATCTGTATTATTTTATATAAATAAATATATTAAGATTAATTTAATACGCGATCGCGAATTAATTAATAAAAAGTGTTAAAAACGCGAACATATGTTTTATTTTATCGTAAAATATTAAAACGTAAAAAGTAAAAAAATTATAAAGCATTATAAATTTAACGTTCGCATCTTAATTTCTTTAAAAAGTAATATAACATTATAAAGTAACATTAAAGCTTAATTAATTATTAAATTATAAATTTATGTTAATAATAATACAACTTATCGTAATTAAAACGAAGCTCGCTTTACGTAAAGAATAAAAAAAACTAAACTTGAAAAAGTTTAAAAGAATAATTAAAGTTATAATCTTTGTAATAAGTCATTTAATAACGAAAAAAGACATTAATAAATATGTTTAAAACATCGTCGAGTTTATAACTTAAGTTTTAAAAAGAATAATATTTTAAAAAAAAAATTAAATTACGTTAAATCGTTTTAAAACGATAATTATAACACAGTCATTAAGAACGTACGTTAAGCTCGCAGAAAATAATTAAAATATAATAAACTATTTACTTTAAGAAGAATATTTAACAAAAATAAACATTAAAAAGAAAATAATTCGTAAAGTTAAATTATTTTATTTTAAACAAGAATTATATAAAACGATTAAAGAAGAAAAAAACATTTAACGTTTAATTAAATGAGTTAAGAAAAAAAATCATTTATTTTTATTTCTTTCTTAATTTTTATTACTACGATTAAATAAAGATAAGATAATTAAGTTCGAGAATAAAATAAACGTTTTATTAATATAATTCTTTTTTCTTTCTTTCATAACTGATCTGATTAATATAAAGAACTTCGTTTATTTAAAGATAATAATCTTTTTATAAGAAATTAACAAAGATAAGATAAAAACTATTATACATAAATTAACTCGTAATAAAACTTTTAAGCTTAATAATATAATTAATAAAGCTCTGCGCGAGATCGCGAGATAACTTTTATTATAAATGCATTCTTTATTTTAAATATACATTAACATTTTTTATTATTTAAAAGTCTTTAAGAAAGCATATGTTATAATGCTTCGTAAATTTAATAAGAAAAATTATATACATTTAAAAGTTTACAGACTCATTGTTTTACTCGACATGTTAAAAAAAGCGCTGAAATTAATCATGATAATTAAATTTAACGCGTTATTTTTAAAAGAATAAATAAAAGAACGACGCGTTAAACTAACAAAATTAACATTAAAGCTATTAATAAAATAAATATATATAATTTATTTATTATGTTTAAATAAGATTAACGCATTTAATAACGTGTTACATGTAAGATTATTACATAATTTACGAAAAAGACGTATATTAACGTATATAATTAATTAAGTTCTTAGCTTTTTAAAGAAAAGAAAGATTTTTATTATTATAAATGATTACAGAAGTAAAACTCGCGCAATATACGCAAATATATTACAGAGATTATTAATATCGCTCATTTTATATTTCTTTTTTAACGCTAATTTAATTAAATAATAAGCATAATTAAAACTTAAAATTAACGTTATAAAATTCGTAAACGACGTTAATATTTTAACATATGTAAAAAGCATAAAGAATAATTATAAAATATTTAATAAATTATATAATGTATGTATTAAATATAAACTTATACATTTAACACAGATTTTTAAGAAGTTTAATATAAAAACATTATTAAAGATAAACGAGATTAATATTAAAACGAAAATAAACGTTAAAATGTTAAATTTATAAATAAACATTAAACTTAAATAAAACTTACATGTTTAAAAAATTAAAGATAAAATGATTAAATAAATATAAACGCTTTATTAATTTATAATATTTACGTAAAATATAATTTTCGTAAGATTAAAATAAATATATAACGCAGTAATGCGTTTAATTATTACGTATAATGTAATGTTTTAACATAAACTTAACGATAATAAAAATAAAAATAAAACGATTTTTAATAAACTTAAGATTATTTAAAATTAATGTTTACAAGTAGTTTTTAAAGTCTTTAAAAGAATAAATATAAATAATTTTCAAATCGAAACATATACTGTATTAATATATTTACATTTAAACAAATTATAAGCGAGAATAAAAATATATTTTCGTAACTCGAGCATGTTACAGATTATTAAGAAAGCGTATTAAGAAGTAAAAAAAATAAGCTTAAAAAAATGTTTAACGACGCGATAAAGACACGTTAAAAATTAAATGTTAATAATAAATGAAAAACATAATTAACGAAAACATTAAAGATGTTTACTCGTTTTTATATTCTTCGTAAATAATTATAAATATATTAATATAATTATCGTTATTATTAAACGTAATCTTTTAAATTAAAATAAACGCGAAGTTACATAAGCATTTTAAGATTAAATGAAAAAAAAATCATTACGTTACTAAAATATTAAAGACACTTAAAATACTTAAACTGCATTAAGATTTTACAAAGATAAAAAGCTTTTTAATAATTTATATTCGCATAAAAAAATTTATTTAATAACGTTTTTACATTTCTTTAAAATATTAAGATTTAAATTCTTAACGTGTAATTATCGTTAAGATCGTTAAGATTTTAAACACGTTTTATTATTTTTATATTTATATAAATAAAGTAAAAGTATTACGAAGCGTGTTAACATGAAATAAAACTTTCATTCATTTAAGCGCTTTCGGCACTAGCCTGCTTAGTCTCTTTGTTTCGTTTTATTATAAATACAGCTCGAAATTTCTCTTTTTCTTCTGTATTCTTAGTATCTTAGTTATAGCTATCTTTATTAATTAAACATTTTAGTTAGCTACGCATTACATTATCGTAATGTAATTAAATTTTAAACACGATTTTAACATTATATTAAGAATTTGTTAACTTTATAATATAAATATTAAGATATTTAAGATACTCAGCTAAAATAAAACCAGTTTAAAGAAATCTATTTATTTAATAATTAACGCATTCGAAAGATAAAATAACATTAAAGAGTTAATAAAATTAACGAAAACATATAATCGTTAAATTGCTAAAGAATTTATCGCTCATTAAGTATGCATCGTTTACTTAATTAATAAAATTAACGATAAAGAATCTTCGTTAGTTACTAAAGAATTAACTCATTCTCGTAAAGCAGACGAGTAAAAATAAGCTATTTAACTTAAAGCTCGTGAATTAGTCGAGTTAAAATAATTTATGTTATTAGTAAGCCTGCTTTAATGACGCTCTTCGTTAACGCGATGATTTATCGCTCATCGCTTTACTTATTAATGAATTTAATTATACGTTCACGTGCAACTAGTAAGCCTGCTTTAATGACAAGTCGATCGTTAACCTCTTTAATGAGTTAGTCGACGCTCTTTTTATTAGTGAATCTGACTATACGTTCATGTACAAATAGTGAGCCTGCTTTAATGATACTCTTCGTTAACGCGATAATCGATCTTACAAGCTTATCGCTCTCACACAGTAAGCCTGCTACAATAAACATTAATATTTTATTTAAGTTAATAAAAAGATTACTAGAAAGGCTAACATCGAAACCTTTAATCGCTGCTGTTATGAACTACGCTACAAGTCATAAAAACATGACTTTTAAAGAGAAGAAGATAATGTTACGAAGCGTGTTAACATGAAATAAAACTTTCATTCATTCGAGCGCTTTTGGCACTAGCCTGCTCAGCCTCTTTGTTTCGCTTTATTATAAATACAGCTCGAAATTTCTCTTTTTCTTTTATATTCTTAGTATTCTAGTTATAACTATCTTTATTAATTAAACATTTTAGTTAGCTACGCATTAAATTATCGCAGTATAATTAAATTTTAAACACGATCTTAACAAAAAGTAATCTTCGTATCGTTATAAACATTTTAAATTATTAATAAATTATCTTTATTAAAAAAAGATTAAAGATAATTATAAAACATTTTATATTAATAAAATTAATAAAATAAATAATTTAATATAATAAGAAAAGTTATCATTCATCTTTAATTAATAGCAGCTTTTAGCGCATTACTGCGAATTAATTAAAATAATTAATAAAAACGTTTATACGAAGATAATTATTAAACAGAATAAATTTACGATTTTATAATACGTATATAGCATTAATATTAATATGCTTTTAAGTATAAAGTCGCGACGTCGTTAACGAGTTAGTTTTATTTCTTTAAAAGTTTTTTTTAATTACATAATTTCGTAAATAACTCGCATAAGCTAATTTTAACTAGTAATATATTAACGTATAAAATATAATAATAATAATAATACGTTATTAAATTTATAAAAAAAATTATTATTATTATTAAACATGTTAAGTAATTACTTTAATAACTTCTTTTGTTAAGAAGCGATAATTTTTATTAAACTTATTAATTTCCAAAGTTTTAAAATTTAATTATTTAATGAATAAAAATTTAATAGTAATTATATATATATAAACATTTCGTTATATTATATTTTAAACGTTTTTAAAAAACATTAAAGATAAAAGCATTAGCATTAATATTATTTAATTATAAAAGTTTCTTAACGTTTTTAAATAGCTTTTAAAGCGTAAATAGTAAATTAAAAAAAGTATAAAAAATATTTTTAAAAGTATTATAATTATAACGACATGTTTATAACAACGACATAATGATTCGCTTTCGCTAGCGCCTTTTTTATAATTATAGTAATATATAGTCAGTAGCTTTTAAATAAATAAAAGATCATTTTATTATTATCTTAACATACTGTTTTTAAGCTTGTTATAATAATAATAACATTAATGAGTTATTAAATTAAGTTACTTATTAACATTAATTAATTAATATTTCATACTTTAATGTATTACTAATTTAAACTAGCTTATGCGAGATAATTAAGAAATCTTTATAAATAAAAAAAACTCTTTAAGAAATAAAAATTAGCTCGCTATAAAAACGTTGTTTAAACGAACGCTTTTACTTTTTCTTCATGCTGTAAAATCTTAAACATGTATTTTATTAATTATATATACTGATTACTTAATGTTTTTACGCTCTTGTTTATTTTAATTATAATGTTATATATTTACGTATTTAAATTAAAAATCGCACATTTAATAAACTCGTTTAAATTTTAACATTATTATAATTCATAACTATAATGATACGAAACGCGCGTATTTTATATTTATAATGATTTAAAATTAAATCGTATATTAAGTATATAAAATAATTAATAAAGTTACACGTAAGCTTAATATTATTAATTATTTCAAGATGTTTTTTATTTACTTATTATTTACGTATCGTTAACATTATATATCGCTGTTTTTATTTCTTCGCACGCGTTAATATTATAATCGCGTAATTAAAAAACGAAGAGTCATCTTTCGTTAATATTATACGTTAAGCTTAAACTCGTAACGTTATACGTAAACGCGATGTTTAATTTTAATTTTAATTTTAATTTAAAATAAATTTAATACGAAATTTACGATAATTCTTTCATCGTAATTACGTAATAATATAAGAAATTTAACTTTTATTTAATATTAACGTATTTTAAAATAATTAAATCTGCTTATAATTAATTAACAAGATTTATTATTTATAGTTTTTATTTAATAAATTAAGTTATTATGTTATATATTTGTGTTATCATTAATTAACGTGTTTCTCGTTATTTAACGATTTCAGATAATTATTTTAATACGTATATATATTTTTATTCTTATTTAAACTTTAAATTAAATAATAATTTACGCTTTATTTTATTTATATATATTATATTCTTAAAGTATTTACGAATCGTAAACGAATATCATTCGCGTCGCGTTATTAAAGTTAATTTATAAACTAAAAACGTAAATTAATTTTATTATTATTACGTTAACGACTTGTTTACAAAACTTAAAAAGATATTAATTTTCAGCATTACGTAAAGATAATTATCGCGTTAAAACATTAACATTAACATTAATATAAAAGTTATTAATTTTTTATTATTAAATTCAGAATTAAATTTAAGTTCGTAAAATTTTTAAACTTTAGTAATTCTTTTTTAAATACGATAGCTTAATTAAAAGACTAATTAATTAACAGATAAAGATTTTAATTCGCTGTACGCAAGTTTAATAAAGTTACAGTAAATTTACTTCGTGTTAAAAGCTCTTTCTTTATCTTTATCTTTATTTCTTTATTTTTATTAAACTAATCTTAAAGCTTTTACATTAATAAGAAAAGCGTAAAAAGTCTTTATATTACTACGAAAAAAATTATTAAAATAATATAAAGTCGCGATACTTTTGCAAAAGAAATTATTTATAATAAATTTATTAAACTCGAATTAAGATTAAAAATAATAAACGAGTTAATGAATAATTCTTACTTTTAAATAGTTATGCAAGCAGTAATTACTAAATATGATAAAAATAATTCTTTTTAAACAGATTTAATAAAATTATAAAAGCGATTAAATTTATTTAATAATCTTAAACAAGACGTTATTAACGAAAATAAAATCTTAAAATAAAACTTAAGCGAAGTAAACTTTTTTAATTTAATATATAATGAAAAATTAATTAATTTTAATAATTTCATTAAGCATTTTAAGAAGAAAATCTTTTTTCGTAACGTTTATTTATTCATAATAAAACTTAAGAAAGTTAATATCGTTAAGAAATTAAAACTAGTAAGAAATAACGTTTAATTATGTTTTTAAAACATTACTTTAAAATAATACATAATTAAACTATTTAAAAATAATAAATTTTTAATTAAGCTAAGAAATGATATGATTAAATAGTACGAATATTAATCTTATAATTTAAAAAATCATTAAATGTAACGATGAACGTCGTTCTTTACGAGCGTTACATGCTTAAAAATGCTACTAATTAACGTAAATCGCGAAAATATAAACAGAAAATTCTTTACATAATTAAAGATGCTAATCTTTTTTACGTAAAGAATTAGCTTAATATAATGTATAATGAAATAAATTTAAATCTTAAAAAAAATATTCGAAGATTTAAAATTAACGTTATCGTTAATGTCTTTTTCATTAATTTAAACGAATTTAAGTACGAATAATAAATATACGCGAGTAAGTAATTACGAAGACAAAGTAGCGATGATAATTATTACGATTCTAGCCTTCGCTTCATTTAAATTTAATAAAGCTAGTTAAGAAGTATGTTAAAATTAATTAAGAACTAAATCGAGCTCATTACGAGTAAACGCTTTAACATATTTTAACATATTTTAACATATTTTAACATATTTTAACGTTCTTTAATACAGCTTTAACATAATGACTTCGCCTCTTTTATTTCTTCTTTAACATCTTGTTTATGTTATAACACGTTTTCTTTAAGCTTAGCGTCGAGATCAGAAACATATATAAGAACTCAGTTCTTTTCTGTACATACTTTTCTTTCTTAGCATTTATTTATTAGTTAAATAACATTCATATAACTCGCTTTATGCTGACTTTTAACATTAAATAAATGCTCATTCATTATTTTACTATCGACATGTAAACGATACGAAATAATTTACTTATATTATTCAGAAAAATTATAAGAAATTCTTTAAATTTGCATTATCATTTTAAATCGCAAGAAATTCTTCGATTTTATATTCATTTTCATTATTTTATTCGTAAGAAATTCTTTAAATATTATAATTAATTATTATTAAGAAAATTCGTAAGAGCTTCTTTAAATTACTTTCATTAAATCATTTAAATTAATATTTATTCATCTTTTTCATAATAACACGTAATACTGAATTAATTAAGCTTTAAACAGCTCGTTTACTTAAAAGCATTATTAATAAAAGAGTTTCACGTTTATTCATTAATGTTTTAATTAAAGCTGAAGAAATTATAACATTATAAAACATAATCATTAAAGAATAATTATTTCATTAAGTTAATAATTAACTCAATAAGATTATTAATATGCTAAACGAGCTTTAAAGTCAGCGAGATTTAACTTTACAGCTTAACGAGCATTAAATTCTCGTATAAGACGATTATAAAGAGAGAGCGAAATAATTAAAGATCGCTTTTAAAAAGAACGATGAGCTAGAAGAAAAAATTAATCAGTTATAAAGTAAGCGATTAAATTTTAAAGCGAAATAACGTTAAGCTAATCGATTCATGTCTCGTTAAAAGACTTAGTTAATTAAGCATTTATTTAATTAAAAAAAAACGCTTTTAAAGCTTACGAAAGTCATTTACTCTATTTAATAACGATTATTACAAGTTAATTAAATTTTTAAATTCATTTATCTTTATTAAAATAAATAATTTCATTTAAGAAAGCTGAATTATTAAGATATTTAATAAGCTCGACGTTAACGTAAATTATTATTTTATTAAAAAGCTTCGTTTTATTTATATAATCATTAAATTAAAAGGCGATGTTAACGAGCAGACTTTTGTAAAGCGTCGCATTAATGCTTTTTCATTTTATTAATCATTAATTAAATTATTAAAACATTTAAACGAAATATATAATAATTAAAATAAAAATCGAAAGTGTCGTCGCGAATATAATGCATTAAAGCAGCTCAGTAAGTTGTTTAGCGCTTTTTATTTTAAATTCATAAAGCTATTCAGCTTTTTTAATTACGATAATTATACATTAATAAACAATCTTTAAAATAAAATTAATAATCGTTTATAAAACGTCTTGTTTATTAATCTTATAAAGTTTAAGTCGCTTAATAAACTTAAGACTTTTCTTCAGAAAATGAATAATAATTAACGAGTTAATTATTAGTTACGTAACGAGTAACGAATAGACAAATTAATAATAACTTTAAAAAAACGTTTTGTTTCTTCGTTAACATTAACATTAACATTAGTCTTAATTACTAGCTATGTTAAGTTAATTATCTTTTCTATCTTCGAGCTCGTTAAATCGCTCATTATCTGCTACATCTGTAAGACTTTAAGTCATTTATTTAAGAATTACTCTCAGAACAAGACAGACATTTTTACTTCTCGTACTTTCATCTTTCGTTTATATAAAATGATTATTTTAAAAAATAAAAAGAATGAAGAAATGTTTAACGAGAAGAATGAGACAAAAATCTAGTAACTTTTACTAAAGACGCGATGAAAGAGATGTTAATTTCTTTAATGACGAGCATGTTAAATGATTTTTTTATTTCTGAATCTTTAATTACTAAATGTATACTTTTTAGTAATGAAATTAGTTACTTATTAAAGTCATTAATTAACATTAAAGCTGCTAATTATTCGTTTATTAATGAAGTAATCGCGCAGAGTGTTTATAATTAATTATAAATCGAGCTTTTAACTTTAATTAAAGCAAAGTTTATACGAGAATTTGACGATTATTATGTAAAAAAACTTATTACTCATGTTATTTATTTAAATCTAACAGTTTAAAATCATATGATTAAAACAGCTTTTATGTTAATTACTTAATTAAGTTAACATTAAATGATTCTCGAAAAAACATGAAAAAACAAAATTAATTTAATCATAAATATGCGAATCGACTTTCTTCAATTTTCAGATATTACTTTTAGTCAGAAATGAATTGTTTTATTATTAAGTACTAAATTAACTACGAAATCGAAGAGCTTAACTTTTATTCATATACTAAAGAGATTTATCACTTTCGCTGCTTCTTAAATCAGTTAGAAATTATTTTTCTTCAGTTAATTAAAAAAGAAGTTAGTTAATTTAATTAAATAATTAAAATCGCTTAAGACGACTTTAACTAGCACTAAAATTTCTGAATTAACGTTAAGTTTAATAAACTCGAAATTAATGAATTAGTTCATTAAATCTGTCTTAGTATTAAAGTAAAGTACTTAAATTAATCTCGATTAACTTTTACTCTTTCGATTTACTAAGATTAAGAAGATTATTAACATTAAAATGATAAAAGCAGCGATATATAAAATGTTAATTAAGCGATTAAACATTAAGATCTTTACGATTATCGTTTCGAAAATCGATTAATTAATAATTATAATTAAAATAAATTTAAAGAAATGTATCTGCATGAGCTTTTTTACGTTAAAGCGCTCGAGCAAGTTAAGATTAAGCTTTTCTCTGAATATTACGATTATTTAAACGTGTTCGATCGAACGATAACAGATTAACTATTATCTCATCGTTTTTATGATTATAAAATTAAATTAATTAATGAGAAAACGTCTTCTCGAAGTAAATTATATTAAATGTTTAATTATAAGCTTTAAAAAATAAAGAAGTATCTGATTAAACATTTAAACAAAGAATTCATTTCATTAAGCTTCGCTTCTTACGCCTCGCTCATTTTATTCGCTAAAAAGAAAGATGAAAGTTTACGTTTTTATATAAATTATAAAAAGCTTAATGCTTTAATTAAACGAGATCGTTATTCTTTATCATTAATAAACGAGACTTTCGCTCGTATATAAAAAAGCAAGTATTTAACTGAATTAAACATTATCGCTGCGTTTAATAAACTTCGCATGCATTTAAATAGCGAGAATTTAATTACATTTATTATCTTCTTTAACTCATATAAATATTACGTAATGTTTTTCGATTTAATTAACGAGTTTACTTTTTATTAGCATTACATAAATGATGTATTGTTAAAATATTTACATTAGTTTTATTAAATTTATCTTAATGATATTATCATTTATAATAAAATCTTAAAGAAACATAAGCGTCATGTATAATTAATCTTACATTAATTACGAAAGATCGATTTATAAATGAATATAAATAAATGCGAGTTTCATGTTTAAGAAATCATTTTTTAAAAACTTTTAATGTTAATTAAAAGACTGAAGATGAATTCTCGAAAGATTTAAACAGTCGTGAATTAATTTACTTTTAATAATTTTATTCGAATACAGTTCTTTATTAATTTTTATAATTTTTATTAACGCTTTATTAGAAGTTTTCGAAGATTATTCGCTTAATGATTCGACTCATTTAAAAGAAAATTATATTTAAATGAAATAAGACGTGTTAAACTGCATTTAATTAAATAAAGAAACGTATAACTAAGACTTTTATACTTTGTTACTTTAATTAAACTCGCGAGATTATTCTTAAAATTAACTTATTTAATTACGTTAACGATGAGATTCTGTCTTAATATAACGATGAAGAAATATTACATTCAATTATCTTTTATAGCAAGAATATGTCTTCTGTTAAATGTAATTACGAGATATACGATAAGAAATTACTGATCATTATTCGAGCATTCGAGCATTAATGATCTGAGCTGAAGTTAATTAATATTTTTATTAAAATGTTCATTAATCATTAAGCGCTTACGTTATTAATGAAAGATAAGAAGCTTAACAGACGATAGATACGCTGAGTACAAAAGCTCGCTAATTTTAATTTTAAAATAATGTATTAATTGAATAAATAAAACATTAAGATTAATGCATTAACTTAACGAGTTAACGTCGTGCTTAAAGAACTCGAGAATGAACGCGTTCGTTATTAGCGAATCACGATTTTAACGTCGAATTAAATAAAAATTACTAATTTAAAAAAAGATGATAGTAAGTTAATTTATAAATAAATTCTTAATGTAAATAAAGTTAACAAGAATTATACGTTACTTCGCGAAGTAATAATTAATAATAAAATGCTCGAGTCATTTAAAGTTATAAACTTTGTAATAAACTGATCGTTGAGTCGAGTTTCAATATTAACATTCTGACTCGACTCGAATACTCGATATTAACATCATGACTCGACTCGAATATTTAATTTTAACTTCGTAACTCGACTCGATATTAATCTCGAGTCGAGTTATGATCTGAGTTCTCGATTTAATTCGTTAAGTAATTAAAAATGACGTCATATGTTAAGATTTACTTAAAAAA
>JAABUO010004661.1_pt1 | contig 16147 bp, 12 predicted proteins | sample 5559291 | NCBI WGS metagenome assembly JAABUO01 (sample SAMN10711878, study PRJNA513372) | rock metagenome | isolation source: Antarctica rocks | place: Antarctica: Victoria Land, Finger Mt sud
CTCATCGAGAAACTTCGCTCGGCGCGTCGTCTTGGCGTAGCGATCAAAGTTCGCACTTGCAAATGACATTTGCTCATCAGCCATCGTTATAAGTGTACCAGATTTCCGTCGCTAAATCAGACTTGCCTTAGATAGCTCTTTCAACAGACGAGAAATGCTCATACCAGAAATAAATCAACGACGTGCTAGTTATGTTGCATTCCGTACACATAGCCCTTTGTTGTCAATCCAGCAATCGAGGGCGAAAAGCTTCTCCAATCTGCAGAGCACGCAACGAAGGGGTGGTTCGTCCCCGAACGGAGTTTGGCAGTGCAAACTCGCTTGGCGTCGCGTTGGCACGATCATGCCGGCGCTGGCATCGGACTTTAACTATGACGCGTACGGAAGCGCGGCGTGCATTCAGCCCTCCGTGTCAACATCAGGGGAGGCCACCCAACGGATTCAATTATTGAGGGCGTGAAAGATCTCACGCATGGCAACCGGTTCTTCCCCACCTGATCCCGAGGTTCGACCCAAGGCAAGTCGTCGGCGATTCACCGCCGCGGACAAGGCGCGAATTCTCGACGCGTACGATGGCGCATCAGCGATCGCAAAGGCGGCGATCTGCCGTCGCGAATGCGTCTACACGTCGCTGCTTTCCAATTGGCGGAAGCAGCGTGCTTCCGCCAATTTAACCGCCGCGAAGCGCGGACGAAAGGCCGATCCAGAAGCAGTCGAGATCGCACGATTGCAAAAGCGGAACGCCGCTCTCGAGCAGAAACTCGCGAAGGCGGAACAGGTGATCGACATTCAGGGAAAAGTCTATGCACTCTTGCGGGCGTGTGTCGGCGAGAGTGCGGACCAGCTGGATCTGCCGCCGTGGAACAAGCGATTACCGACCTGAGTGCAGTACTCGGCGAACGAGGGGCGTGTTTGCAATTGGGAATGCAACGAGGTACGTTTCAGCGCCGCCGCACCAGACGAAACGTGCAAGCGGCAGTAACGTTGATGGAAGCGCGAGTGGCAGCCGATTCTGCCGGCGCGGCCGACACTAATTCCGATCGAATCATGTCTCGCCAAAGTGCAACGGTATCTTGCCAGACAATCGGCAACGGCGCAGCGTCGGAACGCGCGCGCGCTGGGTGCTGCGCAACGTCAAGCCTTGCTCGATGCGGTTCATCAAACACGCTTCGTCGATCGCAGCGTCCCGTACATCTACGCGACCTTGCTTGACGAAAACGAGTACTACGGCTCAATTTCGACGATGTATCGCGTGCGGCGCAGCATCGGCGAAGTCGGCGAACGTCGGGACCAAGCGACGCGCCCGGCCCATGTCAAACCCGAGCTTTGTGCGACCGCGCCGAATCAGGTTTACGCCTGGGACATTACCAAGCTGCACGGCCCGCAGAAATGGACGTACTTCTATCTCTACGCCGTAATCGACATTTACAGCCGATACGTCGTCGGCTGGATGGTCGCCGATCGCGAGAGCTCCGCACTTGCGAAGCTGCCGACGCGTACGTCGTGGCCGGCGCTAGCGTGTGGTCGAGAGTGGCTCTTGGTAACGCCCAGATCGGCGAGCATCGTCGTAGCGACGCCGCGCGAGCTTTACCTACCGCGCCGTCGCGTCGCTCGGCGCGGCATGCTTGGCACGGAGCTCCCGTCGCATAATCTTGCCGCTGATCGTCAACGGCAGCTCCGCGACGAATTCCACGATGCGCGGATACTCGTGCGCAGCCAAACGGAGCTTCACGAATTCTTGGATTTCGCGCGCGAGCTCGGGCGACGCGACGGCGCCTGCCCCGAGCACGATGACGGCTTTGACGAGCTGCGTCCGCACCGGATCCGGAACGCCGACGACGGCGGCGATTGCGACCGCAGGATGCTTGAGGAGACACTCTTCGATTTCGACTGGTCCGATGCGGTACCCGGCGCTCGTGATCAGATCGTCGGATCGTCCCTCGAACCAGAGGTAGCCGTCCTCGTCCTCGCGGCCGTGGTCTCCAGTCAGCAAGGAGTCGCCCGCGTACTTCGCGGACGTCGCGGCGTCGTCGCGCCAGTATCCCAGAAACATGACGGGATCGGGCCGGCGGATCCCGAGCATGCCGGTCGCGCCCGTAGCGACCGGCGTCCCGGTCTCGTCGACGACGCGGACGTCGTGGCCGGGAACGGCCCGTCCCATCGAGCCCGGCTTTACCGCGAACAGCTCGGCGTCGTTGCAGACGACCATGTTGCATTCGGTCTGTCCGTAGAATTCGTTGATCGTCACGCCGAACGTCCGCCGTCCCCATTCGAGCAAATCGTCGCCGAGGGGTTCGCCGCCGCTAGCCACCGAGCGGATCCGATGGGCGCCGAGCGCCCGCGCGTCGGCTTGCCGCATCAGCTTAAGCGCCGTCGGCGGCAAGAACACGTTTCTGACGCGCCGGCTCGCCATGAGCCAATACGCCTCTTCGGGATCGAACTTGCGCGCTCGGTACGCCACGACCGGTATGCCGTGGTGCAGCGACGGTAATAGAATATCGAGCAGCCCGCCGATCCAGGCCCAATCGGCCGGGGTCCACGCTACGTCACCGGCCTGCGGAAAAAAGTCGTGCGATAGCTCGACGCCGGGAAGATGACCGAGTAGCACGCGATGCGCGTGCAGCGCGCCGCGCGGATTTCCGGTCGTTCCCGAGGTGTAGATGATGAGAGCCGGATCTTCGGCTCGCGTGCGCACGTTAACGAAGCGGTCGGATGCGCGAGCGAGCGTCTCGGTAAAACTTTCGGTCCCAGCGCCGTAGCTGCGAGGGTCGCCGATGACGAGTACCAAGCGCAGCTCGGGGAGACGTCCGCGCAGCGGCTCGATCTTGAGGAGGCCCGCTTCGTCGGTTACGAGGAAACGTGCGCCGCTATTGGCGAGGCGATATTCGAGCGCATCTGCGCCGAACAGCGAAAAGAGCGGAACCGACACCAGCCCGGCTTTGAACGCCGCGACGTGCGCGAACAGCGTCTCCGGGGCCTGCGGCAGCAGGATGGCGAGGCGGTCGGCGCGTTGCGCGCCGTGCGCGAGTAAGACGTTCGCGAGCCGATTCGACTGGCGCCGGATGTCGTCGAAGGTGTGAACCGCGACCTGCCCGCCGCGCTCGACGACGATCAGTGCCGGACTCCCCGAGTAGGCGGCATGCCGGTCGCAGATGTCGTCCGCGATGTTGTAATACGCCGGAATGCGCCACGAAAATCCGGCACGAAGTCGCATATAGTCCGGAGCGCGGTGCAACATGTGAAGCTGGCATTTCGCTTCCGGCTGTGGATTTCATCGCACGCCGTCTCGGCAGGCCCGAGCATATCGCCGTCGGTATCGAACGCGATGCCATTTCGTCAACCTTCGCTCGTCCTCGCCGCTGCCGCATGTGCCGCCTGCGTCGCGACGTTCGCCTCCGTCGCGACGCGCGCGTCTGCGGCGACGCCGGTTTCCGTCGATGCTGCCGCGCAGTTCCCGCTCGCCGACATCGGGCGTAACGCCGGCGGGTCGGCGCAAACCGCCTTCGGCCTCGACTACGATCTCGGTCCGCAGACGATCGTCCCGCTCCGCGCTTCGCTGCACCTCGACGATGCCAACGGCTCGCGCGGCAACGGCCGCATCAACGTCTTCGCCGCCGGCGGCGCGGTACGGTTGACCACGCCGATCTATGCGGGCGCCGGCCTGTCGCTCGTTACGATCAACGTGCGGCCCGATGCGGCGGCCGCGTTTACGACGAACGCGACCGGCATCGCGACGGATTTTTTCGTGGGCGAGCGCATCATCGGTCTGCCCGGCGGCACCAGCGTTTCGCTGCAAGCCGACTACAAAAAGCTGCCCCGCGTTGCGGGCATCGACCCGAGTGCCGTCGCGCTCGGCCTGCGGGTGCAGCTCTAGGCGCCGATTCGTAGGCACGCCGCCCGCGGCCGGGAAAGCACGACGCCGATGCAATCTCGTACCTGAACGACGCGATGAGCGATGCCGCGCGCGGCGTGATTACGCAGCCTCCAACGCGGGCGACATCGAGGCATTCGTGGCGCCCGTGACGGACGACGTCGTGGAAGGTCAAGTTTTCAACCATCGCGATTGGCCGGCACACCTTCGCTTTGAGTGACCTTCGTCGCGCGGTCGCCGGGGGAACGAACGTTCGACGAAGCGCACTCTTCGCGGGCGATGATCTCTCAAGGCGGCCTCGCCACCGATTCCGACCCCGCCGAGACGCGAGAGTGGCTCGACGCACTACGGGCAGTGATCGAGAGCGAAGGCTCCGAGCGCGCGCGTTTTCTATTGGAACGTCTCAACGCCGACGCTCGCGATCTCGGCTTGGAAACGCACGGCGCACCGTTTTCGGCCTATCGCAACACGATCGCTCTCGATCGGCAAGGCGCCTATCCCGGCAATCTCGCGCTCGAAGAGAAGATCACGGCGATCGTGCGTTGGAACGCGCTCGCGATGGTCGTCCGTGCGAACGAAGCCTACGGAGAGCTCGGCGGCCATATCGCGAGCTACGCGTCGGCCGCCGAAATCTTCGAAATCGGATTCAATCATTTCTTCCGGGGATCCACGGGAGATCGCCGCGGCGATCTGGTTTTCTTTCAACCGCATTCGGCCCCGGGCGTCTACGCGCGCGCCTTTCTCGAGGGCCGGCTCGAGGCACCTGCGCTCGCCAATTTTCGGCGCGAGATCGATGGAAGCGGGCTCTGCTCGTATCCGCATCCTTGGCTGATGCCCGGCTTTTGGCAGTTTCCGACCGGCTCCATGGGAATCGGGCCGATCAGCGCGATCTACCACGCGCGTTTCATGCGTTACCTCGAGCATCGCGGCATCGCGCAGACGGCGGGACGTCACGTCTGGGGCGTCTTCGGCGATGGCGAGATGGATGAACCGGAATCGATCGGCGCCCTCACCCTCGCGTCGCGCGAGCGGCTCGACAATCTCACCTTCGTGATCAACTGCAACCTGCAACGGCTCGATGGCCCGGTGCGCGGCAACGGTCAGATCGTTGCGGAGCTCGAGGCGTTATTCGCGGGCGCGGGTTGGAACGTGATCAAAGTGCTCTGGGGCTCGGAGTGGGATGCGTTATTCGCGCGCGATACGCAACACGCACTGCTGCGCCGCTTCGCTGCGACGGTCGATGGCGCGTATCAGACCCTCGGTGCCAACGATGGCGAATATAATAAGGAGCACTTCTTCGACGTCGATCCCGAATTGCAAACGCTCGCAGAGACGATGACGCCCGCCGACATCGACGGGCTCAAGCGCGGGGGGCACGATTTCCGCAAGCTATACGCCGCCTTCACTGCGGCGAAGGCGCACGTCGGGCGGCCGACCGTGGTTCTCGTGAAGACGAAGAAAGGCTACGGTATCGCGCGCGCGGAGTCGCGTATGACGGCGCACTCGCACAAGAAGCTCGATCTCGACGCCTTGCGCGACATGCGCGATCGATTCGCTTTACCGCTCGGCGACGAAGATCTCGCGGGGATGCAGTTCTATCGGCCCGAGCCCGGGAGCGCCGAAGCGCGTTACTTGCACGAGCGCCGTGCCGCGCTCGGCGGGTATCTGCCGGCGCGCAGCGCCATCGCTCCCACGCTCGCCGTTCCCGCGCTCGAATCGTACGCGGCTTTCGCCGTTGCCGGAAGCGACAAAGAATCCTCGACGACGATGGCGCTCGTGCGCCTGCTCTCCGGTCTCATGCGCGCCCCGGAGTTCGGCCCGCGCGTCGTGCCGATCGTGGCCGACGAAGCGCGGACGTTCGGCATGGATAATCTGTTCCGCCAAGTCGGCATCTATTCGCCGCTGGGCCAACTGTACGAGCCGCAAGATGCCGGCTCGATGTTGTTCTACCGCGAAGCGAAAGACGGCCAGTTGCTCGAAGAAGGCATTACCGAAGCCGGTGCGCTTTCGTCGTGGGTCGCCGCCGCGACCTCGTACAGCGTCCACGGTACGCCGATGCTGCCGTTCTACATCTACTATTCGATGTTCGGTTTCCAACGCGTCGGCGATCTGATCTGGGCCGCGGCCGACCAACGTTCGCGCGGTTTTCTCATCGGCGCGACGGCCGGGCGCACGACCCTCGGCGGCGAGGGCTTGCAGCACCAAGACGGCTCGAGCCACGTCGTTGCGGCCACGGTACCGAACTGTCGTGCGTACGATCCCGCATTCGCAAGCGAACTCGCGGTCATCGTCGATGCGGGCGCGCGCGCGATGCTCGAACGGCAAGAAGACGTCTTTTACTATATTACGGTCATGAATGAAAACTACGCGCAGGCCGGCGCTGCCGAGCGGCGCGGAAGGGGACGTCGTTCGCGGCATGTACCGCTTCGCCGCGCACGACCTGCGCCGGGCGGCCGGTCGCGTCCGGCTCCTGGGTTCCGGAGCGATCCTGCGGGAGACGATCGCCGCGGCCGAACTGCTCGCGCGCGATTGGAACGTCGCGAGTGAAGTTTTCAGCGTGACGAGTTATTCCGAACTCGCGCGCGATGCGCGCGCGTGCGAGCGCTCGAACGTCCTGCAGCCGCTCGCGGAGCGGCGCACCTCTCACATCGCCGCGTTGCTGCCGGGAGATGCGCCGATCGTCGCCGCGAGCGATTACGTGCGTTCGCACGTGCAGTCGATCGCGACGTATTGCGATGCGGCCTTCGTCGCGCTCGGAACCGACGGGTTCGGGCGTAGCGATACGCGTGCCGCGCTGCGCGCGTTCTTCGAGGTCGATCGCCATCACATCGTTCTCGCCTCGCTCGCGGCGCTCGAACGTCGTGGCGAGGTCACGCGGACGACGGTCGCCGAAGCGATCGCACGTTACGGCATCGCCACGGACGATCCGGGACCTTGGCTGCGCTGAGCGTTCGCTAAAGGTCCGGCGTGATGCGCTCGCCGGCGACGGCGTCATCGTGCATAGCCGCGATCGCGTTCGCCCGCAAACGCAGCGCTGCCGCGCGCGCGATCGTGCCCTTCGCTGTCAATTCACCCGTCGTCGAAAGTGGCGCCTCGCCGACGATCGCGGCGCGGGCCAGGCGTTCCGCGCGGTCGCGCCGTCCCGCGTTGACCGATCGGAGGGCCCGAGCGATGTGCCGTCGGACGCTCGGATCGGCCGCGAGTACGGCGCAATCGAGCGACGGCGATCCGGCGAACGCTCGCGTGGCTGCGAGATCGAGATAGACGAGCGCTCCGACGTCGTCGCGGTCGGCGCCGGTAATGACGGCATCGAAGGCCAGCGGCGACGCCGCTTCGAGAAACGCCGAACGCAACGCCGACGCGACGACCCACGAACCCGACGATAATTTGAAATGTTCCGCCAAGCGGCCGGCAAAGGCGAATCCCGCGTCCGGGACGGCTTCGTCGACGAGCGTTCCCGCATCGCCCGAGCGATAGAAGCCGCTCGCATCGAAGGCAGCGCCGGTCGCGCCGGCATCGCGCCAATATCCGGGCGTGACGTTGGGGCCGCGCACGCGCAACTCCCGACCGCCGGCAACGGGTACGAGCGCGATCTCGACGCCGGGCAAGGGGACGCCGAGCGACGCTCCGCGCGCCGCGAACTCGTGCTCGCACGTCGCGCCGGGCGCCGTTTCCGTCGCACCCCAGCCGCCGAAGAGTGGAACGATCCGCGGCGTCGCCGCGCGCGCCACGGACGCGAACGCCGCGACGAGCGGCTGCGGCAGCGCCGCGGCCGCGCTGAACGCGAAATCGAGGTTCGAGAAGAAGCGCTCGCGTAGAGCTTCATCGTTCGCGAGCGCCGGGACGAGAAGCGCGAAGGAACGCGGTACGCCAAAATACATCGACGGTGCGATCTCGCGCAAATTGCGCAACGTGCGCGCGAATTCAGCGGCGGTCGGACGGCCCTCGTCGACATATAGCGTTCCGCCACGATGCAGCGCGAGATTGAAGACTTTGTTGCCGCCGAACGAGTGCGACCACGGCAGCCAATCGACGATCACGGGCGGCTCGTCGCGCGGCGGCCAGATCTGCGCGAAGGCGACTTGATTGGCCACGATCATGCGATGCGTCGTGATCACGCCTTTGGGCTCGCCGGTCGACCCGCTCGTGAAGAGGATCTTCGCGACGGTGTCGAGCTTAACGCTTCGCGCCGCCGTTTCGACCGCCCCCGTCGCACCGCGTTCGAGCGTCGCGATATCGGCCACGCGCGTGAGGCCGGCGACCGTAAGCCCGAAATCAGACTCCGCGAGCGATGCATCGACGTAGGCGAGCGCCGGATTCACCGCGGCGGCGAGCCGCGCGAGCCGCGCGGGGTCGACGCCGGCACGCGCGTACTCCGGTGGAATGGGTGCGATGGGAATACCGACGTGCAGCGCGGCCAGCGTCACGAGGCCGCTTGCAATGCCGTTGGGCGCAACGACCAGGAGCGGCCGCTCCGGCGTCGCGCCGAGTTCGAGCAGCCCCGCTGCGATCGCTCGAACGCGCCGCAACGCGTCGCCGTAGCGTAGCGCCGTCCACCCATCCGCCGCGTCCCGTGCGACGAGAAACGCCCGTTGCGGATGAGCGGCTGCTCCGCGCTCGAGAGCGACGTTCGCATTGCGCGGGAGCGGCTCGAGCGACAGCGGGGAACGGAAGACACGCGTACCGCCGGCTTCCATCCGCGATGTCATCCGCTGCGCCGGAAAGCGCACGGGTCTTAGTGCCTCCGGCATGTCTCCGACGTGAACGTCTTCCAATCGCCGTTCTCGCTGCGTTGGAATTCGCGCTCGAATGCGTTCGATCCGAGGGAGCCGTAGACCATGCGCACGGGAACTCGCGAGTTTCCGTGCGGCACGGTGCCCACAAATACCCAATCGGTCCCCTGCCAGGGAGGCGCGACGCCCGCATAGGCGTTGCCCTGCGTCAGGGTATCCCACTGCCCTTTGCTCTTATCGAAGCGGTACACTTCGTCGATACCAAATACTTTTTTGGCAATTACGAGTTCGCTGTGCAATTTGATCGTGCCGTCGGCGGCGCGCGAGTAAACGTGCTTCGCCGGCTGGCCGGATCCCGTCGAACACGACCACGAGCCGCCGACGAGCGAGAGCGCCCGATCGCGCGCGGGTGCCGCAGATCTGGACGGGCGTTCCTTGAGCGCGACGCGCTTGGGTGCTCGAGAAGCGACGGTTGGCGCGGTCATCGGCGTGATCATGGGCGGCCTATGGGTGGGGGCTTCCGTGACGATCGTTAGCGGGACCGGCGTGTCGCGCGGCGCGACGGTGGGCAGTGGTGTCGGCACCTCGGTCGGCAGGGGCGTTGGAGCGACGGTCGGCGCCGGCGTGGGCGTCGCGCTGACTCGGCCCCTGCGCGCCCGGCGCGGTGTCGAAACGCTTGCCGGCGGGCCGGCGAGGGTCACGTCGGTAGAGCGCGCGGGCGTCGCGGTCGGCACCACGGTCGCGGCGAGCGTGGGGGCCGGCGTCGGCGGAGGCGGCAACGTGGGCAGCGGCGTGAAGACCGGGTGCGGGGTCGGCGTCGGGCGCGGCGTCGGAACGGGCGTGGGTTCCGGGGTCGGGCGGGGCGTCGCAGTCGGCCGTGGCGTCGGGATGGGGGTCGGCAGGGGCGTCGGGCGCGGGGTCGCGGTCGGGCGTGGCGTCGGGATTGGCGTTGGCAGGGGCGTCGGGCGCGGGGTCGCAGTCGGGCGTGGCGTCGGGATTGGCGTTGGCAGGGGCGTCGGGCGCGGCGTCGCGGTTGGCCGCGGCGTCGGGATGGGGGTTGGCACTGGCGTCGGGCGCGGCGTCGCTGTCGGCCGCGGCGTCGGGACGGGTGTCGGAAGGGACGTGGGAGTTGGCCGCGGCGTGGGGACCGGCGTCGGGAGCGGCGTCGGACGCGGCGTAGGAACAGGGGTCGCTGCTACGGCGATGCGCCGGGGTGCCACGGTCTTCGCGGAAGCTACCGGGCTCGGGGATGGGAACGCCGGGTGCGCTTGGGCGACGGCGCTCGTGCGATGGCAGATGTACTCGCCGTCGTCGACCCAGCTGCCGTCTTGTTGACGCTGGTGCTCGCGCCGGAACTGGTCGCCGCTGACGAGCGTGTAGACGATGCGCACCGGGCGCGACGCACGGCGAACGACCTCGCTGCCGGTGAAGATCCACTGCGCGCCCGTCCACGACGGAGCCGTAAGCTGCATGCCGTCGAAAAAGCGGTTCGCGGGCGCGCTAAGGCGCCAGGCCTGACTCCCGCGATCGTAGACGAAGCTTTCTTGGACGATTCCCACGGCGCCGGTCGATGTGTGCACGTCGTTGTCGAGCAGCAGCGACCCGTCGGCGGCGCGCGAGTACGTTTCGATCGCGCTACTCCCGGGCGTCGAGCCGAAGCACTCCCAGGCCCCGGCGAGGCGGGTGACTTCCAAGCTCACCGCTTGCGGACGTCCGGCCGCGGAACCCGCGACGGGTAAGGCGACGAGCGCCAAGACGACGAGAAGATGTAACGCTCGCATGCTCTGGCTAACGTTCGATACTCGCAAAGTATTCCCGCACGTCGCCGAACCCGCGGGCGTGGACCATACGTTCGACCTTACAACGCAGCTTGGGGACGCAATCGTGCAGCTCCGGCTTCCGATGGCCGGTAGCCCGCTGCGGTACGTCAATTCCTACCTGCTCGAGGACGACGGTGCCTACACGCTCGTCGATTGCGGCTGGAACTGCGGCGACGTCCTCGCGGCGTTGCATGAAGGTCTCGCACGTTGCGGCATCGCGCTCAAAGACGTGACGCGCGTGCTCGTCACGCACGCCCACTACGATCATTACGGTTTGGCCGGAACACTGCGCCGCTCGGGGTTGGGCGAGCTGCTGTTGCACCGCTTGGATTGGGCATTCGCGCGTTTGCTTTTGACCGATCCGGCCGCGACCGATCGGGCGGCCGACGAGTGGATCGCGCGCAACGGCCTGCGCATCGACGAACCTTTCGACGACGTCCACGGTCGCCTGAGCGAATTGACCGAACCGACGCAGCTGCTCGAAGATGGCGATCGCATCGGCCGTTTACGCGCGGTGTGGACGCCCGGGCATACGCCGGGCCATCTGTGTTTCCTAGATACGCGCAGCGGTAAGATGCTCACGGGCGACCATATCCTCGATCCGATCACGCCGCACGTCGGCGTCTGGGGCGAGCGCGGCGAAAACCCGCTCGACGCCTACGTCGCGTCGTTGCACAAAGTCGCCGCGCTCGGCGCGAGCGGCGTGCTCCCGGCCCACGGCGAGCCCTTTGCGGATCTGCAACGCCGCGTGGACGAACTGCTCGCGCACGAGGCGGGCCGGCAGGCGCAGGTGCTCGCGGCCCTGACGCGCGGAGCCGGCGATGCGACGACGGTCGCACGCGCAATTCCGTGGACGCGCCGCGAGCGTCCTTTCGACGAGCTCGCGCCGGCGCACCAGCAGTTTGCGGTCGCCGAAACGCTCGCGCACCTCGAAGCGGCGCGCGCACGCGGGCTCGTCGCCCGCGATGCCGATGCGACGCCTTACGCGTACGCCCTCGCTTAGCCGGCGCCGCGCGACGAAGAATGCTCGGGTGGTCCGCGAACGCGTAGCGACGATGACCGAACGTTTCTTCGAACGCGCGACCGCACCGTTTACTGCGGTGCTCTTCGCGTGTGCTGCGCTCGCGCTTTCATCCGGTACCGCCGGGGCCGTCGCCCTCGATCCGCCGCCCTCGCCGGACGTAACGTCCGCGCCTTCGCCCAGCGCGAGCCCGACGGCGCTAGCGACGGCAAGTGCGACGCCCGCGACGCCCGCGACGCCCGCGACGCCGAGTTCCGGGCCGACGCAGGCACCGCGCGTTCCGGCGCGACCCCTGCACCTCGATCGCTCGCGTGCGGGTATCGCGCCGGGGACGTCGCTTGCGATCGCGATTTCGGGCGGAGCGGGAACGCTCGGCGTTCGCTCGTCCAGCGCGAGCGTGGATGCGACCTACGACGGCCCCTCACATCGCGTGCGGCTTTTTGCGCGCATGCCCGGTACCGCGATCGTAACCGTTTTCGATGCCACCGGCCAGCGGGCCGATATCGCGGTGCTCGTCGCGCCCCCAGCGGGAGTCATACCCGGCGACGTAACCGTGCAGCTCGGGGGCAACGTTTCCGCGGCGTTCGCGCTCGCGCGCGCGAACGCGCTCGTCGTGCGCGACGCGCAGCTGCAGCCGGGCGCGACGATCGACGTGCATGGCGTAACGGTCCCGAACGGCCTGCGCGCCGGCGACCGGCTCGATGCGGTGGCCCGCGTAAAGATCGACGGCGGCGGTACGTTCGTCGATACGATCGGAACCACGAACGTCCACCTGCGCGTCGACGCGTACCCGAAACTCGATCCGCAGGTGCTGCTCTACAGCGACGATCCCGAGCGGCTGGATGCCGCGGCGGACGGCGTGCTCTATCGCGCGACCGTCGAGGCGGGCCGCTCCGCGCGCGCCTACGTGTATCACGTCTCCGACGCCCCGGATCGGCGGCTCTTTCTCGTGCTGCAAAGTGCCGGCGCGCCGGAACGCGTACAGGTGCTCGGGTATAGTGCGGGACCGGAAAACGCGTTTAGTTTCGTCGGACATCGCTCCACGCTGCAGTACTTGCTGGAACGCGGCGCGCAGGAGAGCTACGTGCTCGACGTGCCGGGCGGGGATGCACCCATCCTCGTGCCGCTTTCCCGGCGCGCCATGCGCGCGGGCGATCTTGTTGCCTCCATCTTCGATTTGCGCGCGCTCGACGGCGCCGCGCTCACCGTCAGCGTCGTCGCGGTGACCGGCGATCGCGATCCGCTCGAAGTCGTCGCGGGCCCGGAATTGACGGGTGACGGTCACGGGCGGCGAGGCGAGTTCTCGCTCGTCGACGTGCCGCCGCTCGCACTGAGCTATACTGCAGGCGCGCCGGAAACCGCACCACCTGCGGCTCAATCGATATTTTCGATCGGCGCGCCGACGCTCGCGAATCTGCGGCCCGGCGGTCGCGCTCTCGGCGGCGATTACGGCGTTTTGCGCGAGGTCGCATTGCAATTACGCAATCCGACCGCGAACGTGGCGAACGTGTACTTTTACGAAGCGCCCGCCGGTGGGAACGCGACGACGACCATGTGGTTCACGGGCGACCCCGCGCCGACGGAGATCGCGTGCGTGCGCGTTCCGACCAGTCGCTACGCTATTAAAGAGTTCGAACTCGCGGCGGGCGAGATGCGTACGGTCACGGGCGAATACATGACCGACGGCACGTCGTATTTTCCGTTGCTGTTCGGGCTGACCGCGACGCCGCCGTCGCCGCCGCCGGGGCCGTATTCGCCCGACGCCTGTACGCCGAAGACACCGCCGGCTGCGACGGCGGCCCCCGTGCCCTCTGCTTCGCAGGCGGCGCCCGCGGCCGTATCGCCGACGCCTACTGCGGCAGCGCCGGCGCCCACCCCGCCGGCAGCCTCGGCGACGCCGTGATTGCCGCCCCGGCCGATGGCCTTTTTTACGGCAACGAGCCGGAAAACTATGCGATCGCGCTCGGACGTTTCTCGCGCTCTCCATCGCGATCGCGCTGCTCGCTCGGTATGGCCCGCTCGCGCAGTCTCTACGCCGCCGCCGCGAGCGCGGAAGCGCGCGCCCCTTCGATACGTATCTGCTCGGACAGATCGAAACGACGTTCGTGCCGCTCGCTTACGTGGTGGCGGTCTTCGTTGCGTTTTCGACGCTGCATCTCGATAACGCGGCGCGGCACGTGCTGCGCCAAGTCGGCATCGGCGTCGGGGCGTGGGCGCTCGTGCGCATCGGCATCGGACTCTTTCGCTTCTGGGTCGAAGCGTCGATCGCACGCAGCGCCGAACGTGGGCTGTCGGGTGCGAATCTGCGTTCGTTCGTGCCGTTCGTCACGATCATCGGCTGGGGGGTCGCCGTCGTGTTCGTACTCGACCAGTGGGGCTTCCACGTGTCCACCATCGTCGCGGGCTTGGGAATCGGCGGCGTGGCCGTCGCGCTCGCGGCTCAGTCCATCTTACGCGATTGGTTCGGCTATATCGCCCTGGTCTCGGACCGGCCGTTTGAAATCGGTCACTTCGTGCAAGTCGGCCCGGAGTACACCGGCACGGTCGACGCGATCGGCATGCGTTCGATTCGGATGCGCAGTCTCTCGGGTGAAGAAGTGACGATCCCCAATAGCGACGTCGCGAACGCACGGTTGCGTAACTATACGCGCATGCAGGAACGGCGTATCGTCTTCACGTTTACCGTTTCGCACGCGACGCCGGCGGAGCACCTCCGCGAACTTCCCGGATTGGTGCGCGCGGCGATCGAAGCGCAGGAGCTCGTGCGTTTCGACCGGTCGCACTGGCTATCGTTTACCGAAGCCGGCTTCGTGTTCGAAAACGTGTACTTCGTGCTTTCGCCGGAATACAATCTCTACATGGACGTGCAGCACGCGGTCAACCTCGCGCTCGTCGCGTCGCTGCACGCGCGCGAAATCGAACTCGCGGGACCGCCGATGCTCTCGCCCGTTACGAATCCGGCGGGGTCCGCGTAACGGCGTGCAGCACGTCGTCCCACGCCGCAAGAAACTTTGGGAGACCGTAGTGGGCGAGCACGTGGGAGCGCGCGCGCGCGCCCACCGCACGTGCGTCGGCGGGGTCGCTCATGAAGCGCCGGATGCCGCTTGCGATCGCGTCGAGCCGGTTGCTCACGACACCGCAGTCCGGCGGCACGGCGGCGGGCACTTCCGTCGTCGCGAGCGCGACGGCCGGCATCCCGCACGCCATCGCTTCCAATAGCGCCAGGCCGAGCGACGTCCAGCGAAACGGATGCACGTACACGCGTCGCCGCGACATGTCGGCGTAAAGCTCGCGTTGCGGTAGGTCGCGTTCGGTGCCGATGCCGTAGAGATCGACCGGTGCGACGGCGTCGATGGCCGGGAGGAGATCGGTCCCCGTCACGCGTCCGCGCCGCTTCGCTTCGTTGATCACGATGGCGCAGCGCGCGAGTTCGCCCGTATAGAGGGTTCCGGGATCGGCGACGCCGTGCTCGACGACGACCGTGCGCGTCGAGCCCGTCGCCCAAAAGAGCGCGTTGAAATGCGTCACGTGCACGATCGTGACGTCGTCGCGATCTGCGAACGGATGAACCATCTCGTTGATGCGGCCTTGCGGCGCATTGTGTTCCAGGAAGATCGTCGGCACGTCGCGGCCGGGAATGCGGCCGCCCAAATAGGCGACGACGTCAGCGACTTCTTCCCGGCGCTGCAAAACGACGACGTCGATCGTTTCTTCGCGGGCGGCCTCCGGCGTGATTTCGACGACGTTGCGCGGCCAGTGCCCGCGGCGCCGGCCTGCCGGGCTGCCGTCGCGCACCGGCAAGAGATAGCGGTGCTTGCCGCGGACGAACGTTTCAAGATACGAGCCGTGCACGTGCCAGATCAGAACGCCGAGCGAACGCATCGGCCGGGCTGCGGCTAGTCTTCGACTTTGAGGACGAGCTTGCCGAAATTCTCGCCCTTGAAGAGCATGAGCAGCGTCTCGGGAAACGTGTCGAGACCGGCAACGATATCTTCCCGGGTTTTCAATTTGCCGCTCGCGAGCCAGCCGCCGAGTTCGCGCACGCCATCGGCATAGCGCTGCGCGTAGTCGAAGACGACCATGCCCGTCATCGAAGCCCGGTTCACGAGCAGCGAGAGATAGTTGCTCGGGCCCTTGACCGGCGTCGTGTTGTTGTATTGCGAGATCGCGCCGCAGACGACCACGCGCGCGTGCAGCGAGAGTCGGGCGAGACACGCATCGAGCGTTTCGCCGCCGACGTTGTCGAAATACACGTCGATGCCGCTGGGGCAGTGGGCCCGCAGCGCCGCATCGAGCGCTTCGGATTTGTAGTCGATGGCCGCGTCGAAGCCGAGCTCCTTCGTGAGATACGCGCACTTCTCCGAGCCGCCCGCGATGCCGACGACGCGACAGCCTTTGAGCTTCGCGATCTGACCGACGACGGAGCCGACGGCACCCGAGGCGCCCGAGACGACGACCGTCTGTCCCGGCTCGGGTTTCGCGATATCGAGCAGACCGAAGTAGGCGGTCATGCCCGGCATGCCGAGCGTACTTAAATACACGGGCAGCGCTGCGACCTTCGGATCGATTTTCGCGAATCCGGCAGCTCGCCCGACGGCGTAACGCTGAACGCCCGTCATGCCGACGACGCTATCGCCGATCGAAAAACCCGGATCGTTGCTCGCGATCACCCCGCCCACGCCGCCGGCGCGCATGACGTCGC
>JAABUO010004662.1_pt1 | contig 16147 bp, 13 predicted proteins | sample 5559291 | NCBI WGS metagenome assembly JAABUO01 (sample SAMN10711878, study PRJNA513372) | rock metagenome | isolation source: Antarctica rocks | place: Antarctica: Victoria Land, Finger Mt sud
GGCTGAGCAGACTCTATTTGAGCAAGCATTTCAAGGCCTGGATGATACCCAAAAGCAACAAATGATTTCTAACCCACTCACTCCGGTCTCACTTCCAGAGAAAAGGAAAGAAATTCGGGAGGTGTGCGATCGCTGTCACGATATTTCACATCATAGAAAAGCATTTGATCGCTCTACTGCAACGCAAGAACGCATTTTCAACACCATAAAGAAATCCAAAAACCCAATGGTTGTTCATGTGGTAGATTACAGCGACTTTCCTACTTCTTTTATACCGGATCTACCGAGATTGACCAATGTGCCTCGGAAACGCACAGCATATGTGCTAAGTCGGGTAGATCGTGTAAGCCGAGCAATGCCTGTTGTCCGGCAAATGAAAGACTACTTTGGAAGCATCGCACGAGGATTGAGCCAATATCCGCACGAAGTGTCGGATTACGTTTTCCCGCTCTCGGCAAGGCGACCATGGGCGTTGACTCGTTTCTTCACGCATGTTGAACAACATCGTGGCGACGTGTTTTTCATTGGGCATACTAATGTTGGGAAGTCGGCATTAATTGGAAGCATGCCATCTTTAGGCCGGGCTCCGAAGCCCCTAGAATCTATTGTTCCTGCTACTACCGCCGACATCCTACAAGTCGCGAACACTAAATTTGAAGGCAGAATTTATGACACGCCAGGTCTTGGGATGGGTCTAATGCAGTACTGTTTGCCATCAGAGTATTCCCGGCTACTTGATAGAATTCCTTCGAGGAAGCGAATCATCGTACTTCCGGGAAGATGTATACTGTTTGAGGGTATAGCTTTGCTAAAGTATGTGAAAGGGTCAAAGTATATTGCTGTCTTCAACCATACCCCATTCCGGTTTCACCTTTGTCGCCCAGAAAGAGCCGAGATATTGATGAGGCAGGGCAGCACGAAGGCTGTGACGATCTCTGTGTATCCCGAAGCCCTAGAGGCAATGAGGCTGGCTTTAACAGTTGATATCTCAGCTGTGCCTTTCAAAGGGAAATACCGTAGGGAGATTGCATTGGCCGGATTTGGCTGGTTAGAGCTAATGTGTGCTGACAGCGAGACTATTGTGGAAATACACACACCACATGGTGAAGGCGTCGCCGAACGACCTCCCATACCAACATAGTTTCATGTAGTATATTAAAAATTATGCTCATCTCGGTCACATTGTCGGATGCCACACAGGCCGACATGCGCCCCAATGCGCGTACGACCAATTCACATCCTCCGTGAAAATTGCAAGCGGACAATATCCTCAACTTCTGGAGGTCCAATTGGGCGGTACAATGACTTAGTCAAAGGTGGCAAGCTGACGGATGATAAGTTCCAACGAGGTATCGTGGATAAACTGCAGTCTCTCTGCCAGAGTATAATGACATCGCAGCAGCATTCAAAACGAAAAGGAGGCTTACTCTCCTTCTTCTCTCTTGACGAAGAGAAACCTGTAAAAGGCTTGTATTTGTATGGAGGCGTTGGAAGCGGCAAGACAATGCTCATGGACATGTTTTACGACACACTCCCCATCAAGGAAAAAAGACGCGTTCATTTTCATGCATTTATGCAAACGATACATAAGGAGTCACACAAGATTATCTCCGAAAAGGGGTATGGTGTCGATACCATCCCCTATCTGAGCCGAATGATATCCTCTTCAGCACATGTTTTATGTTTTGATGAATTTCAAGTCACCGATATTGCAGATGCATCTCTTCTCCGATCACTCACTTCTGTGTTATTAAAAAATAGCACCGTGGTCATGACCAGCAATCGACATCCAAAAGACCTGTACAAGAATGGTCTACAGAGGGAGTCGTTCCTCCCATGCATCGCTGCCCTTGAACGCGAATTGAATGTCGTGTGTTTAGACTCATCAACCGATTATCGAAAGCGTATTCAAGGATCGTCAAATGTGTATTACTCCCCCCTCGACAAGGATGCCACTAGTCACGCTGATCATTGGTGTCGAGAATGGGGCTCGGAGGAAGAGCCACATAGTGCCACTCATAAAATATGGGGTCGTCCAGTGCGGGTACCTAGGGCCTCCGGAAAATGTGCAAGGTTCACTTTTGATGAATTATGCGGAAATCCTTTAAGTGCAGCTGACTATCTGGAACTTTGCAGATTATACACTGCATTTGTGGTGGAGAACATTCCATCTCTCACAATCAATGAAAAGGACGTTGCACGTCGTTTCATAACATTTATCGACACCGCCTATGAATGTAGAGCAAAGCTGGCTATAACTTCTGCGGTTCCAATCAATGAGATTTTCAGTAGGGACGATGAAAACCGCTCCACTGCAAAGCCGGGTGAAGTTTCTCTACCCATTGGCCATCATAACAGCGGTGAAGAACTTGATCCAAGTATGAGGGCAATGATGGATGACCTAGGTGTTTCCATGGAGCAACTAAAAAAGTCTTCAATCTTTACTGGTGAAGAGGAGCGCTTCGCATTTGCAAGAGCCTTATCCAGGATTTACGAGATGGGAGGTGAAGCATGGCAAGGACTAAGCTGAAGCCAATGATTTTTGTGTCTCTTCTTCTTTGACAATTTTCATTGCGTATCGAAGAACACCCGTCATTGGGATGAGGAGAGGTCTGTGAAGATCCTTTGCGTCCTCAGGCTTCATCGGTGGAATGTCTTGTGTGACAGGAGGGGTCCATCGGAGCTCGAGGATTCGGGCGCGGATTAATGCGTCGATGATTGGAGTACCCATATCTTTGCAAAGTTGAAAGTATGGCGCTGATACGTTCTCTGTAAAATAACGCATTATGCTTAGCAATTGCTCTCGTGAAAATTCCGAGGTTTGCTTCTTGGCGGACGATGATTACTCACTCGAGTTCATTGGAAGGCTAAAGTGTGTTGCAAAGTAAGAGTAACTCAGATGCAGGTGGAGAAGGATGTAGGCTTGGATGAAGTGCGAACAGTCAACCAACCTAAGCTTTCCATCCGAGTCCACAAATTCCTTTATAAAACCTTGGATGTGTGTAAGTTTCCCACCAAAAACTTCGTTGGCATCTTCAAAACTTGGCAATTTCATTCGGAGCTGTGTGACTTCCTTCCGACTGTCGATCAATTCAATAATACATTGATCCCAATAGCGCCTCGCTTCTTCCATGGAGCAATCGCCAATTGTGAGTATCTTGCAATGATGTCCTACGTTGTTGCTACGGAGGTAATGCATGTAGAATGGGTCGCTCGTGGCATGAATGACGTGACAAAGCCGGTCTTGTTTTGTGAGCACAAGCATCACGTCTAGAATCATTTTCATTGCTTCAGGAGCAGGTATTAATGCTGGCAGCTCGTGACATTCGTCGAATAACACAACCGGTATTCGTTTTGGATTTGGGTTTGTGTTGTCTCGTTTGGCAGTGGAGGTAGATGATTTGTCTTTTTGTTCTGATTCCTTTGTTTCTTCCTCTGCAGACCCTGCAGCAGCTGGATCAAAGTTCCAATAAGCCAGCATGGAAGATTGAAAGAGTTCCATGACACGTGCAACATCACCAATACCAACGAGCTCTCCTGGAGGCCCGCCCATAGTTTTCTCCATCATCGATACTATGTCCCGACGAGCATGCTTGAATGAAAGCGCTTGTGAATTGAAGTCCTCATATCCCTTCTCCTCCGCAACCTTTGTAAACAAATTCTCAAACTGGACAGTCAAAGCAAAAAATAGAGATTTAAGGTCTGCGGAACCTGCAACGCGTAAGTCAAAGTAAACGACGTGATAGCGTTCCTGTGATAAGACTTCACGCAACAGCGCCGTCTTTCCAACACTCGTTCCACCAAACATAACCAAAAAGGTAGGTACGCCGCTCAGGATGCGAGTCAACACCTCCATTTCTCTTCTTCGCTTGAAAAATCCAGGAAGAGGCGAGAATGTCCGAAGCGGAGGTATTTGGCGTTTCTCGAAGCTCTCCTTCAAGTCCACCCTAGTTTTCTCAAGCAGCTGTCGTGACTCATCGAGCTGCTTTAGCGTCTCAAATGGGTTTGAGATGACTCCAGCAATTGCGGCAATTGAGCCGAAAATTGTCCTTCTGGGTGCCGTCTGACCCCAGGGTAGAGCCAGACGCCGACTCTGCCGCAAGGCTTTCATGTGACACGGAACTCTAACCCACTTTTGGTACACACCACGTCATACGCCTCCTGCGGCTCTGATGGGAACCAGCAGCGAGAGTTGATCCGTACCTGCGATAGACTCCGTCAACGATGCCCGAGAAGAATCTTCCTCTAATTTGAAGTCTCATCAACATGAACCTTATTTAACGATGCCGATAATAAAGCCGAATAACGTGACCTTCTGACACACCAAAATCTATTTGCTATACAAGGTCATTTATCACTAGATCAGTCTAGACACATCTACTTTACACAGTCTATACTCGTACCAAAGCTTTACATTCCACGGTTGAATTGCACAGGGCCTTTGCCATGAAAAGCTTCTTCCAATCGGTTTCCATCAACTGTCTGCCGTTGTGGAAACACTCCAAGCGCAAACGGCAGAGCAACTAGACTCGTGCTCAGGATGAGACCAAGATTTGTCGCCAAGACCCAACGTCTCGGCAGGCCCCGTCGCTGCAAAGCCACAAGGGCCAGAGCCGGCACAACCATGACGGGCGTCGCATTCAGTACACGGCTGGCACCTGTTTCACCGACCGCGAGCCATGCTGCCTTCTTTGAGAGCCCGAGTTTTTCTCCGTCTTGACCTGTTATCTCAATTCCTCGCTGTATCTCATTCCCACGCATGAGGAAAACATTCAGCAGCCCAGCCGTAGCTACAGCTAGAAAGGGAACCAGTCTACCGAGCGTCTCTTTTGCCCCGGCACCTAATGGCATCCGAGGGACAATCCGGTTAGCGCCGATGGCGACCCCGCATGAAGCACTCACAGCAAGTAGGTACGACAGAGCGACTTGCTGGGTACTCAGAGGCAGAGTTTTGTTTGCATTGGAGTAATTGATTGCAACATTGACGCTCTGATTGGTGATTTGCCAGCCAACAGTACCTAGCGTAGTCAAGCCAGGAGTCAGCATGCCTGCTGTAACTACCAGATTTGTCAGCACAAAACATGACATTCGCCACGGCAAGAAGACTTTCTCTCCAGTATCTGGGTGAATGGTAGCGTCTACCGCCTTTTTGGCCTTCCATACTTCTGGAGTAAGCTGCCGCTTCCCTGCCTTGTACTCCTTGATGACATCGATAGCTCGGCTCAGGCCTTCGGACGAAAGCAAGAGTGCCCGGGGGTCAGAGATTTCGGCCGAATGCTTCACTCTTCCGACATACGTCGAAAGGTCGAATCTCGATGCCGGCAATTGCCTCTTGCCTGGGATCGAAGAGCTCATCCGATCTTGCTGCCCCACGGAAACCCTCCGAAAATCTCACATGACGAGCCCGACGAGGCGGAAACGAGAGTAGCGGAGGCTAAAATCATGTCTATGTTTGCTTCCTGCCAAGACGCTACACTTGTTTGGCTCGTATTCTTGCCTGTTTTGGTTGTCTTTCTTTTGCTTCTACGCCTGCCACAATCTGAAAACTCGCTCTTCTTTGGCTGCAACACTCGTCACACCAGGTCGTACCCCGTGTATCACTCCTTTCAATACCCCATCTTCTTTGTTGGAGTGGACCCATTGAATAACTGCTTGAAATGGCCATTGTCACTGCGTTCTAGTGACTATCTGCGTCCTGGGAAGGAGCCTCTACAAGAGAAGATGGAAAGTGTGCTGCGGGCACATGAATTGGATCCTTCCAAGATCTCGAAAACAATCCTGTTGACTACACCAAGGGTCTTTGGCTATGCATTCAATCCAGTTTCGTTCTGGTTTATGTACAGCGGGGATGCTCTGTGGAAAGTCTTGTTGGAGGTCAACAACACCTTTCGCGAGAAACATGCATATCTGCTAGATTCGAAAGAAGGAACATTTTCCAAAGAGTTCCATGTCTCGCCTTTTAACTCCCGCGATGGATCTTACACATGCGTCTGCGATGACCCCCTCAAAAGAGTGGATATTCGTCTTGTCCTTTCCGACAAGGATGGCAAGAAGAAGCTGACAGCGACAGTGGCCGAGCAATACCGCGGTTCTATCCCCATATACCGTCTATTTGTATGCTTTCTGACCTTTCCAAGAATAGTATGGCAGGCTGCGCAGCTGTATCTGAGGCGGAGGCTTCGTATCCACTGGCTCCCAAATGTACTTGAATCCAAAGCAACCATGCGAGGTGGCAGCGCTGGTTTCTAGCATACCGTCCATTATGGTTTCAAGGTTTCATTCAAATCCATCCATTCAGCCACGAATGCGGCGAAAATAAGACCCCAATCGTTTGTTGTTGGAGCATGGAGATGATCTCCGTCGTCCGTCATTTTGTGCCAAACTGAGGGAAAAGACGACGGAATGATGTGCAAAATCTCGACACCTCTTGCGACAAATGGCAAGTGATCATCCTCAACCCATCCATGGTGGAAGCTACCCTCTTCTTCAAAAAACCATGTTTGATCATCGACTTCCGTCAGCTTCGCAACGCGCAAGCGACTTTCAATTTCTTTCAAATGCGAGTATGCCCAATGCGTAGTTGGATAGTAGGACGGAATTTTTGGGTCCTCGGCACCTAGGAGATCCAGTAAGACAAACATGTCGATGGCTGCCAGCTTCGTTCGCCGCGTGGAGAATGCCGGATAGAAGTCTGACTCCCAATGCTCAGCCAGATGTCTATATTAGGAATGGAAGTGAATGCGCTTACCTAGCACCATACGTGGAATCCGTCCGAGACCAAGATTGAAAAGCCTCTTCGCCGTCCAGAAAGATAATCTGAAAGCCTTGTGCATAGTCTGATTCATCTCCACCGGAAGCCCACTTCGCGTTGAATGCTTCTTCCAAAGCTTGTGCTACATACATCAAGACCGCGCATGGAGCAGCACTATCCGTTGCTCCAATAAAGCCATCGAGCGTACTCAAAGAATCATAGTGGGCAACCAGAGTCAGCCGGCCTACGTCTCCGGTAGTGGTCTCTGACATCCACGGCGGATCACGGGTGGCTATGAAGTTCGAGAAGTTGGACTCGCCATATGGAGTCATCGCTGTGAAGTTGTCGTAGGTGATGTCCCACCCAGACAGGTTCGCGCGGAAGAATGCATCAAAATGTGTCAAGGCTTTGTAAGAGCCTTCGGATCCCGGGACCCGCGGGATCAGGATTGGCGAGAGTAGCGGCGATTGGGCGGATATATCGCGGGCATGGTTGGACAATGCACGTAGCCCAGCGTCAGAGAGCTTAGTGTACGCCTGCACCAAGCAAACTGGTGCCAATACGAACCACTTATGCATATTCTATTATCATTCGTGTAATGGCTAGGGGGTGGTGAAGCACCTTCGCGGTAGTCGCGTAACTCTGCGACACCAACCATGACACTCGTTATGGAGAAGCAGCATGATGGAGTGGAAGGCGAGATGCTAAAAGTCATCGACTTACATGTTGCGATCGAGAAAGGCCTTCACCCTAAATACAAGCGGCCGCTGGCGGAGACGGGTGAATTGCTCACGCGTACAGGCTTCTATCAGGATCGGCGGAGACGCATTGAGACGAACTTCAAGCTGGAAGCAGCAATTACCAAAGAAGCTTCCAAGTTCAAGTCGGAGGGCGCAGTGGACGAGTCCCAACGAAGAGATCTGGACACTGCCCTCTCCGCGGATCCCGGTAATGAGTCAATTGAGCAGATGCAAGGGAGTGGCACTGCACCAGAATGGAATGAACCAGGACGTCTTAGTCCATTAATTGGTATGGGAAATATGACCACGAGCCGTCCGTCTGTGACATCATCTAGACAGGCTCTCGTGGGCGCGTATCAGATCAGCGTCCCATCTGCAGCACAGCAAACAACGGCAACTCTTCCCCAAAAGGCCACACCCCTGGTACAAACAAAGCTAGGTCCAGGGTTGGTGCCAGTCACTACGATTACAACGAAGCCAGATCCAGTGGAACTGCCGGCAGACAATCTGAGGAGACCTTTCGAACCGTACAGTCCCTTTCATGGACAACTAGATATTAGCAAAGCCGGGAGAATATCTCCGGTGCAGCAGCCCGTCTTCACGACACAGACACACCAACCCTCTCCACAAATAGGAACCTTTAAGCCTGCCCTGGAGGGTCCGCAGCCTGGTAAACCAACCTGGTCAATGGCGAATACGGCTGTGAAGCCGACACCTCGGATGGTACCGCCGGCAGAACCAGAGATATTTAAACCCATTTTAACGCAGCCCAAAGATACTTCAACCGGATTTTCATCTTCTCCCATGTTGGAAAGTGGTGAGTTGGAGAATTTCTCGAACCAATTACCCAACATGGCACTGCATGGACCAAATGCTGACGCATCAAAGCGACGACGCATCAACAGTCCAAGGCAGTATGTTGTGCCGTCGCCAAATCCAGAACAAGATCCATATCCACCGGCCCCAATGCATGCAGCTCCACATCATGCTAGCACGAATGATCCATACCTTAGTAAAATGAATCCTGCTCCACTTCGAGCACCAGTATATCCGCCAGGAGCATACGGAGGCCCAGCCCCAAAACATGAGCGACCAGAGTATGAGCGACCAGAACCTGAGCGGGTAATTTATGGAAGACCGGAATATGAGCGACCAGAATTCGGGAGGCCGGAGTTTGGAAGGCCGGAATATGAACGACCAGAGTTTGGTCGGCCGGAGTTTAAGAGGCCGGATTATGAACGACCAGGGTTTGGGCGGTTGGAGTTGGGCACGGAATATGAACGACCAAATTTTGCGCGGCCGGAGTTTGGGAGGCCGGAATATGAACGACCAGGTCCTGGACGACCGGAGTTTGGGCGGCCGGATTTTGGACGATCGGAATATGAGCGACTGGGGCTTAGGGGACCAGAGTATGAGCGGCCTGCTAGCGCGCATATTGCATACCCTGGACACTATGTATGGCTGTGTATGAGCATTGCTAATCATAGTATCCGCCGGAGCCAATGCCTGTGCGTGCTCCCACGTCCATGGCAGGGAGGGCAACGCCGACAAACTACCCAGCCTACCCTGTCTACGATCCATCATGGCGGCAACGGCCTGGCGGTCCTGAACGACATGTCGAGCGACCACTCCCCGACCGGCCAGACGCGCGTGCATACAACTATGCAATGCGAGACCCGGGCTATGCTTACGACTACAATATGCGGTACGGCCCTTGAATTCTGGCTTCAAAAGTCTGTATGTAGCAAACCGTAGCTGTCGTATCAGTTTGTGTGTGTGTCCTCTTCCGGTGATGGATCATGAGTCGATACCCCGACCATTACAACCTGCAGCACCGCGAGCGGGACCGCGATCCTCGCAGCCAGCTGTTTGCAGGGCGGACTGGAGGAAGTGCAGATCCCGGACAGCCCTCGTCCTCATGGGCCGCCTCGTCCAGCTTCCGCGCCGCGACGCCAAACAGTCGCGGGCAATACGGCGACACGACGATGTCGGAGCTCGAGTCGCAGAATGACACGGAGCTGGAGGGCCTGTCGGCCAAAGTGAAGATGCTCAAGGACATTACGGTGGCCATTGGCGACGAGGTGACGGATTCGAGCCGCTTGCTCAGCACGATGAACGACGGCTTCGACCAGACGCGCACCTTCCTCTCGGGGACCATGGGCAGGATGACACGGATGGCGCAGCGCAGTGGGATTGGCTGGTGCGTCTGGCTGGGCTTCATTGCGCTGCTCTTCCTCTTCTTTGTCTGGGTCTGGCTGTTTTGATGGAGGGATGGAGGGATGTACATATCGATAGAAGTCGCGTGTCCCCCACCTCGACACGAGTGCCCAGGCATAAACACACGACACGACTATGGTGAGCACTGGATGACGCGGCTGATGGTAGGTTCTCGGACGGTTGGCGCACATAGGCTTCGACCTGGTGTTGGTGTCGACGGCATTGGCAGGGATCAAACAGACGACCGGCTTGACGTAAGTAGCTCCCACCTGCCCTCCGTCTGACTGCAGCATCAAGACAGACGGCCTGGAGTCTGCCACGACACGCGATGCAGTGGCCCGGTATCTCTACGTGGGCGAGTGGGTGATGGCGCGCAGTGTGGGCCTGATGTCGACCTCGCCCTACTTCACGCGGCGGACGTGACTTGGCGGCCAGGCGTACGGAGTTACCTACCTTCCTCCTCCTTCTCTCCCTTCTCCCTCTCATCGTGTCTGTTCGTGTCTCGACGCTCGACGTTGTGATGACCATTCCATTGGACGGTCGAGAGGGCGAGAAATGGAGCACCCTCATCGGCATCCTGTGCTCCATCATTGGCAACATCTTCATCTCCTTTGCCCTCAACATCCAGCGCTACGCCCATCTGCGGCACTCGGCCAAGTCGTCGCAGGCTGACGCGGACCTCAATCAGCCTCCCTCGCCGCCATTCCGATCGTGGCACTGGTGGCTGGGCATCACGCTCATGACAATCGGGGAATGCGGGAACTTCATTGCCTACGGCTTTGCCCCGGCTTCGATCATCTCGCCGCTGGGGGTGGTCACCATCATCTCCAACTGCGTGATTGCCCCCGTCTTGCTCAAAGAGACGTTTCGCGTGCGCGATGGAATGGGCGTGCTGCTGGCCATCGCAGGCGTCATCACGCTGGTCCTGTCCTCGTCATCGCAGGAATCGAAGCTCTCGCCGGGCGACATCCTCACGGCCATCTCGCGCACCGCGTTTGTCGTCTACTTTGCCGTCACTCTGGGTCTGATTGTGGTCTTGGTCTATCTCTCACAGCGCTACGGGGCAAGGACGCCGCTGATTGACTTGCTACTTACAGCTTTGTTTGGTGGGTACACGGCGCTCTCCACCAAGGGTATCTCCTCTCTCTTGGCCTACACTTTCTACCGAATCTTCACCTTCCCCATCGCCTACGCACTTCTTTTCATCCTCATCACCACGGCTGTCCTCCAGATCATCTATCTCAATAGGGCGCTTGGACGCTTCAGCGCAACCCTCGTCATTCCCATCCAATTTGTCCTCTTCACGCTCTCCGTGATTACAGGTTCCGCCATCCTCTACCGCGACTTTGAGCGAGCAACACGGGACCAGATGCTCAAGTTCTTTTTTGGATGTGTCATGACATTCAGCGGGGTCTACTTGATTACATCAAAGAGGGAGGGCTCTGTGCGGCTGCTTGTTATCCCCACCTCCAATCCAGCCACCGAGCGCACACCCTTGGTCTCGTCCAACATGCACGTCCCCTCGAGTTCCGTCATTGGCTACCGAATCCACTCGGCCATGGACGCAGCTCTGCGACGGCGGGGGAGTCTCGTGGCAAAGGCAAAGCAGGCCGATATGGACGGCATCAAGAAGATCCTGAGCGACGAAGATCAGCATGCCCATGTGGAGGAAGTGCTTCTTCCGTCCGACCAGGAGGCCTCCTCCAGCTCTGAGCATGGCCACGTATTATGATACGATATGCAATATATACTTATGTACATTATCCAACGACCGATTCCATGAGCTTATGGATGACTTCCTTGCACGAGCGCTCGTTGTACGTCTCCCAGACCTCGTACAGGGTGATAATTTGCTGTGTTGCGTCAATCACGCCCTCCAGATCCACCGTGCTGTCCGCCAGCCAGGTCGCGAACTTCTCCGGGGGCGCGTCGCTTGACAGGGGCTCAGGCTCGGCGCCCGATGATTGCGCCCTCGTCAACCCCACCTGCCCCGGCGTCTTTGCAAACAAGGCGAGGTAGATGGCTGTGACGGCCAGGATGTGGGGGGAGTAGAGGAGTGGAACGTCGGTCATGTAGAAATCATTCACGACCGCCCACGCCGTCTGCAGCTCCTCGGACGACACTGTGAATTGGTCGAGAAGGTGTAGCAGGGAGCGGTAGGGGTGATGCACGATGAGGTACGTGTCCATCTCCTCGATCAGATAGAACTCGCACTCGGCCAGCTTGGCAGGGTCGGAGGACACGTAGTCCGGCCACAGCGCCCGCGCCTCGCTGACGATGGTGCGGATGTGCTGCGGCGACTCCTCCGTCTTGCAGGCCAGGTAGACGCACGTTGCAATGACCAGGTAGGGGTTCGTTTCGGATATCTGTGCTCTGGTCAATCAACATACGACAAGGAGAAGGGGCCTACTTGGTGTAGAAGCGCGCGAGATAGACCTCTGCCGTCGCAAGCGCCTGCTGCCGCAGAAACATGCGCCGTCCCAGTCGCTGGATGGCGGCGTGGAAGTAGATGAAGAGGTGGCGCCGGTCAAAGAGCGGATCCCACTTCGCCGCCGCGTCTGCCTCGTCCATCCTGCGCCGCGCACTCGCCAGCGCCGCCCTGCTGAACTGCCAGTGCTTGCATTGGCTCGACACGGCGTAATTCGCGCTCATTCCTATGTGGAGGGGATATGCGACGGCCGCGAGCGCACGTCCCCCGACCTTCCAGGTCTTCAACCGCCATGTCAAGCAGCTGCAGCGCTCACGGGCGGTAGACGACGTCGAGAGCAGCCGGAGGGTGGATTACCTGCGCGACGCGGTTGCCCGGCGGCTGGTGGACCGGTTGCTCGTCATCAAGCGGCGCTTCGACACCGTGGTGGACTTGGGATGCGGCAGCGGGCATGTGGCCAAGGCGCTGGGCGGAGTCAAGGAGGAGGAGGCGGGGCTGGTGGGGGAGAGGGTGGGCAAGCTCATCATGGCCGACAGCTCGGCCGAGGTCCTGCATCGCGAGTCGAGCCTGGCCTTTGGCAGAGTGGACGTGGAGCGGCGGGTGGTGGACGAGGAGGTGTTTCCCTTTGACGAGGCCACACTGGACGCGGTGGTGAGCAACATGTCCATGCACTGGATCAACGACCTGCCCGGCTGCCTGCGCAAGATCGAGCACGCACTGCGGCCGGACGGGGCATTCCTGGCGTCCATGGTCGGCGGCGACACGCTCTTTGAGCTGCGGACAGCGATGCAGCTGGCCGAGATGGAGCGGCTGGGGGGTGTCAGTCCGCGCGTGTCGCCCATGACCGACACCCGCGACCTCGGCAGTCTGATGCAGCAGGCCGGCTTCAAGCTGCTCACGGTGGACGTCGACGAGATTGTAGTCGACTTCCCCGACATGCTGGCGCTGATGGAGGACTTGCAGGCCATGGGCGAGAGCAATGCTGTCCTGCGGCGCGAGCACATGCTCCCGCGTGACGTCCTCCTCGCTGCAAAGGCCATCTATGAGTCGCTGCATGGGAATAAGGATGGCGCCAGTGTGCCTGCCACCTTTCGCATCCTCTACATGATTGGGTGGAAGCAGAGTGAGGGCACCGCGAGGCCCCTCCCTCGCGGCTCTGGGGAGACGAGTCTGAAGGACTTCCTGGGCGCGTAGTCTATTCCCAAGGAGGGCGTCCTAAAGTATTCTAGATGCTATATACACCGTGACTCGTCTTCATGCCGACATTCTCTCGCTCTCTGGCTTCCACGACCCCTCAAAGGTATGACGGACCATCGCCTGCGGATCCCCCGTGTCCCTGCTCCCCATCTGCCCCACGCCCGGTGAGAACCCAGTGATGGGCAGGACCACGACATCATTCACGCGCTTGGGGGATTTGAGCAGGGTGAAGGATTCCCAGGTGATGCCGCCCGACGTGGTGGTATCAAAGTAGTCCATAATGACATCCGACCATATGGCCGGCCCCGTGAACTCCACCACGCCCTTTTGGTCTTTGTGCAGCGTCCCCCGGTGCTTGCGCTTCAGCGTCTCCTCCGTAATGCGGACGACGACGTCGCGCAGAATGGGGTGCCCTGGCTTGGCCAGAATGGTCCATTGGCAGAACTGTATCCTCCGCGAATACCAGTCCGCCCAGTCCTCGCGGTCGGGGTCGGCTTCGATGCCCACCACCAGCCCCACCCGCTGTCGAAGCGCATCCGGGACCCAATCGACGGCTGGCTTCAGGGCGTGGGTGTCGATGTCGGAGTAGACGCCGCCTCGTGCCAGCAGAATGAGGTAGCGGAAGAAATCTGCCTTCAGGACCGGCATGGGGAGCGCCTCGTAGGCCTTGATCACGTCGGGGACGGCAGCGTAGAGGTGGTGCAGGAGGGGTAGCGTCATGGCGTCGGTCACCACCTCGTGCACGTACTCCCCATGCAGCCGTGACCAGGTGTCGTGGGCCTGGCGGAACTGGGCAGGGAAGCCGTCGTCCGAGGGTGAGACCTTCCACGTCTGCCATATGTACTTTGGCAGCTTCTGAATAGGGTCGTAGGGGAAGAGCGCGCCCAATGCCAGCGGAAGGGGGAGGGGCTTGTCGTCCTTGTCGTAGAGGGGGTGCACGTCCTTCTCCACGCTGTAGGGCTTGGCCTTGGTGCCGGCCGGGGGGATGCTGGTGACGGAGGGCATGTTGACGCTCTCCTCGGGCACCTCTGAGGGCAGCAGCAGGTACACGACCGTCACAAAGACCAGCACGCCGACCAGGCGCAGCGCCCTCCGCTGCCTGGACGTGTTGAAGGACACTTTGAGGCCCATCTGTCCAGTGGCTGTGTCGTTCGGCTCCTTTGCCTTTGGGTGAGATATTTGTCATCTTTTTCTCGTTCTACTCTCTCTCTACTCTCTCTACACTTTCTATCTGCAGACATACCTCCCTCGTGCTCCTCTCTTTGTTCACTCTGTTTATTTTTTGTCGCTGATTTTTCCGATCTATCTTGTCTCTTGGTAGTGTACGCGATGCTGGGATGGATTGTGCTGGCGGCAATGGCCAGCAGCCAGCAGTCGCAGCCGCAGTCGCAGTCGCCCTTCAGCCTGCAGCTGGGCAGCGGCCAGTTCGTGCAGGTGGGGCAGAGCGGGGCGGTGTCTGTGGCTGCTGCTGGCGGGTCGGCCTTCACCTTCTCCGGGGGCGCCCTCAAGACCACAGACGGACTGTTTGGCAGTGTGGCGCAGAGCAATGGCCAGTCGCCGCTTGTCTTTGGACCGACAGCGTCCTTTCAATTTCAAATCAGCGGCACGTCGCTCCATTACAATGGGCAGGACAGGTGGGTGCTGTGCTCGGGCAGCACGCTGGAGTACAACTTTGACTACACTGGCCATGGTGGATGCTCGTCCGTGGAGTTGGTGACGGTAGCAGCTGTCACGTCTGCCTCGTCGATGTCATCCTCATCTTCCCAAAGCTCGTTGTCATCTTCCTCATCAGCATCAGCCTCGCCATTTGCTTCAAGCACAGTCTCCTCGGCCAGCTCACCAGCATCATCCTCGCCACTCTCTTCAAGCACAGTCTCCTCGTCCAGCTCATCAGCAACACCCTCCTCATTCTCTTCAAGCGCAGTCTCTTCGTCCAGCTCATCAGCAACACCCTCCTCATTTTCTTTAAGCACAGTCTCTTCGTCCAGCTCGTCAGGTTCGGATTCCACCTCAGCATCGACTTCGCCATCCTCATCGTCAACTATGGTGGCTTCGACGAGCAGCCCTACTTCTAGCTCTACTTCTTCCCAGCAAATATCGTCCTCTGCATCCATGTCGGACACCTCTACCCAAGCATCAAGCTCCACCATAGCCTCTTCATCAACAGGAGACGCTTCATCAATCCTATCTTCATCCAGCCTCTCTTCAACCCATCAGGGGCGAAAGACGGTCACTGCAGTCGTCATCGTGACTGCCCAGCCGGCTCAAGCCCAAGCCACTGCTTCTCGATCATCCGCGACAAGGACACACAACGTCTGGATTGCAGGGCTGCTCATGCTCCCATTCCTGCTTATGGTCATGTAAATGATACGAGCTCAATTATATCTTCTACGAATATAAATGTATACCATGTCCTCGATTGCCCACTGTCCTCCTTCTCGTTCACTAGGTTCAGGGGACTGTGATTGTTGCTTATCAAAGTACTCCAAGTTGAGTACCTCGGGGTATCTCGTGCGTCATCCGACGACCGTATAATAATGCCCTCCTCCAAAGGAAAGCCAACAGATCCCCAGCTGCGTGAGGAGGCAAAAGAAGATGTAAAACAGTCGGGAGAAGGAGGAGCGCCGGGTCAAAGGACGGCAAACAAGTCGGGCCGCATGGCGCAGGAGTATGAGAAGCGGGGCGGTGATTATGAGAATGAGCGTGCGAGTAAGAACAAGCCAATGAAAGGACCCCCGCAGCGAAAAGAGAAAGAAGTTGATACAGGAGACGATACCGAGGAAGAGGGGAACGAGGATGACGAGGCGCAGGAAA
>JAABUO010004663.1_pt1 | contig 16146 bp, 17 predicted proteins | sample 5559291 | NCBI WGS metagenome assembly JAABUO01 (sample SAMN10711878, study PRJNA513372) | rock metagenome | isolation source: Antarctica rocks | place: Antarctica: Victoria Land, Finger Mt sud
GTCCTCCCCTTTCTGGCCCCCTCTCTCTTCCACGCCCTGCTGTCCCCTGCCAAGTAGCAGTCGTGACTCAAAGTTACGTGACGCTGCAGTTGATGGTCGTCCACGGCCTGTGCCCTTTCCGTATCAGTCATTTAGGTATTAATTTTTTACTTGACCAAGCTTTATTAAAAAAGTATTGTGCATGTTTGTTAAGTCAATGAATTTCTTGTTTTGCACAATCAAGGACCCCAGACGCTCATTTTCATTACCTACAGTTTACTCATGAATTGCTGTACTTTGTGTGGGGGGCTGGATGACTGACAAGCTGCTTTGTCTTGCAGTTCAAGTTTCCAGCCTGCGCACCAAACCTGGAGAGCAAGTTTCCGGTGAGGAGGTTTGACTTTGATGGGCGCACACTGTCTGAAGCCGGCTTTGACCTGCTGAGTAGCCTACTCACTCTGGACCCTGAGAGGCGAGCCACTGCACAGGAGGCTCTCGAGCATAAATGGTGAGTTGTGGGCGCTGAGGCCAGAACTTGTGGGGACACGTTGCTACATAGCATCATCTTTGCTCTACCTGTGCATGAGACAAGACGGATGTGTTGCTTGCACTGTTTGATGACTGCACTCTCCAATCCATGCGTCTTGTAGTTTTGTAGCAACAGCCAAAACAGCGCTTCCTGACCTCCAGAGATGCACCGGTACTTGGGGTGCTGCTGAAAGTTTGACTGCTGTCGCACGTGTGCCCAGCATTACCAGCAATGGCTGCGCTTACGAATCCCGGCAGATTGCATCGTCGAGGGGCTGAAAACAGACATGCGTCATCAAGACTAGCAACAACATTTGGCTTGCTGGTACCTGTGAAGCAGGCTTGCTCATAGTGATGAGATTTGGTGCAGGTTCAAGGAAGCGCCTTTTCCCAAGGACCTACCTATGATGCCCACCTTCCCAGTTAAGCAGGGAGAGGGCAGTCACCATCACAAGAGGCAGCACCACCAGCCCAGCCCCCGCCAACAGCCAAAAGCAGCTTCTGCAAGTGCTGCCCTGCTGCAGCCCAACAGTCGCTCCAGATGACAACAATCCGTTGATGATTAAAATAGCTGTCGTGAATTATAGTCCGTGAGCATTGCATGCTGCTGTGTTATACGCATGTGCAACCATATAGGAATTTGTGAGCAGCGTTGCCCCTGCGTGGCAGCAGCTCTCTTGATCGCTGAGGAACCATATCTGCATGTGAAGCCTTTCTCATGGGGTGCGTGCTTTGCGTACGCGCACCCCAGGTATATGCATGTATAAATGACGCTGCAATGCCTCTTGGTTTATTCTGTGGGTGTTGTTTATGTGCGAATCGCAGCATGCAAGCAGAGGCTTCTGGTGGCACACGATCCCCGTCTACCAGGCGTTACGGAATGGCCCAAACTCAGTGTAACGCTTGGTCGAGCAAGACCTGTCGGACATAGCCCTGCAGACATGGCCGCAGATCATTTCAATCACGATCGAAATAGTGCCCGGATAGGCAATTCGCTGGTCCCGACAGCGCAGGAAGCAAAGGCTCAAGCTATAAGGATCTATGAGGCCCTTGATGCTAAAGGCTACGGCATCGTCAAGAGACAGCACGCCGCTGACGCTCTTGCAGATAGCAAGGTCCGCATTTTGGTTGCCTTTGATTGCAATTCTGTAATCAAGACCTCAAACCTTTATGACTGCAGTATATCGCTCCGGGTACAGACGTGCAGCCGATCATCAAAGCGCTGCACCTGGACACAGAGGGAACAGTCAGCAAAACATTGTTCATCAAGGTACTACGCTGCATTTTTCGCTCCCTTGCAGCTTTGTTGTACACCTGTGCTCACCCGGGCAAGGTTGCTCATGTGCCTTGCAGGAGTATGTTCAGTACTACCGGTAAGTCAGTGTCAACTGTCCTTTTTATAACAACTTGCTCCTGCCTTCAAGTTGTCACCAGCTGTACATAGCCGTTTGCTGCTTGCCCACTCACAACAAAGTCTCTCATGAAGCGGAGTTGCTTCAGAGACCTTGCGAAGGGACCCAAAAACACCGAAACCAGAAAAGTTAGCAACAACGGAGCAGATTTGGGAGCCACCATGAAGCAAGTGCATGACAATGCCAAGGAGGAGCGGCGCAAGAAGTACTGCTGCGTGAGGGGCTCATCAGCTCTCAACTCATTGTCTGGCACTGATGCCTTCAGGATGAGCATAGTCAGGTAATGGCACACAACCTCAAAATGCATGGTCGGCTCCACAAGCTACACAGGCTTGATCAGAGCCTCTGATGCTGGCATGTATGTTACCATGCCTGCATGCTGCCGAATGCATTTCAGACACATCAAGGCCAAAGCACCAAGCCGGCTAAATCCTGTTGTGCTGGCACTTGTACTTGGCCAGTGCTGGTATTTAAGCTTATACTTGGCCAAGAAGCGCTTGCAATAACATGCAGTCCTTCTCTGTATGGCATGCAGCGTCTGAACTTTTTGAGTGTAGGGTTGATGGGTTTATGCACGCATGCAGAGTGAATTCTGCCAAGAGACTGCGGCACCTGTTTGAGCAGATCGACACAGACCAGGATGGCAAGTTCGACGCCTCAGACTTTCGCTTCTTCCTGCACAAAAGCAGCATCCGCCTCGAGAAAATGACTCAAGTAAGCAGAAGCTCTCCTTGTGAGCTGAGCACCAATGCACACTGACGATCAATGCTTTTGTCAAGATGGCAACAGCAACTCTGTGATGCCCTGGACACAGTTACTCTGCAGAGCTTGTAAGGATGCACAGTCATGGATTGAAGCTGCATAAAGTCAAGATGCATCTTAACCAAGCCCCAATTCCCTGTAATAACTCCCTGAGGAGGATCTACACACTGACACGTTTGTGTGATGCACGTAAAATGACTGTGAATCTGCATGGGGGAGGTGTACAGTCATGCAAGCATGCAGGTTTATTTTTGAGTCTATCGTTCATGGGGCACTGATGATCATCACTGCAACCTCTACTGCTTAATAGACAACACTACTGTCTAGGAGACAGTAAGTACTGCTTAATAGACACCTACTGCTTAGTAGACAACAGCTGCTGCACTTTGTGTTGTCAAAAAAGTTGCATGCCTCATGTCTGCTTCTGGTCTACACAGGGCTTATTCAACAACATCGACAGAGCTGGCAAGGGTTTCCTTGTGTTCAAGGTGAGAAAGTTTTGTTGCTGCAAGCGTGCCTCCTGGAACGTTTCAGGGTTTATCTTGATCCATGTGGAAAAAGAAATTTTAACGCTTTTCAGCAATCAGAACAGGAGCCTCCCAAGGCGGCAGCCTGGAGCTCTTGATCCATGCACAGTTGAGAGCTGGATCTGCATGGCTTACAAGCTGTATACTATCCTGTCCAAGGATGACCATCAAGAACTGGCAATTTAGAAATCACTAGTGGATGTTCACTACACATCTAGAGGCGATGTGCTATGTCACAGCATTCCAAAATTACTAGTGTGCATAAAAAAGTGCAATGATGATGTCTGTAAGGCGATAAATCGTGCCAATGCAATGCTGACATACTGCCTCATTGCTGCCGCAAGTACTCAGTCTTCTCTGGAGGTGCAGGACTTTGTGAGAATGCTGTATCCCAACGCCACAGAGAGCAATGTGCGCCAGCTCATGAGCATGGCCAGAGACCAGAAAGCCACTTACAAGGTGACACCACCGTCTTGAAACAACTTTGCATGTCTGATGTAAAGCACATCAACACACATCGTTGTTGGCATGCCGGCTGCCGAAACAGGATCTCATACAGGGAGCTGCTCAGGGGTATATGTACCTGGTCCTAAGGGAAGAGATGTTTTGACAGAACAGATGGGCCTGGAACAAGTACATGTGTGTATGAGTTCGCATCTACAGTCCACCACTGCTGTTCAATCTTGTGCATGCTTTGCTGTGCCTCCATTGGAGCAGGCTGCAATCCTGGAGCACCGCATTGAGTGTGCAGGCCCAGCTCATTTCATGCATCATTGACTGATATGGCTGCATAGCTGGAGATAAGACAAGCAGACACAACCAGATCAGCTCAGAATCCCATTGGACACAACCAGATCAGCTCAGAATCCCATTAGACGCAACCAGACCTCCTTGGAATCCCATTAGACGTTTCCCTGACCTGCTCATCACCCAGAGGCTATCAAAGACACAGCATCACTGACTGCATGACTATTAACTTCACATGACTCAATGCATAAAGAATGTAATGCACGGCACATCATTTATCGTTTTTTATTACTTTTAACCCTTATTTTTTTAATTCGAAGAAGAATTGCCGCCGGCTTTCTTTGTTGAAGCATCTTTTTGTGCGGCTTTTTCTGTATTTTTTTGTACTTTGGTTTTGCTTGTACATCATTTGTGAGCCAAGTCAGCAGGGATGACCATGACAGCCTTTGCAGGAGGACTGTATGCAGTTTGCAAGATGCGTACGGTCACCCAATAACTTCATGACAGTGAGACTGCAGTGAGGCAGTGAAATGCCATCGCACTAGCATATCTGCTTGCTGCAGCTTTGTATAGGAGATGACAACGAGGCAGCAGTTAAGCTCTATATGAGGTGCAGCTCTGTGCAGGCTGACAAAGTCAGTGTACATTTGTGCAGGTGACGATGACACCTGAGCGCATTCGGGAGATGAAAGCCACCTTCAAGGAATGTGACACAGATGGCAGTGGTGATGTCAGCAGGAGTGAGTTTATCGAGGGCATCCAGAACGCAGGCATGCAGCACTTATCAATCTGCATCGCTCATGTTGACTGTGTAAGTCAGCGCAATGGTCTGCTGTGCAATGCTGATCTATACAATAACTTACTTTAGTCATGATTGGCCTTGTTTACATGGCATACCCCGATGGTTGCCGGCTTACATTTATGGTCCTGCCAAGGCTACGGCCCTACCCCGTGAGGGGGCATCGGCTCTTGTAATCTGTACAACAGTACCCACCACGTGCATTTGTGTTTCTTTGAACATGATGTGGGGTGTTGACGCTCCTGTGTTGTAAGACGCTTCAGTGACAAGTGCAGCCTGGCCTATCAAGACCAAAGTTTTGTTTCAGTAAGCTGACTGAACTTATTCCAGAAGCTGCTGCTGGAATGATGGTCAGCTCAAACCCTGTATTGCACATGTCCCCACAAATCTGTTGCGGAGAATATATGTTACAGGTCTTGTGATTATTCTCAAGGATCATGATGTACCTGACCGACAAGCTTTACTTCAGATCATGATGATCAGTCCATGTCGTTGTGGTTAACATTGTGATCATTAGATGTGCACAGCATGCAGTTGAGCGTTTGACAGCATGCTTGCCTGCTATAATAATTGAACTGCATCGTAGGGTACACAGCAGAACAAGCAGAAGTGATGTTTGCCTCTGTTGACAAAGATGGCAACGGTGCCATTGTGGAGGATGAGTTCATCAGCTGGTGTCAGGAAGAGTTACAGCGGGCGGCTGATGCAGCAGTTGAGGAGAATGAGCACTTCATGTCTGGGTCTGATTCGGACTCTGATGATGGGCAGCTAAATGGTAAGTATGCAGCATTGGATGTAGCAGGAGAAGCAGCCTTTGCAAAGAAGCTTGGGATTGATGCTAGACAGCTGTCTCTAGGTGTCATGTGACCATTCAAAAGCTTTTGAGTTATGTGCTGATGTGCTGTTTTCAAACTATTGTGAGGGAATTCAAAACGCAATCGCAGCGCCTGCTCTGCAGCACCTCCATGGATATTGCTTCCATGTATTGTCCTCATTTTTGGCGTGTGCATTGGTGATGGGCTCTACAGTCGGAATTCAAGCCAAAAGTTGGAGCTCCAGGGTTGTTGTTTGAGAAGAATTTGCTTGTTCAGTTGGCAGGCCTCTACATTCTGTTGATCCAGGACGTCCTGAGATCAGCAACGCAAGCTGCGGGGAAACGGAGTTGCTGTTGATGACCTTGGTCATTTTCTGGTCATGTCACTTGCATCCGTGCATCTGTGTGAGCGTTACGAACACTTCTTGGGGTTGCCCCAGTCGGTGGATTCCCAAAATAGCGAATCCGGCCCGCCTCTGTCTCGTTGTCAACGAGTCGTTGTGCAACAGCTGGTTAAGCTAGTGTGCCGCACAGAGCCGCGGTCATCATGAAACCCCCCCCCCCCCCTCTTCGGTCCCAGAGTCTGTGAGGCGTCTGACACCGGCTCTCGCGCACGTCCCGTGGTCTGACAGATCATACCCTGCTGAAAGCACGCGACTGGTGAGACTTGACATGTAAGCAGTAGGGTCTGACGTGTTGTGTTTGAGTCTCAAAGCGCACAACCATGTTAAGACCTTTTAGGACAAACGAGCTGTGCAGACGGCTTTGGAAGCGATCTGCTCCAGTTAACTCGTCTCGAAAGCTGCAGCTTTTTATGATGAAAGCCATCTGTGCCACACATGCCGCTGGAGACGGACGCTGGATAAAATTCAGTGTTTCTGACCTGCAGGTAGACTGGCAGAGTCTCAACTGACTTCAAGCTTTTCAAGAAGCGCTCATGACGCACTCCCAACCTGGTTTCAAGCAAAACCCCAACAAGTCAGATTGGGTGTCTGCCATCTTTGAGGTGCTAGATCTCAGCTTGCTGTCATCACAGAGCATAGGAACGCTGCTAGCGACCAGCAGGCAGCTCCGCAAATATGTGCATGATAACATCACCAGCCTAGAGCTATGGAACAGAGTGGACGTGGTCATACTGGTCAGGCAGGAATGGCCAAGGCTTGCAAAATTAGCCCTGCGCCAGACAGGATGGCCCATGGCTGCAGCAGTGGCGCAAGGTTCCTGGCATGCTCTACAGGAGCTTGACTTCAGCAGCGGTCGCTTGGAACTGCTGGACATGCAACATCTTGCCGGAAGCACATTGCCTCAGCTGACCCGTCTGGGGCTGGGATTCTGTGGCGTGGGCCCAGGGATGTGCAAAGCCCTGGTCAGTGGACACTGGCCTCACCTGGCTGTTCTAAATCTACGTGGCAATTCACTGGGGCCAGCTGATGTGCAAGATCTTGCACAGGGACACTTGCCATCCCTAGCAAGCTTGAATTTGGGCAACAACACAGTTGGGAGGCACACATCAATGGCATGTTGGGATTTATGCAATTGGCCGCACCTCACAAAGTTGACAGTATCTCAGTGCGGCTTGGGTGTAGCAGACATCGAGGGTCTAGTCAGATGTTATTGGCCACTCCTTGCCCACTTGGATGTGAGCAATAACAGTCTTGAATACACATACTTGAGGAGCCTTGCTCAAGGACACTGGTCAGAGCTTTTGGAGCTGAGCCTTGCAAACAATGACAATTCTGCAGCAGAGGATTTTCATCAAACAGACTGGAATACCCTGCGCATGCTTGATCTTGGTTCATCATGTGTTGCACGCTGCACTCTGCTGGAAGCAGTTCATGCTGTGCTGCGAGTGTTTGGAGAATCGCTACACACCCTGAGTGTCCGTTGTGAGATGCTTTCGGTAACAGCAACAGCTGCACAGCAGCAAAACTGGCCATGCGAGACATCACTTCGCATGGACGCAATAGCGAGTGCAGCAATCCTGCAGAACTTGGCTCATGGACACTGGCCAATAAGATGGCTTTCGCTTATGTGTCTGAGCAATGTCCCCCCAGCCATTGCACAGCTTTTTCACATCAGTTTGACCAGGATGGAGTCTCTGTCACTTGGCGGGATTCACATAGGTTTGTACGTTGGTGATCCTGCTTTCAGATTCCAGGATGGTAACTGGCCAGCATTGCAACACCTAGATCTGTCTTGTTGTGGTTTGCAAGATGATTTTGTGGTGCAGTTGACAAATGGGCAATGGCCTTTGCTGGAGATACTAGACTTGTCATCCAACTTCCTCAACTTAATGAGTGTAAGACAAGGTGTGCCACAGCTTGTTGCTGGCCATTGGCCAAATCTGAGTCTGCTAGATCTGCGGTACAATCGGCGCATCAGATTTACAGCCTCTCCTTTGTGTGACAGTGTCTTAGAAGAGCATGAATCTTATGTGAAGTGTATCAAGGTCAAGTGGCCAGCTGTTCAGTTGCTGGTCACAAAGGAGGACTATGTTCTCTAGACAGATGTGAATCAAGCAGTCAAGCCTGTAGAGGTGCCTTGAGCTTGGTTTTCAAAATTGCAGCGCATGCTTGGGAGTGTAACCTCGTCAATGAGCTTGCTATGCGCCCAATGTCAACACAGAATAGATCAGCCCTACAGGAACTTGTTATCTTGCACAGCTGACATATGCATATGGTGTAGCGTGGTGCGTTCCTGCTGATACTGCCTGTGCAGCCAACTACTTGTCACTATGTTGTCTCCTTCTTCATACCGACCGTAGTATGACCACAGCTATTTATAATTAGTGGACGACACTTGTCGCAAGCAAGCCTTGACATAAGGTCCGACTGGACTGCATGCCTGTGCCACATTGTACACTTTGAGCTGAAAATCGCTTCTGCCTTGAAAAGGGCCTTGAACGAACTGCAGACCTATGCAAACGCTCTCAAGCTTTGCTGTAGAGTAAAATACCCCTGAAAGCAAACAGCTGTGCCACCAAAGCCCACACTGCATCCTGTATCTACGTGATTTGTATAGCGTGCTCATGGCCTGCTGTTGCAAACATCATCTTTTCAGCAGAGCAACACCTCATTTGTTGCATAGCATGCTTGATTTGTGTGGACACCTTCAAGTTGAAATTTGTCTAGCAGGCCTGCACTGATGTGACTTTAATAGTACATTGCAGCCTTTCTCGTGCACAAAAAAGCTCACAACACAAGCTTGGAGGGCTCAATACATACCTTGCCGAGACATGGAAGTCAACTACTGCATGCTATCAGTCAGCATCATGCAACATCCAGTATGACCAAGACATGTGGCAGGTAGATACCATATTGACACTGCTGTTACACTGACACAAAACGCTCAAGGCTAAAATAGCAATGCTGGAGTGTTGGTCCAGATCGCAAAGAGTGGCACTGCTCGGCAATAAACAAAATGCTCCCACATTATACACAGGTGATGTTAGCCATGAGACACTCAGTTACGTGCTGCACTGGAAGCACACTTAGCATGCACATCTCTTGTACTGCCAACATCACACTATGGTATCAAAGTCCAATGACTGCAACAGCTGGTCACAGTTGGTAACTTCTGCTGCTGGTGCCAGTCGAACAGGATGCTTTGCCATCCCTGAATGAGCTTGAGCGCACCAAGCTAGCCTGACTGATTTTTGCGCTCAGAAGCAAATCCTGCTGTGTCAATGCTTCTCAAAGCTGCTGTAAGTCAGCTTGTCGAGATCACTCTTTTCATTGGTGATAGAGCACTTATCAATTCTGGCTCCAGATGGCCCTTTGTGTTGCAGCCAGTCCTGCATATAGGCAAAACTTACAACTGTGCCTCTGCAGGAGACCACAGGTGCATTGGAAAAGGCTTACCTTCATTTGTGATACAGGTTTTGGCTCGCCCTGTACCTCACCAGTTACAGTGCCGCTTGAGGTGTTTTCGACATGCCCAACAACACCTAATCTTTTGGCTTCTTCGATTGTCCCAGCTCTGAAGAACACTCCTTGCACCTGCGATACTGCAGGGATTTTCAGCTTACACATGCTACGCGAAACACCCACTGCTGAATGCATGCAGGACTGCCTAGCTTTGACCGACCGTTTACAGCCAACGAGATACCTTGCCAAACACCTCGAAGTTGAACGCGCTGTATGTCATGGTAGCCACTCGCTTTCTAGCGCAGCTCGTCGCAGGCCTTGTGAAAAGCTGACGGCTTTGAACAGAGGCAGAAGTGAGCAGCACTGACCGCATGCAACCACTTCAAATAGGCTCTGCTGCAGCTGAGGAGCGTGATTCTCTCAGTGGACACGATTTGACCGGAAAACGTATGCGATGTCACGCAGGAACCCTTGGACTGATCAAAGGACTGAACTTGAGGGAGTGCACTTTTACCACTATGTCATCTACGTGGGTATACCATGCATGCATATGTGCTCCCGTCAGTCATAGTTGTGACTTCTTCAATGCAACAGATCGACTTCGCAGTTTTATGGGGTAACAAGTATCTTGCCATCCTTGCTCTATCTTCAAAATTGCACTGCAGATGTGATTGGTGTGATAGCTTGAAGCTGTAAGTGATCAAATATGCAATTGATCGCCAATTTTGTCTGCAATCGCCAGCTGGGTCAACGTTCTCGACACGTACATTGTAAGTCAACAAGACCAATCATGAAATCCAAGTAAGACACACAGTCTCAGGTCAGTCGGTGTTGCTGACTTAGATGTTACATCACTCTACAGGAAAATGGTCATGGTCAATGCTGCAAAGGCAGAGATGCACATGCAGTGACCCAATGACCATTGCTGCTGAAAGCAACCAGCATTCACTCAAGAGTGTTTACTGCTGTCACATGTGAACACTCAATGCCTTTCGAAACTGATGTATGTCAGTTTGTCAATGCTCTTCTCATTCTTAATGGAGCATTTGTCCACCTTGGCTCCAGCAGGTCCACTGTGTAGCCACTCCTGCGTAGCACGAGAAAGTCTGTGCCAGATACCCTGAATACAGATATTCAATGTCGCCATAGAAAGCTACAACTCACCTTCATCTGTGCTACAGGCTCTGACTCGCCCTGCACCTCACCGGTCACTGTGCCACTGGATGTGTTTTCGACATGACCAACAACACCCAACTTGTTCCCCTCATCAGTTGTACCAGACCTGAAATTAACTCCTTGTGCCTGCGTTCAACTGCGTCGTCGGATGCTGCATGCAGGCAAGCTACACGAACGTCGGGATCTCAGCTACCTCGCCTGTAAATTCAAAGTCAAATGCACTGTAGGTCATATTTACAATGGTCGCCAAACAAGCTTTCACCGAGCCTCAGATAGGTGATTGGACGAATTAGCGTTGATCACGGTCAGCTGGGTGTACAAGAAGCTGATGTGCGCAGCTCTCTGCAGCTGCAATTCGTCTGCCGACGCGTCAACATAACTCTTGGCGCACGCTCAGAGTATCCGGGTGTGCAGATATGTATTGCGGCAACACAACAGGGTGAGGGGCCCCACGTGGCACGTGGCCTGTGTCGCGTAAGAATCATACAGAGTACAAAGCGCTCTTGCAACCGTCACGAAGCGTGCGCAGCACCGCAATCGATCATTGTGAAACCTCACGTGCTGCTTCTGACTGCAGAAATCCAGTCTGGGCACCTATGAGTGCGCGTAATAAAAATTGGAGGACCAGACACTCGTGGAAGTAGCATAACATCTTGCGCAATCTTCGTTGAGCGGGTCAGTGGCTTGCTGAGGTAATTGCACTGGTGGCTTTCAAACTTGGCAATGTCATGTGACGCAGCATGCGTAACACTGCGTTTACCAACTGTAGATAGCACAGTGTATGATCTAGCCGTGTTTTCTACCTTTACCGTTGAGCTGGTAACTGCACGTTCCCTGCCACGAACAATTCTGGGGTGCAGAATAAAATTTTCAACAGCACCATTACATTGCCTGAAGTCTGTCATCTGCTGTTCTTGGTCTGACCTGAACTCTGCTATTGTGGCAGGCATGAGCCGTATGTCCAGGACTCGTAGCGCAGCAGCTGGTGTTGCAGCACCAGGCAGTCATCCAGAAGGTCTGCTCAGTGAGTCAGCCAGCAACGCAGCTGCTGCTGCCAAAGCTAGACACAGCAGCAGCGTTGCTCAGCAAGCTGCCATGCAGCAGCAACAACAGCCACGCGCTTCAGCTGCCGGGTTTGAAGACGCAGAGACCAAGCCTGCACACAGCACCCACCAAAAGTTGCTGGCACATGAAGGAAGCATTGATGAGAATGCTCTGGATTTTCAGACCAAAGATCTAGTCAAGCCTTTGGAGCCCAAAGTTCACACAGGAGCAGCCAGCAGCCAACTTCCTATTGGCACTCATGCCTCAAGGACGCGCAGTCTGCCCCCAAAGCCCAAAACTGCCAAGACTAGATCTGCTAAGCCATCAGCGGCTAAGCCAGCTGCACCAGCGTCATCTGCTGAGCATGCTGAGCATGCTGTGCCTGAACAACCTGCTGAGCATGCTGTGCCTGAACAGACTGCTGAGCCATCAGCTGATCCTCTAAGCTCCACACTGGCAGGACTGGCACAGGGCTTAGCAGCTCAGAAAATGCGTAGCAGGCATGTTTCAGCGGCTGCTGAGGCTGTCTCAGAGCAGATTGAGCTTGATTTCGATTTCTCAAACGACAGCGAAGACAGCGACTTTCAGCCTGACAAGGAGCCTGAGCCCCAGCAAGCAGAGGACGAGGTCACTGATCTCAGTCAAGAAGATCCACTGGACATTGTTGAGCAGCCTGATGGCCTTGTCAGCATCAGGTCTCCCCCACAGGCAGCTGCTGCTGCTGCTGAGGCATCTGACGATGACGAAGAGGAGTTCCAGCAGTTGGCTGGCAAGCGCAAGCAGCCAGCAAAGGCAGCAGCTGCAAAGGGTGAGCACTGCATGCTGTTGGCAAAGATGTTCATCCATACTAGCAGCACTGCCTGATTGTTGTGTTCTCGTTGTGGGTGTATGCACATCATAGACATGGCATGTGCTTCAACACCTGCTGCAGAAGTCAGCATGTTTTGCATGTTCTTGTCTGCAAGGCGTCATTGCAAGCATCTATGTGTGCTAGCATGACTGCTGCGCTCATTAGTAGCTTGTACTGCTGCTTTTGCAATGCAAAGCTTGGGTATCAGTCGGCAGCCATGGTTCAACAGGACCAGCAAAGAAGAGGAAAGTTGGTGCTGGCAAAGCAGCAAAGGCTGCTGTGGATGCTGCCATGGCAGCTGCTGACCCAGAGCAGGCAGCAGCCAACAAGGCGGCTGAGAAGGCAGCCAAGGCAGCAGCTCGAAGGGCAAAGGCTGCCGCAAAGGGCAAAGGCAACAAGGCAGCTGAAAGTGGACCCAGTGGCAACTCCAACATGTGGGGTCCCTTTGAGGCCCCCAGTGATGAGGAGATGGACCCCGAAGCACTTGTCAAGAGCAAGGTATAACACCTAACAGTCAGTGTTCACACAGTTTGCCATCAGCTGGCACAATGCCGTTGCTGATATGCAGCAGCCTTTGCCCTTTGCAGCAGCCTTTGAGCTGCTGCCTTTGCTGCTTTTCCAGCTGCGGCGCTGGCTGCTGCCTAGCATTGTGCTGTGTGCATTGGCACTGTCTTGCGATGACCTGCTCTTCAACCTGCATTTTAGAGGGCTTAACAATAATGGAGCACCCATCTTTCATGCTCTTATGCTGTCTGATCATGTGCATCCACTCATTTGCTTTTGCCCCAACCCCACACAAGCCACTGCTCTGCCGCTGAAACTTGGCTGGCTTGCTGCATCCAGTGCAAGCTAATGTCATGTGCAGACGGGTGGCGTGTTTAAAATGCATCCCATTAGAGACATTGATGCCTCTTCTGTCAGAAGCTTCCAGTCACCTGCCCTGTAGCATGTTTCAAGCAGTCACACTGCCACCAGCACGTACCGTTTCAACTAGCCTGTGCCAACTAGTCTGTGCCAAAGCACAGTTGTATGAGAACATTGCACCCCCAGCACTTACCTGGCAGCATGACCATGTATGTAGCAGTTACGCTGCCATCAACACGCAGTACGCAACCGGCCTGTGCCAATGTGCAGATGTACCAGCAAATGGAGCCCACATACGGTGCAGCCACACTACCACCAGCACACACTCCTCAACTAGCCTGTGCAACTAGCCTGTGCCTATGTGCAGGTGTATGAGCAGATGGAACCCCCGGCCGAGATGCTGATGTCCCTGCTGCCCTTCCAGAAGGAGTTTCTGGCCTGGGCCGTCTCCCAGGAGAGGAGCGAGATCCGGGGAGGCATCCTGGCTGATGAAATGGGCATGGGGAAAACCATCCAGGTATTTTATTGTAATGTGGTCACATGCTATACCATCACAGCAGCCAGACTGTGCTTGTGACAGGCCTGAGCTTGTAGTATCAAGTATTGCACCCGTGTCTCCTATTGTGTTTTCTTGTTGATTGAAGGAGCAGGTCTTGCTCTGCCAGCAATACAGCACCACCAGCTCATGTGCATCTGGTAAGAGTGATAGGATCATGTGTCAGGCTCAAATTTGCAAAGCATTTCACCAATGATTGATGCCTGGTGCATGTTGGCTAAGCCTGCATTGTACTTACTGTTGCTATTGTCAACTCACTACTTTGTTCCCCTCTAAATATAGTCAGAATGTCTGTCATCTGGATGTCAAGATCAGGTGAAAGGATTGTGCACCATGTTGCAAGAGAAGATAGCTGGAACACTGCCTTGCAAGTTCTCCGATGCCACATCTTCCGTGAGTGAGTTGTCTGTGCGTCATGTGCGTCTGCAGGCCATCTCAGTCATTGTGACACACCGCACAGATGACATGTCCAAGCTACCCCCTCGCCTACCCATCAACGCCCCTGAGCCTCGCAGCAAGCCAGCCCAAACCGACCGCCCCAAGCTGCGTCTGAACCAACCAGCACAGGCAGCAGAGGCTGCACCCATCTGCCTCGCCCCTAACCCCTCAGACATTGGTGTGGATGTTGTCATGGGGGAAGAGGGAGTGCTGCTTGAGCAATCAGGCGAGATTATGGGTTCAGGCACTGTTGCAGAGGCGGCAGCCGATGGAGCAGCTTCCCCAGCAGCTATCAATGCAGGTGAGCTACAGCAGAGGTCACCTGCTTTTTATGGCAGCAAGTGCAACCATAGTGTTGCGTCTGCAAGCCAGAAACTAAATATGTGCATGCTATGTGTGCAGCGCTGGTTCTGTGATATACACACCAGTCTGTGTCCAAGAAAAGACTGAGCACATACTTCGTGATGTCGCAGAGCGCAACAACCTCCGTTGCACCCTACCCCCTCCCTCCTTCAGTGCAGCCCCTTGCGCCTGTGGCTATCATCATTCAGCAGCTGCTGGTCCTGAAACCGGTCACCTCCGGTGTGTGCATATGACATATGTGACCTAAGCGTATGAATGCAGACTGTTTGCTTTGCAGAGCGCAGCAACCCACATGTGCACTCGCCTTGCGCCTCTGGCTGTCATCACCCTGCTGCTGCTGCTCCTGATGTGGCTGGGCCCTCCTCTGAGGGGTCTGACCCCTCAGGGCCCAATGGGCCCTACTCAAGGGCAACTCTGGTCATCTGCCCTTTGGTTGCTGTCATCCGATGGCGACAGGAGATTGCCAGATACGTCGCTCCCAATGCGCTGAGGGTAAGCTGCCTGACATCAGCACTGCAGCATGCTTCAAGCCTGCACTCTGTTGACCTTGTGTGTCAAACAGGTGTTCAGCTCCACATTGCACACAGTGTGTCCCATTGAGCTGCCCTGTCCCTGTGCCAGCTGAGATGTCAATTTTGACATAGCAGCACATAACAGGTGTCATGAAAGTATCGGCAGACTCACCGCCTGTTGTTGTCAGCAGCGTATTCTGCGTATGGCTGTAAAGCCCCAGATAGCTCAAAAGCCATAGAGTGACACTCAAGCCAGGCGCTGGGAGTGTGAGTGCGCATGCTCGGCAAAGGTCCTGCTGCCTCATTCAGCAGTCTATTGTTGCTCATATAGGTGGTCATGTATCATGACAACAAGAGGGACACAAATCTGACTGTTTGTGATTGCTCGTGTAGGCAGTTGTGTGACAGTTAACAAGAGCGAGACAAGCATTCAGCTGTTTTGAAATGCTCTTCTGGGTGGTTGTGTATCATGGCAATAAGAGGGAGACAAATCTGACTGTTTATGATTGCTCGTGTAGGCAGTTGTGTGACAGTTGACAAGAGCAAGACAAGCATTCAGCTGTTTTGAATGCTCTTTTAGGTGGGCCTGAATCATGGCAATAAGCACTCAGCTAATTGTGTGACAGTTATCAAGAATGAGACAAGCATTTAGCTGTTTTTGATTGCTCCTGTAGGTGGTTGTGTATCATGGCACCAAGAGGGAGACAAGCATTGACGAATTGAAGCAGGCTGACGTTGTGTTGACCACCTACAGCATCGTCGAGAACGAGTTCCGCAAGAACTGCCTGCCGGACAAGGTGCCCTGCGCCCACTGCAACAAGAAGTTCTTCCCTGACAGGCTCAAGGTCCACCTCAGGTATACAAATTTGAGACGATGGGTAGCATAGCATAGCATAGCATAGCATAGCA
>JAABUO010004665.1_pt1 | contig 16139 bp, 26 predicted proteins | sample 5559291 | NCBI WGS metagenome assembly JAABUO01 (sample SAMN10711878, study PRJNA513372) | rock metagenome | isolation source: Antarctica rocks | place: Antarctica: Victoria Land, Finger Mt sud
CCGCGGCGCTGGCGGGCGGCAGCGCGGGCGCGCCCTGCAGCGCGGCCAGCGCCTCTGCCAGGCCCGCCTGCGCACGCCGCCGCACCTTGGGCCGCACGTCCGTGGCCAGGCTCAGCAGCAGGCCGAACGCGGGCGCGGCCGCGGGCCAGTCGCGCGGGTCGGCCGCCGCCGCCACCTGGCTCAGCGCGCCGAGCGTGGCCTTGACCACAGCCGTCTGACGCGCGGCAAGCCACACGCGTTCAGGCCGCGTCGGCGTGTTTGTTCACGTGTGCTGCGCCTGCTACGGCCCAGCACTTTTGCAATATCATACTAGCTGAAACGTGCTGGCGCAGACCTAGCTCAGGCGCCTGACCACGCCCGTCCAGCGGTTTGGGTCTGGCAAGCGGGTGTTGCATAACGCAAGGCCTGGACCACGCCGTGGCCGGACGGCCGGCCGTAAACAGCGGTCCGCGACAACTCACCCCTTGTATGGGCAAGCCAGCAAGGTCAGGTGGCAGGGTCCCGTGCCTGCTCCGGGTGCTGCCGGATGATTGAGCACAGGATGGTGGACGAGGGCAGGAACTTGGAGCGCAGCACGGCGGTCGGCACGCGGCCCAGTGCCGCCGATAGCAGCGTGCACAGCGCAACCAGGACCTGCGCCGAGAGATGGCAGGCGTGAGGGAAGTGTCCCTTGCAAGCCAGCACTTGCGAGCAAGGTCAGTCAGTGTGCTCAAAGCAATGCAGCTAGCCTCATGCGTGCAGAGCGACGCCGCGAGTGCTTGAGCACACGGGCACGTGTGCTGTATACACTCAAGGACGCCTGCAGTGCAGGTCTGTTATTGCACTCCAGCCGCCGCAGTGATGCACATCATCCGCCATAGCCAGAGAGACCACCACTGCTTTGTTGAGCAGCCGCAACAAGCTGCCATAGACGGGTCGGAGAATAACACCAAGGCGGCTGCAATAGGGGCCGGCCAGGCAGAGTGCCGCGCCTCCGGCGAGCCCTGCGCCTCCGTGCGCTCAAGGGAGGACATGGCGGCCGCGAAGAGCGCCGTCGGCGTGGGCTGCATTCCCTCCGCTGCGAGCACCTCCGCGACGGCGCCCGCCACCGCGACCAGCTGCCGCGACTCAGGCTGCGCCGAGTTCTGGTGCTTGGCCAGCAGCTCGTCGAGCAGACTAGTGCCGCCCTCCATGGCAGCCGTGTCAAAACGACACAGTACACTGGGAAGTGTGTAGGAATGCACCGCCTCAATGAGGAGGCTGCTATGCCGCCAAGCCGCAGCTGCGGAAAGTGATATAATCACACAAGCTGATGGAGGTCATTTGTCGTTCTCATGCATGGCGGCGCCCGACATCCCATTGGAGCGACTCTGTCAGTGCTGCATGTTTGGCGCCCTGGTGATGAGCGGCACATGCTATTCGAATGCCAAGCTTGTGGACAAATGTGTGCTGCTCTTCATTTCACTGCGCACCATGATGGAAGTTATATGGCAAGAAGGCCTGCATGGTGTGGGTCTAATACCTTGACATAACACAACAATCAGTTCACGGACAGCATGTGCACAGTGTGCATGCACTGCACAATTGGTCGTGCGTTCATTCACAGAACTCTCTGCAAGACGTACTGCCAGGCACATATTCAGGATTACTTGACTGTCGAACATTCTATCAGCGGACTTGCAACAGCTGCAATCCTGACGAGCGCATGTCACATGCATGAGGCAAGAAGCGCGGTAACCACTTCTGCAAAATACTGCTGTTTTTCTATTTTCTTCTTATTCCCATACGCTCGTCATCCAGTGCTGCGCGCCACGGACTCCGGGTGGACAGGCGCGCCCGCGCCGCACCCCAGCAGCGCCCCGCCCTCCGCGCGCCCCGCCCACGCCTCCGGCCACGGCCCGTCCGGCGCGGCCAGCACGACGCCCTGCAGCGGGCCGCGCGCGCCGGGGGCGGGCGGCGCGTCCGCCGCCGCCGCGCGCGGGCTGAGGAGCGCCAGGGGGTCATCCCAGGGCAGCGACGGCATGGACAGGAGCCGCTCCAGGAAGCACCAGCTGCCGCCGCAGCCGCCGCCCGGCTGCCGCGCGGCGAGCAGCAGCTCGCCCCGCGCCGGGCCGCTGCTCGGGCGCTGCGGGGCGGCGCCCAGGGTCAGGGCGGGGCCGGGGAGGTCTGCGCGCGCGGCGGGTGCGGCCTGGGGCAGGGCGCGCGCGGCCTGGGGCAGGGGCGGCGCGCCGTGCTGGTGCGCGTCGAGGGCGGGGTCAGGGCAGGGGCCGGGCGAGCGCGGCGGGGCGTGCCAGCGGCCCCGCACGGCGCCCTGGGCGCTGCCGGGAGAGGCGTTCTCGGCCGCGAAGATGTCCGTCATGAGGTCGCGCACCGCGCGCAGCCGCGCCGGCTCGGCCGGCCTGTGGCCGTCCGCCAGCGGGCTGCCCTGCACGCATGCGCACGTCCGTGACTACTATGATGAGGGTAGGGCAGGGTTAGCTTATCAGCAATTGCATGGCGAGCATCCGCACCTCCTGCACTGCGGGCACCTTTAGCTCCAGAGCCAGATACATGATCGCGAGAAGCCGCACGGACACTTCAGCGGGTCAGACCAGCTTCAAGCCCTGGTAAAGAGGCTGGACGACATGCACTGTCAAGGACATCACGGGCCAGGGCACACCAGCAGGCTCAGGGCGCTATGAGCCCCAGCTTCAAGCCCAAGGAACGAGGCTGAACAGCATGCGGGGCCACAGACGCCCTGCCGCAGGGCACGCCAGCAGGCCGAGGCCGCCATCCGGCCCGCCGTCGAGCCCAGGGAAGGACGCCGGCACCGGGTCGTGCAGGAAGGGCGCGAGCGGCGCCAGGTGCTGCGGCCAGCCGCCGGGAGCGCCCCATAGCGGAACCGTGCAGTCGCTGCCGCCTGCGAACAGGCGGCCGTCTGCTGCACAGCGGCGGGACAACAGGCGCATGGACTGGTAGAGGGCCGGAGGGGCCAGTGCATGCAAACAGCAACAAGAATACCCACTGCAAGCAGGCCCATGAACGCCGCTGATGCAGCTAGCAGGGCTGGCAAGCTGCGGCGCGACCAGGTGCGCACTGCAGCTGCTCGGCAGCTGGCACAGCTCTTCGTCGGCCACGAGGCCGCTCAGCGGATCCACCCCCAACATCGGGCCTGCTCGCCAGGACGAGGGCGTCAGCCGACAGCAGTATGACTATTAGTGACTGCCGTGGCACACACATGGAGGGACCTCAAAGCATCAGACCATGGACAGAGCGCCGTCGAGGCAAGTACCAGTGCTGATTCAGCGTGTGCATGATCGGGCGAGCTTCCTGTGCAGCTGTGTGCTGCCGCCAACCCCAGTCCATATAGTTGCTTGCCAGGAGTGCATGAGGCAGCAGACCCAGCGTTCTGCCGGGCTGCATGCGCGGCGCTCGAGGCGCTGCGCACCGTACAGCAGCTGGGGGCTGCCAGCGCGCTGCTGCGGCAGGGACGGGCGCTCGGCTCCAAAGTCCAGCAGCGCGGCGGACAGGGTCCGGTCGAGCCCGTCAAGCGCGGCGCTCACATGCTGGCTCATCTCCCAGTCTCCAAACATGCCTGCCAGGGTCTGCACGTCATGTGTACGGCATGCGCTGGCAAGAGCGCCACGCTGATCGGAACAGGGCCAGCGTGCAGGACGCGTCGCCTGGAAGGACGCATAAGGCTGGGCGGTGTCAAAGCACGGACTGCCTCAGCAGGTTTGGCACGCAGCCGCAGAGGAGGGTGCGCTGCCATCATACCAAAGCATGAGATATGCATGGGCTTCCTGATGTATGCGGTTTGGTGGGCCCCATGGTTGCATGGGAGATGGACCTTCTGTGCGAGCGCGCGCCTGCACGCACTCAGGCAAGGAGGGCTACAGCAAAGCGGGTCGCACACTTCCGGCCTCCGGCGCGCTCGCGGCGGGCAGGGAGCGGCTGGTCCGCGCGCTGCGCCGCGTCCGGTCAGACCGGCAGCCCTCGCTCTGTCCGCCGCCGGCGCTGTCGGCACCTGGGCCCCGTTTGCCCTTTGCTGCATGGCCAACATCCTGTAGGCATGTTTGCAACAGGTCAGCACCTCTTGTCCAATGCAAATCAAGCCCTATGCCACGCCCTGTGTCGCCCCGCGTGAGAGGGTTCTCATTCTAGAGAGCCGCCTGCCCAGCAGCTGCCACGTGAAGCCTGGCAATCAGTGCCCCGCACTCCACATGTGCACTTGACCCTGTGAACATAGAAAGCGCACATGCAGGATGAAACCAGGCAGGCCCAAGAGCAGCCTTCACGCAGCTCATAACAGGGTGAGGCAGGCTCTGCTGGAGGGCGCGCCGCCCTGCGTGCTTGAGAAGCCGTCATACCGCGCCCTGCCAGCCCCATGCTCGCCAGCCTGCTCCGTGTCGGCATCCAGCGACTGCCGGACACGTTGCTCTGCCACTTAACAGTTCTACCTGGACTCAGCATCAGCATCGAACGGGAGGAGACGCGGCACTGACGATCCCTGCAAATGTACTTCACTGCAAGGTAGGCTGTAGACAGAGTGAAGTCATCGCACTGCAGTACGTGCCCATACAGGCAGGCCAGGCTGGCGCTGCAGGCACGGAGGAGGTGGACAAGGGCGCGCGCCTGCGCATACGCCCGCAGCTTCTTCACAAAGTCCATCTTGGGCAAGCCGCGGTGCTTCTGCGCGCGGCGCACAGGCTCCTGCGTGAGGTCTGCCAAACCATTGCTCGGTCAAGCAACCAGGGCCTGGAGGGACCGCGGCAGCAAAGAAGTCCGCGAATGCAAAGCGCGCATACGTGCGGTGCCACCCCTGCGCCCTGCGCTGCACGCACGGCGGCCCCGCAGCGCACCTGCAAAAAGGCGTCCTGCGCATAGTCCGTGTCCGGGAAGTTCAGGGCCGCGCTGGGCCCGCAGATGTACAGCGCCGCGCGGTCGTACGCGCTGCACAGCAAGCGTGTGTTGTGAGCCGCGTTCCGCACATGTGTTGAGGCAGGTCTGGCATGCTGGCAAGCCGGCGCTCGCCAGGGCTGCACGCGCCCCAGCCCGCAGCGCTGCGCTGGCTGGCACGCCTCGCATGCGAGGCCCACTGTGCTGCCTGCATGCTCTGCGGCATGTGATGCATACGCGTGCGGGCATGCACCCAGGCAGGGGTTGGGGGTGCAGGAGCGCACACGGCGGCCGGGCGCGCGTGCGGGAAGGAGCCCAGGTGCAGCTGGCGGCCCTTGGCGGGGCGGCCCTGGCCGAGCCGGCCGCCGTCCCCCGTGTTGTCCCACACTGCCGCAGCGCGCGTCCACTTGCACTGCCTTATTGGGGAGCGCTGAATAGCAGCTTGTGAGGCGCTCATGCGGTGCAGGTCAAAAAAACCTAAATGCCTGTCGCCCATAGCTCTAGGAACTGTCCCGCATTGGCCGAAGCCATGCGCTGCGGCACGCACTGCGAGCAGCGCGCCAGGGGCTCATGCATGTGGCACTGCCCATGCACAGGCACGCCAGCATGCCCATGCCAACACGCATGCATGCGCTGGAGGATGCGCACCATGCGCCTCAAAGCGCCCCGTGCGGCGGTACTGCCCCCACACATGCGTATGGTCAGTCGGAGCGCACTGCAGCACCTGTGCCTGCAGGTGCACGTCGCAGGAAAGGGGGGACCCACTCTGGTGACGCCGAGGTACTGCGACGTTTTGGAGCGCGGCCCAGACCTGCAAAGCAGATGCTTGCGCTGATGCATGCGCAAAGTCATGAAGAACTCATGCAGGTACAACCAACTTATAAACCTGGCTGGGTAAGGTTTGCTTGGCAGAGGCACGCACCGCTTGCGCTTGCCGCTCTGCTCAGGCTCGGGCTGCTCCTCAGGCCTCATGCGGCGGTGCTGCAGCCTACATGCTGCCGCCACAGCGTGAGCGGGGCGGACGCGTCCTTGTGGCAGGCATGCTGCGTGATGCTGCCACCGTTGCCCAGTGATGTGTTTACGTAGGTCCGCTTAAGAGCAATTGTTGGCAGGTGATGCACGCGAGAGAGATGACGAGTGACAGCGGCTTTCAGCTGCAGCCTCGCCGTCTCGATTTACGGATTTTGGATGTCCCAGGTTCGACTTGAGGGGAACCCACTAGGTCAATGCGGTCCAGCTAGGCTCCAACTCCCCACCTCGATCAGAGGCTTGCAGGAGGCACAGGGACGGGCTTTGGTGCACCACAGGCGCCTGTAGTGTTAGGCTATGTCAGACACAGGATGGCAGCGCTTGGCTGTGCTCAGGGACCACCTGCAGCCTACGAGCGAGCACTTGCGGCGGAGCGGCTTGCAGAGGACTGCTGCAAAGGCTGAAGAGCTGGGTAGCAAGCTGGTCACCGCGCAGGAGGCTGTGGCTGCGGTGCCAAATGGCGCGACTATCACGGTGCGACCCCAGCTTGCTGTTGCCTACTGACATAGCACTTACACTCAGCTGAGAAAGCTCAAGCATGCCTTGCGGAGATGATACTGTTGTATGCAGAGCTTCTCAGACTTGTTATGTTCTTTTGGTCTTACTCATTCCCGCGCGTTGCGGCGCTTCGCACAGGAAGCGGCAGTGAACGTGGCCCTGGTGCGCAGGTGGCCGGCTTTGTTGGGTGCGGCTGCCCGGAGCTGCTGATAAATGCGCTGCGGTGCGCGCCCTCATGCCCCTCAGCCTCGTTCACACACACGCGCGGGGGCCTGGCTGTCCCTGACCAGCCGCGGCTCAGACCTGCGGGGGGTGTCCCAGGGAGCGCTTCGATCGAAGCGGGCAGCCCCGCGGCATGCACTTGTTTCAGGTGGTCGCCGTCGGCAACGGAAAGGGGCGGGGGCTGTCCAAGCTGGCCGTGGAGGGCATGGTGACCACGTATACATACAGGTGCGTCACGACTTGACCTCCCGCACACCTGAAGCTTCCCACCAACGTGCCATGCCATGTAGCGCCAGGCGTGAGTCACCTGAGCCTGCTCGCAAGTTTCAGCAGGCGAGACAGCTTGATGCAGTCTGTAGAAGGTCCACAGTGCAGGGGGTGTGCGCAGACCAGAGCAGGCATTTTCCTAGCCATATATGAGGGCTTTCCAATGCGTACGTCTCAAGTCCATGCGGTCAGACAGCCGGACACAACTGCTTGAACATCACGGCACGCGTTGGCATGCTTTGGCACTGGTAGCCACCACATGCAGCTGTGGATCTCATCAAGCAAGCAATACGCTCCCACAACAAGGTTGCGCCTGCGCAGCTGGACTGGGCTGTGCCCGGAGTTTGTGGCGCTAGCGCGTGCAGGCAAGCTGCAGGTGCAGCCCGTTGGACCGTGGGTACAGCGCGGACTGGCAGCCTGTATAGCGTGGGAGAGGCCCTGCCGGGATGCTGCATGGGCATTGGCGCTGACAGACCGGCAGGCTGCATACTTTGCATGCCTTACTGAGCATGGATCGCGCTGGGTGCTCGAGCTGCGCAAGAACTGCTGCCGTTTTCTGCGTCGCCTGCGCACAGCCCTGGCGGCTAGCATGCCGGCCGCGGAAGGGGCGTGGTCGAGAGTGACACAGGCGGAGGTCTGAGCGCGCAGGCATACAACCTGCCGCTGGGCGTGCTCAGCCACCTCGTGCGCGACTGCGCCGCCGGCCGGCCCGGCACGCTGACGCGCACCGGCCTGGCCACGTTTGTGGACCCCCGCGAGGGCGGCGGCAAGCTCTGCGGGCCGGAGCAGCCGGATGTGGTGCAGGCGCGCCATGCCCTGCGTCGCTGTTGCAAGGTGCGCTGTGCTGGACAGTGGCCAAGGTGCCATCGTGGCGCAGACATGGTTTGCAGGGTCGCGTTCAGGCGGGAGGCTATGCATGAGGCTGACCGAACAGGAAGACTGGCAGGCCCAGCCTCAACACACAGGCAAGCACGGAAGTGGGTTGGAGCGCGCAGGCTGACAGCTTGTGCCATCGGGCGGCGGCAGGCGGGAAGCACGAGCCCATGGCCCGTCAGGGCATGCATATGGCCAGGCGGTCCCCGGACATATGCGCGCGCTGACAGGCGAGCTGCGTGTGCGGGAAACCAGGTAATGCAGATGGGCGGGAAGGAGTACCTGTGGTTCCGCGCGCCGCCCGCGATCCACGCCGCGCTGCTGCGCGGCACCACCGCCGACGAGGACGGCAACATCGGCTTTGAGGATGAGGCGTGCTACATCGACGCGCTCAACCAGGCGCGCGTGCCCCGCAGCCCGCGCGCCTGTCACCTGTGGGGCATGAGGCTGCTTGTGCTGCACAGGCTGTCCAGCCAGGCATGCGCAACGCGTCTGTGCAACGCGCGTGCCAGTCGCCTGATCGAGGTTAAAATTGCGTGTGTGCACACAACTAGGTGCCTACCCCATGCGATGATGTGGCGCGTAGCACAATGTTCTCGTCCCGCATGGACGGCACACCATGCGCTTGCCAGCCGATTGTGCGCCATTGAGGCTGCATGTGCGTGCGTGGGGGCCAGGCAATGGCGGCCCATAACTCTGGCGGAGTTGTAGTCGTTCAGGTACCCACCAAGCGCGCGCTCCGCCCGGCTTGACTGCCAATGTGCTCGCAGTGCCTGCATTGTTTCTCACAATTGGATGCCAGCACTGCGGACAATTAGGTGTGTTTGGCAGTGTGCTGATGAAGAGGACGCCATATCGAGCCAGGCGTCTGGCATTGCAGGACGCCTGAGACTAGCATGCTTGTGGCTCAGAGCATCATTGCTTTCCGTGCGGGGGGTGTACATGCAGCTGCATGGCGCAGGTGCAGCGCATCGCGGCGCGCGGAACGCTTCCAACGCGTGCTGTCCACATCCCGGGCACGCTTGTGGACAAGGTGACCCCGATTTGTTGTACCAGCCCAAAGTCCCCAATGCACAACTGCAAATCTACATGTTGAGTACATGGATGTACTTACTCTTGGCGCGTACAGCGAGCACCCTCCATGTACGTATTCTGCCGGTGACCACAACGACCCCGGGTCATGCACATCAAAGCTTAGTGGCCGAGTGTTGAAGGCAGCCATAGGGTAGGGTAGGATTGTAACCCCTGCTTGTGCGCAGGTGGTGGTCGCGCCGCCCGAGCTGCACTGGCAGACGTTCGCGGGGCCGCACATGGACGGCACGCTGACCGGCGCGCTCAAGGCGCCGGGCGCGCATCTGGCGCCGCTGGCGCTGACGCCGCGCCGCGTGATCGCGTTCCGCGCGATGCTGGAGATTGACCGGCCGCGCGCGCTCGTGAATGTCGGCGTGGGCATGCCCGAGGTGCGTGAGGGTCCGGTAGCACAGGGGCACCAGGAGTCAGTGTTGGCCGGCCGCGGGCGCTCGTGAGCGTCCATCATGGGCACGCCTGACGTTGACTGCACGCTGTACAGCATGGGAACAACCGGTCATCTACATGTTGCCTGGGGCACGTGTCCCAGCAACAGGCAGTGGTGCAATGCGGTGTTGTGCCGTACAGAGATCTGTAGCCATCTGGCTTATCTCTGCTTATGCACATGCCCGAAGCAGGGCATCATCAATATCAAGCTTAGGTGCGATGCGTCAGGGCAGCCTCAATGCCCAGTGTATTAAGCGTGAGGTGACCACTAGCAGTCGCGCGGTGTGGGCATGCAAGGCGCAATACGATTTTGACCTATATGGAACGGCTCCGCGGCAGGGTGTCGCGCGCATGGTCGCTACGCACGGGCGGGCCTGCATCCCGCATGCGTGGCCGGTCACGCTGTCCACAGAGGTGGGAACCTAATAATTGTGCCAAAGATGTACCAGTAGACACTTCATGTCGCGTCCGCCAGATGTGCCACGTCACGTGAGCGTGCTTGCTGGGGAGGCACGCAGTGTGCAGCACTTCGAGGGACGACCAGGCCGAGGTCAGCTGGCAGGCTGCCTGTCCTGTTTGCCTTACTCGTGCAGCGCCCATTGACATGCAGCCTTGCAACGTGCCGGGCAATGCCCGCGCAAGGTGTGCCGTATGCCGCACGCTTGGCGAGCTGCTACGCCTGCGAGCGCAGGTGGGCATGTTTGGCGGGACGCCTGCGGGCGGCATGCAGTTTGGGGCCGCGCACGGCTCCGATGCGCATGTGCCCTGCGCCACCATGCTCGGTGCGCGCAGCGCCGGCAGGTGCTGATAGCAGGCCCGTGGCAAGGCGCGCGCCGTAGATATAAGCACAGCTGCTCTTTGAGTGTCAAGGCTGGGCACAGGTGGGCCCCGTCAGAAGCCGCAAAGTCTGCATGCTACAGTGTGCAGGGCCGGGCGGGCGATGCAAAGGGGTTGCCAAAGCTGACCTTCTTTGTATGCTGCTGTGGCCAATCCTGCCATTTAGAGCAGCACTGACACGATTGGCAGCTATGCATGACATCAGGTAACCAGCCTGCCAAGCGCAGAGGCAGCCTGAGGGGAGTAGGAGCGCTGTCGCCTGGTGGCAGCGCCTGAGAGCACATGGCTGACCTGCTGCGCGCTTGCGTGCGCAGACTTCTACCAGGGCGGCGGCACAGACATAGCCGTTCTGGGCATGGCAGAGGTGCAACCCAGGATTCGGAGCAGCTGCTGCTGGCCTGTGTCAGTGCTCATGAGCGGTGAACAAGTTTGTAACAATCAGCTTCCTCCAACCCTATTGACAAATATGTACACTTATACTTCTTTAATGCATGTACTTCAGTAGTGCTTTTTGATCCTAATCGAGGTGTGTGGCTGCTTTGGTGGCGGCGGCGCTGCAAACCTTTGCAGAAGCGCCGGATGGCGCGAACGCACACAGGTGGACGAGGCAGGCAACGTCAATGTGAGCCGGTTTGAGAACCGCGCGCCGGGCTGCGGCGGGTTTATAGACATTTCATCAGCCGCCAAGAAGGTTGTGTTTGTGGGCACGTTCACATTGGGCGGCTTCAAGGCGCGCCCGTGCATTTCCCAGCAAGCGAGCGTGATGCTGAGCCGCACCGGGGTGGTGGCTGGCCCGATGGTGACCCGTCCTTGCAATTTTGTAGGAATGCTTGGAGAGTCCTCTGTGGCACTCCCTGTATGGTTGATGCATGTGCACCCTGCAGGCGCTGCTCGGCAATGCACAGCTCCCTTGTGTAGCAGTTGCCGTCATGTGCCTAGAGCCTGATGGGTGGGTCAGGGACAGAGCTGCTGAGAGGCACCTCAGCAAGAGGACCGGTCTGAGCGGTGGTGTCCAGGCGCGCGTGGGCGGGGGCCGCCTGCGGGTAGAGCAGGAGGGCCGCGTGCGCAAATTCCGCAGCCACGTGCTGGAAAAGGTGAGCGCCGGCAGCGGGATCAGACAGGCTACATGCTGCATGTCGCAGCGTCCACCTGGCAGGCATACTTGGCATGCATCCTGTGAGGTCCTGAAGTTGGGTGCTCAGCAGCTTGCGCCGTGTTCCGTGCCTGCTCCTGTGCCGCTACCTTCCAAGCGCATGATCAGCACGCTATGCCTTGAGAAAGACAGACTAGACTAGACAACACAGCGTGCTGGCAGCGCAGCGGACTGGACCCTTATCAGCCGTCTGCGGGCGCGCGCGACAGACGTTTGCGGCCAGCTCCGCCGGCGAGCGGCCGGTGTGGGTCGTGACGGAGCGCGCGGTGTTTCGGCTGCGGGCGGGCGTCGGCCTCGAGCTCACCGAGGTGCGGTGGTGCTGGGCTGACTCGCACCACCTCTGCTGTCAGCACTTCCCGCGAATACTGGCAAAGCCGCCGTTGCTAGAACAGCGAGCAGTCGTCCAGTTGCGCTATTAGAAGTTGTGCCAGTAGGTTGCCAGCAGGTGTGCTGGAGCCACAGGCCTCGAGCCGCCAGTGCCTGCTAAGATGATGTGCTTGCTGAGGAGGCTTGCATGCAGGCGCATTAGTGCGAGTAGCATGACTTTGTTGCTGAAGGCCAAGCTGCAGCCGAAAGGCCTGGGACCTTGTGGACTGTTTGCAGGTTGCGCCGGGCGTCGACCTGGAGCGGGATGTGCTCGCGCACATGGACTTCCGGCCCGTCATAAAGGACGTGAAGCTCATGGATGCGCGCTGCTTCAGCCTGTGAGCCTGCGCGCTTGCTTCTGTGTGATGCATAAAGCGCATGAGGAGTGTGAGTGGCTGACCAGGCCCGTCTCCGACATGAAATTTTGTACGCCAGGCGTTGCTGTGGAAGCCAATAACCTTGTAGAGGAAGTAAGTTGAGTGTGTGTGAGTGGAGCGCGCGTGAGTTGCCTAGGTTGTATTGCCGTAAAGACGCTTTTGGTTCTGTGGCAGTTATACGCTGCAAAGCTGGGCTGTCTCGGTCAAATGTTAGCACATGTAACAAAGCAAAGCTGACATGAGGCACGGCCATTATCATCTCCGGGACGGCAGCGGCGCTTTGCGCGCTGAGAACAGCATGCGCTCTGTCGAGACAATAATTGCCAGCACCACTGCGACCTGCGCACACCAGACAATATTACTGACCACAGTCACAATTGAAGCTCTAGTACACTGTAAGGCTCAGCACGCCTGCACACAGACCCAACCGAGGCAAGAGCGTCTGGACTCGAACATGCAGAGGGCGGCGTGCATACCAGGAGCACGTGCGTCGTGGTAGGCACAAACTTATGCGGCGGCCTGCAGGTTGACACTGTGCTGGTGAGACTTGCTTGCACATTTCGAGTTGTTGACCTGAAAGGTAATACAGCAAGGAAGACAGGGAGACAGGGAGCGTGCTGTTCTGGCGCACCCGAACGTCGCCTCCATTGCGGCAACCAACGTCTTCAGGCCTGAATGCAGGCACCGGCTCACTTCCCGTGCCGGCACTCTGCCGTGCTCAGCCAGGCTCTCTGCCTCCTGCAACCCGGGCCGCACCTGGCCGCAGCCTCTGCCACACCCACAGCTTGCTCCGCCAGCTCGCCGCAACCCAGCCATACACCTGCGTCCGTGAACCACTGTAAACATATTTGCAGGAACAACCAACATGTTGAACAAGATGAAGCGCACCATTGTGAGAGCAGCCGATAAAAAATAACACAGGGCACGTGCGTACCAGCTTGAACTGCAGCAGTCCAAGGAAGCCGCCCGCAATGTACAGCGGCAGCGCCCACAGCAGCACGAGCGGAGCCAGCGTCTCCATCATGCCATCCGGCTGGGCCGACGAGACAATCGCCTGTTGCTGCGACATGCTGCTCTGCGAGCTGGCGCAGGTGCCTCACCCGGCCTGACGCTGTTGGGGGAGCCTGACAAGAGAAGTTGAACTCCCCCGCAGCTCTGCCTTGGACCCCCAATCTACCTGAGCAATGTGTTGGATAAAGGGGGCCCGGACCCTGTCGATGCTGAAGCGGTATAAAGGGCAGCTCGCTGTCCAGCCTTGCCAGCAGCCTTGCCAGCAGCCACAGGCAGTGATGACGTCCCAGACGCTGTGCTCCTGGGGCACCCATGCTGGCAGCTGCAGGCGCACACAGCTGAGCCGTGCGCTCGTCAGGTGCGGCGTGTGCAGCTTGCGCTGTGTTTGTTGACAGGGGCTTCGTGTGCGGGTGCCGTCACACTGTGTGCGGGGGTATCACAAATGCAGGATACAGCGGCCGGCGCCTGCGAGGCGGCACGCAGGCGTACGAACGTATGCCCTGTTCGGCGGGAACAAGGGCGACGGGCAGGCGCGCCTGCTCGCTGCGCCGTTGCGGGCGCCGCATACGTGTGCAACTATGCAGAGGTGTCACAGAGTGTCAGCAGTGTTTCTGCTGTGTCTGGCGAGCGAGGTGTGCGCACCCGCGCAGGGAGGCGGCGGCGGCAACCCGTTTGCGGCCCTGGGCAACATGGGGAACATGATGGAGTCGGTGCGCCGCCGCTGCAGGCGGCTGCAGAGTTTCCTGCTGCCATGACAGCGTTACTCGGTCTGCGAGAGCTCCCCGCGCGGCTCCAGGCTCTGTGGCTGGCCACAGGTGAAGAAGGCGCAGCAGCTCGTGCAAGTGGTGCGGCCCGCCTGCATGTCACCTAGCTATGTGCACCTGCACCCCGCTTGCTACCGTCTCTGGGTGTACACCAAAGAGTGCGCAACCTGTGCGCCGCTCAGCGGCCCCCTGCGCGCACCTTGCGGCCTGGTCTCGGTTGCACTTGCGTGCGGCGTCCTGCGCTGCGACTGTATGCGAAAGGAAGGCTCTGAGCGCGCGCCCCCTTCGGCGCACCCATGCGAGCCTGGGCTCCCTGCCTGGGCTGCCGAGGGCGCCTGCCGTACGCAGGAAGCCGCCACGGCGCAGCAGGAGCTGGCGGAGGCGGAGTCGGGGCCTACCCTACCCTACCCTACCCTATAACATGGGCACCGCGCACAGGAAGCCGCCAAGGCGCAGCAGGAGCTGGCGGAGGCGGAGTTCGACGGCTACTCGAGCGACGAGACCGTGCGCGTGGTGATGTCGGGCAACCAGGAGCCCAAGAGCGTGGACATTACCGAGGAGGCCATCGCCGGCGGCCCCGAGGCGCGGCCGGCCTTCACTCGCACCCTGTCCTCGACTTCATGCGAGGGCTGCTGCCGCGTGTCAAGGAAGTGTGTGCTGCGGTGCACATCCTGGCGGGCACGCGCTCGCCGCAGGACTATCGGCAGTGCGTGCGCGCTGCGCGGACGTGTGCGCGGTCTGAAGCGGGCGGCATGTGCGGGACGCAGGCCCTGTCGGCGCTGGTCACCGAGGCGATGAAGGACGCGCACTCCAAAAGTGTTGATGTGCGCTCGCGCGCACAACCCTCACCTACTTGATATGGATGTGGGGCAACGTGCGTGTATGTTGCCACAAAATCTGTGTCTGGCAGCTGCCTTGACAGGACACGTTTCTGGCCCGCATGGGTGCTAGGGTGGCAGTGTGCACCGCGCATGCATAATAGCAGGCCTCCAGAGCCTGGCCTCTTGATGGCGCGCTGCCCTGTGACTGCATGCATCTTGCTGGGTGCCCCGGCTTTGCGGTAAGTGCTGCCTCTGGCAGAGCTGCCTGCGCAGCGCCGACGACGCTCAGGTGCACCGTTCTGTTAGCAAAGCCCTGCGGCGCTGAGGGCGCCTCGCGCATGCTGCCGCGCAGGGCATGAAGACGAAGATGAAGGACATGGCGTCCAAGCTGGGTCTGGGCGGCGGCGCCAACCCTTTCGGGTCGTTTGGAGGGTAGCGTGTGTGGGGTGAGTGCCGCCGTGAGTGATGCGCAGGCCGGATGGTGCGTCTGCGCAGGGCGGCCCGTGTGTGGGGGCACGCCGTGCATGCATGCGCACCGTGCTGTTGTGCGCAGCCACGTTTTTGGAGGTGTGTGGGCGCTGTCATTTGTCGCACTAGCATGGACAGGTTGCGGGCGTGTGTGTGTGCGGCTTCAGGTGTGAACAGGTGGAGGTATCCGCCTTCGCAATTGGTATCATTGCATTTGCTTCCTTCATTGCATGCAGTCAAACCATTGTATCTGAACGAATGTTTGACAGCTCAGGCACAGCGCGGCTGAGACGCGCACCGCCCCTGCGGCACGCATGGCTCTCAAGAGCCGGCGACCCCAGCCGCGCAATGCTGCTGCAAGGCGCCCCTGTGTGTTGGCACGCCGCGCTGAGCGCAGCTGGGGCACGCGCGGCTGAACAAATGGACCCCTCCCCAAACACCCGTCCGTCCCACGGCGCTTCCCCAGCCTCCAGGAATGCTCCGACAGCAGACACGCAGCTGACACGCAGGCAGTCGGCTCTGCTTCTGCACCAGTCCCTTCGCAAGCTGGCCAAGCTGGCAAAGCCACCGCTCAGACAAGCGCCCCAGCGCGCTGACACTCCGGCGCGAGGCCCCACCATGGTACCAGCGTCCACAAAAATAGCCTCGCCCCAGGTGGGTGCCAGGCTGGATGGAACCGGGCAGACAATGGGCTGCACACCAGGCAGTCACATGCCTCCGTGCCTGCAGCATGCGCGAGCACCGGTGGACGCACGCCTGCCCACTGCGCTTTGCTCAGCAGACAGATCCAGCCCACCCCCCCCCCCATGCCTCCGCGCCCATGCTATGCTTGCACGATGTGGCAAAGCACGCCCGCCCGCGCCACAGGTCACACAATTCGCAAAGTCCCTTATTACCAATGCATGCGTTGCCTGCTGCGCGCATGCTCGCCGGCCCACAGCCAAGCCCTACATGCCCCTCGCGCTGCCACCTGCCCCATGCGCTGCACCAGCAGGGCAACGCAGGTGCAGGGCGGCAGGGGGTGCACATATGCCTGGACTCGAGGGCGCGCGCGCACGAGGCACAAAGCCTTACGCCAGCC
>JAABUO010004666.1_pt1 | contig 16138 bp, 20 predicted proteins | sample 5559291 | NCBI WGS metagenome assembly JAABUO01 (sample SAMN10711878, study PRJNA513372) | rock metagenome | isolation source: Antarctica rocks | place: Antarctica: Victoria Land, Finger Mt sud
GCATAAGTGCCAGCTGTCGCGACAGGCGCGAATGCGGGGATGTTAGTCAGATCTGTGTACTTTCCTGATGTCGCAACGGTAGCCAGACTAGGTTGCCCAGTCAGACTAGCGTAAGTGCCAGCTGTCGTGACAGGGGCCAAAGCAGGGGTGTTCGTCAGATCGGTATACTTGCCTGATGTAGCTACGGTTGATAGATTAGGCTGCCCTGTCAGACTGGCGTAAGTGCCAGCTGTGGCAACAGGAGCCAAAGCCGGTGTGTTGGTCAAATCCGTGTACTTGCCTGATGTGGCGACTGTGGCCAGGTTGGGCTGACCTGTCAAGGATGCGTACGTCCCAGCAGTTGCGACAGGTGCTAAGTTGGGCTGTCCTGTAAGACTTGAATACGTACCAGCGGTTGCGACTGGAGCCAAATTAGGCGAGCCACTCAGCGAGCTGTACGTGCCAGCTGTCGCCACCGGAGCTAAAGCCGGCAGGTTGTTCAAATCACCATAGTTGTTTGACGTAGCAGCCGTGCCTAGCACGGGTGCGCCTATGACATCACTATACTTGCCTGAATGCCCTATAGTGGAGATGACAGGCAGACCATACAAAGAGGCATAAGTACCAGCTGTCGCCACGGGTGCCAAAGCAGGCGCTCCCACGAGATCGGAGTATAAACCTGAATGGCCTACAGTGCTGAAAGCTGGTTGACCTAATAGATCAGAATACAAGCCAGAATGACCTACTGTGCTGATGACAGGTTGACCCAGTAGGTCAGTGTAGTTGCCCGTGTGTCCGACGGTGCTGATGACGGGTTGGCCTATCAGGTCAGAGTACAGTCCAGAATGCCCAGAGGTGCTGATGAGTGGCAACCCTATCAGGTCAGTGTATTCACCCGTTGCGCTGACCGTTGACAAAGTAGGTTTATTCGAAATCTGAGTGACGCCGCTGACAGCTGCCCAGTCAGATGGCAATTGGGTGTAACCTGACATACTGACTCCTGTGTTGGCAAGGTCAGGAGTGAAGCTTCCGAAAGAGCTACTGTAGCTAGTCAGATAAGAGCCAGGTGTGCCTATAGACAACGAAGAAGGAGAGTTGCTGAACCCGTAGAAGTTTCCACCAAGCCCGCTGCTGTATGACGAGCTCACGATAGACATCCCTCACAGGTACTACACAAATTGTACAGAAGAGACTTTTTCTGCAGCCATACTGTATAGCTTGTGTAGGTTCTGAAGGGATGGCTATCAACAATCATGATGCTAGCATGGATCCGCCAAGCCCTGCTGTGGGTAGCCCCATTAAGCCCATCACACCAGAAAAGGAGGCAGCAGCACCTGTTAAAAAGCAACTGTCGAGTGCACAGAAGTCTTCTCTTGCCAGAGCACGCGAGAAAGCTAGGCAGAGCAAGCTCGCAAAAAGCCAAGCCAAAGCAGAACAAGAAAAGGAGTTCGCAAGGTTCCAAGCGGGCCCATCGTCACCCGTGAAACAAGCAAGTGACACGGACATGACAGAGAGCGACAGCGAGCCGAGTCCGTCGCCAGTGAGGAAGAAGAAGAGGACGAAGAGGTTCGCCAAGAAGAAGCGCAAGCATTACACGAGTAGTGACAGCGAGACGTCCGAAGACGATCCGGCTGATGCAAAGCAGCGCCTGGCTGATCATGCAGCTTTGGCTAAGCAAGTTTACCAGAACAATCTTTCACGTTACAAATCAGACGTTGTGTACAAGTCTCTCTTTCCGTATCTACAAGGCGCTTAAAGTGTTTGGTAATTCATCAGGAAAATTAAGCACCATGTAATCACCCCCACGTGCACGAATGGCTGCATCATACGCTCTGCCTGCTTCGTTCTTGCACCAAAATCTTCCCAGACAAAGGCATTTCTTCTTGCCGTTTTCCCATGACTGTAACTGTGCGCTGTACTTGCCATTAGATAACCTCTTGTACACGCCGATGAGACCGCTCGTGTTCGTCTTCCTCTTTCCGTTGGCCCGGATGTTTTCTGCACGGCTGACGATCCTTAAGTTGGCGCGTCTGTTATCCTTTTTGTCTCCGTTCATGTGGTGAACTTCCCTTTTATCTCCAGGCAATAGACCCATCACATACCGATGCAGCAATTGCATTTTCCCCTTTTCTCTGAATTGTATGTACCCATTGCAGTTGACATTCAAACCAAAATCACTTAAATCAACATCAGGGTCGACCTGTGTGTAAGTCACATCTGGCCAATTTATAGCCACTTTGACAAACATGTTTGCACGAGAATGAAGATCCTTAGACTGTGCAGGACTTTTGAATGGTCGTGGGGATAATAAACTGGAGCAACGTCCTAAGTATTTCGGGGATCCCAGACTTCCAAATTTTCACGTTTGATGTTCCTCTTCTTCCCGTCCTTGTGCATGACCTCTCTCACGCTATCTCTCGGAAGTCCCATCATCACTCTGTCCACGTAATCCAGTACCCCTTCGTCTGTTATCATCGTAACGTATCCCAAGCCGCTCGTGAAGAAAGGTCTACCTAGATAAGGAGACTCTCCATCTACCCAACAGTGCAACACGGAGCCGTCCTTGTTAATGATCTGTTTGCGCACCATTTTGAGAGTGTTTATGCATGCGAGAAGAGAGAATCTTGTAGTGCTTACAAGGATACTAAATGGGAGCAACGCTTACAAATCCTCCACGTAAACCTCCATCCCCTCGGCAACCCTAGAAATCAACTTAGGGATGTTTTGTCGGATGAGTAAAAGTGCGTTGTCTAGATCAGCTTCCTTCTGCTCGAAAGGCAATGGAACATACGCCATGTAATTCAAAGGGTCGTGGACTTGAAAGTGAAGGCTGTTTAACTCTAAGCAGGCTCTGCTGATCTGATTCATAGCCAAATAAGGGTCAGGAGCATAATCGAACTTGATGTAGAGATTAAACATGCCTCGGTCATTCACTGAGCTACATGCTATCTGGCGAAGCACCGCTTTGTCCATGAACAACGACCTCAACAAGTTGCCCATCTGTTTGGCCAGTAGGTACGTGGTAGTCGAGCCCGCCACCATCTCTTGGAATGTCACTCCCCATGTCTCCATCGCGAATCTGACACTTATGCTCGAACTCATTCGTGTCCAAAAGCCTGTTGACTATCTCGTCTCTCCTCGACTTCCAGATACCAATCTATGACGGTAAGGCAATCCCGCAGTTGTCTGATCAATGTAAGGTCCACCTTTTTAGGCTCCACCCAGTTGTCTGTGAGGAAGAAGTAGGCTATGTCTATGACTGCCGAACGTGCGCAGGTGAAAGGTGTGCTCATCGGCTAGGGGATTTAGGCCCAGGTACTCCTCTGTTCTCGTCTATCTCGTTCTCTATCAGGCGCAAGTACTTCTTTATGATGCAGCGCTGGTCTGGAGTGATGGGGAGTCTGTAGATGTTCCTGTGGGTGATCGATAAATAATCGATGACGGCATCTGTAGGAAGAGGGATGGCCATGTACGCCTCCCCACACGAGTCGCTAGGATCAATGCTTCTAGGATTTGCTTCAGATAATGCTGTGATAATGCTGCCTCTACCTCAGAAATGTTCTCTGTAGTCTGGCTCTGTAGTCTGTGCAAGTCCTTAGCCAAGTCTTTAAGATCGTAGACGACCTAGCCGTATGGTGTAGTAGGAACGAAGTTAGGCATTCACTTGGTATGTAGGAGTGAAAAGGCACAAGTTAATGATGTCTAGCACACTGCGGATGGCCACTTTATCCTCTACAGATAGGGTATTCAGCGACGTCGTGTTCACTATCCCCTTTAGGGCAGCAACGATCTCTGGTCCCTTCATGAAACCTGGGATCCCTAGTGAGATTCCTTGCACACGGTTAGCACGAGATCGTTGATTATGTCTACGAGATCGTAGAGATTTTCCTCCTCGTCCCTAGACAGCACAGTCTCCTTCGCCTTAAATTCTTTCAGTTGTCTCGTAGCTAGTTCCAGGTGTTTTACGAGATTTCCGTACGCGGTTGCCATTATTTATAGAAAATACAGTGTTTTGTCAAGGTTCTACAGACTTATAATACTCTATGTACAGAAAAAAGTAGAGTTATGTCACCATTAGTCAACTGTGACATAATGCAGATAATCCCTGTAGTGATTTCTGTGGAGTTCTGCCCCAGACTCTGCAGCATCTGCCGTAGATCACTGTACGATCAAGCCCAGATGGTCTGTAGATCAGGCCTAGATCACTGCAGGGTCTGCGTGCAGAAGAAGAACAGTCTGCGTGCAGAGATGTGCAGCTCTGGGGCTGCAGAAACGGCTTCTGAAATTCCCTGGATTATGATAGAGTTTAGTCATGATCTGCAGATTATCTATCGTAATCCAGCAAACCTCACTAGGGTGCCCAACATTTAAGGGCAAGCAGGCAGGGGTAGGGTGTGGGTGACCCCCAGCAGGGCAATCCACCAGACCCTTTGAAATCCTGCCCAGAATCCTTGATCCACTATGCTATAAATTTTAAGACTTTTTTGAAAGAGTAGTACATTAGTAAAAGGGAATTAGGTACTGCCAATGTACCGGATTAGCTAATTAGGGGCCTAAATAGCATGGTACATTAATTTAGCCCTGGTAATTAGGAGGTTTTTGTTGACAGATGGCAACCCTATTTTCAAACTTTAAAACATTGCTTACTAATGGCGGCTGTTTTGAATGCATTACTCACACACACACCCTACATGCTTGCTTTGTAATCATGACAAAACACATGAACCCTAAGGAATCTGGATGTGGTCAGTAGTCAGTTAGGCAAATATATATATATTGAAGAGGTAATGTCTGTTTGTTAAGCAAATTGGCAAGCTGGGGATTTGAGGCTATTTCGAATGGGCAATGCCAGAGCTCGAGCATGCCACAACCGAGCGCACGAGGCAGTAAATGACGGGTGGCTGTGCAACGATGTTCCGATTCTGCGCAGGCTGATATCGTTGTTACGGTAGCTCTGCTTCTCCTACTGCATGCCTGGTTCAGCCGGTATGGAAGCACAAGAAGCTCCGTATGCTGGTTTGCTGCAGCGGCTCTCCAACACCAGCAACAGCAATGAGGCTAGGCTCAAGCTGCTTGAACGTAGAATGACTGGCGAGCTGCCTTCTCCACGTTCTCTCACCTTCGATGGTCACCTTCACCAAAGTTCTGACGACGTTGCAAGCTCCCGCATCACCCAGCTGCATCACGCTGACCGTCTCTCTGACGACGAGGCGGTTGACTTGATCGACAGTGCAGAGCGTGCCGGCAAAAGGCGCAAGGTCTCTCCTGGTTCTGATCAGCAAGATCAACCGCGGCAGACTCCTCTTGCAGGGCCTCTATCGCCGCTACGTTCGGTCACCAACCACAGCGGACGCAAACGATCTCCAGCAGCTAAGCGTGATTCCTACCGAAAGCCATCGCCAGCGCTAACTTCACCTTTGGGCAACAGGCTGCAGAGGAACACCATAAGCAAGTATTTTAACAACAAAGAAGAGAACAATGCAGAAAGCTTTCCACCAGTTACCACTGGCACACAGACTCATGTATCGTTCCATGAACAGGAGCAAAACATGCAGAGCCAATTGCTCACAGCTTTCAGAACAACAGAGGAAGCTCAGTAAGACACCCTGCACTGCAAAACATGCTGAATCATGTTCACCAAGCTTTCATGTGACCCACAAAGTCTTGATGCTTGTAATGTGAGCAAACTGGATAAAGTGCAGAGCCAATTGAACAAATAGTATCTGTGATCAAGACCCTGGATTGTGGTCGTTCAGGGAACAAGCAGCGGGTTTGCAGCAGAAGCTTCAGGACTCCAAGGACACTGTGCAACAGCTGGAGGAGCAGTGCAAGTCTGCACAACAGCAGCTGCAAGCAACAACGTACGTCGGCATGTCATTATATTTGCCTCGAACTTGAATAAACAGTCTTGCAGTGAATGTGGCCTTGCTTACTGCTTTTTCAGCCCTGGTGGGAGTTACGCTGTGGACATGAAGAAGGTTGATGCTCAAAATTTGTCAGACTGGGTCATGCGTAAAGAGCAATCCTCCACCAGGTGTCTCTGTGCAGATGTCTATCAGAATGATGCCTTGATGGGACAGCAGTGAAGTCTCGCGTATGCAGGGACGCAGCTGCAGCAAGGGACACGGATGTCAAAGCTGCTGTGGCTAGATTGGCCAAGCTAGCAGCAATATCAGAGATGCAGTTGGAGACGCTTCAGCTGCAAGCAGAGGGCAATAGGATTGGCCAGCTTGGGGTGTCCTCAGGCAGTATCATGGGTGAGTTTGGTATTGTTCACATGTTCTGTAGTGAGTCACATCCCTGTTGGCTTGGAGTGTCCTCAGGCAGTATCATGGGTGGGTTAAGTGTTGTTCACATGTTCTGTAGTGAGTCACATCCCTGTTGGCTTGGCGTGTCCTCAGACAGTATCATGGGTGAGTTAAGTGTTGTTCACATGTTCTGCAGTGAGTCACATCCGTGTTGGCTTGCAAGCAATGACTCTCCTAGGCTCTCTTGAAACTCACAAGAGTTTGACATGAGGAATGAATGGCTGAGTGTCACATCACCTGATGCCCAATCAAAGTTGTCGACCCATTCAGAATAACTCATACATGTGAATGCAAGGTTTTTGGCATATACTGTTCAGTTGCAACTGAGAACAGTTTAACTGTTATGCTTATGCTTCCTGGCATAGGCATCATCTGAAATTGTCAGGCATTGTCAATGCTGGGAAATGCCGATAAACTTGAGGCATAGTGCTGCCTGAGCCTTCACGCACATGCACCTTCCATTGCAGCATGCAAGCCTTCCCCGCAGCATGGCTCATACATACCAGCAAAACATAGAGCACATTGAGCACCAGCCCTGCATTTCTACTACACTGCCTTTCGTCATGATGCTGTTGGTGCTCAAGCCTGCTTGATTGTTATTGACAGGTTTGCATGAGGTGTGGGAAGATGGGCAGGCTTTCAGAGACCTCCAAGTGCGGATGAAGGCCTTGGCAGAAAACAGAAGCAGCATTGAGGCAGCACGCAAGGTATGCACAACACAAAGCTAAAGGCAGAGGTCGTGTTTGTTGACTGGTGCGTGGCTGAAACGACTTATGACACAGACACAGTGTATCTCCCCAACCAATGTGCAGCTATGCATGCTGTGTTTGTTGGGTGGCAGCTGGCCCGTCTGCATGCAGCTGTTGCAAAGGCTTTCTCGGTGTACCAGCTGCTAGTATGTCAACCCATGAGCAGTGGTTTCAAATGTATTGTGCAGATGTCAACATGATGTACGCATGACTTGCCAAAACAGTAAGGCCTTGTCAGTGTCAATCCTACGCACATCACTAGACAGCACAGCACCTGGCAACAGAGTAACTTGCATGTTAATGCTTGCAGAAGCAATCTGTGCCATTACACACAGATTGTAGGGTTTAGGGCTGAGGGCTTAATGTGATGCAATGCATGCAGGCTGTCAGGCGGCAGCTGCCACCCCCAGAAGGGCCATGCCAGGCCTCGCCCTCAGGGCGCTCCCAGCAGCCCTCGCCTCGACCATCCTCTCACCCCACCCATGCCCCCAGCAAAACCCCATCTTCCACTACACCCAGCAAGTGCATTGCACCTGAACAGTATGTGGCAGCAGATGAGATCTTCAAGGTCAATACACTTCAGACATGCAAGGCTTTCCTTTGGCCAACCTACATGCAACTTGCTTGGTGGCATAGACATGCGTGCTGGACTGTGCATGCAATTTTGCACCTAAAGCATTGCTCCCTTGTTGTTCACAATGGCAACGTGTGTACAACATTGGCTGTTCCGGCACGAATAGATCAGCACAGCAAGATTGGGGCGTGTTGAGATTGTAACTGAGTCATGCCTGCTTTGATTGTCACAGGCACGCTTGGCTGCGCTGAAACGTGAAGAAGAGTGGCTACATAGGGAACAAGAAAGGCTAGAGGCAGAGAAGGCTCAGCATGTCAGGCAAGCTTTTCAGCATTGCATGCATGTATTGCATTACATACATGAGTAGGAGGATGTACATCTTCAGCCAACCAACTAGGTTGTACAGATATGCCAGGGTTGTCATTAACCTGGTGAAAAACATCAGTGCTAAGTGTTTATAACGTGTGAACAGTCTGAAACAAACTTGTAGACAATCATACAATCCTTCTGGGCAAAGAAGGTTTGCATCGAAGAGGTTTGGGACTTGCAAAGGGGGTAAGGCTTGTCTCTGAGTGGCTGGAAAATTGAACATGCAAAGATAAGATGATATTCATCCCAAATGCTAGACAGGGACAATGTGGGCAAAGTCTAGTTGATCTAGGAATAGGTGGTCATGGTTTGCGTTGTATTGCTGCAGCCTCACACATCAACACTTAAATAGCCACAAAGGAAAAGGTCTCATACATCAATCGAAATGACAACCCTCATAATCCTGGCACACGGACAACAGCCAGGCTGCTATTCCTGCTGCTGTCTCTTTGACACATCTTGGCTGAAAGTTGACCGGATACACAGCCTATTGTACCAAGCATGCTTCTTGGCAATGATGCTGTCTACAGCTGGCGTGACTCGTGTCGCAACCCCAGAGTTTGTCTTGCTTGCTACACAAGTCAGGATATGATGCAGCAGGTAGCCACGTGTAAGTAGGTAGCTGGATGTAGCAACTTGACACTCTTTGTCAGGCATAATTACATGCTTTCAGCTTGTTGCTGCTAAGCCCTGACGCAACAACAGATACAATTTTTTGGGCATATCTTATTGCCATGTGGTCGTCATACATGCAAACACGCAGGTGTTTGTCCAACGTGTTGTGTTGTTGAGGCTCAGAAGAATGGCTCAGACAAAGGACACATTAAATGCTGCACAGGTCTTGCTTCTCACCGCTGTTGGGTAATTCAGCAGATGTACAATGTTGTAACCAACTCCAGCTGGTATGTGACGCGCATACAGGCGGTTGAAGCGAGCCCGAGATCAAGAGAAGAGCCGGTTCCAGTCACATGATGTGCTGCATAGCCGCTACTTGCTCATGAACCTGCTTGGCAAGGGCGGCTTCAGTGAAGTGTACAAGGTGCGTTGTCCTGAGTAGCACATGTTCAATTGACAGCTGACTTTGACACTCTGAGAGTGCAAACTTGACAACTGCAAGATCTGCCGTGTACTTGTCACAATAGGACTCGCCATGCTGCTGATCTGGTAGTGGCTAATCAAGAAATATGTAGACTATACACCAGAGATCTTTCCTCAGACATGCAGCTGTTTGCCAGATGCTGACAGTGCAACATAGCTCACCTTGGACAGACAGGCTGAAGGCAGGTTTGAAAGCCAACAAGCTGCTGAGCAAATATGTTTGATGCACCACGCACTTGCTACTGTTGTGAAACCAACACTGCATGCTTGAGGCGCAGTGACTGCAGCGGCAAACTGCTTTGCTCTCTTAGTTACCGGCCAGGTCTATTTATTTATTAATATTTATATTATTAGTATTATTATTCTATCAGTATTATTAATATAACTAAAAATACTAATAGAAAAGTCCCTGAGTAAAACATGTGAGGTTTTACTCAGGGACTTTTCTATTTATTTATTAGTATTATTATTATTTATTAGTATTTATAATTATTATTATTGTTATTATTATTATTATTTATTTTGCTCCCAGGCCTTTGATTTGCAAGACTTGCGGGAGGTGGCAGTGAAGCTGCATCAGCTGAACAGCTCCTGGAGCGATGTGAAGAAGGCCAGCTATGTCAAGCATGCAGTCAGAGAGTACAAGATCCACCGCCAGCTCAGGTCAAAGTCCACACAAACGGCACCTGCAAGAGTATGGGTCATTGCAGCACATGCACACTGCACTCTGATATGACAACATATTGCCCATCATGCATGCATACAGTCAGACATGCATGCATGTGCACTTGACTGTTGGAGACAATCTTGCATGTTCACATTGCAGGTGCCATCTTGTTTGATTTAGAGTACCGTAGCACTCTAACAGTCGGCAATGCAATTACACTCACGTAATGAGTTGCAATAGAGAGCTGACCAAGACAAGTTTGGCATTGCGGCCGAGTCTCTCACAGTACAAGCTATCCTTATATTCCAACAACTTGCTACAAAATCACTGGAAGTCACAGCAATGTTGGCAACAGCTTGCATGCAGTCCAGCCTCCGTTGCAGTTTGAGGGTGTCATGCGCATCTGCTCAGAACTGTTTGACACTGGCACATTGGAGTTGTGGGTAAGCCCTACATCCTAAATACTGAAATCCTAAATCTAGTGACTTTGCTGCAGGCATGCACGAGTTGTGGGTCTGCTGGACATCTTTGAGCTGGACAGCTGCACCTTTGCCACTGTGCTTGAGCTGTGTGAAGGCGGTGACCTAGACTCTCATCTGCAGAGCCATCATGTACGTTTGCAGCATTCCCTCTCCTGACCACAAGCCTACTTTCCATTATACACTTTGAGCCATCATGCAAGATGTGCTGCATGTGCATGATAAAACGCATAACACTCCAGAGTGCACAGATAAATGCATTTGAGTGAAAGCAGCGTTGACAAACGCTGATTGCACAAGAAAAACCCTTCCTCACAATTTGAGCCCTGAGGAAGAGCCAGAGGTCTGAAGGGTCAGAAAATAAGCAGCTCGCAATCTCCTGTGTGTCGTGATAGTGTGACGCAGTGCTATACGTGCTAAGAAAGCAGCGCAGGCCATTGCCTGCAAGGACTCAGTGGAGTGTCTTGAGAGGTCCTGTAGATTCATGCAGAACTTTGATGGGCAGGCCAAGCTCAACAGGCTCATCGCATTGTCTGTCCTGCCTTACGGCAACATGCATGACAGCAGCTCTTGTTTGGGGGTTGCATGTGAGCAATTGGCTGGGCCATCAGACTGGCAGACAAATCTGGGACGCATCTCCCTGCCTTGATTGGTTTACAGTCATCGTCATGAACACCTTACGCGAATGTGCTTCTTCAGAAATGATGCTGCTCTCTGAACCTGCAGGTGCTGCCTGAGAAAGAGGCTAGGGCAGTCGCCAGTCAGATCTTTGATGGGCTGGCCTACCTGAATGGGCCAGCTCGCCGCATCATCCACTATGACCTCAAGCCTGCCAACATTCTGTTCAACCAGCTTGGGGAGGTCAAGATCACGGTACGCATCTGCTGGGTATAAAAATGTCGACACTAACATGTCTGCATTGTGCTGATGGCTGTCGTGCTTGAAGTGTGTGACGCTTAGCCTTGCGCGCCAGCATGAAGCTGCGCTGCAATGCATGAGTGCCTTGGCTTCCAGCTTCTCACCAGGTGCACAATCCCCTTTTGACTATCTGTATCCTAGGGAAGTTACATTTTACATGAACGAGTGAATGAGCACATGAATGAATGAATGTATGAATGAATGAATGAATGTATGAATGTATGAATGAATGAATGTATGAATGAATGAATGAATGAATGAATGAATGAATGAATGAATGAATGAGCGAACGAGCGAACGAACGAACGAGCGAACGAACGAACGAGCGAACGAACGAACGAGCGAACGAACGAACGAACGAATGAATGAATGAATGAACTGATTAATTAATTAATTAATTAATGCACACCACCTTGTGACCTTGCTTGGTATGCAGAAGAGGTACATTTGCTGATCACACACAAACCACTGTTGATCATAGTGCCGCTTGTCAAACTTCCTCAGCAAGCTGAGCTCTACTCACAAGCCTTGACAGCTGCCTGGTTCACCACCGGAAGGGTAGTATGGATGGTATTGAGAACTAGCACTCAAGCAACAACACGTCCTGTCACAGCAGGAAGTCACAGAACACCACAGGACTAGCTGATCATTGAAAGACCAAGGGTAGCTTGTGCCCACAGGATCACTGCAAGCTCCGCTACATTGGCTCGCCTGACGGCTGTGTCTTTTCCAATTTATCATTGGCAAGGCTTGATTGTCATAGACATACCCTTTGACCCATTGAGCATGTGTACGACAATTGCCAAACTGTTCATATGATAATCTTATTGCATTGTGTAGGATTTTGGGCTGAGCAAGATTGTTGAAGAGGACCAGAGCACAAGCATGGAGCTGACCAGCCAAGGAGCCGGCACCTACTGGTACTTGCCCCCAGAATGCTTCGAAGTGGGCACTCATCCGCCAACTATCTCCAACAAGGTTTGTGTTCTCCACAGTCGTAATGGATGTCCTCAGATGCATAAATAGGGGTGGCTAATTACATTTCACAATGTATGTGACTACTGGTACTTAGCGCAAGCACTTGAAGCTCATGTCCTGGTGCTCTGAGAATGCAGCATGATGCTGAGCGCCTCTGGGTATAGTCGCATGCGCCTTGGTCACGGTGCCAGGCGCCTGTTGCAAGGTTGCCAGTTCTCAACCTTGGGGTCATCCTTGCATATGGTCCGAAGTTCTTCAAGATAGTCCCTTCATGCAACAAGCTTGTGGGAGGCGGCTGATCTGCGAGAGTGACACCCTATCAGATGCTGCTTGGGTGACATACCTGAATCACTTCAGTAAAGCTGCTGACAACATCAGACCACATGCCTTTGTTTTTTTGAGCAGGCACAACCTGTCAGCGCGCTCATGTCACTGCCAATTTCCACATGCAGGTTGATGTCTGGTCCGCTGGAGTGATGCTGTACCAGATGCTGTTTGGCAAGCGGCCTTTTGGGGAGGGCTGCTCTCAGGAGAAAATCTTGCGTGACGAGGTTATGCTCAATGCCAGAACAGTCTACTTTCCTGCCAAACCAGCACTGTCAGCTGAAGGCAAGGAGTTCATCAGCAGGTGTGGAATCTTTTGCTTGTGATCTGCTGTGCAATGCACTTAGCGGTTTGCCCAATACACCATTGCCACTTGCAAAAACCCTCTGCCACAATGAAACAATATGACATGTGGCTCCAAAATGCTGCTCAAAGCTCTGCTCTAAATACCATGTGACATTGCCAGCAGGCCTTGCAAGCACAGGTATGCAAGAAGATGATCAGTAATGCAAAGGCAGGGAATCAAGTCAGCACACATTTTTTCACACCCCCTTCTAAGCCGGCTGGATGTGCAGGGTGCTGGACAGACTGCTAGACTGTGCAGCACTGCAGTTAAGAGACAGGCCAAGCAGCTGCCTAGTTGCTGCACCTGTTTGGTTCCTCTGATAACAGTTGCTGCTTGCCCAGCATGATGCATACTAAAGTGGGCACTGTCCCTCTATGTGCACATTGCAAGGGGAAAGTTATGGCCTTCATTGCATGCAGGTGTCTGGCGCATCGGCAGCAAGACAGGCTTGATGTACAGGCAGCAGCCGCACACCCCTACTTGATGCTCAAGCGCCCATCTCGCAGCACCGCTCCAAGTGACAAAGCATAGATGTCTTTACACTAGCAGCTGCAAGAATCATTTGCAGGCTCAGCATTGAATGCATCTGAAAGCCACCAGCAAGCATATCAGATTCTGCTCAGTCCGCTTGATTGTTTGCTCTGATTGATGTTGAAATGGCTGGAAGCAGAGACTCTGTGAACTGATTGTCTTGCATTTTTTGTGGCACCATGATCTTAGCTGCCAGCGCCATTCCTTGAGGATTCAGCACTATTGCACTGAGCACCTTGCCTAGTGGCTGGTGATTGCTGGATGCAAGCAATTCCTCTTGTCCTTGATCTATTTAGGCTGCAAGAAGCTGCTGTGATTTTTTTGCAAGATGCTGCTGTACACAGCCATCACGGAGGGTTTATGGTTTGATGAATCCTGCATGCACTTATAGTTTCTCCTGCGTTTGAGGTCCCGGACTGGAACTGGACTTTTGTGCATGCAACATATTTTGCAGATGCACTTGCTAGGAACGTTTATATACTCGCCACCCAACTGGGATCAGAACAGCAGCAATGCAACACACGTAGAAGATGCTAATCATTTGCAAAGCAACAGGAGTGTTGCAGAGAAACAGCGTAGGAAGCTTTATTCAAAAATTGTCGCAGAACCATAAAAGATAGCATCCCATAGCATCACAGCATGCTGTCTTTGCTTTAGCCTGCTACTGAGGCAGCCCTGGCTGATACGCATATGTCAATGCACTGCTGCCATCTGGGTCAGTCAGAACTATCATGCTGTTCCCCTTTTTTCTCAAAGTGTAGCTAGTAGTGGCATCACTGCTTAAACAGGAGTATACTGTATCGCCACCACAAGTGGTGACATTGAGAATCAGTGTGTTTGCTCCCAAAATGGTCCATGTGCCAGCAGCTGAGATGCTTACAGATCTTATGCTGCCTGGTATTGTGACAGATGTTGTCCTGCAGAAAGCACACATTATGTACACATTCATTCCTTGAATGCAACATGCTTGAGAGTTTGCTGTCATCGTCAGCTGCTCAGCTACTGATAGCGCTGACAAACTTGACTGGTTATGCGCAAAAGTGGTGTATGGTTATCGCACCACAGGGACAGAACCAGGCAAAACGGCTCACTGGACTACACAAGAGACAGTCTGCTGGTGATGGGCATCTTGCTGCACGTTAGGCCAGTGGTCAATTGATTAGCAGCCCGTGAGGAGTGAGACGGAATTTTCAATACAGCTCCAGGCCAGAAATGCGGAAAGTCAAAGTTGACGGCAGTCACATTGTTACAACGCATGGTGTCAGATCTGCAAACATACCTGGTAAATGTACTGTTGGCAGACTGCAAGGCAAATATGTCCTTCCTTGAATTGCCCCTGCTGGTCACATTCATAGACAGCCGCATGTCTTGCAAGGCTAGTGTCCAGTTTCCATCTGGTGGTAAAAGCGCACCAAAAGCGCCTGCACAGCAAGATCTACATGTTTTCAAGCCCGCTAGCACTATGCTAGCCGTCCACACAAAGTTGACATGCTAGCAAAATTTTAACGCAAACAAGTATTGCATGTGCTGCACAGCATAACAGAAAATACCCCAATACAGACATTCCTTACATTGTTCAAGCATGTATTGTTCTAGCATGTCCAGAAGCAGACATTTTCCAAATCTCACCTTGCACAGCTATCTGATCATTGATTTGCTGTGCTGAGTGAAGTGATACTGACAGGATGATGACAACCAGAATCTGCCAGAACAGCAGTAGAAGTACTGTTAGCAAAATTGTAAAGGAAAGAGACACGCTTCTCCTTTGAGGGGCTGATTCCGGCCTGGCTTCATTATGTCTGAGACTGCGCGTCTTTGAAGGGGAGCTGTGAGTTTTGGCTGAATCATCTAGTGCTTGAGCTCTTGCTATGCTGCTTTGATATCTTTTTGCGTCTGCAGTGGACTGACTCTGACTTCTTGCTAGCAGCCTGGAGACAGGTGGGGAGGTGTTGAGGGGCCTTGCTGACTCGAGCCGCGACTTTGCAGAGTAAGGCCTGTCTGGCCGTGAGGCCATACGTCCTACGACCTGACGGCCTCAGCCGATACGCATGCTGGTGAGAATGCTGCTCTTAAAAATCCCTGTTGTAAGCCGTGCTTTTTCTGTTGTGAGCCATGCTCGTCGACAGCTGTGTGTGGCTTGGGCCCTATTGCAGAGAGTGCTGGATGGTTCCCGTGTCAGAGAGGGAAACAAGAGGTGTTTTGTAGACCTGCAGTAGCTTCTGCAGTGATCTGGTCGTCTAGCAGCCGAGCTGTGGACAGGCTCAGAGCACCTAGCGACTAAGTTTTGCTTTTGGGATTGATCAGTAGCCTACCGCTACAAGACGAAACGCGTGGCTGAAGCACTACCAGTTTGCGGCAAAGCTGTCACGACTCTGCAGACAGCTTTAGCTGAGGTCAAACTTGAAAACGACGCCGCTTCGTATTCCGAGCATTGCTTGTCCAGACTTGTCATGTGAGTGCGCTGCGCGCGTGGCTGCTCCAAGCCTAAACAAAGGTTTGCTGATCAGACCTCAGCGGAGTCGCCAAAGCGATTGGGCGGGCATGGTGAGTGCTAGTGAGGTGGAAGAGGCTCTGAAGCAAAGATTAGAAGCCAAAGACGTGGTGGGGTGTCAGAAATACTGTGTAATGCATAAACCCGATGCAATGTTTGAGAGCCGATGTGCGTTGCAGACGGTTGTGGACGATTCAGGCGGGTGAGCTCTTGTAGACATATTCTGGGCAGCAGTGTGTATGCGCTTGTGCTGCTGATATGCCCTCTACCCTTGCAGCTGTGGATCAAGCTTCACAGTAGCTGTAGTCTCAGCTCAATTCGAAGGCA
>JAABUO010004667.1_pt1 | contig 16137 bp, 20 predicted proteins | sample 5559291 | NCBI WGS metagenome assembly JAABUO01 (sample SAMN10711878, study PRJNA513372) | rock metagenome | isolation source: Antarctica rocks | place: Antarctica: Victoria Land, Finger Mt sud
CCTCTTCGACACGCGTCGCATGGCCGTGGTCGAGAACCTGCATATCCTCCAACGCCTCCCTGGCCCGGTCGATCTCCGCTGCGCAGCCTGATTTTTCGGGGGATGATTACTTGAACGGCGCTCTAGGGATCCTCGTCGTGGGCTCCGCGGCCGGCGCCCTGCTCATCGCCCAACGCACCCGGCGCGCGAGCCGGACGGCGGCGCTCGCCCTGGGCTACCTCATCGGCGCGGCCGGCGCCCTGCTGGTGATCGCCGCTGTCGCCGCGCACAGCTTCGGCGGCCTGCTGTGCGGCAGCTTCCTGCTGGGCGCGGCCAACGCCGCGGTCACGCTCACCCGGTACGCCGCCGTCGACGCCGCCGCGCCGGCCGCGCGGGGCCGCGCGCTCGGGGCGGTGTTCGCCGCCACGGCCGTCGGGGCGGTCGCGGGCGTCTTCCTGCTGGGGCCCAGCGGCGGCCTCGCCGCCGCGCTCGGCCTGCCGCGCCTGGCCGGCCTGTACGTCCTGGCCGCGGCCGCCTTCCCGCTGGCCGCCCTCACCCTGACCGCCCTGGGCGGCCGCCGCCGTCCAGCTCGCGCGCCGCGCACGACCGGCCCCGCGACCGGGGGGCCGCGAACCCTCCGCCGCGCGGACCTCTCCGCGGCGCTGGCCGGACGGGAGACGCGGCTCGCGCTGCTCTTGCTCGCCGTCAGCAACCTGTCCATGGCCGCGGTGATGGCCGTCGTGCCGGTGCATCTGCACGCCCTTGGCCACGACCTCGCCCTGATCGGCGCCATGACCGGCGCGCATGTGCTGTGCATGTTCGGCCCGTCCCCGCTCACCGGCTGGCTGGCCGACCGCGTCGGCGCCATCCCCGTCGCCGTCCTGGGCCTGACCGCGCTGGCCGTCGCCGGCGTGCTCGGCGCCGCCATCGACGCCCGTAGCGGCCTCGCGGCGACGGCCTTCCTCGCCGTCCTGGGCGCCGGCTGGAACGCCGGCGTGGTCGGCGGCAGCGCCCTGCTCGCCGCGTCCGTCCCGGCCGCGACGCGGCCGCGCGCCGAGGGCTACGGCGAGGTCGCCATGGGCCTCGCCGCCGGCGCCGGCGCGCCGGCGGCCGGCTTGCTCCTTGCCCTCGGCGGGTTTACACCCCTGTGTCTGCTCGCCGCGCTGACCGCCGTTCTCACCGCGCTGACCGCCACCCTCGCCGCCGCGCGACGCGGAACTCACGCGGTAGCCATGTGAGTTGTGACAGGCCTTGTTCACGACAGGAAGGAGAAAACCGTCTTGACCTCACGCGCGCCCGGAGGTTCGGTTGTCCAGGTCATGGCGGGCCCGCATGGCGAGGAAGTGGTCCACGTTCTGCTCGGCCCAGGTCCGGATCGCGTCGATCGGTGTGATCAGGCTGCGCCCCAGGTCGGTGAGGGTGTACTCGACGCGTGGCGGGACCTCGGCGTAGACCGTCCGGGTGACCAGCCCGTCGCGTTCAAGGGCGCGCAGGGTCTGGGTCAGTACCTTGGGGGTGATACCGCCGATGCCATCGCGGAGTTCGGAGAACCGCCGCGTGCCGTCGCTGAGGACGCCAACGATGAGCACGGTCCAGCGGTCGCCGATGCGGTCGAGGACTAGGCGGGTGGAGCAATCCGCGTCGTAGATGCTGCCGGGGCAGGCTTTAGTATCCATGAGGTGAGTATAGCACGTTGAAGTAACCAGTATCTCGATGATACTATAAGCCCTGGGGCAAGGGAAATGCCTTGATGCCCCGCTCTCAGGGCGATCTCAGGATGAAGAGAAGGAGTTGACGCGATGTTCGACAGATATGGATTCATCTTTTTGGGGCCAGGGACGGATCCCACGGTCGATCGAGTCGTGATCGAGCGCGGCGGTTTCCGCTCGACGATCGTCGCCGTGCCGGAACAGTCCGCGGCGGCGCCGGTCGCGGTCGAGCTGGTCGACGGTGGCGTTCAGCTCGTCGAACTGTGCGGCGCCTTCGGGCCGGTCTGGGCAGCGCGGGTGATCGAAGCGATCGGTGGACGGGTTCCCGTCGGTTTGGTCAGCTATGGGCCGGAGTCCGTCGCCGGTCTGGCCGTGCTCGTCGCGCCGGCGCCGGACCCTGGAGGTGGGCGCCAGCGTCCGGCCGAGAGCTAGATGCTCGCGATTCACGCGCCGCCGATCGGCGCGTCCGTTGGCGCCACGTGAATCGTGAAACGGCGCTGCTTGATCACCTCTCCCATGGGCGCCCTATGGACGCTTGATCCTCACCGTTGACCGGTGCGACACCACGGATAGTGGTGGGAATGTGGATAGTGGAGGTGTGACGATGGATGATAGGATCGATGCGCTCGCCCCGATGCCCGAGGACTGGCGCCGCGCGCTGGCGATCGCGGCCCACCCCGACGATCTCGAGTACGGCGCGGCCGCCGCGGTCGCGGCCTGGACGGGCGCCGGCCGCGAGGTCGGCTACCTGCTGGTCACGCGGGGCGAGGCTGGCATCGACACCCTGCCCCCCGATCAGGCCGGCCCGATCCGCGAGGCCGAGCAGCGGGCCGGCGCCGCCGAAGTGGGTGTGACCGCCGTAGAGTTCCTCGACCACCGCGACGGGGTCATCGTCGAGGGGCCGGCGTTGCGCCGCGACCTGGCGCGGGCGATCCGGCGCCACCGCCCCGAGGTGGTCGTCACCCTCAACCACCACGACTACTGGAGCTTCGGGGGGTGGAACAGCGCGGACCACCGCGCCGTCGGGCGGGCCGTGCCCGACGCCGTCGCCGACGCGGGCAACCGCTGGATCTTCCCCGAACTGAACGAGGAGGGGCTGGAGCCATGGGGCGGCGTGCGCTGGATAGCAATCGCGGGCTCGCCGCGGGCGACGCACGCCGTGGACGTGTCCGCTACACTGGAGCGGGCCGTCGCCTCGCTGGCCGCCCATCGCGCCTATCTGGCCGCGCTGGGCGATGAACCGCCCGAGCGGCAAGCCCGCACGTTTATCGAGCGCGCCACGGCAACGTCCGCCCCGCGGTTCGGCGGCCGCGCCGCCGTCGCGTTCGAGTTGATCGGCCGCTGACATAGAAGAAGCGAAGATAAGAAGAGAGGAAAGGAGACAGCCATGAGCTTGACGTTCGGCAGCGGACCGTTCGGGCCTAACGGCGGCGGCGGCGAGTTCAGCTTCGGGCCGCTGCCCCCGCACGTCCTGTACTGGGAGGACTGGCCCCGCCGTATGCGGGCGCTCTTCGCGGGCGAGACAGTCCTCGACAGCAGGCGCGTGAAGCTGCTGCACGAGACCGGGAAAATGCCGGCGCACTATGTCCCGTTCGACGACCTGCGCCGCGACCTGCTCGTGCCGGCGACCGATTCCGCCGCGTCAGGCCAGCAGGGGAAACGGTGGTCGGTGCGCGTCGGCGACCGGCTCGCCGAGGGCTGCGTGACCGCTCCTCCGACACGCCCCGACGGCGCGGAGATCCTGCCCGGCTATGTGACGGTCGCCTTCGCCGCGATGGACCGCTGGTTCGAGGAGGACGACCCGATCTACGCCCACCCGCGCGACCCCTACCACCGCGTCGACGTACGCTCCTCCTCCCGCCACGTCGTCGTCCGGCATAAGGAACAGGTCGTCGCGGAGACCATCCGGCCCAAGCTGTTGTTCGAGACGAGCGTCCCCGTCCGCTACTACCTGCCCGCCGCCGACGTGCGCCTCGACCTACTGGTCAAGAGCGAGACGGTCTCCGAGTGCCCGTACAAGGGCGATGGGCAGCATTGGCATCTACTGGCCGGCGCCGGCCGGGTCGACGACGCCGCCTGGAGCCTGCCGCACCCGCTGCCCGAGGGTTTAGACGCCGCCGAGCATATCTGCTTCTACCCCGACAAGGTGGAGATCGCGGTCGACGGGCGCCGCGTCACGGACTGACAGGACCGGAGGCACAACGGACCGTTAAGGCGCCGCGCCGCATAGGGCCGCACGGGCAGGTAGGACCATGAGCGAGACGACCCCACGACCAATCTACGCGCCGAAGGTACCGCTCGGCTGGATCGTCCGGTTGTACCGAGCGGATGCTCAGGGCCTGCGCGACGAAGACCTGGCGGACCAGGTCGGGTGGCGGCTGCACGCCCGCTGCCAGGATGTCCTCATGGTCAGCGCCTCGCGGGTCGCCTGCCCCGTGTGCCACACCGTCTTCCCCGTCCCCTGGGTCGGGCAGCCGGAGGACCGCGTGGCACCCTGTCCGGGGTGTGGCTGGAGCATCACCGCCGACGCCTTCCACGCCAGCTTCCGTCATCAGGATCTGCTAGGGCATGCGCCCACGGCGTTCACGGAGTTCGTCACGCGCTTCCCCGCCGCGCGCGACTATGCGGAGCGCATGCGGCTGATCGATCGCGTCGTGCATGCGATCCATGTGACGGGCGGCGTCACGGCGCGCAATCTGCTTGAGGGCCGCCCTCGTCGCGTGCTGGTCGTGCTCGACGCGCTCGCGGGGTCGGGCGATCCGACGCGCATCAACGGGGGCGACGAGCCGTAACGTCCTAACGTCCACGCCGACCCCTGACCGCTGCCGCCGTCGTCGCGTCCTGCCGACCGATGCGCGTCCAGCCTCGACGGCCCCGGCGGAGATAGGGTTGGGATAGCCAGGCGGATTGCGCGCGTGGCGGCAACCGTGGAACCGGACGTCATGAGGCAACTAATGGTTGATCGCGGCGTAGCGGATGCCACGGTTATGACGACGACCGGGGCAGGAGCATGGGATGTGCGGATGTGCGCGGCGTGTTGCGCGACACGCCGCGTGTATGCTATCGTGCGATCATTGCGATCATTGCGATCATTGCGATCATTGCGATCATTGCGATCATTGCGATCATTGCGATCATTGCGATCATTGCGATCATTGCGATCATTGCGATCATTGCGATCATTGCGATCATGATGAAAGGTCACGAGTAGGTCCAATGGTTTTCACTCCTATCCCACACGTCAGCTAGAGCGGCAACGCGTCTCAGATGTAGGATCTGTTGCACGACCGGCGCGCCTACGCGGCCGGTCGTGTCCACTCGCCCGGCCCATGGCCGGCGTACACCGACTGGATGCGAGCGCTCTCCACGCTGACGGACCTGGACCAGCAACCCTAACCGATCGTGCCGGCTACCCATAGCCGCCGCCTGGCGTATCTCCCTCAATCCGTGCGTTGCTCTGTTACGGGGTCATCCGTCGCTATCGATGCGCGGCCTCGCGTCCTTATGTCGCCCCGGCCCGCGCGATCACGATCGTGGATGCGCTCGCCTATGCATATGCATAGGCGAGAAAAAATGGAGCCAAGGACCGTCCGAATGTACTCCATCCCCATCGCCGGGTCCGCTACCTCGCTCAACGCGGCCTGCGCGGCGACCGTCTTGCTGTACGAGCGCGCTCGCCAGAGAAGACGCGGCTATACGGGATACACACGAGGAGAGTGAACATATGAATGGATTATCACAGGACCCGGATACGACCGCATACCCGCGCCCCAGCGCCATCACTCCCGCCATCTGGTGGGTGGGGCGCTGCGGGTGGGGCGCGCTGCCCGCCCTCACCGCCGAGCCCGACTGCAACATCTACCTGCTGCGCGGGCGCGACTACGACGTGCTCATCGATTGCGGCATGGGCGCCGATCTCGCCGCCCTCGAAGGGCATATCCGCGCGGCCGGCAGCGCCCCCGCGCGCGTCCGCGAGATCTGGCTTACCCACTCGCACTACGACCATTTCATGCGCGCCGCCCACTGGGCGGCGCGCTACCCGGACACGATGTGCCGGATCTCTGAGACGGCCATCGAGTTCCTGGGGCAGGATAACTATCGCCTCGTCGGGCACACGGTGGCGCGAAAACTCGTGCCCGTCGCGATCCCGCCGCGGCTCGCGCCGTTGCGGGACGGCGCGGAACTGCGCTGCCCGCCCTGGACGCTGCGGGTCGAGGCGTTGCCGGGGCATGTGCCCGACCAACTGGGCTTCCGAGGTGGCGTGGACCGGCGCGAGGCACTCTTTAGCGGTGACGCCGCGATCGGGGATCAGAACACCATCCCCGGAATGATCGGCTGGCTCGACGGGTTGTGGCTGTCCGACCTGCGGGCGTATCGGGCGACCTTGCGCCATCTGACGGCGCGCCCGCCCGCGTTGCTCCTGCCGAGGCATGGGCGGCCCCACGCGGGCGCGGCGGCCGCGCGCTCACTGGAGCATTGTCGGGAGCGGCTAGAGCGGTTCGCGGCCTTCCCCGACCTCGCGGCCATGCTGCCGATCGCTCTCCCCGAAGGGCACGCGGCATCGTAACACAGGATAGGGATCGTCATACAAGATTAAGAAAGGATGGCGCCAATGCCGACAATCAAGCCACTGGTCGATCACGCACAGGCGCTCACCCTGGTGCGGGAGCAACTCGACGCGCCGGTCTCTCACCTCGACGTCGTGGACGGGGGAGAAGTCGCGCGGACCTTCTCCTTCGCCGCCGACGGTCAGGAGTATATCCTGCGGTTCAACCGCCCCATGGGGGCCACTTTCGCGAAGGAAGCCTACCTGTATGGCGCTATCGCGTCGCCGCGCATCCCCATCCCGCGGATCGTGCGGATCGGACGCCTGGACGGGTTGCACTACGCCATCTCGCTGGCGCCGACGGCGAGCCCGAAGCGGCCGCGGTTGTAGCGGATGAGGCGGATGTCGCCCTCAGGGGATCAGCACGATGCGGCCATGGGCGCCGGGCCGCGCGAGGGCCTCGTGGGCGCGCGGCGCGTCGGCCAGGGGGTATTCCTCTCCGACGACCGGCCGGAGCGCCCCGGTCGCCAATCCCGCGTCGATGACCGCGCCGCCGCGCGCCCACTCGTCCGCGCTGCTATTGCCCAGGTTGAGGCCCACGATGGACAGATCACGCCCCATCAGCACGGCCGGGCTGATCTCGACCGGCGCGGGATCGCCGACGCCGACGACGACGGCCCGCCCGCGCATCGCCAGCACGGCGAGGTCCCGCCCCAGGGTGGCGTCGGCCCGCATCTCCAGGGCGATGTCGACCCCCCGGCCGCCGGTCAGCGCCATGACCCGGTCGGCGAAATCGGGCGCATCGTAGCCGAGGGCGTGCCGCGCGCCCTGCTCGACGAGGAGTTGCCGGCCCTGCTCCGTCCCGCCCGTGCCGATGACGCTCAGGCCCGCCGCCCGCGCCAGTTGCACGGCGGCGAGGCCGACGCCGCCCGTCGCGCCTTGCACCAGCACCGTCTCGCCGGGCCGTGCCTGGGCTTTGTGGAAGAGGGCGGCATACGCCGTGCCGTAGGTAGCGCTGATCCCCGCGCCTTGCGCGAACGACACCGCCGCGGGGAGCGGATGGACCTGGTCGGCGGCGCAGACGACCCGCTCCGCGTAGGCGCCGCCGCGCAGGCCGGTGACGTAGACCCGGTCGCCGAGCGCCACGCCCGTCACGTCGGGGCCAAGCGCCGCCACCGTCCCCGCCGCCTCCCGGCCCGGCGTGTAGGGGAGCGTGGTCTGGCCCATCGGGTCATACCCGGCCCGCGTGAGCGCGTCGAGCGGGTTGACCGCGGCGGCCGCCACCCGCACGACGACCTCCCCGGTGCCGGGTTGGGGGTCCGGCGCCTCTTCCAGGCGCAGGACATCGGGGCCGCCGTACTCTTGAACGTGAATCGCTTTCATCGTCATGCTCCTGTGGATAGGACAGCGCGTCAACGCGCCCGGGCGCGCTCTCCGGCCAGGCCCCCGAGGACCTACGCGCCGCCGGGCCGGCGGCGGCCTCCGCCGCGCGTCTGCTACGCTGTGGGCGTGCCCCCGCGGCAGGCGGGAGCAAACTCATTGATCATGAGTGTATACTCATTTTAAATGAGCATTTGCTCGCCGTCAAGTGGCGGACCATTCAAGAAGGCATCATGGGACTTCGAGACCGTGGGCTCCGCGCTCGTATCCTGGACGCGGCGGTGGTCATCCTGCGCGAGCGCGGACTGGCGGCGGCCACGACCAAGCAGATCGCGCGGGTCGCTGGCTGCTCGGAAGGCAGCCTGTATACCCACTTCGCCACCAAGGAACAACTCCTGGGCGCGCTGATGACGGAGCGACTCCCCCCCTTCATCCCGCTGCTCCGCGGGCTGTTGGAGCGCGCCGGAGAGGGGACGCTGGCGGACCAACTGGCGGAGGTGGCGCGCCTGGCGGTGTCGTTCTACGGCGAGATCATGCCGTTAGCCGCCGCGGCGCTGGCGACACCCGACCTGAGCGAAGGCCTGCGCCGCCAGAACCTGGTGCCGCAGCGGGCCAACGAGGCCGTGGTGAGCTATTTGCGGCTCGAACAGCGCCTCGGCCGCATCCGCGCCGGGGCCAACCTGGAGGCCGCCGCGGCGCTCTTGCTCGGCGCGTGCCTGCAGCGGGCGATGAACCGCCAGCTCTCCGGCCAGGCCCCCGACGCCTCCGCGGACGACCGCTTCGTGACCGATCTCGTGTCCACGCTCCTGCAAGGCTTGCGGCCCGCCGAGCCGCCTCCCCCTTCCGCGATCAGCGCGTCCAGCCCGTAACGCCGGACCGGCCGCCCTCGATAGACGACATCGGGGCGATCGAAGCTAACGAACTCCTGCTTCGACGCCACCTGAACAGGGATTGGCGGTATCTCCGGGGCTATCACCACCCCGTTTTTCGGTGAGGCCGCGGAGGTGGTGGACGACCGTTTCTGTTAGCTCACCGAGCGCGTCGATCTGTTCGTCGGTGAGCAGGTCGATGAAGTGCTGGCGGACCGAGTCGAGGTGATCGGGCGCGGCCGCCTCGATCACGCGGAGACCAGTGGTCGTTAAGACCACGTCCCGGGCCCGCGCGTTTGTGGGGTGTTCCTGGCGCCGTACCAGGCCCCGGTGTTCCATCCGGTCGAGGTGGTGGGCGAGCCGGCTCTGCGACCACAGCATCCGCTCCGCCAACTCGATCACGCGCACGCGGTGGCTCGGTGTTTCGGACAGGACCGCGAGCACATGGTAGTCGGCGTCGGAGAGCCCCGCGTCGCGGGCCAGGTCACGGCTGATCTGTAGGTCCAGCAGCGCGCGCATCCGCAGGTAGCCACGCCACGCGCGGGCCTCGCGCTCGTCCAACCACCGCGGTTCGGTCATGCCGCTCACCATACCCAGGGCCCTGTCGTTCTCGGAGAGGGGACAAAAAGAGCGGCTGACGTCGGCTATCCTTGTGTGCGTGTGTGTGCAAGGACAGGAGGTGTCCGATGGACCGGTCGTGTCGTCCGCTCATAGAGGTTGTAGCAGAGATCCCCGATTCGCGGCAAGCGCGGGAGATGCGGTATCCGTCCAGCTCAGGGCTGCTCTTGCGCTCACGGCCACTCCCCCTAGAACGACATGCCCCCCGCGTCACGCCACATTGAGTTGACATAGCAGCTCGATACAGCTATATTTTGAGTTGACACGTCATCTCAATACGTTTGTATGACGGGTTGACGTATTAGTTTAGAGGGGGAGGGTAACTAATGAAGGCCGTCGTCTTCGACAAGCACGGGCCGCCGGAGGCGCTGGAGATCGTCGACCTCGCGGAGCCGCATCCGGCGCCCGGCCAGGTGCGGGTGCGGGTGCGCGCCGTCGGGATCCAGCCGTTCGACATCGGCGTTCGGCGGGGATCGCTGGATGTCCCGGTCCACTTCCCGCAACAGCTTGGCAATGAGTTCTCCGGCGTCGTGGATGAGCTCGGCGACGGCGTCGGCGACTGGTCCGAGGGCGCCGCGGTGCTCGGCTGGGCCAACATGGCGTCGCTCGCCGAGTACGTCGTGACGGGACGGGACGCGATCGTGCGCAAGCCCGCGGACATGCCATGGGAGGTCGCCGGCGGCCTGGGCGCATCCGGTCAGACCGCGTACACCGCGCTGCGCGAGCTCAATGTCCGTTCGGGTGACACGGTGCTCATCCACGCGGCGGCCGGCGGGGTCGGCACGGTCGCGGTCCAGCTCGCCCGCGCGTGGGGCGCCGCGGTCATCGGCACGGCGAGCGCGGCCAATCACGCGTACGTGGCAAGCCTGGGCGCGACCCCGGTGGCCTACGGGGACGGACTGGTCGAACGGGTGCGCGCCGCCGCGCCGAACGGTGTGTAGGCCGCGCTCGACGCGCACGGCGGCCAGGCCTTGCGCGACTCGATCACCCTGGTCCGCGACAAGAACAGGATCGCCACGCTGGTTGATCACGACCTGGCCGGCGAGCTTGGGGTGCGCGGGGTGCGGGCGCAGCGTCGCGCCGCACAACTCAGTGAACTCGTCACGCTGTACCAGAAAGGCGCGCTACGCATCCTGATCCGCGCGACGTTCCCGCTCGAGAAGATCGTCGATGCGCACCGCGCGGTCGAGACTGGCCACGGGAGAGGAAAAGTCGTCGTCGTACTAGAGGGAGGCCGGCTCGCCGAGGCAGCCAGCGCGCTGGCCCCGCTGCGGACCGCGCGGACCAAGCCGCCAGCGTAACCTATGGGCATCATTCTTGGGCTGGCCGCGGCGCTCTGCTGGGGTGTCTCAGATTTTGTCACGCGCGCCGCGCCGCGGCGCATCGGTCCCTATCGCACGCTGTTCTTTATGCAGTTCATTGGCATGCTGGGTCTTGGTGTGTACCTGGTCGGCTCTGGCATGCTGGCTCATCTGCTACGTAGCGCCGCGTGGCAGAGTTGGATCTGGGCGATGCTGGTGACGCTACTCAACATTGTCAGTAATCTGGCGATCTACCGCTCGTTTCAAATAGGGGTGCTGGCCATCGTCTCGCCCATTGGCGCCAGTTCCGCCGCGGTCACGGTTCTGCTGGCTTTCCTGAGCGGTGAAACGTTGAGCCGGGGCCGCGTCATTGGGGTCAGCGCGGCCTTGGTGGGCGTCGTGCTGGCGGCCACGCAAATAGGCCGGCGGACGCCCCCGCCGGTCGCGCTGGACGGTCAGACGCCCTCGTCCGCCTCGCGGGAGACCGACACAGCCGCACGCCAGGCCTCGTCCCCCCGGAACACACTCACACGCGGCGTCGGCTGGGCCATACTGGCAGCCCTCGGTTATGGTCTCACCTTCTGGCTGTTAGGCTTCTACGTTACGCCCAGCCTGGGCGGCGTCGCGCCCATCTGGCTGATTCGCCTGCTCACGCTGTGCGTGCTGACGCTGGGCGCGCGGCCACTGCGCCAGAGCATACGCCTGCCCCGGGGCAACGTCTGGTGGCTGCTTCTCACGGTCGGGATTCTGGACACGACCGCGTTTGTTTGCGCGGCCATTGGCCTGACCACGGACCAGGTCTCGGTCGTCAGTGTCCTGGCGTCGCTCTTCAGCGCGATTACGGTCCTGCTAGCCTGGATCTTTCTGCGCGAGAGGCTGCGCTGGAATCAGTGGCTGGGTATTCTGATGGTTTTTTTGGGCATCATTCTGGTCAAAACCCAGCCCTGACGGCCCTGGGGGACGGTTCGCAGCGTGAGCGCGCACCCGGCCAGGAAGGCGACCCCGGCGATCGCCATCGCCGCGTGCATCCCGGGGAGGAAACCGCTGTGCCGGCTTACCAGCGCGCCCAGCAGCGCCACGCCGAGCACCCCGCCCATCTGCCGGGCGGCGTTGAGCATGGCCGAGGCGATGCCCGCGCGCTCGGGCGGCGCCGCCTCCATCACCGCCGCCGTCATCGCCGGCATCGTGAAGGACATGCCGAACCCGACGGCGAGCAGGATGACGCCGACGACGGGGTAGGCGGTCGCCGTCCCGACCAGGACCAGGGCGAGCAGCCCCGCGCCGCCCGCCGCGAGACCGATCACCATCGGGGCGCGCGGGCCGACGCGCCCAGCGACGCGCCCCGAGACGAAGGAGGAGAGCGCGACCACGCCGGCCTCGGGCAGCAGCGCCAGGCCCGTCGTTAACGCCGAATAGCCCCGCACCTGCTGGAAGAACAGGTTGATGACGAAGAGCTGCCCGTAGAAGCCGAAGTTGATCAGAAGCCCCACGACGGTCGGGGCGGCGACGGCGGGGCGGCTGAACAGGCCGAGCGGGAGCATGGGGCTCGTCCCGCGCCGCTCGACGGCGACGAAGGCGACCGTCGCCAGCACGGACCCCCCCAGCGCGCCAAGGATGAGGGGTGAGCGCCAGCCCCGCGCGCCGCCCTCGATGCAGGCGAACGTGAGCAGGCCGAGGGCGACGATGCCGGCGGCCTGCGCCGCCGGATCAAGGCCGCGCCGCGCCTGCCGCGGCGCGCGCGCGACGAAGCGTACGGTGAGCGCGATGCCCAGGAGACCGATGGGCACGTTGATGAGGAAGACGTCGCGCCAGCTCATGGCGGCGACGAGCGCGCCGCCGAGGACCGGTCCGGTGGCGGCGGCGATTCCGGCGATGCCGCCCCAGACGCCCGTGGCGCGCGCCCGCGCCGCGGGGTCGGCGTAGGTGTGGCGGAGCAGCGCGAGGGAGGTGGGCGCCAGCAGCGCGGCGCCGAGGCCCTGCGCCACGCGGAAGGCGACGAGGAGCCACAGCGTCGGCGCCAGGCCGCAGAGGGCCGACGCGCCGGTGAACAGCGCGAGCCCGGCCACGAACACCCCTTTGCCGCCGAGGCGGTCGCCGAGCGCCCCGCCAGTGAGCAGCAGGGCGGCGAAGACGAGCGTGTAGCCGTCGACGACCCACTGTAGTCCCGCGACGCTCGCGCCCAACTCGGCGGCCATGTTCGGCAGCGCCACGGTGACGATGGTGGCGTCGAGGATGATCATGAAGTAGCCCAGGCAGATCGCCACGAGCGCCACGGCGTGATGGGAGGGGGTGTGGGCCCGTCCTGTCGCCCCACGCACCGTTGTCGGGGCTTCGGTGTACGCCATATTACGTCCCTTTCCCCTCGCGCGACCCCGCGTCGCCGGCCACGCGCATCCCCGCCGCATTCGGCGCCGTGGCCTGGTCATCATAGTGCCCAAGATACCACGCGGCGATCTCGTCGCTCGTGGTCAGCCAGACGTCCTCGTGCGCCGTGATGTGCGCCAGCGCCCGCTCGGCGTACTTGTGGCGGAACGGTTGGCCGGCGACGAAGGGGTGCAGGCCGATCGACAGCACGCGCCCGCTCCGCGCCGACTCTTCGTAGAGCACGTCGAACTGGTCGATCAGCAGCTGGCCGAACTCCGGGCCGCTGACGGCTTTCTTGAGGAACAAGGGCAGGTCGTTGACCTCCAGCGCGTAGGGGACCGAGAGCATTCGCCCGCGCACGACGCGCAGCGGGTACGGCTGGTCGTCGTTGCCCCAATCGAGGACGTAGCGCACGCCCAACTCCGCGAGCAGGTCGAGGGTGTGCGCCGTTTCGCTCAGACCGAGCGGGCCGAGCCATCCCCGCGGCTCCTGCCCAGTGGCGTCGCGGATCGTGGCCACGACCTCGCGCAGATAGCGACGCTCCGCGTCGACTGAGAGCGTTGGGGGCTCGGGACCGGCGAACATCGAGTTGTTCTTGCCATGCGCGAGCCAGGCCCAGTCGCGTTTCACCCCTTCCTCGACGATCCGCGGATAGAGCCGGCAGACATCGGCGTTCAGCAGCACGCTCGCGCGTATGCGGTACGTGTCGAGGAGTTCCATCAAGCGCCAGACGCCGACGCGCACGCCGTAGTCGCGCCAGCCATAGTTCAGCGGGTCGGGGTCGCGCGTCGCCGTGTCCGGCAGCACACTCACGGCGGGTTTGCCGAACTCGTAGTGCTCGACGTTCAGGCCGACGTAGACGGCGAGGCGCGCGCCGTTGGGCCACGCCAGGCGCGGGCGATCTATGATCGGTGTGTAGGCGTACGGCGGGGCCCGCGTGGGCGCGTCCCCGCCATTGCCGCCCTCTCTATTCATCGTTCCTTCCTCCGTTCTCGGTGACCGCCGCCGCGGGAGGTACGGCAGCGTCGCGGCTACGACGAGATGTGCCGCGTGGCGTCGCGGGAGCGCTGGAGCATGCGGACGCCGAACCACCCCCAGTAGATGCGGTGGCGCTGAATCTTGCCGTTCTGAATGTCCATTACTTCCGCGATGTCGACCTGCTCTCCGTCCGGCATGTGGCGCGGATACTCCCAGAAGAGCGTCCGGCCATCGCAGAGATACGCGCCGGTGCGATACCAGCGCACCAGATCGTTCGGGCGTCGTCGCGCCCCTTCCTCGAAGAAACGCTGTAGCTCCGCGTGACCCCGGCACATACCCTCGTCACTCCCCATAATCGCGGGCACGAGCGGGCTCTCGAGGATCGCGTCGGACGCATAGAGCTCGAGTAGCCCCGCCACATCACCGCTACGGGCGCGCTTGTGCCATTCCTCATAGATGCGCGTACACGCCGCGATCGCTTCCTGATTCGACACGAGCTTCCTCCTTGCGCCAACGGCGCCTCGTGCTATTTTTTAGCCTGCCGCTGATACATGCAACCTCTACAATTCAGGATAGGGCGGGTATGCCTATGCGTCTAATAGATAGAACTAACCGCCGCCATCAGCTAAACTGATGGCATGGAACTGATCGAGGTGGAGGCGTTCGTCACGATCGCCGAGGTCGGCGCCTTCACGCAGGCGGCCCTGACGCTGCACATCTCGCAACCGGCGATCAGCCGGCGCATCGATGTGCTGGAGCGGGAGTTGGGCGCGCCGCTTTTCGAGCGGGTCCGCGGCGGCGCGCCTGACCGAGGCGGGCCGGGCCTTGCTGCCGCACGGGCGGCGCCTGCTGGCCGCCGCCCGCGACGGCGCCGCAGCCGTCCGCGCGCTCGAACAGGAGGAGAGCGGGACGGTCGCGCTGGCCCTGGTCGGCACGCTGGCGAGCACCGCGCTGACGACACAACTGCGGCGCTTCCGCGCCGCCCATCCGCGGGTCCGCCTGCTGTTGCGGACGGCGCGGAGCGACGAGGTGAGCGCCCTGGTCCAGCGCGGCGCGGCGACGCTCGGGCTGCGCTACTTCGCCGACCCAGACCCCGCGGTGGTCTCGCGGCTCGTCCGTGACGAGGCGTTGGTCGTGGTCTGCGCCGCGCGGTCGCGGCTGGCGGAGCGCCCCAGCCCGGACCTGTCCGCGCTCGCGGGCGTCCCCTGGGTCACGTTCCCGGCCGATGGGTCCGCCGATGGGTCCGCCGGCGAGCCCTACGCGCGGATCGTGGAGCGCCAGCTGCACGGCGCCGGATTGGCGGACGCAGAGGTCCTCCCCATCGACAGCCTCACGGCGCAGAAGCGGCTGATCGAGGCGGACTTCGGTCTGGGGCTGTTGCCGGCGAGCAGCATCGACGAAGAGGTGCGCCTGGGGACCTTACACATGCTGGAGGTACCCGCGCTGCGCGCGACCCTGCCGGTGATGGCGATCCATCGGCGCCAGGGGTACCTGAGCCGGGCGGCCCGCCGCTTGCTGACCGACCTGACCGACCGATCGCCGTAAGATAAGAATGGATCAGCACCCGCTGTTCCGTGCTTTCAACGCGCCATGGTCGAAGAGCGCCTGCCAGGCGGCGAGCGCGGCAAGAGGCGAACAGCGTCCATCGTTGCGTACGTGTTCGATCTAGTGGTTGGGTCTTTGCTCATCGGTGAGTCCTGTCGTTCCGGAGCGTGAGCCGAGCGCTACTCCTTGTCGTCAGCTTTCGCCGCCAAAGTATCCGCGTGCCGATGGATCAGCTTCCACTCGTCGCCTTCGCGGCGGAACACTTCGGTGACACGCAAGCGCATCGGAATGACGTCAGCCTTCCCGTGCATTCGAACGCTTGCGTGCTGAATGCCGACCCAATAAGCGATGTGGTCGCTTGCCGCCATGTGGAGAATTTCGAAGTGGCTCTCGCTGCCGGATTCGAATTGCCCGGCGCCTTGTTCGTGGGTCGACCACACGTGATCCGCACCCTGTTCGAAGCCTCCACCTGGCCCGAAGAAAGTCGCGGGCGACGTGCGGGCCACGATCTGACCGAGCGGGGCGGCGTCGCCGCTCACATAGGCTCGCGCGGCATCCTCGCGCTGCTTCATGAACTTCTCGAAATCCGAGACGTTTTTACTCACGATGTCCTCCTTCGTTTCGAACGCCCAGGCGACCAAGATATGCCGCCGGGTTCTCCACTCCAGCATATGTCCGCGGGAACGAGAAGTCCAAGAGCTAGTTCGTCTATCTGCCAGAATCAATAGTTCATCTTCTCAATAGAAGGACGAGTGGGTATACTCGAAGCACGCAGCCGGTACCGCACCCCCGTTGGAGGCTCCTGATGATTCTACGTTCCCCCACCCTACGCCGGCATCCGGCGATCT
>JAABUO010004670.1_pt1 | contig 16131 bp, 21 predicted proteins | sample 5559291 | NCBI WGS metagenome assembly JAABUO01 (sample SAMN10711878, study PRJNA513372) | rock metagenome | isolation source: Antarctica rocks | place: Antarctica: Victoria Land, Finger Mt sud
CGCGGCTCGCTACGCCCCTAAGCTGATTGTCCTCATCTTCCCTTTAGGAAGGAACCTGCGAAGCGAAGAATGAGCAAAGCAAGGAGGTAGGTCTCTGAAAGCAGTGAGTCCTACTCCCCGTGAATGCCGGCGACGAACAGTGTTTTTTCATTCTGGTAGGTAACAGAGCCGGGCGCACTTTTGCGCGGCTTGCGGACATGCTTCTTGAGCGTATAATCTACGGGAATGAGCGACGAGTGCTTGACTTCGCTGCGGGCGGCGACCATCTCGGCGGCCTGCTGCAAGGCAGCGTGAGATACCGACGCCGGCTTGTTTTTGGCCCGGATAATGCCGTGCGCGGAAGTCGCCGCCCGGACATGGAGCCAGATGTCGGACGCCGCCGCAAGCTTTGTCGTCAGGTAGTCATTTGATACGGCGTTTTCCCCGACCAAAATTTCCCAGCCGTCAACCGTCTGGTAACGCTTGATTTTATGCCCCTCAAAGTCCGGCGGCGCTTGGCGCGGAGCCGCGTCAGGAGTGCCGGAAGTGTTCGGCGCGTTCCCGGTTGCCAGCGACTGCGCCAGTGAAAGGCGCAGGGCGGCGACTTCCGCCGAGGTCGTGACCCGCTCGGTCTCGCGCTCGGCCAGGGACAGCAGCACTGATTCTTCCAAAGCCTGCGCCCGCCGCTCTTGCAGGGTCATGGCGCTGAGGTCCGCCTTGCGGCTGCGCTTGTAAAACCGCTCGGCGTTTTCGTGGACCGTCATCGTCGGGTCCAGCGCGATAAAGCGCATGGTCGGCTCACCGCCGGGCAGGGGCGGCGCGTAATAATCCGGCACGGAGATTAGCGACTGCCCGCGCCGGATTTGAGACTGGTTCGTCAGCAGCAAGTCTCCGGCCTGACGGTATTCTTCCGCCCGTGCGGCGTTCCGCAGCCCTTGTTCCATCTCCGCCGCCTCACGCTCCCGCAACTTGCGGGTTCGGCGCAGGGCGGCCAGCAGCGAGTCGCGGGTGCGCTCGAATGTTTCCCGCCCAATAATGGACGACGCGGCATGGTCGAGCGCCACGCTGACGGACTCGCGGGGATGCTGGTCCGCCGGGGGGACGGAAAGCAGCGGCACGGGATACGCGCCCAGCATCCTGCCGGCGGGGTCGGTCCAGACACGCGGACTCCAGTCCCCCACCCGCACCACAGTCAGCAGCACCGCTAAAGCGTGATGGAGGGTCTGCGGCGTCAAAGTTTCGCCGGCCCGCGCCCGCGTTTCCGATGCCAGCAGCGGGCTGACGCCGGACCAGTGGGTCAGGAGCCATTCTTCCGCCTCATCCGGCGTCAGCGTTTCCGGTCCCAGTTCCATGCTCAGCGGAGCCGTTGGGTCGTGCCTGCCGCGCTGACGCGGCGGCGGCGCATAGGTCAGTCCCGGCTGGATTTGCCGCAGGCGGTTCAGCGTTCGCCCAATGTTCTTCGCCGCGCCGAGTATCATTCCCGCGCCGTTCACGAAAATCAAGTTGCTGTGCTTGCCCATCATCTCCGCAATCAGCACATACGGCGCACCGTCCACGGCCTTAAAATGCAGATGCAGGACACGCTCGCCGAAGCCCAGCGGCAGGGAAACGTCGGACAGCCACGCGCCGTCCAAATACCGGCGCAGGACCACGCACAGCGGCGGCGGGGTCGGCGGGTTCTCGCGGCGGGCAAAAGTCAGATGAGCGCGGGTGTAGGCGGCGTCGCACGAAAGCAGCAGGTCGTGCTTATGCCCGGCATGGTAGAAGCGCAGGACCAGCTCCAGCGGGTCCGGCTGGGTAATTTTTTCAATCTTTCCGCCGACCAAAGTCCGTCCCAGCTCGTCCCGCACGGCGGCAAGCAGCAGTGAATCAAATATCATGGCACCCTTAGTATACCCGACCCGTAAACGCTCTGAAAAATCCTTCCTGCTTTTCAAAATCAATTGACAAAACTTCGTGAAACTTGCTACAATTAAATTAGCAATGATTACAAATTTCTGTAACGCACGAATCTGGCATCCACGGGTGCGGAGACACACGCAGCAGCCTTGCGCTCCCGCGAGGCAGCATCAACAAGCACCTGTCTCCGACCCGCTTCCGACTGACGCCGCCTTCTAAGGCCGCACCGAGTCGAAGCGGGTTTTTTCGTTTCTGTCTAATTGTTTACTTTACTGCAAAATCACGAGACCGCCATAATCACGAGACCGGGGAAAGGATGATGACCACTGCTATGAGCCATGAAGTTCTTGTCTTGAACAGCGATTACGAGCCGCTGAATGTCTGCAACCTGCGTCGGGCCGTGATTTTGCTGTATCTGGGCAAAGCGGACATCCTGCACACGCACGAGGATAGCGATGCGCTCTGCCTTGTGACGAACGAAGGCCAGACCGTTGCCGCGCCGTCGGTCCTGCGCCTGCGCTACCATGTCAAGCGGCCGCTGCCCGACCTGAAGCTGTCCCGCCGGTCCATTTTCGCCCGCGACAACTACACCTGCCAGTACTGCGGGGTCCAGACTCGTGATTTAACCATTGACCATATCCTGCCGAAGCGTGCCGGGGGCGGGATGCACTGGGACAATTTAGTCGCCTGCTGCCGCCGGTGCAACGCCCGCAAAGGCGATAAATTGCTGTCCGCCTGCGGCATGAAGCTGGCCCGTCCGCCGAAGCGCCCGCGCTATGTCCCGTACATCAGCATGACCAAATATATCAGCGGCACCAAAAACGAAGTCTGGCGCGACTACCTCCCCGTCTTCCACGACGTCGGCGGCTCCGACAACTACGCCGCCACGGCGTAACGCATCGGCCTTGAACGGAATACAACTTATGGCTTTAGTGAAAGACACTGTCAAGGCATCTTCACCGGTCATCGAGCAAACACTCGATGACCGACCAATTTGGGAGATCATTTTGGAAAGCGGCCCGGACATTCCCCTGGAAGAACAGGCCGCTGCTCCACATGACGGCGCTCGGAACTATGAGCATTACTTGTATGGCCTCTCAAAAGAAGAGATGACTGAGGCATGAGACAAGTTTTTGCCGACACCGGCTACTGGGTTGCCATTATTGACGAAAACGATGATTTGCACCTCAAAGCCGTTTCGGTTTCCAGAACGCTAGGAGCGGTTACGCTCGTGACACATGAGTTGGTTCTGGTGGAAGTCTTAAATCATTTTTCCGGCTATGGACCGACTTATCGGCGTAAAGCGGTGGAAAACATCGAGCGCATTCGGCAGAACCCACGCACACTGGTTGTTGCAATGGACACAGAGCGTTTCACACAATCCCTGCTTCGTTATTCACGTTTCTACGACAAGCAATGGGGGCTGACCGACTGTTACTCATTTACGCTCATGGATGACATGGGCATGACGGACGCACTGGCTTACGACCACCATTTCCAGCAGGCGGGCTACCGTGCGCTGTTGCGCGAGGTTTAACTACCTGCCCGTCTTCCACGACGTCGGCGGCTCCGACAACTACGCCGCGACCGCGTAATCCATACCAAGTCGCCTAAAACAAAAGCCCGGCCACTCATTAGAGAAGCCGGGCTTTTTGCCCCATTCGCGAATAGTAATCTTAACCGTGTTAGGCAAGACGCCAAAAGTGAAAACCAGTCTCTTTTAGGCAATTATCTGTTTTAAGAATTGAATACAACTTTTACAAACAACAAATGAGTTAAAACATGGTATACTTTTCTTAGCAGTGCTATTTTGCTGACTATGATCGAAAAGGGTGAAAGTATGATACATCTTCTTTTGGGAGCGGCGGCAGTTTACGGTGTAAAGCACGTCCACAAAACCTTAAGCAACCATGCAGCAAAGCATGGAGGAAAAATTATGGGCAATGTTTGGTCGCAAAGTGCGAAGCATGTGCATAAACACACGTCTGAATTTATTGCGAAACAGGCCGCTCAAAATGGGGGCGTCAAGTTTAAGTAACCCGGCATAGAGACAGCGAGGTACATATTGGTTACTGCGTGGAATGTCCATTTTATTTGGAGGCAGTTATGATAGGTGGCCTCATCGTTATAATCATTTTTGTCGCTATTGTGGCTTTCTTTTCGTTTCTGATGGAGGATGATCAACCTCCCGCAGGCTCAACACCAGAAGAAATTCTCGATTTTCGTGCAAAACGTGACGCTATTGCCAAGAGTAAGAGAGAAGCAGAGAATCGTTCTAGGATAGCGGCTGAGATTGTTTCCCGCCAAGCTTATTTTGCCAAACTGGATGCAGGATACATTTCCTCTGGCCGGAAACTTCCGAGATGCTTTCTTGGAATGCATGATTGGGCAACGTACAATGGCCTCGTCTGGTCAACACTGTATAACTATGACAAAACAACCTATTTCCAAAAATGCACAAAATGCGGGCTGGAACAATATCTTATGATTGGAATTAGGAAGAACAAGTGGTCTGACACATCAGACGGTACAATAGCCCACTCAATTCTGAGTAGTGAACAGAGAAACGGACGTGAAACAAATGAATAATGTGGATCTGATACCAACCAATAAAGCGATCTTTGCACAGGCGAAGTCTATAGTACGCGAGTATGCAATCAAATATCCAACGAAAATTCAGGTAACATCAGTACAAGATGCTGAAAGGGCTTATAAAAATGCAATAGGTACTTCAAGAGAAGAAGAACTTCATGCAGAATACGTTGATGCGATTCTTACCTTTGCTAATTATATTTCAGAGCTAAGAAGCGAAGCAACCGATTAACCCCCCTATTTTATGACGAGTTAGCTGTGATAGGATCATCCTTTCGCAGCTTTTTTGTTGCCCTTTCCTCAGCAGCGCAACCTTGCAGACAGTGCTTGCAGCTTTCGGAGGGTGTAAAGTCTGAAACGCTCGTTTCAGTTCTTTACGCAGATTAATCGCTTCGCAATGCCCGCCAGTATTTCCATCGTTCGGTCTAATTCTTCCCGTGTCGTGCCGCGTCCGAGCGTCAGGCGCAGAGCGCTTTTGAGACGCGCTTCTGGCAAACCCATCGCCGTCAGCACAGGACTGGGTTCGATGCTGCCGGAGGTGCAGGCGGAGCCGGAGGAGGCGGAGACGCCGGCGCGGTCGAGTGACAGCAACAGGGTTTCGGCGTCGAGACCCGGCAGGGAAATGTTGAGGTTGTTCGGCAGGCGGTGGGCCGGGTGGCCGTTTAGGACAACGCCAGGGATGCGGCGCACAAGCTGGGTCCAGAAGTAGTCGCGCAGGGACGTTAGGCGCTTGGCTTCGGCGGCGCGTTCCGGCAGGAGCAGGCGGACAGCCTCGCCGAACCCGGCAATGGCGGGGACGTTCTCGGTCCCGGAGCGGCGCTGACGCTCCTGCCCGCCGCCGTGCAGAAATGGTTCGACGGCGATGCCGCTGCGGACATACAGCGCCCCGACGCCTTTGGGGCCGTAGATTTTGTGGGCGGACAGCGTCAGCAAGTCAGCGCCGAGGGCGTCTATGGTAACGGGAAGCTGGCCGAAGGTTTGGACAGCGTCGGAGTGCAGGTATGCGCCGCGAGCATGAACAATCTCGGCGATCTCGCGCAGGGGCTGGAGTGTACCGACCTCGTTGTTCGCGTGCATGACGGAGACCAGCACGGTCTCGTCGGTCAGCGCGTCGGCGACGGATTGGGGCGAGACGGTGCCGAACTCGTCTACGGGCAAAGTCGTGACGCGGAAGCCGAGCGTTTCGAGAAAGTGCGCGGTTGCGGTGACGGCTTCATGCTCAATCGCCGTAGTGATGAGATGATTGCCGCGCTGCCGGTTCGCCAGCATCACACCGACCAGGGCAGCGTTGTCGGACTCAGTGCCGCCGCTGGTGAACGAGATTTCCGAGAACTGACAGCCGAGCGCGTCGGCCAGCGTGTCGCGGGCGGCGTCCAGCGCCCGTTTCGCCTGCTGACCGTCGGCATGGAGGCTGCTGGGGTTGCCGAAACCGTAAGCGGAAAGGTACGGCTCCATCGCCGCCCGGACTTCGGATCGCAGGGGGGTTGTCGCAGCGTAGTCGAGGTAGATTCGCGCATCCATGCGAGTATTATACCCGGATGCCCCCCAGCCCCCAATAATGGGGGAGCAGGAATAGGAACAAGACAAGAATAGGAACAAGACAGGAGGGCGCGGCAAGCAGCGCCCCTACGGGTTCTGTTCCGGGTTCTTTTCCGGCTCCCCAGAATTGGGGCGGGGGGGGCTGCTCCCCTTCTTCGCCGCGTCCCCGTAGCGCACTAGCGTTCCGCCGAAGATGTCCAGCGCACTGCCGATAGTCAGGTCTACCCTGCCGCCGGACAACTTCTCGACAAGTGCGATGTCTTCGAGACGCCGCGCTCCGCCGGCGTAGGTCGTAGGCAGCGTGACCCATGCGCCAAGACGCTGCACTAACTCTTGGTCAATTCCCTCGCACTTGCCCTCAACATCGGCGGCATGGATCAGAAACTCAGCGCAGTAGGGTTCGAGAAATTGGAAAAGTGCGGCGTCAAGACGGGTTGCCGTGACCGTCTGCCAGCGATTTGTGGCGACATAATACTCGCCGCCGCTTGCCCGGCGGCAGCTTAGGTCAATCACAAGGCGGTCTTTGCCGACGGCCTCTGTCATCGCTTGCAGGCGGGCCAGCGAAAAAACGCCGTTCTCGAACAGATATGAGGTGACAAGGACGTGGCTTGCGCCGGCTTCCAGCCATAGCGCGGCGTTTTCCGGGGTGACGCCGCCGCCAATTTGCAGGCCGTTCGGGTAGGCGGCAAGCGCCAAGCGAGCCGCGTCCTCACTACCCGGACCGAGCAGAATGACATGACCGCCGGTCAGCCCATCCTGCTTGTAAAGCGCGGCGAAGTCGGCGGCGGAGCGGTCCGAGACGTGGTTTGTGACGGTTTGAGCGCCGTCGTCAGTCAGTGTGCCGCCGACAATCTGGACCACGCGGCCCTCTTTGAGATCAATGCAGGGGCGAAACGCCATGGGTTAGTCTTTCCGCATCAGCAAGGAGAACGTGTTCGGCAGCTTGGACTTGATGGCTTCGGGCAGATTAGAAGGAGCATCCCAAAATTCGTTTGGGTGTTCTTCTATTTTTTCCAGCCGCAAACCAGCGTTCAGAAGCGGGTTGATGATCTGGCCGAACGTCTTCTGGCTCTCGTACTTCTTGGATAATTGCTCTTTCGGCTGAGACAACTCTCCAACATAACCGGGAGACCAGCCCTGACCTTCGCAGATCGCTATCTGGAAGTAGTCGCCATAAACAGGATCCAGCCTCAGTTCTGAGGCTTCCGCGTCCCAAATCCAAGACACAGGGTGGCTCTCAAACAAGTACAGCCGTCCACCGGGCGCAAGCAGGCGGGACACGACCGCCGCCCAGCCGTCCATGTCGTGCAGCCAGTTCAATGCGCCGCGCCCGGTGTAAACTAAATCCGCCGTGCCGTCGAGTTCGTGCGGCGTGTCCAAAATGTCGCAGCACAACCAGGTCGCAGGTGCGTTCAGCGCATCAGATTTGGCGCGGGCAACAGCGATCATGTCGTCGCTGATGTCTACGCCGACCACTTCTTTTGCGCCTAAATTCCAGAGCGAAAGCGTGTCCGTGCCGCCCGCGCACTGCAAATGAATCGCCCGCCCGCACCAGTCACCGAGATAGCGCAAGTATGGGTACTCCGGCGGCTCAAAGCTCGTACCGCCGTTTCGCAAGAACTGGATTTGCTCGTCCAGGCTGTCAGCATAGTGGGCTGCCGCTTCATTCCAGGCGGCTCGGTTGGACAGATGCATTTCTTGGATAGTCACGCAATTTTCTCCTCAAATAGTGACAGCCCTGAGATTGCTCCCAGGGCTGTGAGTATACCTTTATTGCGTCAGGTCACGAGACGGCGGTGTCGCCGCGCTCGCCGGTACGGATGCGGACGGCTTCCAGCACGGGCGTGACGAAGATTTTGCCGTCGCCGATCTCGCCGGTGCGGGCAGCGTCTTCAATCGCGCCGATGACGGCATCCTGCTGGCTGTCGGCAACCACGACAACGAGCTGCAGTTTCGGCAGCAGGTTGACCTGATACTCCGAGCCGCGGTAGTGCTGCGTATAGCCCTTCTGCTTGCCTGCGCCTTTGATTTCGGTGACGCTGATGCCGTGGACTCCGATTTCGTCGAGTGCCGTTTTGACTTCATCTAACCGGCTGGGGCGAATGATCGCTTCAATTCGGACCATGTGCGTTTTCTCCTCTTGGTCGTCTTAGTCAATCCCTGCCAGAGCGGGAATGCCGGCATTGTCGCCGGAGTAGCCTTCTTCGCCATGCTCAGTCACATCCAGGCCGTCTTCTTCCTGATTCGCCGGCGCACGCATCCCGCCGGGAATGACGAGATTAAGCACCGAGCCGATAATCAGGGTGGACACAACCGCTCCAATGATGGTGATGATAATCGCCTCAAGCTGGGCCAGCGGCTGGCCCCAGGACGAGTTGGGCTGGCCGGAAAACGGACCGCTGCTGACGCCGAGCGGGCCGCTCGTCTGCGTGATTGCCGAGTTGACGGCGGCATTGGCGAACAGGCCGGTCGCCAGAGCGCCCCACATTCCGCCGCAGGCATGGACGCCGAACACGTCCAGCGCGTCGTCGTAGCGGTTGAGCTTGCCTTTAAGCTGGATTGCAGAAAAGCAGATGGGCGAGACGACAAGGCCGATAATCAGCGCGTCAATCGCATTGACGAAGCCGCAGGCGGGGGTAATCGCGACAAGTCCGGCGACCGCGCCGGAGCCGAAGCCCACGGCGGTCGGCTTCTTGAAGCGAATCCATTCGATCATTGTCCAGGACATGGCGGCGGCCGCCGTCGCAATATGGGTGTTGATGAACGCCGCCGTCGCAACGCCGTCCGCCGCAAGCTGAGACCCGGCGTTGAAGCCGAACCAGCCGAACCAGAGCAGCGCGACCCCGATTAGGACCATTGGGACATTGTGCGGGCGCATTTCTTCCGCCCCGTGGCCGCGCCGCTTGCCGAGCATGATGCAGAGCGTCAGGGCCGAGACGCCGGACGAGATGTGAACGACCGTGCCGCCCGCGAAGTCAAGCGCATGGATTTTGCCGGTGCCGATCAGGCCGCCGTCCCAGACCATGTGCGCCAGCGGGTCATAAAAGAACGTCGCCCAGAGCAGGATAAACAGGCAGTACGCGCCGAACTTCATGCGCTCCACGACCGCGCCGGAGATCAGTGCGGGCGTGATAATCGCAAACGTCATCTGGAACAGCATGAAAATTGCGCCTGGAATGGTGGCGGCATTCGGGACAGGGGCGGCCCCTGCTCCGGCCTGCAATCCCATCCAACTGAGTGGACTAGCGATAATCAAGTGGAGCAGGCCTTTGACTGGAGTAGGCCCGAACGCGACCGAGTAGCCCCAGAGCATCCACTGGATCGAGATGATGCCGATTGCGACAAACGACATCATCAGCGTGTTCAGGACATTCTTGGAGCGGACTAAACCACCGTAAAAGAGGGCCAGGCCCGGAGTCATCAGCATGACCAGCGCCGTGGCGACAATCATCCAGGCGGTGTCGCCCCGGCTTGCGCCTTCGGGCGTGAGCGAAGCGGCATTCAGCTTGGCGATTGTCGGATCAGCACCGATTGTGCTGGCGGTCAGGGCGGCGGAGGCTGTCGCGGCGACGGCTCCCGATGTTGCCGTCGCGGACGCCGGAGCGGGTGCAGACGCCGGAGCGGGCGCAGCCGGGGCGGAAGTTTGGGCCTGAGCGGCGAAAGACAGCGGGAAAAGAGCGGCCGCGCAAAGGGCGGCCTGCCAGAGTTTGGATTTCACGAAAAAGCATCCTCCTGAGTTGTTGAACCTGAATGAGAAAAGGTTACCGGGGGTGCTTCATCGCGTTTGCCGGAAGGCTGCTTGCCGGGCGTCAGCGCCTGGAAGTGGTTTAGGATAGCACAGGCAGGGAACTTTTGTCAAGCCAATTTTAATGCGACTTTTCTTCGCGTGAAGCGGCAGGCACAAAAAAGCTCGGCATAGGGTATTCCCGCGCCGGGCTTTCGGCGCTTTATTTGTCTTTGGTTGCTTCCGCCGAGAGCCGCACGGTGACGGTATCGGCGAGCTGCGGGGAGCCATCGGGCATTTTATGGTCCCAAGTCACGCCGTAAGCGCTGCGGCTGATCGTGATCGGGTCGGTCAAGATGCCCAACCGAGTGCCGCCGAAGGGGTCCTGGACAGGGCCAAGATAGCGGAACGGAATGGACACAGGATGCGACTGGTCTTTGATTGTCAGCGTTCCATCGGCCACATAATGATCGCCGGATTTGCGGATCGCCGTGCTTTGGAAGGTCAGCGTCGGGTACTTGGCGGCGTCAAAGAAGTTATCGGATTTCAAGTCGGCATCACGCGGCGCGACATTGGTGTCAATGGACGCGACTTGGGCCGTAAAATTAACGCTGGACTTAGACAAGTCAGCAGGATCGGCCACGATTTTGCCGGATTTGTCGTCAAAGCGGCCCTGCACTTTGCTCAGGCCCATGTGCTGGATTTCAAAGCCGATGGACGTGTGCATGGGGTCAAGGGTATAGGTGCCGGCGACAGGCAGGGCAGCCTTGAGGTTTGCCGCTCCGAGCAAGCGCGGCAGAGGAAAGGCTGGACCGGGATTGAAAAGCATGATGCCGGCGATTGCGGCGAACGCGCTGCCGGTGAGGGCCGTAAACACAAGAGTGCGCTTGGCAGAAATTTGTGTCATAAGATATTCTCCTAATGAGGCTCCGTAGGAAGGAAATAAAGCCCCGCCGTTCACGGCGGGGCTTGAGAGTTCAACTTGCTTTGGCAATCGCGGCGATTTTCTCGCGGGCCGCAGCCATGACCGGTACGCGCTTTTCTTCCGGGGCCGATGTGCCTTCTACGCTGACGAACTCGACATCGGTCACGCCGAGAAAGCCCAAAATGTCGCGCAGGGTCGGCACAAGCTGGTTCATAGACTCGCGCTCCTGGCCAGGGCCGTAGCCCGCACCACCGTGTGCCGACACGACATAAGCTTTCTTGTTCTTCAGCAGGCCCTCATAAGTCGCCGGGTTGAACGTCTCGTTGGCGCGGGCGACGTAGTCAATGTAGGCCTTGAAGACGGCGGGGACGCCGAAGTTATACATGGGAACGCCGAATACATACACATCGGCGGCCTTCAGCTCGGCAATCAGCTCATCAGAGAGCATCAGCAGCTCTTTCTGCTCCGGGGTACGGGCTTCTGCCGGTGTGTACATCGCGCCGATAAACGGCTCGGTGACAAAGGGAATGATCTGGTGGCCTAAATCGCGGTCGGTGACGGTGGTGCCGGGATGGGCGGCGACCATCGCTTCGACGAGTTCATTGGAGATGAGGCGGGACTGTGAGCCTTCGCCGCGCGGGCTGGCATTGACGTGCAGAATGTGGGTCATTTTTGTTTCCTTCAGTGTTGTTGTAGTCGGACTTAGCATCGCGCCAGTAGTTGAGCCAGCCGTGTTGTCACGCTGGGTATACTTCCAGAGGAAGTAGCCGGCGGCGGCTGCCCCGGTGATAAGAAGAGCATTGCGGACCGTTTTTTGGTCAGCCATAAATTACTTGTTCCTTTCAAGTGCGAGACGATGAAACTGCGTTTCTAACAAGCGGCGCGACGCGGGTTCCGATTAGCTCAATCGCTTTGAGAAGCTCGGCATGGGGCAGCGCGGCGTTGTCCATTTGGAACGTCACGCGGGACACGCCGCCTAAAGATTCGCTGTGCCGGAGCAGCTTTTCGGCCACTTCTTCGGGGCCGCCGACCAAGAGTGCGCCGGTCGGGCCGGATTGCGCGTCAAATTGGGCGCGGGTGACAGGCGGCCAGCCGCGCTCTTTGCCGATCTTCGTAAACATCTCGGCGTAGCCGGGGAAGAAGCCCGCCACGGCTTTTTCAGTCGTCTCGGCAACGTAGCCCAGCGAATGCAGCCCGACCTGAAGCTGCTCCGGCGCAAACCCCGCCTGACGCCCGGCTTTTCGGTACAGGTCTACCAGCGGACGGAAGCGGTGCGTTTCGCCGCCGATAATCGCCACCATCAGCGGCAGGCCAAGCGTCCCGGCGCGGGCAAACGACGCGGGCGTACCGCCGACGCCCAGCCAGATCGGCAGCTTCTCCTGCACCGGACGCGGGTAAATCCCCTGCCCCGTCAGCGCCGCCCGGTGCCGCCCCGACCAGTGGACATGCTCATTGTCTCGAATGGTCAGCAGCAAATCTAAGTTCTCGGCGAACAGCGAATCATAATCGTCAAAGTCTAAACCGAACAGCGGAAATGACTCGGTGAACGAGCCGCGTCCGACGACAATCTCCGCCCGGCCCGACGAAATCAAATCCAATGTCGCAAAAGACTGAAAGACGCGCACCGGGTCGGCGGCGCTCAACACAGTGACGGCGCTTGTCAGCTTAATGTTTTTCGTTCGCGCCGCCGCGGCCGCGAGTATCACGGCAGGCGCGGAATCCAGAAACTCGGCGCGGTGATGCTCCCCGATCCCGAACACGTCCAGCCCGACCTCGTCGGCGTACTCGATCCGCGCCACTAAGTTGCGGAGCGAGTCCGACCCGCTCATTTTCGCGCCGCCGTCATGGCCGAGATACGCGGCTGCAAAGCTGTCGATTCCAATTTCCACTCGCGCCTCTTTCCGGCTATGCGCCTACGGCTTGCGGGTCTACCCGTGCGGCGAAAACACCGGCGAATGCCGAGCGCACCGAGTAGAAGACAATGCCCCACAAAATCAGCGCGACCAGCCCCGGCGGAATGCCTTTGGGGTCCATCGTGATGTGGTACAGCAGAATGTTCGCAATGACCGGCCCCAAAAGCACCAGCGCAATCGGCACGAACCGGCCCGCCAGCAGCAAGATGCCGCTGATGAGCTGAAGCGAGAACGCGACTGTCATGATATGCGAGCCGGACATGACCTTGAAGTATTCCGGGGCGAGACCTGCCGGCAGGGGAGGCTGAGGCAGAAAATGCAGGAATCCGTTCAGTCCAAAGACAAAGAACATAATGCCGATCAGGTAACGCGCAATCAAGGCAGCAATCTTCATAGTGGCTTTTTTCTCCGTATCGCTTTCTTTGTGTTGATGACTGGATTATGACACCTGCGCTTCATTTTGTCAAGCGCAAGTATAAATAAACCGGGCTACTTTTTATTGTGCGGGAGCGCGAGAAAGAACAGTGTTCGGACTGGGGACAACGAGGGCGCAGGAATAGGGAGAATTAACCGGGAGGAGCCGGTCTTATCTTGGAACCCGTCTGACTTCCAAACGCCTCATTAAACGCCGTTAGCGGCGGCAGTTTCAGCGCCGCTGATGCCCAGCACCTGCGCCTGCACTCGGCGGCTGATGCTGCCGAGCGCCTGAAGCTGGGGCAGGGACAGCGGTTTAGGAGACTTCACGCCAGGCCGGGAGAGGGCCGAAGCCTGCTCTAAAAACGCATCGAGATCATGCTTGAGTGCCGTCTGCTCCGCCGACGGCATCTCCGGCAGGCGCAGGGCCAGCCAGTCGCGCAGGCCGCGCAGGTCGGTTGCAATTTGCTCCGTCGGCGGCAGTAGGTCCGGCATCTCGTGCGCCGCCGCGATTTGGGACAAGCCGGCAATCTCGCCTTCGGCGTACCAGACCTGCGCCGAGCGAGTCAGCGCGGGTGTCCCCAGCCATGCACGGACGGCAGGAGCATCGGGCAGCGATGACAGCGCCTCAAACTCACTCAGCGCCGACACGGTCCGGGCAGCAGGACGGTTAAACAGCGCCAGCGGCTTCGCGTCCCCGGCCATCGGCAGCGGGCCAGCGAGCCGAGCGGCGGCGGCGGCGACCGGGGCTAAAGCCGCCTCCGGCGCGTGAAGCCGGCGCATCAAAGTCTCCGCCCGGCTAATTTCCAGGGAGGCTGCGGCGCGGTTGCGCCCGGCCAGCGGGTCCAGGCGCTCTAGCTGCCGCACCTGCGCCAGCTTGCCCCGCGTCTTCTGGACCAACGCCGCCTGCTTCGCCAGCTCCGCATACGCAAATCCCCCGCGTGCCAGGGTCGCGCCTAGATCAAAAAACTGCCGCTCTTCCGGCCCGATTTGCAGCGCGGGCGGCGGCGGCACCGGAGCAGACGCCTGCGCCCAAACCGGCAAAGAGAACAGCAGCAGTAGCAGCACTGGCAGCAGACACAGTTTCATGCCTTCATTCTACCCAACCCCGTCCCTATGCTATCCTGCCTTAGCGGAGTTCATTGATGGTACAATGGAGAAAAGCGGAATGCAGTGAAAAATGGAACGGAGAGGCAAAAATGACACAATCACAGATGATCGAGGGAACCACCGAAGAGATTATTCGGCAGTTGCAGCAAAACTACGCCGGCCAAAAGTTACGACTATTTATAGAAGTGACAGAGCCTTCGACGCCGATTGAGAAGCCCCACAGCCGTTCAGATCGTTTCATTAGCCAGCCAGGAGAAATGACTATCACTCCGCCTCAGAAACCTGCTGACAAAAAGCCCAAAAAGCAATAGAGAAAAAGGGGTGCGTCACGGTTGCGGGGCATTCCAGTGATGTAATGTACCCAAAGACGCTCAGGACGATTTGGCAGCAGGCAGGCCTCAATCCATGAAAAATTATCTTGTCATTTATGAACCTGGCGAGCGAAACTGGTCGGCTTACTGCCCGGATATGCCGGGCTGCGTGGCGACAGGAGAAACGCGGTCGGAAACCGAGCAGCGAATGGGAGAAGCACTTGCTCTGCATCTGGCGGGGTTGCAGGAAGACGGGGAAGAAGTTCCGGAACCATCTGGAATTGAGGCCGGTTACGTGCCGGTACTGCTGCCGGAAACGGTGAGCATGGCACACGAACGGGAAGCCATTATGGCATAGATTGAAGAGTTTTTCGCAATGAAAAAGCCGCTGTCACAAAGACAGCGGCTTTTTGCCTAAAACTAGGCGGCGATTTTTAGATTTTTCACTGCTTGCGCTTCGTACTTAGGCTTGTAGTCGGGGCTTTTGGAGCATTCTTTGGGGTTCTCGGCGACGTAGATATGAGCGGAGTTGACACCGCATCTTTTTTGAGTGGAGCCACAAACACAAAGAAGTCCAAAATCAGCTATAATCGCGCTATGACTATTACGATTGATTTACCACCCGAAGTCGCTCACTCGCTTGCACAAAAAGCCGCGCAGGAAGGGCGAGACATCGCTTACTACCTTCAGCAGATTGCCGTGCGAGAGGCACAGACCACGCCGCAGGAGCCGTCGGCACTACGAACGCCGGGTCTTCATGCCGGGCAGTATTGGATCGCCGATGATTTTGACGCCCCGCTGCCCGATAGCTTCTGGCTCGGCGAGCGCGTTGCTTTGTGGGACCGGAACCGCCTCGTAGGAACCCTGTTGCGAGTTAAGGGCGAGACCGAGGCTGTAACGCCAGCCTCGCAGTCATTCACCCATGAGCCTTTCCTTTCTCAGACTACTCTTCTTCAGCCTCCCGCGAATGTCGTTCCCATTTGCGCGGCTTGTGGTGTTCAGGTCTCAGAGAAGGTGCAGCAGTATTGCGTGGCACACCCAGAGCGATTTAGCGGCATGATTTACTGCTTTCACCATCAAAAGGCAACCAATCGTCATGCAGCATAAGACAGCACAACGCTAAAAATAAGTTTTATATAGGTATCACTTCCTACTTGATTTTTAGGCTTTTGTAGGCTAAAATAGCTTATCACAGACTAGGAGGATGGTATGAACGTGACACGCAGAAACAATGGCTTGGCAATTACGGGAACAAACAATGAAATCATCGCACTACTGGCTTCACTGGAATATGGTCTTATCGCTCAGGCAAAAGTAGAAAACACGATACCGGGGGAGCAATACAAGGCAAACACCGCTCAATATATGGCCCGGCACAGAGAAGCGAGGCGTCTAAGGGTGCTTGCGGAGAGCCTGGAAGAAAGCACAGGGCTACAAATCGAAGCAGAGTAGCCGCCATGACAACAGCGTGTAAAGGTTTCGCAACGGTTGAAGCCATTTACTTGCCAGAAAAATCCTAAGACAGCAAACGCCCAAACCTCTGAACAGAGGTTTGGGCGTTTGTATGTTACGAAGCGAAGTTACAACTGCTCATAATGTTTTTGCGGACGGGTACTGGTGCGACCGATTGTTAGCACCATTCTAGTACCAGGGTGTTTCTGATCTTCTAGTCTGTCAAGCTCCTTCTGAGTTTCTAATTGGTCAATGTGAAATTGGGCTGCTCGC
>JAABUO010004671.1_pt1 | contig 16131 bp, 16 predicted proteins | sample 5559291 | NCBI WGS metagenome assembly JAABUO01 (sample SAMN10711878, study PRJNA513372) | rock metagenome | isolation source: Antarctica rocks | place: Antarctica: Victoria Land, Finger Mt sud
CCCCGCAACACTTTCAAACCCCCTCTTCCACGAACTCCACCTCTCCCTACAAAAACCCCTTTTCCCGCTCCACAGCGGCCCTCCACTTGCCGGATCCCCCTCCCTCGGACTCTTCGGCCACTCCTCCTCGCTCTCGTAAAGTTGTTTTCCAGCATAAAGAACCCAGGTCGCCGACGCGGGGAGTAGTTTATCAAGTTGCTCGGGCGTGATTTCCGTTTCGAGTGTCTCTCGCATGGACCAGATGGCGTAGAGCGAGAAGTCCCTGACTCCGGCGGCTGTGAGACGTGCGACAAAGGCGTTCACGTTCGTCCATTCTTCAACCGTGATGCACTGCCCAAGGTTCGTGGGCGAATCGTTCCATGCCTCGCGCATGCTGGCGCCGAAAATCACGAGGTCGGTCCATAGCTCCCACGAATCGCTCCAAACCCAGTCGTTCTTCAGGTCCTCACGACCCTGTGGCCGCCGGGGGTTGGGGCGGGCTTTGAGGGCGGCGACGAGGTTGACGAGGGCGGACTGGGAGCGGGTGTCGTTATGCGGGGTATCTTTCGCGACGTCAATGATGCTGTTCCAGAGGGTCCAGAGGAGGGTTTCGGTGCTATCGATGTGGGGATCGTTGACTTCTCCGGCTGTGTAGGCGGATTCTATTGGGGAGGCGAGGGTGGAGACGACGATGGGAAGGGAGGAAGCGCCATTAAGGTAGGATTCGATGTGGTGGATGGGGTCTTGGTGGGCGATGGTAGGAGGGGACATTGTCGTGGATGCGTTAGGGAGTGAAGATGCGCGGCATTAAGTTTGAGGGCTATATACCTTCAGCTTCATGAAGTCGAAGCGAAGCACCAAAGCAGTAGCTCAAGGAATGAGGACTGCACAGCAAGTATCCCATGTTGTGTACAATGATGTATGACGCAACAACAACGTGCGGCACGATTGGCGGATTAGCTCTCTCCGGAGCCAGCTGCGCTAGTCTTGATTAGTACCTCATTATCCGAGACCCTTTTGACCTTCCTGCCACCACTGCCTTGTCCTTTCCCATCCTCATGAGCGTCGTCTTCATTGATGAGGTGAGTCTCCAGCGAATTCTACCATGCCCAATTAGCGTCATTCAGTACGAAGTATACGGAAACCTGCACATAGACTTTGGGAGCAAGGCAGATGTAGAAAACCTGATTTTCTGCATCTTAGCCTTTATCAAACAATATATTGACTGTGCCCATTATATACCAACTCTCTCCCTCAAGTAGCCCCGTCGTCCAACTCACACCTCTCAGTATAAGTATAACTACCATCCTGCGGAATACAATTCGTAAGACGTACGGCTGTGGGGCGTAGGTACGAGCTTGCGCTCCGCTGAGTCTAGAGAAAATCTTCTCCTCCATATCCCTTTCCTGTAATTTTTGAGAGTGGTCTCCGTTCGGGAACCTGTGTCTATCCATAAGCCTATTGAGACTTATCGAAGAGGTAGGATGTATAAATTTTCGAGTCCTCGAGAAGACGCATTTCCTGTTGACCTGCATGTGGAGCAAGATAAATGTTTTTTTTCTAAATACGTGATTGCAGATCCTTCAGAGAACATGTTGTGGCTCTGCGGTGTACTGAATGGCCAGTATTGAAGCCGAGGGTCTTTGCAATAACATGATGAAAGCTTAAGCCCTTCTTGAATATAATCTTGTCTAGTGTAATTTCAAGTATATACTTGACGACCCATCTCCAGTTTTATAAGGCTTCTCGCTTTCTGGGCGGCACTTGTGGAAGACTGTAGTACTTCCCGACGAGGGGTTTGCTCGAGTATTTCGATTACCCTCCAGCGTAATTCCATGCTCGGGCACTTACAAGCCGCAAAAAACATAGCTGGAATTATGCCCATATCCATGATGAATAGAGGCGGCCGAAATATGTTGCCAGGATTCGGGGTCTGTCTTTGGCTTTGGGATATCGTACATCTTTCCGGCAGATTCAGTAATTCCTCAAAATCTAGGATCAGGGAATCAAGAGAAGGGTTATATTCCGGCAAGTAAGAAACCCAGAGGCGGATCGAAACGTTTTTGGCTAAAGTGCGCAGGATCAGTGGATAGGTCTTCCAGTGTTCAACGATAGAGTTATCCTTGTATTCACCTTGCCGTAAAGTCTCTGTCATGAAGGAGTCGAATGCACGGGACCAATACTTGATTTGAGCATCAACTCTGATCCTGCTTGTTACTGCAGGGTCTGGACCGGGAGAAGTGGTATTTGGACTTTCACACTGTGGGGGACCACACACGATATTCGCCGCATTATTCATAATCCGTTCAAGTACTATACGGGCTTCTGCAAGAGTGCTGAAGTTGAATTGGGGTGAGTAGTCAGCAAGTACTCTTGGAGGTGTCTTGGACTGTTCTGGGGGGGTTTGCTCCTTGATCGAAAAAGATAAAAGACGCAGGCGTGAAAATGCACTAGCTAAGGATTCGCTGTATTGGCTATTTTAAGATAGCATAAAGCTACTTTGACTAGAGGTTATTTTCCTTTCCTGTTTCTCTTTGAGGTTTGTTATAATGTTCATACCATTTTCGATATGAGCCAAAGCTACTTCATTCTGTCCTCACAAGGCCTCCATGCAATGAAAAGAAGGCGAGCAATGAGAACAATGGCCGGAGAGGAAGCTTTGGAGCTGAATCCTTATTGTAATTCATATAAAGCTTTAGTATAGTGTTTCAGGGCAACAGTCTCCGACTTGAACACCCTTCTGTCCTCGCTTATCCTGGGACTATCGTTAATCGGTCTACCTAGAAATTCAGTCTCCTCGTACAATGACGCAATGGCAAGCACGGCATGCCTAATCGCAGGTTCGGTAGTGCTCAATTGTGGAATGAGTGGCCAAAGCTTAGACTTGGTATACCCTGAAATGGTGGGGAGGCATCTAATATGGAATATCTCAAAAGAGTCTCAGGTCCTCCGGAGAATCCATCAATAATGCAACGGATGTAGTCTCGACATTTTGAGCTCGGCTAGATTTGTGGAGGTGAATTGCTTTGGACTTTTGGGTGCTGAAGTTTTTTGGGCGTATTCGTCATATGTTCTTCTGGTTAAGGAGCATTTCTTGCAAGAAGGCTTAGCCTCGTTACATTTGATCCTGTGGACCTTGCACAACTGAACACGGTTAGAAATGAACCGATTTGGCAGTCCGTGAAGGAAAAGGAATTGCCCGCTTACCTGCAGGTCAGGCAGCCAGTTTTAGTTCTTTTCCGTTGTAAATTCCCTGTGGAAGCTAAGGGCACTAGGGATGGTGTGTCCATATTGTGGGTTAGTACCACAAAGTTGGCTGATGATTCAGTTGGCCTTCACGTTGTTAATGCAATTGGAAGCGAGCAAGCGAGCAACGAGCAGTTTTCAGTGTCTTCCAGGGAAAGGGGGGCGATATCGCTTGAAGGAGCTTTTCATGCGAGACTCCATCCTCTTGAAATTGCCTTGTAGAAAGGACTCTCGAATCTTGATGAGAAAGAGAAGAGACAATCAAAAGCCACGATATCCTAATACACGTCTCATTTCCCCAATCTGATGATGACGTGTAGATGTTGGATCACCGTCACGTTTGAGGCATCCCATGGAAAATCTTTTCTCCAAATTCATTCCTTCGCGAACAGACAGGCCTAAGTCTTAGTTTTTCTCTGCGTCACCCCAGACTGAGGGAGGAGACATTAATAAGCTAATCACCGGTATTCGCTCTTTATAATCCGGCTGAAGATTAAAGCTTGTACCCTGGACAATCAGGCTGTGACAGATTACTAACTTGCGTGTCAGATACCTAGCGGCCTCGAAATGAGCCGTCAAGATTTTCCTTATCAGTGAACTCTCTAGGGCGCTTCTTTCTTGGAGCAACTGGTTTACCCGTTCGTACGGCAGAGAGATCCTGCATATCTTCAGCTTGTGCAGTCAATCCAATTGACCGCGGCATTATTAATTCTATAGACGCCGACTGTTTTGTGGCCAACTGGACTCTTCAGCCCAGAACATCGCCGTTATGTGCAGAGATTAGACTCCGTCATTCGGATCTCATGTAGGCAATCAAAGGCCATGTCTGTTCTCGATGTTTCTCTGCTACTTTATTGGTGGGTGACTATCCTTGTTTCTGTACCAATTTCTTGGAACTCCCTAATCTGGTTGTGTGGTTTTATTACAAAAATATTTCATTGCTTTATACAGAAAAATGTTCAAGGCTGTTGCTTCATATCTCCGTAGATGAACCATGACCTTGCGTTACAAATCGCCATACTCATTCAAGAAAATCTTTCAGATATTGACTAGCCAGGTCCATCTACGCCCAGAACATAGGAACCACCCAAGAACCTTGAACAACGGGTAATCAAGCTGCGAGTGCTCCGAGCAGTTTAGGTGTTGCATGAACCATATTCGTAACCTCGTCCCATTTCCCTCCGGCTTCCTTGCTTTAACTCTCCTTCTCATCGGGATTCTGCTAATCATTCAGTCCCCTATCACCTACATCTACCAATGCGACACACGATACACACCTTTCACATTTGCAGAATCTTTCTCTTTGTTGTCCTTTAGCTGTTCCTTATCCGTATAACTAGGTAACGAGCGTTCAGACGGCGAATCCCGATACGGCGGGGGAGATGCAGCGGCCGAACCGCGAGGTTTCTTGAGGAAGACAGGGTTTACGGGAGCGGTGGGGTCATGGCGGAAAGCTGGGAATCCCATAGGCATTTTGGCTTGTGGAAAGCTGTGTCGGTGGGAAGAGGGAAATAGCGGTAGATCCAGAGGGAACATGTAGTGGTATGAGAGCTTTTAGGTCTGAGATTGCGCAAACTTCTAGCTGTGTGCTTCGAAAGAGATGTTGTGAGAAGATGTGATGAAAACGAAGGAAGGAGTGGTATTTGCTTCATTTATATACACGTTCAGTGGAGGCTTAGGCTCCGACATGTTGGCGACTAGATTTCGTTCGGAATTGAAATCCATTGGGAGTCACTCCGATCAATTCATGCATGCATCAAAGCACGGAGGCTTGATTCCTATTACGTGCATAGCAACGGCGATGTAGTTTGATTCCTTGCTGTCGGTGAGAGTTGAGTCACAGATAATTGCGGAGTCATAATTGGCGACACGCACAACAACTTGGAGGCCTGATTAGCAACTTCCGATTTTTGTATCGGAATTCGCTTCGACTTCTACTCCGACCCAAGAACATCTTTTGCTATTATATAATCATACATTGACTCATACATACGAAGTACTAAATCACCAATCCGAAAGCAATAGGAAAGAGTCCCACACCGCATCTCTTCATTGCGTTTACGAAGAACCCGGCAAGCGGCATCCTGTGATATCAAGTTTTTCTTCTCAACAAGACCAATCAAAATAATCTCGCTTCTTGAATAGTTCTAATGAGTCTTTGCAGTGACTCGACATATTCACTTTTTTCGCGATGGAGAAAGGTTTCGTATGTTCTTTAAAGGAAGTGGATGAATTGCTCTCCATTGCCTAGATAACAATACGCTTCATCGACTGACTGTGTGTTGATTGACAGCGTACGAGGAGGTAATCTCACACAAAGTGGGGATACAAAAGTCTTTGTTTCGCATGTGGAAGATGGTATTTCCACTACACTTCACCACTTACCTGCGTGGAAGATTCGCTATTTTCCACACCGTGCGGATCCTTGTGATACTGAAATGCAGGGATGTCCCATTTGCTTAAACCCTATGTCTCCATTGGAGAGTATTGTGTATCGAGTATCAAGTTCCGAATCGATTAGATATCCTTCATACCTGCTGTTTTGATAACGAATTGCGGGATCAAAATCTCAATTTTGTTTGCGGAAATGCAATGGGTTGGAAAGATGTCTTTTCCGTTTGTAAGTACGTATGGCTTGCAGCATGTCACTTGTGATGGTTACTATTTTCGGTATAGCGAAGTTGGGATATCGTTGTCTCTAAAGGCTTTTTGCATTGATCTTAATAGCTCTTATCTTACCTACTAACAATGGCTGAGCAGGGTCTTGATCTCACAAAAGCTCTTAATTCCTTACTTCGCTGTAAGTTCACCATGTTTTGCTTAGGGGACTGTCTGGGTGGCGGTTACATTCGATACTGAATGTTGGAGCTTCAATTTAGTACGTTACAGAATACAATCCTAGTTCTACTTATGACAACGTAGAAGTTGGAATCGGTATTGTCTCGATTTGAATCTAAGAAACTTGTACTGAAAGTATCAAACGCCTTACAAATTCAATGATACTAAGTGCCGATGTTCCCACAGAGAAACGGGCATGGACTCTCGACGTCCGGCATCCAGGGCACTCTGGGACAGTATGGGAGATCGATAATATTCAATGGCTGTTACGCTTTTAGCAAGATCCCGGACTAGTGAGGACTCAGTCGATGCCCAAAGCACGACGCGAAGCATCATGTCTGACGATTTAGAAACCGAGAATGTAACCGCATGCAATTTGAACCCGCTCTCAGAAGAATGCTGCATTTCCTGAGCTCAGACTCTGTTAGTCGTGCTCAGGACAACGCCGTGGAGGGACCTTCATGGAAAAAAGCTGCCGAATCTCTTGGGAGAGCCTTTATCCTTAGGAACCATTAGCTGGGCTCTTCAGCAGTCATACGTATATGACGACTCCAAACCATTCTTCACCAGCCACGACTCAGATGACGTGAAAAAAGCCATAAATGGTAGCGTAAATGGACTACCGACAATGTTTTCGACCTTAGAGAATCATGGCTCCAACAACTTGCGCTTACTGATCGAGAACGGTGGAGATCCAAACGTACGAGAGCCTTCGAATGTGCCTCTCCTTGCCCTAGCAGTCACTCAAGCAGAAAAGTATTCAACGAACACAGCAAAATTTGTGAAGATGCTCTTAGCCTTTGGAGTAGACCCTTTGGTGATTCCAAGAGAGATGTGGGATGCCTACATAAAAATGCCTGAAGACGCCGTTGCCGCTACGTCTTCCCCTACGCCAGCAGCAACTTCATGGTGCCATTTATGCTTTCGAGACGCCTTGGTAAGGAATCTTAATTTGACGCAACGATATTTTCTCTTCAAGGTTGCCGAAATCGATCCACCATGTACGAGGATGATGCCGGTCGCGGAAGCGCATGGTATCACGGCGTTGCTACAAGCTCCTTACTTTTTGATTGGGCAGGAATTCGGAACCTCGGAGGCTTTTGAAAGCATCACTCGGCACGTAGCATTAGGCAAAAAACGACCGATGGTGATGGTATTTGCGGGCCTATCCGGATATGGGAAGACCGAGCTTGCCCTAAACATGAAAATTTTACTCTCGGTTGAGCATGTTGTTATAGGATGTAGTGAAGTCAGGTACGAAACCGATCTCTTTGGGCCAAAGACTCCGTATCAAGGGTATGAGAACGGCTCACCCTTGAACAACCACCAAACCACCTCTGTCGTGAAGCCGGACGTCGTAATATCGTCTTCCTTGACGAGTTTGAAAAGTCTATACCTGAGCTCTGGGCGGCTCTTCTGTCTGTGTTTGAGGGTGGTAAGAGTTACGCTTGACCAAGTAAAGCATTTTTGGCTTACTGCATAGGGATATATCGAGATCGGCGTACCCACGATAGAGTAGATTGTTCTCGAACGGTCTGGATACTGGCCACGAATCAGGCAGACTCGACCACAGCAGCATTCTACAGAGAACACTTGCAGAACAAGTCAAGAGCCCAGCAGAAACAAGCTCCTTGGAAAAGCTTGAATAGGCACATAAGGAAGGACTTTGCTAATATGTTCGGAGTAAGTTGAAAACTGAGGTCATCCGAAAAGGTTTGGGCTAATCGTGTTTAGGATTACATAACCAGTCGTTTTTCTGCTGTAATTCCATCCGTTCCCTTCTCTGCAGATGAAGCGGCAGTGGTTGTTCACAACTTCGTACTATTATTGAAAGATCTATTACGCCGACTCATAGATACGAGGAAGCTTTGGTTTTTGGGTTACATAAGCTTGGACCTGATGAGAGACGGCGATATATGCGCTTATCTGGCCAAGGAAGGCTATGAGATACAAGATGGCGCTCGCTCTCTTGCTCGGACTGTAGAAAATACTATAGAAGCCGAGGTGTTCCGAAAACTCCATGCTAAGCCAGAACTTATTAAAGATGAGGATAATCAGAGTCTGCTGGAGCAGTAGGTGGTCGAACTACATCGGCACAAGGACGGTGACGTTCTAGCTGTTTTTCAGCGTTTGGTAGACAAGGACGATCGCCTCTTTAGGGAAAGTATAAGGCCACAGAGTCGTCAAACAGGGAATGAACGGAGTGTATTGGGGTGGTCTATTCCTTTGCCTAATTGCAGCAAAGTAATAGAACCATCACTCGAGTATTTCGGCTACGATCTGTTTGCCAATCATGTTTTGGAGGACAGAAAGTATCTTGAGGATGTATATAATAGTGCACCTCTTTTCGGAATGTAATCTTTGAGTACTTGTAGGCAAGTTTAAGCGAGACACTAGAGTAAGGTACGCCCTACGTCATGCGGGTTTGTATAAGATGTTCTTCCATTGGAAACCGCTGCCCTCATTAATAAGACGCATCTTCAAAGTATCTCATACAAAAAATTGGTCACCAAATCTACAGAGGTACATATGATATAGTTCTGGTTTCCTTAGCATTGTCTTAACTCAACTGTCGTGGATTGTATTGACTTATACCTTAGAATCATCAATATCGATACCCCCTCTAGAAGCAAACACTGCGTAATGGAGTCAATCAAGAACGCGATTGGCTTGGGTAGTGGTCAGGTGCAGTCAGGTCAGGAACCAGTCTCAGGTGAGACTGGGAGCGGCACGGTCTCGGAGCCATACGATGCTGGGAATGCTACTGGTAAGTCTCGTCACCAGAATAGATTTTCTTCTAAGCTGTCGGAAACCCTAAGTCAAGCAACAAGCAGAACGCTAATTTGGCTTTCGAGCAGGTCAATCTGGGTTAGCTACAGATGAAAGTACAAAAGAAACCACAGCTAGCAACACCTACTCCGGTACCGATACTGGGAACAAGGCCGACACTACTGCCAGCAACGCAGATTCTCGTACGTGAAAAGTCCATAGGGGGCCTTAGACCCGGCCATCGTGATAGTCAACTCACATAGCTGAACATAAGGTAGCTAAAATAATCGGTCAATCCGAATCGTTGAGCTCAATGGGATCCACTTTTAGGCACATGAGTGATACCACTGCAGCAAAAATCCTTAATGATCTGAACATAATATTCAGTAATGATTCACTCTCAGTGCAGGAGAGAATATATCAATTATATTTGCTCTTAGCTCGGTATGACAAAGGAGGTGATAATTCTATACCAGAAACCCCCAAGCCAGTTGAGAATGCAACAAACGCTTTCAGTGGTGCTGTTGAGCATCCGGGTGGCGTAGCTCCCATTCCGAGCCAGAAACACTTGGAGGAACAGCAGTGGGAAGATAGTCCCCAAGCCGACGATGTCGTTGACGAGCCAACCGACACAAAAACCAGAGCAACGACCGGAGATACGCCAGCTGACGGTAAGACTCCGGGCGTTGTTCAAAGCTCTCCTGATTCAGTTGTATACAACGAGAGCCAGATCCTCCACGACGGCCAAAATAGGGAGGAAGAGATCAGTGTCCCAGTCGTCGGAGCAGAACAGACTGAAGCAAGCCCAAGTGGTGTCGGCACGACAGCAGCAAGTACAAACAAAATGGCCAAGACTGGAGTAGTCATGGATGGTGGAATCGGAGAGGAACATGTCAAATCTGCTATTCTAGCTGCCGACGGTGGATATCCTGTTGTAGCTAAGCCCGTTTCTGGACCGGAAGCTGATGGTAAGTCGTGCTTCGAGTCTCCTGACAAGATATCTTGGGCGATCTTGAACACTAACTCGTCTGATTCTGGGTTAGCAGCAGCGTCCATCAATAGCGGACAATCTCAGCCCTTAGAACCGGTGAAGAAAAGTAAGACCAAAAAAATAAAGGAGAAGCTACACATAGGAAAGAAATAAAGTTCTCGCTGTCCTCCGAACAAATTTTCCATTGCTTCTGACTTCATTAAATGCGTCCTCCAACACCCCTTCTTAAAGGACCTCAAGTACAATTAGCCCAAGACGCAACGTCCCTTTCTCCGATTTCGAAAGACAGCTATGCAGTATTACAAAAGTCCCATTTTCACCTGGAGTCACCAGCAATCCACCCGAAGCAGTGGCAAACACTCTGAGCCGCAACTTCCACTAGTAAAAATTCTCATCGAGCTCGCTATACGGGACTAAAGAAACAACGTCTTCCGCTTGCTCTTTAGGGTGAGCCATCCATCCAATCCACCCCCAACAAACAGCATACCCGATCGCTCTACACAGCACGATATACCACTTACCCTACGGTAAAACCTCTTCACAAGAAGGCGTGCTAGTAATAACCCGACGAACGAAGCCAGAGTAACACTCTCATCCCCCACCACAAGACCTAAGCAAGGATTTACCATCAGCATTCTCGGTCTTCTTCAACCTTCAATCAACCACTACCGATCGGCCGGCCGTGAGATAGAAATTCTCGCGTAGGCTTGACGGTGCCGAGCCGATGATTGTGGTTAAGGGTATTGCAAATGAGGATATCTTGAAACCTGGGAATCGAGAGTTTTCTGTTTCATTTGGGGAGCTGTGTCTGTATGGAAGGATGCAGTACAAGGGGGTTCTTGTATCGGGGTTTCTCAAATTGGTCTCGTTCGCTTGGGTCCCGCTTCTTCCCTAGTTTCTGTGCTCTTGGACGGGTTGGGGTTTTCTTGTACGTATTTTAGATTAACAAGGTTAGAGATTTAGGTAAATGTTCTGGATAGGACAGAGGAGAGTAAGGCTCCAGCGAGAGCAACTAGGTCCTTATGCTGTACACTTGCTAATACTAAGAACTTGTATTGTGCATACTTTATTCCAGCTCAAGCTCAAGCAAACCCATACCGCTGGCTTTCCTCACCACGAAAACACATCTTCACAAGCCTATGCCCTGCCATGCCAGCGCAAAACTTGCAACACCTCCTATCCACCCCTCAGCCTCCAAAACTCAGCCAAAGCAAACCATGCACAACGCCAAAGCCACATTCCCAATAACCTAGTACATTCCCACAATGCTTCGTTCAGATACCAAGCTCAGCTCAGCAACTCCTTAATATCCTCAATCCGCTGCATTTTCTTCTCCTCTTCGCTCATCATTCCCAGCGAGCTCGCGCTTTTTTAAACCGAGATATTAGCATACCCTGTCCGTAAAAGAGTAGGACAGAAGGTTAAAAGTAAAAGAGAAAACTCACATGAACTTCTTCCTCTCCTGCACCCTCAACATCCTCCCCTCAATACTCCCCGCCACCACGAACCTCACCACCCTCACCTCCGCCTCTTGCCCCATCCGATGCACCCGATCAATCGCCTGCGCCTCCACCGCAAAACTCCACCACGGATCCATCATAAAAACCCTCTTCGCGCTCGTTAGATTTAGGCCCACCCCTCCTGCCCTCAAACTCAGCAGCAGCACAAACCCCTTTTTTGCATTGGCGCTGCTGCTAAACTCCGCGAGCACGGCGGCGCGCGCTTTCTGCGACATGGCGCCGTCGAAGCGGAGGGAGGGGATGTTGGCGCGGGCGAGGGTGGGCGCGATGAGGTCGAGGAAGGAGGTGAATTGGGAGAAGACGACAGATTTGGTGGAGGGGTCTTGGGCGCGGATGGCTTTGAGGTGAGAGGTGAGGGCGGCGATTTTGGCGGAGGAGTCGGAGCCGATTCGGCGGAGAGAGATGCGTGGTTGTTGTGGTTGTTGAGGGGTTCGGGGGGTGCCGTTGGTGGGTGGTGTGGCAGAGTAGAGGTCGGATTCGTCGGGTTCGCGGATGATTTCGAAGAGGTCGCGTTGGTTGATGGGTTCTCTGCAATTGAAGCAGAGGGGGAGGGCGTGTTTATCTTTTTGGTGGTCGATGTAGTCGAGGAGGCATGTTTTGCAGGCGCTGTGCCAGCAGCCTGTTACGGCGGGCTCGATCATGGGTTCTTCGACGCAAATGGGGCATTCGTTGCCGGCTTCTGACTGGATTTGTTGCAGGACGTGGGCGCCGAATTTGTTTGTGACGTCCTGGTCTCCCGAATCGGATGTGAAACGTTCGATGAGCTCTTGTAGATCCATATCATCGGCAAGACCATTGGCAATGTCCGATGCTGCGGCAGCTTCTTGTTCCTCAGCAGCGATGTCTTTGTTCCGTGTGAGGACTGGATGACAACATGACTGCCGAAGACGAAGGATTTGAGCGAAAATGGTAGTATATGACTTCAAAAGGGTTCCAGCTTCCATCGTGGCGTTGAAAGTCCGCTTGGCACGGGTATAGATGTAGTCATATACTTCTCGTTCCTGTTTGGAGAGTTCAATCTCTTCAATGTCAATGATTCGAGGAGGAAGAGGTACAAGGGCTTGCCCGTCAGGAGTTTTCATGTCCTTTGTTCGACGGAGGACAACTGGCTCAAGGACGGTCTGCACGACATCGAGGGCCCGGATGAAGTCTTTTGACTCGAAAGGTACAGTAATGAATGTTTTCCAAAACGAAAAGTTGGACCAAGGTTCGACACGTAGGAACCGGACAAGACTGAACAAATCTTCGAGGCGGTTGACAATTGGTGTTCCAGTCAAAACCCAGCGATGATGTGCATTAATTTCATAACAAGCTTTCGCTGTCTTGGACTGCCTATTCTTGATAAAGTGTGCTTCATCAAGGATGACACGGAAGAAGTCAAGAGAGAAAAGCCCACCGTGTGATCCTCGATCGCCTCCGCGAGCTGCTACTTGATTGAACTCTGAAAGAACGACACCATAGCTGGTAATAACAAGATTGGGAGCAGATGCCGCATTGGCTTCACAACAGAGGTTCCGCAAGTTGGTGACCTTTTCACTGCCGTAATATACCAACGTCTTCAACGTCCCTGATTTCGAGGCTTTTTCGGCTTCACTTTCCCATTGCGCCAGCAGCGACATTGGAGCTACCACCAAAGTAGTACACGGCGCTGGTTCGACTGATGACGAGTTCTTTGGTAGTCTTGGCAGGTTGGCGACTGAATTAGGGCCTGATCCTGATGATTGAACTGAGACTTCTGACCTATGTGAATGCATAAGACTGAGCATTTCAATTGTCTTTCCGAGACCCATTTCATCGGCCAGGATACCGCCAAGGCAATGCTGCTCTTGCTCGGGAAAATCTAGCGATAATTCGCCTGAGTACGGGTTTACATAGAAGCTGTCTTGATGAGCAACTCCTGGGACCTCTCGATCATCCATATCCTTGACAGGCCATCGGTACTCCTCCCACAGCGGGTGCATCGACCGTTCTTTGTTCTCGGATTTCTCATCTTTTTCCTTGCTCATCATCCAATGTAGTGCTTGTTTCTGGTACTTTCGTAAGTTTAAAGTAAAAGTATCTGTAGGGTCTTTAGTAGGAGTGTTGAAATCAAATGACTGCGCCTTTTTGTAAAGAGAGTCGAGTTGGTCTTGTTCCAACTCTTTCCCGTCCTCGGCTTCGTCATCCGCAGGAGGTGATGACCCATCTCCCTGTGAGGTTTTGGTTTTCTTGCTATCATTCTCCTTATCATATTGTTCTGCAACCTCCGCAGCCTGCAGTATGCCTTGCCGTTTGTGCTTCGCTGTAGTGTCATTGATCGTGGAGGGATGTAGATTCATTTCATCGAAAAACTTAGCCAAAGCCACCTGCCTCAACCTTAGACCTTGCTCTTCTGAAGTTTCCTTCTCTTCGAAGATACCTGTAGTACGATTGTTGTCTTGTGGTTTAATGAGGTTACCCGCCTCGAACGCCTTTTTTAACAATGAGCATACTAATTGCAAGTATATAGTATCATTTACGCGCACTTTATCCGGAGCAAAGACACATGTACCATCAAATCGGCAGACCTTTTGATCCATCAATGTAGAGACCCAAGCAGCGGTATCTTTTGGTAATCGTCCAATCTCCTCACCGTTGGTATTGGTAAAGCGGACGATAATGTCTGCCCTCATCCTAGCAGCACTTCCTTTCGAGGGTTGTATGATCTTCCCCCCTCTTCCTGTTTTCACTGGAGGCTTGATTTTGGTACGCTCGATCTTGACTGATTCCCCATGCCTTATGAGATTGGATCCGCTTCGTGTCACCCAAGCCCCCACACCAAAGGCTCCCACGTACCTGTAATCAGGCATGGATTCAAGATGTTTGTCGAGCGTCGAGGTTACCGAATTGGAAGTCTCAACTGACTGTGGCAATTGAGCTTCCCGCGCCGGTAGACCTGAGCGGAAGGTGTGTTCAACGGAATTCGCAGGTGGCATGGAGATCGGAGGTTTCTTCCAAGACCCGTCCAGATATATATTTATAGCACGTTCCATGCTGTCTCCAGCTGCTTCTCTTAGCCGTTGCATAACATCGGCGGGTACCTCCTCCCCAACGAAACTCTCAAAAAGCTGCTTGTCAAAGCCATTGGTCTCTTCTTTTGCCGTTGCAGTACCATCGCAATGTGCATTGAAATCAGGCAGTGGTTGGACTTTGCCAGAAGTATTTAGCCTAGCGGGTGTATTGGGTGATTCCTCGAATAGCACACCGCCGTCTGGTAAGGACATCTCTCTCTGAGAAGTCCTCTCAGCGACAGGAGGCTCGTCTGCAAAGAACCGCCTTTTCTTATGAGGCCGCTCTTCAACATCCGGGGCACTCATGATAAAGTACAGAGGCAGTGGTGCGACGATTGGTTTATTGCCCCACGTCAACCGGGATGGAAATAATGAAAACGCGAGCGCGAGTCAGTCACGTAATCACCTGCCTTCTCTTTAGGGGCGGAATTACAGCGCGCAGATTTATTAGTAGGCTAGCTTGATGATCTCTATTAATTAAGATACAATCAAGACAATTATCAGAATTACCGAACAAGATTGGGGGATTGGGAGTTCTCTACGGATCCGTAAACGCGAGGGTTGTTCGAGGGTAAAGTGGAGTAGCGACAGTCGAAGTGATCAAGAGTCCAGTTGCTTCCAAGGCGCCTGATCAACCACGCTCAAATCTGATGGTTCTGGGCTCCCAGTTCTAGTACAACTTCATGACACCGAGATAACTATATGCTGTACAGCCTTGGCAATACTCCAATCCCAGCTCCGCGACCCCATGTCCAAGCTACTCCATGATCATCTCAAGCATAACTCTCGCAGCATTGCACGAATGTATCAGCCGACTACGCCGCTGGAGTTTGCTTCTTTCTCCGCGTTCGGGCTCAACGGTTTCGAAGGGTCATAACCAACAGCTTTAACAATCCCTAAGCCTTTTGTTCGGCCTTCGCGGAACAGTATTCGGTCGCCCACTGCGAGATACTCTGGTCTTTGCACAAACCGGAAAGCCACAACAGCCCGGTCACCAGTACGAATGAAAGCCCTGTCGATATCGATTATGGCGCATGTTTGAGATATAGGGCCCACGTGAAGCATAGCCTGATATTTGGTTTTGATAGTGGTGGCATGACTGAGTATCAGCACTGAAACAAGGTTAGAATATTATCCCTTATCGCAGACTTTGTGTAGTTTACCTTCGGCCACAAACTCCCGGTAGACACTAGGTGGTGTATCCAGCTTCGGTAAGACCACCATACCTTTACGTACTTCTTTTCGCCGTACTTTTTTGAGAGCAAAAGAAGCAGATTGGCCCGCAGAACAAACAGCTACTGGTATCCTTTTCCTCTCTATGGACCTAATGTGTGTGGTAGTGAATTGACCAAGAGAGTCAGGTCCAATGAGAACAGCGTCACCAGCATGGATGACCCCTACTGTTCTTCAGTACACGCCTCAAGATTTTGAGAGATCTGACAAACCGCTCTTTACTACACCAGAGACCACAGTCCCAACAAAAGGCACGGAGAAAGTGTCGTTAACATGATACTCAAATGGCGCCTCAGTGTCATAATTGCCATGATGAGGCAAAATATTTAGGAATGTTCGGACCAAGTCTAGACTCTCGCCTGTGACATTGGATACCTGAAAGATAGGACATATTCGCTGGCTAATGAATTGGCTAGCAGTCTCAATGGTCTCTTCGCGGTTTTTGATGAAGATCGGGATTTTCCTTGCGCCTGGAGATTTGAGTATTCGAGTAAGCTGCGTAATGGTTTGCTGCAAAATTTGAGGC
>JAABUO010004672.1_pt1 | contig 16128 bp, 11 predicted proteins | sample 5559291 | NCBI WGS metagenome assembly JAABUO01 (sample SAMN10711878, study PRJNA513372) | rock metagenome | isolation source: Antarctica rocks | place: Antarctica: Victoria Land, Finger Mt sud
ATTCGACACCATGATGGGCACACGCACACGACTGCTGCATGCTCGGCCACAGTCAGCACTCCAGCAGAGGATCCTTTGTGCCCGCGTGGCTGCAGTGTGCAGGACGCACAGGCCAACACCGAGACTGTACTCTGGGGAGGCGGCCAGCAGCCCCAAGGAAGCGGAGCCATCTGCAGAGTCCGTGAGGCAAAAGACAGAAATCAAGGACAGGGTAGACGTGGAGGGCAAGGATGGTGCGAGCGAAAAGCAGCAGCACAGCAAAGAGATGGCAGAAATAAAGGACAGGTATCTTCGCTCTGTGGCCGACTTTCGCAATCTGCAGGAGCGCACACGACGGGAAGTAGAGGGTGCACGGACCTTTGCTATTCAGAGGTTCGCGCGAGATCTCCTTGAGTCGCTCGACAACCTCGATCGCGCCATTGGGCTCGTCCCAACCGATGAAGCAAACACAGAGCCCGTGCCGCGGAAGGACCTGACGACGATCTCCTCCGGACTGCGGATGACAGAGAGCATCCTGATGAGCACGCTGGCGAAGCATGGGTTGGAAAAGTCGAACCCCATGGGCGAGCCATTCGATCCCAACAAGCATGAGGCCACATTTGAAGTTGCAAAGGAGGATGAGAAGGCAGGGACTATTTTCCAGGTCCAGCAGACCGGGTATACTCTCCATGGCAGAGTGCTGCGCGCTGCAAAAGTTGGCGTGGTGAAGGCTCCAGCAAAGGAATAGATAAACGAGTCCGTATCATGTATATGTAAATCTCCATTCTAGTAGGACCCCACCAGGCTACTTACAGCCTATGCAAGACATCGTCAGTCTCTGTAGATCTTCGGGTCAGCGAAGAGTCACCCCCAGCCGGTCCACTAGGGCCGCTCGTACCGCCTCTTGCAAGACGTTGACGCTCTCATTGTCAAGCGATCTGTCCATGCTGCGATAGTTGATGCGGAAGCACAAGCTGCTCTTGCCGGACTGCGGATGGACAAACTCATCCATGAGCCTGACATCCTCCACCAAATCACCGCCCACGGATCTCACCACTTCCATCAGATCATTCACGTGAAAATGCGGGGACTTCCAAAAGGCGATATCTTTGTAGCAGGGGGGAAAGCGAGAGTACGCTTTGAACTGCGAAATGGTCCCGCGCTGGAATTGGCCGAGGAAGCGAGCATCCGTGGACCAGAAAAGACGGATGTCTGGAATGCCAAAGAGGACCATGGCAAGACGCTCGAGACCCATTCCAAAGGCCCAGCCGAAGCGATCTGCTTGCGGGATCAGCTCCTGCTTGACCACCCCACAACCAAGCAATTCGAGCCATTCGCCCTCCCACCATACCTCCAGCTCCCAGGAGGGCGACGTGAAGGGGAAGTACGCCTCCACCCACCTGACTTGCAGCCCTTTGCCGTGAGTGGGAAAGACGGCGCACACGATAGACTCCACGGTCCGCTTCAGATGGGCACCAATGAGCGCACACTCCTCCAAGGAATGCGCGTCCTGTCGAGGATTGGTGGCGGAAAAAGGGGGCGCAGGATCGGACGCATGGATGTTGTTGCGGATGGAAGCAAGCTCGGACTGGATGGCATGCACCAACCCCTCCTTGTGCCACGTGCGGGCGCCTTCTGTCTGATGAAAGGCAGGGTAGTGGGAGCGGTCGATCTCGTCTCGCCTGTACACGTCTGCCGAGACGAGGAAGCCGTCGGTGGGGCACGATCGGAAGAGATCGACCTCGTGCGCCGACGTGTGTGTGCGTAGGACAGTGGATCGATTCATGTAGTACGTGTCTGTGCGACTGCGGCCCGGGTGGTCTGAGGGGAAGCCGAGGCTGTCAAAGTTCTGCAACGTAGTGACAATGGGAGAGAGATTGTTGTAGCGTGCGTAGGTGCTCTTGGGCAGCGTCGACTCGATGGCATTCCTCAGGATGCCAATTGGATGGTCCGCATTCAAGTGCAGCTTCCTCTCCAGCAGACCCAGAATTGCCGGCGTTACATTGGTCCATGCATCGCGTAGGGCATTCATTCATTCATTCATGATCCAATTCAGACGGGGATTGCACCAGTTTGCGCCCAAGAAGATCAAGTACCAAAAGGCGCACAAAGGCCGCGTGCCCATCCCGGTCACGTCCATGAGAGGGACGCAGCTGGAGTATGGGGAGTACGGGATCCGCATGAGGGAGTCCGTGCGCCTGTCCGCCAAGCAGCTGCAGACGGCGGAGGCAGTCATCAAGCGGGTCATCAAGAGCGAGCCGAGCAGCCGGGTGTGGCTGCGGGTGGCGACGCATGTGCCCGTCTCCAAGAAGGGCAACGAGGTCAGGATGGGCAAGGGCAAGGGCAGCTTCGAGTACTGGGCGGCGCGCGTGCCCGTCAATCGCATCCTCTTTGAAGTGGGCGGACTGCACGAGGCGGTGGCGCGGAATGCCCTGCGACAGGCGGGGGCCAAGTTGCCGGGGACGCATGCCTTTGTCAAACGTACATCCCCCTGATCCCCCCATATCGCAATACTGTACATATCGGTCTAGCCTCCAATCTCGGTGTCGGGTTTATGACTCCCAGCGTACCCTTGAGCAGCCATCTTGCGGCTGTCTGCCGGCCCTTGCTCTTGCTTCTCTTCCTGCTTCGCTCCCTGCTCCTCTCCCTGCTCCTCTCCCTGCTTCTCTCGCTCTGGCTCTGGGGACTCGTGAGCAGCATCCAGCGACCCCAGCTGACCGCGCTGGCTCTTCGCCTGGTCTACCAGCCCTCCTGACGTGCTCGTGTCCGGGGCAGAGGAGTATTGGTCATACGTGCTGTCTCCGCCTCGATCCGAGGGTTGAGACGGCATCAAGTGAGTTATGGAGAGGTACTGCTCCACCAGCCTCATGTACTTGACCACAAACGCCTCCAGGTGGAAGATGGTCTTGCTGCCGAGCCGGATGCGGTGCTCGTAGAAGGCCGCCCAATGCACAACCTGCCCTTTGAGCGAGTCGTCTGTTTTCAGGAGCAGGTTCCAGGCCAACGTCTTGAGGATGAGGGAGGGGGGGATGCAGTGGGAGAGCAGGTCGTAGAGCTTCTGTCGGACAGACAGGATCTGGCTGGGCGTGTGGTTGGCCAGGATCTCCTCCGAGCACTGTCGCACAACCACCTCCCAGTCCGGCTGCGGGAGCGGCGTCGTGGCGTCCACCGCGTGATGCTGCACGTACACCGCCTCCAGCATCAACAAGGCACGGCGCAGGTTTCGCCGCGACTCGAGTGCAATGCGCGTGAATAGTTCCTGGTTGGCATCCAGGCTTTCCTTCTTGGCCACCGCGTGCAAGACCTGCACGACTTGGTCCAGAGTGGGCGCTGGCACTCGGATCAGCAGTGTCCGGGAGCGGATGGGCGAGATGATCTTGGAGGTGGAGTTGGCAATCAGGATGAGGCGTAGGTTTGCAGAGTACGATTCCATGGTCCTGCGTAGCGCTGCCTGGGCCTCCCTTGTCAGCGCATCCGCCTCATTGATGACAACCACCTTGAACCGCTGCTTGGCCTGGCTATCCACCTGAGCCGTCTGCGCGACTTCCTTCAAGAGCTCCTGGATGACCGCCCTGTCGTTGCCGCTGCCCACGTCGCTGGGGGTGAGCTCGAGGTGGTAGTTGCTCGAGACCACATTCACCTGCAGCTTCTTGTTGGAGGGCGTCACGAAGATGCGGGCGTCGATCTTCAGCCGGTCCGTGGAGGGGCCGTAGAGGGCCTTCAGGACGCCGACCACGCGCGTCTTCTTGCCAGCCCCCGAGGGCCCGTACACCAGCAAGTGGGGGAAGTCGGCCGACTGCGCAATGGACTGTAGCCGCTTGGAGATGTCCGGGTGGTAGGTGCAGCTCTGCAGGGTGCGTGGGCGATGCTTGTCCACGAAGAGCGACATCTCGTCGTCGTCGTCGTCGTCGTCGTCGTCGTCGTCGATTGGTCGTGCGTGACGTGTTGATCCAATGAGGGGATGGGGCATGAGGAAGGCACTACACCAGGCAGTCCACGCGCGCAATATCTCCGTGGCAGCAGGGCAGAGGGAGAGGGCTAGGGCAAACAGAAATTCCGCCTTCTACACCGCCTCTGTGCTGGTGGGCGGCATAGCAGCGACCTATGCCGCGGTTCCGCTCTACCGCGCAGTTTGCCAAAGAACAGGCTTTGGAGGGACGCCGATGACGGACTCCTCCAAGTTCACCAAGGACAGGCTGGTGCCGGTGGAGAAGAGCCGGCGCATTCGCATCACATTCAGCGCGAATGTCTCGGATGCGCTGCCCTGGTCCTTCCATCCCAGCCAGCGACAGGTGGATGTCTTGCCAGGCGAGACGGCGCTGGCATTCTACAAGGCAAAGAACCGCGGGACGGAGGATATCATCGGGATGGCCACCTACAACGTCACGCCCGCGCAAGTAGCCCCCTACTTCTCCAAGATTCAGTGCTTTTGCTTTGAGGAGCAGCGGCTGAATGCGGGCGAAGAGGTCGACATGCCCGTCTTCTTCTTCCTCGACCCGGAATTTGCAGAGGACCCGCTCATGAACAGGATCGACAGCGTCACCCTTTCCTATACCTTCTTCAAAGCGAAGTACGACGACCATTCTCAACCGGTCATCCTCAAGCCGGGTGAATGACACCACAAATCTTTTTTCTGCGATAGTACACGTATATACATTAGACATCCAAAGCTGCATAGTATGCCTCGGCGTTTTTGATGCACGCAATATTGCTTGCCAGCTTGTTCATCGTCTCCACATACTCGTCATAGGGATCGGAATCAAAGACAATGCCACCGCCAGCCTGCAGATATCCAACACCATCCTTGAAGACCATGGTGCGCAGTGCAATGCACGTGTCCATGCTCATGCCATCGTAGCTCCAGTGGCCAACAGCACCTGCATACAATCCACGCTTCTCCCCTTCCAACTCCCCAATCAGCTCCATGGCTTTCACTTTGGGTGCGCCGCTGACGGTCCCAGCGGGGAAGATACTTCGAAAGGCATCAAACCTGGTCTTGCCCTCGCGAAGGATGCCACTCACCTGCGACACCAGGTGCATGACGTGCGAAAAGCGCTCGACACCCATCAGCCGATCTACATTCGTCGTCTCCGGGCGACACACTCTATTGACGTCATTTCTGGCAAGATCGACGAGCATGATGTGTTCAGCGCGGTCCTTGATGGAGTCAGCCAGGTCTTGGGCGCATTTCTCATCTTCCGCCACCGTCTTCCCCCGTCTAACCGTCCCGGCTATGGGATGCGTGATGATGCGGCCGTCCGCGTCCGATTTCACCAACAGCTCGGGAGACGCGCCGACAATTTGGAAGATGGAGCAGTCCATGTAGATCATGTAGGGTGATGGATTCACGATGCGTAGCTGCCTATACACATTGAATGGGTGGAGTGATGTTGGTCGGGCGATCCTCTGTGAAGGCACTGCTTGGATGATGTCTCCACAATGGATATGGTCCTTCAATCGGCGTACATGAGCCTCGTAGCCTTGTTGCCCAATATTGGAAGCGTACTGCTGATCCAGCACGATCGGGGGCTGTGGTGGTACAGGGATGGATGGTTCGTGCAGGGTGTTCACAATCCCTTGTATCTCTGCCACAGCTTTGTGGTGGAGAGTGTCGAGCGGCGAGCCTTGGTCGATGTGAATATTGACAATGACCTTGATGACTTGGTAGAGATGGTCAAACGCCACAATGGTGTCGTACATGAAGAGCATGCTCTCTGGGATCTTTAGCACATCCTTTAGGTCGCGTTTGGTTTTGGGTTCGAAATACTTGATGCAGTCATATCCCACGTACCCCACGGCACCTCCAGACAGCGGAGGCAGGCCAGGGAACGGGGCTGCCCTGTACTGCGAGAGCTCTTTCTCCAAGACCTGCAAGGGATCCACCTCCTGTCCATACCCCGGCCCTGTGACGATGGCCTTGGCGGGGTCAAAGCCGATGTACGTATACCTGCCCACCAGTTCGCCGCCGGAGCCGGATTCAAAGAGGAAGGAGTAGGTTGAGTTCTTGGACAGCTTGAGATAGGCCACGCTGGGGGTGATGAAGTCGGCTGGGATGGATGCATACAGGGGGAAGACGTTCTGCGCTGCGTCTGCCAGCCTGTCCGCCTCGACCAGCTCCCCAAGCTGCTGCAGAGCTGGCTGCACCGAGACCTTCATCTTCCTCTTTCCTTCACTTCACGCTTCTGTCCCCACTTGCGCTCTCTCCCTCCTCAGTCTTGCTTTCAGTTCTCTCTTCTCTGCTCCCTAAATGCAGGAATTCTGGACGATTTCTAATCCATGGACGAGGATGAGTCGTCTCCCGATCTGACAACGAAAACCGACCCATCATCATCCCACCGGGCAGGAGGAGCAGAGCAGCAGCAGCAGCCGCAGCAGCCGCAGCAAACACTGCCTCGAGACAAACAAGTCGTGACCATCAATCAGAGAGATGTCAGACGACGCCGTGACCCGGGACTTTGTCTTCAAAACGGCTGGCTTCGACCCCCGATTTCCCAATACAAATCGTTCGTCTCCCCTTCCCTCTTGGCTAACCCCGCGCTAGAGAGCAAGCACTGCTGGCAGAACTACGTCGACTACTACAAGTGCATCAACGTGCGAGGCGAGGAGTTCCAGCCCTGCAGGCAGTTCTTCCAGGCCTACAACGCGCTCTGTCCGAATGAGTGGATCGACCGCTGGAACACGCAGCGTGAAGGAGGAACCTTTCCGGCCGACCTGACCGGATGAGAGATAGCCAGCCAGCCAGCCACTTTGTATGTACATGAAGCAAGTCAGTGCTGGCCCTCCCCTATCCCTATCCCTGACTGGTCCCCCGGAGCACCGCGTAGCCCGGATCCGGCTTCCTCTCCAGCCTGACCTGAGCCCGTGTCTTTTTCTCCTCCACCTTGTGCACCTCCACCAGCTCCTTCACCTTGAAGATCATGCCGGCCACCTTGGGCGTGATCTCATGGTGCACCGTGTCTGCCCGCCTCCTGAACCCCAGCGCGTCCAGGATGCGTCCTTTCCTCCTGTGCAGGCCAATGGCAGACCGCCTGAGCACGACCCTGAAGAAGGGCATCGAATCGATCCAGTTGGTGGTGTTCTCTGAACCACACGAATGAACGCTGCTGTGCTGAATACGAATGAACCCAGCCAATGAGCCCCGGACTCAAGATCGCAGAGTTCTTTCGCACCCCCGAAGACCTCGACAAGATCCCAGCGCTGCTGGCCAAGCTGCAGCGTGAGAAAGATCTGGTCGATGGGCAGCTCAAGGCGGGCACACAGACGCAGATGGAGGTGACCTTTCACGGGATGGATGCCCTGCGCAACTCGCAAACCATCATTCTCAGCATCAAAGAGGAGCTGGAGCGCATCGATACCATCTACGCCGAGTTGCAAGCTATGAGCGCCCAATTCCCGCAAATCGACCGCCTTGCTATGATCCATAAAAACTTTCTGGCCACAGAGGAAATGATGGCTAATCTGGCCGGTATGCACCAGCGTATCGAGGTTGTGGAGAGAATGCTCCGTGAAGATGGTACGAATCCCATGTCTCCCATGCCCAATCTGCTTCCAATCCATTACGAATTATCCACCCTGCAAGACTTCCGCGACCAGGCCCTCCACCAGGCCTTGAAGGCAAGCGAGGATGTGCAGATTACTCTCAAACACTACTTTGAGAGGCTCAACAGAGTAAGCAGCCTCTTTCACGAGCGAATTGTCGATATTGGAGGATCGCTCTTGGATATCATCCGATCAGGCAATGCCGGGCTGATCGTCAGAGCTTCCAAGATCATTGACCTTGAGGATAAATCAGACAGCAAGGTCCAGGCTATGACTGAAGCTCGGCAGACACATGGGGACCTTGTTGCCAAATTCAAGAGCATGCAGATTGGCTGGCGCAAGCCGAGGTTCTACAAGCAGGAATTCTTCAGTTCCATGAAAGAGTCTATCGTGCAAGTCTTCTCCAACTGCCAGGAACATTTTGAGGGCGATCCATCGTCCTTGCTGGAACACTTGGACTGGGTCTTCACCGACTTGGACCTTGTGCAAAAGGAACTCGTCTTACGAATGCCCCGGCGTTGGGGCATATTTGACTTTATGCTTACATCTTACAACGAGCAGGCATGTCTACTCATCAAAAAGATCGTGGATACCGATCCGGAGGCGTCCATCATATTAAAGGTGGTGGAATGGATAAAACTCTACTACTCGACCTTCTCGTCAGAACTCGGCGTGTCGAAAGACAGCCTGACACCAAAGATCCTTGATGGGAATGAGGCAAGCTTGATCGAAGACTATCTCCAACTCATCATCCAAAAAATCGATGAATGGATGGCGAATATGTCTGGGAGGGAGCGGACAGATTTTATCCAGCGAGTGGAAGCGCCAGAGACGGACGCGGACGAGTTGTATGGTATGCAAGGGACAGTGATTATGTTTCAGATGATTTCCCAGCAAATTGACGTCGCTGCCGACTCAGGACAAGGCCGAGTGCTTGCCAGCGTCATATCAGCTTGTGTTGATGCTATGAAGCGTCGTCAAGCCTCCTGGGACGAACTCCTGAAGCGCGAAGTGCAAAAAGTGGTTGATGGGCCAGATCAGGTTCCGGGCGGGCTATTGGAGTACACCATTGCTCTGGCAAACGATCAGATAAAGTCTGCAGATTATGCTGAATCCATCTCCAATCGAGTCAAACCGCTCGTCTCCAGCAAGTACAGTGGTCAGATCAGCACCTCGCTGGAGAGTGCCATCGAGGGATTCGTGGACGTGGCTCAAGACTGTGTCTCGTCACTGACACGTCTCATCTTTCTCGATCTGCGAAGTGCTGTCGAAACCATTTTTACGCCGGCTTGGTACACGTCCAATGTCTTTCAGAGCATCATTGACACCCTCAAAGAATACCTCGCTGATTCCAAAGGCCATTTGCAACCGAGTCTATTTGAGTGTTTGGTGGAGGATCTGTTGGAATCCACGCTGGTGGCCTATCTCTCTGCCATACGGAATAAAGGCTGCAAGCTGCAAACCGCGTCCTGCATGGACATTATTCAAGGTAATATTGGACTTGCCTTCGACTTGTTTTCCCATTACCTTCCCGCCGACGACGTCGAGAAGCAATTCGACGTATTTCAGCAGCTGTTCAATATCACGTCTGCAACCAAAATTACCATGGAAGGGGATTACGCGACGCTGAAGAGCATGTACCCGGATGTCCAATATAATTGGGTGGAATCCATCTTGAGAGCAAGGGATGACGTGGATAGCTCGATGCGGAAGGCCATGCTTGAGATTGTAAGGAACATCGACAAGGCAGATACAGAGCATCACGAGGCAACAACAATCATGGGGAAACTGAAAACTACCTAACATGCCCTGGGATGGATTTCATTCGTGTTTGAGAAGTTGCAAGTAATTGTCTTGCAGCTGGTGGTCAGTTTGGCCCTGCATTGGCATACCTGCGATTCAAGGATGCCGTCGTCAGATACATGCGACGCAAACAACAGGGCTAATTCGCACCATCTTTTGCACCTGCCTTTGTTTGATGCGCTAGATTAGCAGGTTCCCGTAAGTGGAGTACCAGTGGAGATCTATGGCATGGTTCCATGCAGAAACCGCATACCAATGTGTCTCATCATCAGAGAAAATAGGCCTTTTGTCAACTACCAAGAGAAGGGCCTGTTGAAAGGCCTCTTCAGCCACCTTGTCGTCTTTCTCCAGCGCCACAGAAAAGATCCTGATACATGAGGACGAGCACGCACCACACTTACTTGCGATGCCACTTTGCCAGGAATTGGGAGTCGAGAGGCAACTCAAGTACCAGATCGAAGAGAGTTTGGATGGGTTAGCGAGAGTACGTCAAAGTCCATATCTGGAGAACAGATCTTACTGTACTTGCAGGCATATGAGTAATCACGAGCGCAATGCTAGCAAACCCCTCGAACTGATCGCTCCCAAGATGCCGCTGACGAATCTCCTAGTAGGTTGGTATATGCAGATATAGTACTAGCCTTCATAATTGTTTCCATGGCTTGCCATTCTCGGAGATGCAGGAGAGCTTCAAAGTCAAAGATTAGCAGCATCTGATACTTGTCGTCGAGCGTATTTTGTGCTGTTGGCGATTGCACCGCTTTGCGTGGAAGATAAATCTGGTTGAAGTCGTGAATGGCAGCATGAGCTTCCGCATAGTGATGAGTTTTCGTATCTTCGATTTCGCGACCTATGGAAATAGAAAGAACCGAACGCAAGTATAGGCACAAACATCGATACACCAACAACTCATCGGTGTGGGCCTTGTCTGTCATGGAAGTAAATCCTATGCAGGATTTGGTTAGTGACAATAGCGCCGTATGCGGCCATGTTTTATATCTTTCAATGACCAAATTATAGGCCGATCTTGAAAACCAAGTCATCTCTGTATGACTGAGCCTATCGTTCTCCGCTTTCAGTTTTGTCGCCAGAGACATGGCTAAAGGTCAAGGGTAGTCAACCAAAATTACCTTCAGCAAACATTGCGCATAGACTTTCGATAACCTCGTCATTCTTATTGCCATCCTCGTCTTTAAGTAGCCGAATTATACAGCGGAAGAATGGGAAAAGTCGGACTTCTTCTTTGTGTGCTTCCCGAATTATTGACCATGCAAGACGCAGAGATAAAAGCTCGACTTCTCGAACACGATAGTCTTGTGCCCTTTTGGCACAAGCGTAAAGCATTAGTGGTTGTAGGTCATTGCATCTGGAAAGAGTGGTCAGGCTCTCTTTTGCTTGGATCAGATAGGGCCACATACTCTTACCCAGATTCGTATTCGAAAAGTCCATGGCGGCTTCATACAGCAAGAATTGCGTAAGGGCCATATTTTTAACCCTTTCGCCTAGATTCTGATATGTATTCATAAAGCCATCAAAGTCTTTGGTCTCACGCATACAAGTCATTAATCTCCTTGCAAGGATACCCTCGTTCACTGCATTCTCAATGTGAAACAAAGAATGCTTGGCAAGTATGCACCATTTTGCGGCAAGATGGAAGTCTCGGTTTTGGCAAGTCACCTGTGATTGCTTCCAAAGGATCTAAGGTAAGTAAAAAATGGTCATCTTACAATCTGAGCTGCATGTACGGCTCTGGGTGCTAAGTTGCCGCTTAACTTGGCTTGGAATTCTTGTACATTAGCTTCCAGACCATACACACCAACGATTGAGGAATTCCGTTAGTGAAGTAATCAGTTCATCACCAGTATGCCCGCCATTAGCTGTCGAAATCCATAAGTATGTCACTAGACCCATTTCAATCCATGTAGCGTTACATGAAGCAACAATACGGCCGACGACGACATGATAAAGACAAACTAGACACAACTCAGGCCTTGAGTTAGCCCAGGATCTCTATTCACATACCATGATGACGCAAGAGCATGAATACCTCCTATAATACTTCAGTTAGATTGGCTCCTCAAGGCAAACATTTTGACATTTGAATCATTCAGTTTGACTTCCTTACTCAATTCTAAGAGCTCGGTCTCCATATTGAGTTGATCATTTTTATTGAATTGGATTAAAGAAGCCTCTTTGGCACAAAATTCCAAGTATAACAAAATCGCCCAAGCATCCGATGAATAATCCTAATGTTGGCGTAAGACTCTGTAGTCTTACCTGTCTTATCCATTCAAGCAATCGACGAGCTTTGCCAAGATCTTCAGCGCGGTTGTTACCGAGGTAAGATTTTACTACGATTAGTCAAAGGTATAGGCCCTACTAAGACTGTGACCAACTGGGAGATGAAGATCGCTGGCTCTTTGGTCCAAAATCTTTCCGTCGTTTTCGTTAAGGATATCAAACCCAACTCGAAGAATTCTGATGGATCTGTCAAAGGATTTCTTTTCCAGCAAATCAGATCCAATGGCATATGAACATTCCGCAACCGACTCCAATGCTGCACTTTTTTTGGAGCAGACAGCTGCCACCTTGGCTTTGCTGAGCATGTACTCTGCGACTTGGAGATTCGACTGCTTCCAGCTCTTGTACGATCAGTTACAAGAGTCAGATCAGCAAACATGATTAGATCGTAAGATGTAATAATCTGCCATGAGAACACACAGATCTGGTTTCTCTTTCCAGCTCATTTTTTCATTGTCATCTTCTGGGAGATTTTGAGCTATTGACTCTAAAAGAATCAGTGCTCTTTCAAGCTCGTCTGCATCTCAAAATCAGAAACATCCTCTTCAACATACTTATGCAAGATCGTGTTGCCTTGAGCTGGATTTTGACCAGTCTATGAGAATCTACATTAGACTCAATTATCTTCGACAAAGGCTACCCTCAATATTTCGCCATGCTCCATTGCTGCACTCAATGAGTAAGCACGCATTCTGCCGTACTTGTATAAGTTGAATCAACGCCACTTACATGCTCCGAGGAGCTTCATTATTTGATCGCTTCGACGGGAAAGCTTTGTTGAGATATTCCAAAGCTGCATCCCTATCATTCACCAAGTTAGATTGGAGATATACCTAGTGCTTCCAGGATTTGCGACTGAGATGCCCATTTATGTGTCTCTTGTAATTTCCGTAGTTTCTGAAGCGCTCGTAAGAGGCTTTCAACATCGACAACGCCTGTATTCGCAGTATTGCCATTTAATTGCGATAGTAGAGTGTTGGTAAGAGCTTTTGTGAGTAGAACCACTGTCATACACACTTTGGACGGTTTGGAAGTGACTTTCTACATCCATCTCATTCGTCTGCCAGTTGCAAGTTTACGAAATTCATGGCACCAAATCCGACCAATCAAAATCCAAAGTTATGGGAACAACAATTTCGTGCATATTAGCGGGCATATTATACAATAATAATTGGAGTCTATGAACAACGCCTAGATCCAATATCGTACATTGATAGAGCAAAGCACAGTGTCGTGCTCAGACTTTGGTGCATCTCGTATTCCCGCACTGCTTGCTATTCACTTCTCATTCATGCAAATATGTAATTCGTAATCAGAACTAGTGTAGTGATAAATTACGCCTTTCATCCTAATCATTCCATAGACAGGCCACTGATTGGTTGACGAGGAAAACATGGCACTGTTGGGCCGGAAACACAATGCGCCAATAATGGGCCTGCCACCAATTATGCGATAGGGATGGTTCCTCCTTCAGCTTCGGACCGCGTTCGCGGTGGTGGATTACTGCTGCAATAGACATCCAATGTATGTGCGACGGTGAGCGTTTATTCATGTATTGGGACGGCAGTGGTCCCCGCCGTCTTCACGACGTAACGGACTTCACGCAGCCAGTCAGATGCTTCCGCTTTGCAGCCCCGATGGCCCAGGGGCATATGCTTGCAATGAGTCTGGTGTTGAAGCAATGCGGCGGATGCCTTCTGTAGAATGGCAGCCACGCGAATCAATGTCTGGCGCGACGGACTTCTTTTGATGACATTTTGACACCTGGTGACGCACGCGCGGAGAATGAGCAATGGCTAGTGTACGCCTGAAGATGCAGGTAGTAAGAAACAAGCCTCTGGGGGATTGATGGGCCTGCAGCACGTCAGGCTGCATGGTCAACGGTCTCAGCGGCTGTCGACTTGCCACATTCAGGCTCCCCTCTCCAGCCATCAGATGTTCAGAATGCGTGGTTGCACTCTGATGCAGTCATGGCATGCCGTCAATGCTTTTCTCAACGTACTTCCGGCAGCATCTTCGCGTCTTCCTTCTGTCACAGGCCTCCTAATGGGGGACTGACGGGATTCGAGTCACGGTAGGCGCTTTCGAGTCACGCTAGGCGTGTTGGAGGTGTGTCAAGCTTGGGTAGGTGTGATGGGATCGACAGAGTGTGTTTTGGCCCCCCAAAACCCTTCCCCGCTGCTGGCTTCGCTTCGCTTGCTCCCTTTGATACTGCTAGTTTTGACGCTGCTGGTAGTGAGAGAGCAGATTGTGAGGTAGCCTAGAGGTCGTGTCATGACATTCAGCTCATTCATGCAGCAGTCCACAGACCAAAAAGAGAAGCAGAGCTTGCAACAACGGATGGATTGGCGGAAGCTAGCAAGGAAGTCATCTTGGAGGCGCAGACGGAGTGCAAGGAAATGGAAATCGAAGGGGTGCGGCAAGGACGAGATGGTTGAAGCTTGATTCTGCTGACTCCGCTCCGACTCCAAAGCGGACTGGGACGGGTCAAGCAGCTGGGGTCAATGGGAGCATGACAGGCATAGAGACGATTCATTGGTTTGAAGGGACCTTTCTCATTGCTGGCCAATCAGAGAACAGTGGTTGCTGCTGCTTTGCGCTCAGCCATCACACATCGTGTTCTCGTTTAGGCAAGTGGATGTGCAAGAAATTAGTGGCCGCTCGATTCTCATTGGCTGGAATAAATGGGACCTGGCTCACAAGAGTTGTTGTGATTGCGAGGAGGGGGTTTAACAATGGCCCCCCTTCCCACTTCCCATTTTTAAAAGCCCACACCGACGAACACTCCACAGGATCTCTTGGCTTTGGTCTTCCAATAACACCGCACCCGACGACATGCAGCGGTGGGTGGCAGATGGAATCCGATCACGGACTCTTGGCGGGGCCATGGGACCTGAGGTAGGGGAGGTGGATGAAGGACGTGGTGCAGCATGCTGGCTCATTGGCGGACGCGCCATGTAAGCAGCCGGCGCTGCTGGCTCATTGACGGACACGTCATGTAAGAAGCCAGCCTTGCTTGCACCAGCGTGGACCATCTCTTCCCCGTCCATTTGTTGGCCTGCTGTCTGTAGTGTTCGAAGGAGCGGCGTTGTAGGAAGGCTATTGCTGGGGGTGAATGTGAGGGCTAGTAACCGTTGTGGAGACTTTTTACCTTGGGGACTCCTTGGGAGCACAAGGGTTTTGGGAAGCGGAAAAGACCTACCTCCTCGCTGGTGCTTCCTGGAAACTGGCTTGTCAACTTGCAAGTCAGGCTAAAGAGTCTTTAGTGTACATATCTAGATAGGATTATGTTGTCTTCGTTCTTCTCCTTGCCTCTAAGATTGGTATCGTGAGTTTCTGGTAGTGGTGAGTTTGGTGTTGAGTTTAGTAGACTTCGAGAAGTGATACTCTTCCAGATACACATGGGCAAGTACAGCTCTTCTTTTAACAACAGTGGATTCTGGACTACTCCGTGTAAGCCCGACAACAGGCAGTGATGCCTTTCAGATTCTTATTGAATTGCGAAGAGAAACGGCTCAATCAGCTCTGCCTCAATCAAAGCAAATGACCCATCCTCTTTCATGACCCCGTCCACGCGCAAGTATCCATTCGCCTTTACATCGCGTTCGCAACCCCCTTTGCAAATTTGAAGGTGAGGAGCATGTTGTCATCTTACTATGTACTGTGGCTAGACCTCAGCAGACATCGACAGAGGTTTGCGTATGTACAAATCTTGAGTCGAACAGAAGTGCATTTGTTCGTTAAGAAGTGTTGGGGTAAATTGGAATGAAATTTCCAATGATGCAGCTGGGTCTACAACTGGTTAGTACAATCAAAAATGGACCTACATATTGTATTTGTCACGTCGAATTGTAAATGAAAAGCAGCAGGGTGTGTCCTTGCCATTCAACGGTCGTAAAACGCAGCTAGTGAGTACTGCCTTCTGACCTCTGTCGAAAGCGATATCACCATACTTCTCCCAATAGTTCACTGAAGAATCTTCGGACATGACTTCGTAGATTGTTAATTTGCCGTCACGGAGTTTGTCAACATCAACTTTGATGAGCTTTGCAAAATCCTTGTTTCCTCGATAAATTTCGCCAGAGCGACGCCATAAGCAAGCCGGTATGGTCATGGACGTGAAGATTCTATCATAATCTAAGAGCATTCGCTCGAAGCCTTCCTCGACCATCACGAGATCAAAATCAGTAAGACTTTTGGCCACAGCTCGAAAGGCAGGTCGGAACGTTTGTAATGGTTTTAGAATCCTCTGCCGGGAGGAAGCCGACATACTAAGATTAGTTAGATCATTGGGTTCCCATATAGCTTACTTATTGTCCATAAACTGTTGTAAGCGTGCATATCCTTTGACATAATTAAAAGGTTTCAGCAGTCCAGCTTCCAATTTTGCATGAATGACCTCCTTCAGCCTCTCCTCAGGCGACAAGTCTGGCCCGGTAGGGTCAGCAGCTGTAAGGAAGAACTTGTCTCTTGCGCTATCAGAGACATGACGAGAGATGCTAGGTC
>JAABUO010004673.1_pt1 | contig 16126 bp, 19 predicted proteins | sample 5559291 | NCBI WGS metagenome assembly JAABUO01 (sample SAMN10711878, study PRJNA513372) | rock metagenome | isolation source: Antarctica rocks | place: Antarctica: Victoria Land, Finger Mt sud
AGATGTTTTCAATCAATCTCAATGACAAACTTGCCCACGCTGCCTTTCCCGGACTTGATCGCTGTGCAAGCGTCCCTGATCGTTTGCAAATCGCCCGATTTCGCCACACGACCCACGACGGCTCGGATCTTTTTTCCTTCCGCCAACTTTGAGATCCTGTCCAGATCGCTTATTTTCAGCGACGTCAGACGGCATTCCCATTTGACGGACCATCGCCCGGCCCTCTTTTTATCCCAAAAGTCTACCGCGTCGAAGATTCGTCGGAGAAGCCACGGGGTCTCGGGCATCACCGTCGCAATGATTTGACGGCAGGGAGGTTTGAAGTTGAGACGATCAAACCAGACTTGGGTTTCATCAATGAGAGATTGACCATGCCGGTGCCTACGGCATCGTAAAGGAAGTCTACGTTGCCTTTTTCCACTTCCTTTCGTACATCTTAGGTCACGTAGTCAATGACTTGGTCCACCGTGCCTTCGCCCAGAAATTGGCCGACTTTAGACAGCTTGGAAGTAGACACTGTTTTTATCACCTTTGCCGCGCCATAGACGTGTTTCGCAAGCTGGAGCGCGACTGATCCGGTACCACTCAGCCCAGCCGGTACAAACATTTTTTTCCTGATAGCCCGCCAGGAATAGTAGAGTTAGCACTATCGAAAGCTTGCAATGTGGGAGGGAAGCGATTTCGGTGTGGGTCAGCGATGCCGGTTTGAGCGCGAGGTTCTTTGAGCTTGTGAGGGCGTATTCCGATGCAGAGCCTGTAAGCAATTCAGCAAATGCGGATCATACCATCACAAGATCTTGCGACATGCTACAGGCTGTTGAAGGAACGGATGACTACCTGCATGGACCATGGGAAGACTTGTATAGACATCATCGCCTACAGCGACTTCTGTGACTCCTCCACGTCCTAGAAAACCAGATATATTCCTGCGGCGGCAATGCCAGCTGCTCACTAACTCCCACTCTCCATATACGGCCCTCTAAGGTTTTACCACTGTCGCCGGCCCCATCAACACGTTTTACGACGACGTTGATGGGGAAACCGCTTGTGAGTTGGTGAGGATGCTTCCTCCACACGCCCTGAAGGCGCTCGAGTCTCCGGCACCCTTACCGGCGTGGGTTGAGTCAGCTTTTAAAGGCAGGCTTGCATATCTAAAGTGCATGCAAGATCGGGCGTTGCCACCTGTGGTACAAGATGTGTTCGTGAAGCAAAGTGGGACGGAATGGAAATCGAGGTTAGCCATCGTGCCTACAGTAGCCTGGCGCAGAACGTGGCAGAGATTTTACCGAAGGTTTTCGAAGACACATAATTTAGAAAAGATAGAGCTGAGCCCACGAGAGTGAAATCGACATGATTGTACTGTAAGTGAGATACATCCAGTTCGTCGAGTTTAAAACATTGTCGCATAGGCTCGACAGACCTAGTTTGGGGCTCCCGGCAAGCGAAATGAAGCGGCAGGGGTAGGCCAGATGGTGAGCAAAAACTCGGTACTTTATTGTTACAACCTGCACACTCTATAGACTTCGAAGAGATGCTTGATGGTGAGGGATCGTGGCGCCAAAGGACCGCTTCTAAGACCTCTGTTGGCTCAGAATGCTGCCTGGGGACCTCAAGTACGCCCAAAACAGGAGTCTATAGCTTCAGCATAACGCTGACCTCTCGCAGTCCGAGGGGATGTTGCCCTGCGCTCTTGGAGGATACCGATTCTTCATCCTATGTCTGAGTTGCCGTCAGCCTCCAGGAATTCAAACACTGGCTAGAACGGTATCTGATAACCAGGCAGCATGATAGACATGAATCGATGTAAGAATCGAATCGAACACCCATGCCGTGTATTGACTGAGAAATAGAAGTGAGCAACTCCCGGTATGAAGTAAAGTTTTGTTAAAGTAAGCGCGCATAGGCGCTTATATGCCTGCTTGGTTCTCAAATCCGGTCATATAATTGAACATCACTCTTTGTTACAGAATACTAGTTCAAGGATGCTTTAAAAAGACCACGCATAATCGTTATACACGTGGCGGGTAATGCTCATCTGTTTATCGTAGTTCTAACTGCCTTGTCGAGAGTTGTGGCTTCTCTTTCAAGGTGCCTACGTTCCAGAGCACATATATTCGGAACAGAGGATGAGAGTTTGCAACTATCCGCTCTTGCAATCATTTGATGAATTCTCGCTGTGATTTTGGCTTTCACTTGACTATTCATCTTTATTAGGCCCATATATCGCTCTTCTTCGCAAATCCACCTACGCAGTCAAAGTTGCTTAAAACAGAGATGGTAATTCTGTCGAATCGTTCCGTTAAAGCCGGAACTCTGGTGTTAGACATGTGGCACACACCAATATCGGTGTCGCTCATCTTCGTTTTCGCTGTATACAAGCAAGTGTTTCCGTTACTCGGAGTTCCCCTATCAGAAGCTTCGACTGTGTCTGTAAATTGGTATGGCTTATATTCTAGCCTTCCCGTTTGGCCACCGTCCACTCTACAGCTCACTCCTACCATCCTCCCACGCGACTTCTCTAGCTGCACATTAGTAGTATCAACCAAGCTGTGCTATCGCTGTTTTGTGTCCGGAAGCTTCAGTGCCGAAGTTTACCGTAGCGTGCGCGTGAAGGGGGTGAAAATGAGTGGGTTCCTCTGTATCACACGACATTGGCTACGGACAGCCGCATACATACGTCAGGCCTACTCGAGTCCTTACCTATAAATTCATCGTTTACTTCATTTCATGTTCTTAAGTTGGAATTAGGGTCATTACCGAGGTAATGAAATTTAGCAGTCCCCGCCTAAATAGGGCTGACTTCGCCACAAGGCCGCCTATGTTTTCGGGACCGACTTGGGCCAGTAGTATATGTTTTCGGGCCAACCTGGGACATCTGGGCCGACTTGGGTCAGTAGTATATGTTTTCGGGACCGACTTGGGCCAGTAGTACATGGTTTCGGCCGACCTGGGACATCTGGGCCGACTTGGGTCAGTAGTATATATACAACAACCCCCTCTAATAGCATAGACATCCTTCTTGCTTCCCTAAGTTTTATACCAATTACACTGGATACCTATACTATATATTTCAAGTTCTTATAGGCAACTGTTACAGGATGAAACGACTATTCATTCTCTCTCTTCTCCTTAACTTCACCTTCTCTACACCCACAAACCTCACCTCCTGCCAATCTACTAGCCCAACAATCGTCTTCGTTCCAGGTGCCTTCACTATCGACTCAGGCATGGACGTCATAAGTGCTCAATTACAGCAGGCTGGGTACGGTACTCGCATCAGGGGCCTAAGCAGTGTCAACGGACCCGGCCTCACTGTACTAGACGACACTAGTGACCTTCGACGAAACCTACTCGTGCCCTTGATTGAAGAACAAGGGAAAGAGATAGTGCTATATCTGCACTCGTACGCTGGATTCCCCGGAAGCGCCGCCATTGCTGGGTTATCCAAGAGAGAGCGGACGGCCAATGGTCACTTGGGTGGCATTGTTGGTCTCATCTACCAGTCCGCGTTGATCCCTCACGAGAATGATTCGTTACTAAAGACGACTGGTGGACAATACGCACCTTGGCAAACCGTTAATGTGCGTCCAGCCTCTCATTTTCCAATTCACGCGCTGTCTGTTCATATGCTGATGTTTTTAATGTTAGAACCGTACCGGCCTCGTCGGTCTTATTAATCCGCAAAACATCCTCTTCCCCGACGTGCCCGAGCCTCTCGCTTGCGCAGCCGTGCAATCACTCTACGGCCAGTCGATCGCTTCCTTCGAGTCGCAGGTGGGACCGGTTTACTATGGCGAACCGGCCTACGATGGTCGTCGTGCATACCTGCATACTAACCTCGATCGAGCACTTCCACCCGTCTCTCAAGATCTGTTTGTGGCCAACAGCGGGACAACGTGGGAGGTGAGAAGGTTAAATTCCAGCCACAGCCCCTTCTTGAGCCAACCTGCCACGTTAGCCATACTTATCCAGGACCTTATCCAAGGGTTTGAACGGACGCTGCCCTAGAGTACGGGCGGGAATGGATGGTTGGTAAAATCTGCAATCGTAGTAGCCGTGTGAAAGAGCATAGCCCTTAAATAATAAAGCTAATTAGTTAGAAAGGTAGCAAGATCAATTAGATTGCCATGCCTTATGAAATCTTCCCATAGCATTGAGAACAGTGATAACTTGGCAAAAATTGCAGCGGCAAAGCCATACGCTCAAGTATCCATGAGCCGTTTGATTTAAAGGTATCCTTTTCGTTAAATCAAAATAAGTTGTCAACTCTGTGGTGGGTAATCGGAATAAGAGAGGTGTTTTTGTTGAGGGTTTGCCGCCGTGGTACGGGTGGGACATGTATGTAGTCGCTATGATTTACCTCGCCTCGGGGGAACAAGGAGGGAAGGGGGAAGAAAGGGCGGAGAAGAAAGAGAAGGCGGAGAGGGGAAAGAGGGATGGGGGGTGATTGAGAATGAATTCTTTAGCTATAGCAGCACCCTCGCATTGCATAAACGCGCATCGCCATCACCAGTGACATTTCCACCCTTCCAACCCTTCAAACAGAACTTCAAGACCCTTTTCTTCCGCTGCTATATCGAAGAGTGAAGCCTAAGGACGTTTGGCGAATAGATATGTATATATAGGAATTTTTGCTCGTATTTTCTTTTCTGCGTGGGGTTGTTGGGGAGTTGTGATACCCATCGTACGTTTCCATACCCTCTGGGAAGCTGAAGCGGTATGATAGGTTCGGGTTTGGAGTTCCTGTGCAGCAGTTACGTGTACTTACTCAGGTTTATATCGTATTGTGGCATTTAACGATTGCTCTCCTTGGACGGAAGTGTGCAGCTCCTGCTGGGTTATAGACTACCTCAATGCGGGTGTAGATATGCCTGCGTGGACGATTCGGAAGCTTAGATTTCTCGGATACGTACGTATATTCACTCTTTACACAAGGAATCTGGAATGCTGAAAGATGTAATAATGCTGGTTTACGTGCTGGGATTCCTCCCCGGACCTTATTTTTCTCATTTTGATATTGATGGGACGACCTTCTTGGGTCGACAAAAACAATCTGTGTCACTATTGCTCTAACGACCATGGAATTCTAGCCTGATGATCTATTTCAAAAAGGTAAGAGTGAATATCGTAGCTGCATGGAGCGAGATTTATGGGTGTGCTGCAGATTGACACTAGTAGGTTTGAGCGTTGGCGGTTAGTGGGTTTGAGGGGATTATTGTGGGAAGATTGGGGATTTTTAAGGGGGGAGGAAAGGGGTGTGTATGTCAAAGGTGTATATTGGAGGGATGGGGAAGCGTGAAGCAAAGACTGAAATAATGAGAGTGGACAATCAAAGAATACAAGAATAATAGGAGAAAGTGCAGAGAAGGAAATTCTTTGTGTGGTATTTACTTGATAATGTGCTCAGAGATCAGAGATTTATCCGCGTCGAAAAGATGTACAATGGACATCACTTGAGTAGGAAAGGATGCATTTTATTGTTGTGTTCGTTTGTTGTATTGGGATTTTTCAGTGACTCGCATACGCAAGAAAAAAAGGCGCGGGAACGACAGAGATAAGAAATAGTCTCAAGGCAGTAGGGAAATCTCAGCAACTCACCTAGCCCCAGAAACACCTTCTACAGTCAAGGCCATCTCCAAGCCCTCTTCGCACCCATGCCCACACGCTTTTCCTAAGCCATCCCCAATCATCGAGTAGCCCGGGCTGCATAATTATTCACCAAGCTCGCCAAATTCTTCCAACATGCCTTCGTCACCTGCCCCTCTACAATGACCGGCAGCCCATAATTCCGCGACACCGGATACGTGAAATGCGCTGTACTCTTCGGGTGGAAATTATCAACAGCAGCATTCAGTTGTTCCGTCACGATTGGGGGATGAACCGATAGTTTCGTAAATGAGCCCGCCGCTCTATGATCCCGCACGGAGACAAACTCATCGGCTTTAAGCTTTTGCTCGAGCCCCTTGCCGTTGTGGGTGTACAGCGGCACGGCAACGTAGTGTTCGTGGTAGAGCGCGACGACGATCATGTGGCGGTACTTTGTGTATATCGTGCCGAACTTCGAGTCAGTCCTGTAGTTTTCACCGATTGTGACGTCGGATGCCCCGACACTGGCACCGGTACGCGCCGTAAAGTGTTGCTCATAATGTGCGGCACGGATGATCATGCCTGGTTTGAACACCTCTTTTGTTAGCTTGGATCCTTTGCCTTTTTCAACGTCGGCCAGGAAAGGATCTCTCTCGTTCAGAGGGAGGCAGGACTGCTTGTAGCCTGATGGAGCTTTGCCCCTAGATGCATATATTGAGCCGCGGCCCACTGCGGCAAAGCTTGGAGGACTTACACCTAGGGTAGAATTTCCCACCGGTCGATGGGCCATGGTTTAACCCCCCTGAGCGTAAGTATATTGGGGTACTTGTGAATGATTTCTCCAGGAGGTTCCTGTCATCGCGGTGCTGTGAGCAGATCTTCGATCCATGATGTCTCAAGGTTTACAAATCGACGTCGATATTGTGAGTACCCGGGTATGATAGTGGAATCGAATCAAGTGGAATTGTAAAGGTCGAGGAAGTAGATAGAATGAAGCACAATAATCACGAGAAATAAAGCATAACGTGCAAAATCGGACAATGACTCCCCGTTCTACTAAGTATGACAGCGGCCAGAACAATGCATAAAGATCACTATAAAAACCTGACTGATATCCCAATGAGGAGCCTGAGAAAGCCATGTTCCAAATCCAGGAAACAATTGGGTTATTTGTGGCTTTGTCACGTTGTAGACAGAGAGTTGAACCTTGAAGGACTGAAGAGAACATATGTCAAACATCTGGATTTGCTGTTTTGCCTATCTCTTCTCGTAGATTCATGATTTCATCTATCTTTTTCTCTTTCAGAAACCACCCAGAAAAATTCTGAAAACCTATCAATACCAACGATTTTCGCAAATATGAACACAAAAAACACGGACACGAGCGCACGAGAATTCGTTGAACGGGCGATAAGGAAGTATAGCTCGTGGGACTTTGAAAACATGCACAAGCCCGAGGGATCTCTCTCACCAAATTTGTCAGATCAATCAACAGGGGGTTTGCTGGAGGGAGGAGGGGTCGCTTTACATCCAGAAGCGGAACTTGGCCTACCAGAACTACCAGAACATACGTCGCCTGCTTCTGGCTCAGTACCGCAGGCGCAAATGTCCCATTTTGACAGCTTAGTACCGCAAAAGGACATACCAACTCTTGACCTTTCGGCCATCGATGAAGGAGCACAGACCTTCGAGTCTGACCTACAAGGCGGGCCGCATTTCACAGACGGGCCTGCGCGAATAATCGGCGCTCATGATGGGTCAAAAAAGTGCTTTGCCCTTCTCTTGACCGAAGATATGGTTGCCAATTTACGGCAGATCACGGAAGCAGCCCGTGAATTGGACCTCATTAGACCAAGCTTCGAAGATGCTAAGGGACAGGCGACTATGGCCGAGGTTTGCAAGGAGCAAATCCAGGATTCACTTGAAGCAACAGACAATCAAGATGAGGCAAATCAATTCCGGGCCGAGATGGACGAAATGGAATCGAAACTACTCAAAGCCCGCGAAAAGATGGACACTCTAGAGCTCGATGTCATGAACCTCAAATTGAGCCTTGAATCTTCAAGAAGTATCTCGCACGAGCTTTACGAGGGCGTATTAAAAGAAGCAAACTTATTAGTCGCGCGAGAACCAGAAAACCAAGACTTGGCACCAAATCCTAAGAGGTTACTTTCCAGACGGAACTCGGCTGTCTCAATACAGAGTAGTGAGTCTCTGATCAGCTCAGATGAGCTGAATCGCCGGGCAACGGCCGAAGAGCTGCAAGAATGGGATATGGATGTTCAGGAAGGTCGTTCTTTGCTAACACGCTCGGAATTCGACAGATACTATCTCCGATGCTCAACAACTAACCAGGGATTTAATAGAGACTGAAGCAGCGCAGGACAGTGCAGCTATACGGGCTAGAGAGCTTGGTATACTTCAAAACTCATCCGAACAAGGATCAAAATTTGTTGACGACGTTGATGACGGCTATAGCTTGAGCCTGGAAATCGAGTTGAAGGCCTCGGTTGATCGTGGCTACATTGATCAATGGATGAACGCTGTCTTCGAAACCCAAGATTCGCAAATCCTGTCGTCAAGCACCGAAGACGATGGAACAAGGATCGTAGAACGCGACGGGCAGAGCATTGGCGGCGTCTCCGAATCTCAAGACTCGCAAATCCTATCATCAGAAAGCGAAGAGGATGAAAGATGGGACATAGAATGGGACGAGCAGAGCATGACTGGTGTCTCTGAATCCCAAGATTCGCAAGTCCCATCAGAAAGCGAAGAGGATGAAAGATGGGACGCAAAATGGGACGGGTGGAGTGTTGGCATGTGCGACAGTTTCAGCGTCATCGATTCTATTCGAAATCGAAGACATATTGATCATTAACAAGAATCCTGCGCGGTTCAGCGAGAAGAGGACGAGCAGTTAAGAAACTAAACCATGGCTGTTTATTGTCGGACGTAGAAAGATGTGAATAATTGTAGATGTTGAGGTTTGAGAGAAGTTGGCAGCTGGCAGGCTGTTGTGTTGGGAGGGAGATGTTATCGCTAGTGTTGGGATAAGCAGATTTTCTCAGGCATGCATGGGCACTATACAAGCATGTTTGCTCCAGACTTATACCGCAGGTATTCAATCTGTTTGTGCCTAACACTGGGGACGAAGTGGTGATTCGTGGCGGTTGGCGTACTCCCGTCAGTTATGATATTTTGGTGCGATGACGTCAACAACAATCAGCTCCTTGGGTTCTTAGGCTTCACAAATGTTCAATTCTACAATTTGATACCTGGATTCGAAAACCTCTTTATGTGGATATGTTCTATTTGTGTGTCGTCGAGGTGAAGATGTGCCGAAGCCGATTTTGTGGCATTTCTAGTTTCACGTGACTATTCAGGCTAAGAAGGTGCTTCCATACTCTGGTACTGACGACAGGGTGCTTTACTCCTTTAAAGGCACGGTTTTTGTGTCTATGTAGAAGTAGGTGCTTTTGGCATCAACTACGTTGACTTGCTTGCCTATGTCTCACGAAGAAGAATTGTTTGAAGCTTTCTAGAATATGAACATATTAAACAGAGGTACACATGCACAAACCACTTACCAGTCGCTATCCCTAATTCCAAAAGACATTACTTATCTGAGAGCACTATTGAATACATCTGTCAGAGATCCGTCTACGGGACGTAATTGACCCGCATACAGAAACCTTTGATGGATTGTACCTGGGCTGTTTATCTGCCATATCCAAGGATCTAGACCTTCGCGACCGTCGGCGCATACTCATTGAAAAGATCAAGTAAATTCTTGATCGAATCCGCCTGCAGATGGCCCTCGTGAACAACAGAGAGATCATATTTTCGCGCAATCGGATACGTGATATGCGCGGTCGATTTCTCATGGTAAGGATTAATGCCCGCGTTGAGATGTTCCGTCATTAAGGGTGCATGCTTCGACAGCTTTTGAAAAGCTCCAACATTTCGATGATCACGAACCGATACGAATTCCTCTGGGCTCTGTTTCTTGAGTAGCCCATTACCATTGTGCGTGTATAGTGGGACAGCGAGGTAATGATCCTGGTACAGAGCAATGACTATAGCTTTGCGCACTTTTGTGTGGATGGGTCCAAACTTGGTCTCGCTTCTATATCTGTCGGCGACGGTAATATTCGAGGTCGAGGCGCCGCCGTGGTTCAGATCTGGTTCGTGGATAGCGGCGCGGATCAACATACCCGGGCGGTATGACTCCTTTGGAACTTTGGCACCCCTGCTGTTCTGTGCTTGCATAAGGGCTTGATCTCTTTCTGCGACTGGCATGCAAGATTCTTTGTATATCGAACCTGGCTTCTTCCTGGCATTGTAGACGCTTACTCTGGCCGCTGCAGCCACGCTCGCGTTCGACCTCCAGGACGGATTCAGGTTTGTGGTTCGGGGCTTTGGAAGAGGTACGTCATGTGAAGCTGCTAGCCTAGAATTCATCGAAGTCGCAGTAAGCGGCTGCTTTGCGGTGTATTTTTTCGCATTCGAAGATCTACCGTGTTGAACGGTCTGGAAATCATCGTCTTCGACCACTGACGGCATCGGCTTGTGCATGGCAGGGGTTGATTGTCCAGGGCTTGGCTGAGAAGGCGTTATCTTATTTTTCCAGTCACGGCCACCAGACCGAAGAGTTTGCGCTATGTTTTGAGACATGTTAATATAAGTAGGTCGACCAGGAAGTTAGGTATTTGGATTTTACTTGTGAAATATTCTTAGCTTAGTAGGTCGATGTTCGAAGTCGAAAGTGAGTATTTTGAGAAAGTTGGTCACTAATCTTCTGTAAGATGCCTGAAGGATAACCTTCCTTTATTGCAAATATGTAGTTTCGGGTCTCGAGAATTCTGCCGCAAACGAAGGAGAACAAAGCGATAGACAGATAGTGTAATAGATTTCCATCTTTGTTCCACTACATTATCTCTAGAATGCGAGCACCGAGAGCAGTTAGTCGTTGTTGATGAGAGCGACTTCTTTCACAAACCTTGCCCTTGTGAACAATTTTCGAGCGAACAAGGGACAAAGAGATCCGGATTCGGTTGGACTCTTATAGAGCACGGGGCCAGCGCTTCATTCTTTCATGTTCGCTCATACTACCCAAAGAGCGCACACAAACACGACAATAACGCCATTCTTCTGTACTTTAACCTTCCTCAGTATCTTTGACGCCGCATCATGAAACTCAGACGCATGAGTAATGCTGTAGGGGGATTCGTTCAGAGAACACTCAGGAAGGCCTCTTTACCATGGAAGGTTGTAAGAGCCCAAAGGCCGCTGTCAACTCCATCGACGCTATCAAAGCGTTTCGTTGGAAAATCCTCCTTAATAAACGATGAGGCCGGTAGCAACGTTCCGCAAGTAAGCCAAGCGGATGAAACAGCTACTGGCAGCCTGCCAGATTTCCATCCTGGCTCAAGTGTCTGTTCTGTCCCCATGGAGCAGACAGAGACGCCAAATAGCCCGCCGTATACTGATGGACCCAGTCAAATCATTCTCGCCAACGATGGTACAAAGAACTGCCTTGCGCTTCTCCCTACTAAAGGGATGGTCACTGATCTAAACGAGATCAATGAAACCAGGCAGAAGCTGGAGATCGCCGAGGGAAAGTACGAAAACATAAGGAGGCAGGTGAAAATCAATGAAATATTTGTGGATCAATCACATGCCAACCTTCAAGTCTCGAAAAGCGAAGAGGAACGAAGTCGGACTCTGAAGGAGATCGAAGAGTGTAAAGAGATTCTGCTCAAAGATACCAAGATCAAGGAGACTCTCGAAGAAGACGTCAGTATAGAAAAACGAAATCTACACTACATGCAAGCGTTGTCCCAAACGACGTTTCAAAAGCTGTTCACCGATGCGGGACTAGCAAGCTTACCCGAGCCAGACACGGCCGCCAACCCTGAGGACCAGGAGGCGATAACCTCCAGAGCCAACTCGGTTACACCAAGCGATGGCACTGGCTCTGCCATCAGCCTGGAACAGCTACACAAACAATACGTACTCGAGAACCTTACGCAAACGAGAACCGACTTCGTTGATCTACAGACTGCATTCGATGAGCGAAAGGAAACCTACGAAACGGATCTGCAAGAATATAATCAGTGGGTCTTGGAAGGTCGCACCACCGCTACCAAATCAGAATTTGACACCAGCTGTCTCAAAGACGCAGGGGCTATAGCAAGAGCTCTTATTGATGCAGAGAATGAGTACGAAACTGCACTCACAGAGGCACGTGCTCTTGATCTTCTTGACACCACATCCGACCAGGAATCAAACTTCGGCGATGGTATTGACGATGGCTACAGCTTGAGCTTTGAAGTTGAAATGAGAGCTGCGCCCGACCGTGATTTCATCGATAGGTGGAACGACACAGTAACTGAAAATGAGAGCACTGAGCTGCTGAAGTGCGAAGGAATGAATTCAGATAGCTGGGAAGTGCAAAGCGTCGCCATGTCGGATAGCTTTAGTGTGCTTAACCACTCGAGAGGAAGAAGGCGAATTGATCGCTGGCAAGCAATCTGTGACCTTCAGCGGGAGGAGTCTGAAAGCTTGCGAAAGGAGACCGTGCAATCTGACCTTTTTGATCGAAGCTAGTAATTAACTTAACAGTCCGCTCGTCAGTCGACATTAGTGTTCTTTGCAGCAATTGTATATAATCATGATACCAGCTCTTTACGAGATCATATCATACCTGAGAAGTATAATGATATATTGAAAGTTCATTGAAATTTTGTTATAGGATTTCAAGACCAATCTATAGTATATTGTAAATTGCCTGAGGATCCGCAGGATTTTGAATGTCAGTTTTCCTACCGCTAACAATCCCATCTGGAGTGGTACACGTTGGCATAGTCCACCCAGGAATTGAGGTTAGCTGTCATGGAGGACGTAAAGAGAAAGAAGGTACGAACAAGTGTTTTCCGCAACTAGGTAAGAGATAGAGCTAAATAGATGCTAACGATTGTAAAGAATTTGAGCATCGTTAAAAAAAGGCCTTGGCAGTCACACCTTTAAGGATGGACTTATAAGCCCCTGACCTATACCTTCCTTTTTCAAATCTGAGGAATCTGGAATCTCACTCCCTAATGTTTATTAGCCCCCTTCAAGAATCCGTTGAAAAGCTCCCAAAGCTGGTCCGCGCACTGCTCTTTCAAATATCCTTCAACCACTATAGGGAGATCATACTTCCTCGCCAAAGGATAGGTAATATGCGCTAAATTATTGGAATCGAAAGGAAAAATGCCAGCATTAATTTGTTCAGTGACTAAGTCTTTATGCGTGGTTAGTTTGATGAATGACTCCGACGACCGGTGATCGCGAACGGAGACGTACTCGTCCGGCTTTGGTTTGCGGGCAACACCATTTCCATTGTGAGCATACTAAGGGATAGTAAGGTAGTGGATTTCGTGAAGAGCGAGAACTATCAATTTCCTGAATTGCGAATGGATAAGACCAAATATACTCTCTGTAGTATATTTGTTAGCAACTGTGATGGTCGACCCACCAACTGTCCCGTGGAAATCTTGCTCGTGTACCAGCGCCCTTATGATCATACCCGGCTTGAACAGATGCTTTGTAAGCTTTTGGACTCGAGTACTCTTAAGGTCAGGAGTCCCGTTGACTGATACATAGACAGATGATCTGTATACCGACGGGGCTTTATGAGGTAGTTCATATGCGTCAGCCCTACTCATTGCAGCTACGCTCGGAGGTGATCGTCTCTTGTTCGCCAGGCTAATGTTTGATTGCCTTGCGGAAATTGGCACAAGTGGAGAGCTGGCTCGATTCCTTTGTCCTAGACCGCGATACAAGAAGCTGGCGGCTGATGTAAAGTTTTGGGAATTTTGAAATGTAGTAAACCTGTCATCTTCAACACCACAGGGGGGGTTGCCCTGCTGTAATAAGGTGTATGTGACTGAGCTGTTCGTTTTCTCTGGATCATTGTATGTGCATATGCTCGGGACATGATTCTCTGTTATCAGATTTCTGTGCGATTTATGGATTCTAGAGAGAATAGTTAGTTGTGGGTGGTGACAGGCAGCGGATATTTTTGAACATGAAACGGATTAGAAAACGACAGCTTGTTAGGACCTTGAAAGGATCAGGAGAGTAGACACGGGTAGAGAGCGTTAAGCCATCAATGAAATTACGAAGAACAAAGCTGGTAACGAGTCATTTACCATGAGGGATAAGAACAGTGACATAGACATCATACATCTATCGCATCCAACAAGACACGGAAACAAAGGGAGCCCGAGGGAAGGTCTCGGGAAACAATCGTATGGTTTTTCTCTCACTCGGATATCGTTGCCTTTGGAATAAAGAGACCAAACAAAGAAACCCAGAACCGGCTGCATCCATATAGTTCGGAAAGGCCCTTAGGTTTCAATTCCAAGTGCTATGCAAGCACGGGAAATACACTTTAAGAAACATTGGCCAAAATATCCAAATTACTTTCTTTCACATAATTAAGATTCTTACCACAGAAGAAATTAGCTCATCGCAAGAATGAACAGACGCTTGACTTATTTTGCGCAGAAAACTTATAAAGCTTTTGGCACACCATGGAGGCATGGCCAATCATAAGGGATCGAAAGTGGTGCAGAAGCACGTATCCTGGAGTTTTCTAACAGAATCTCAGCACCCAATTCGGAAAATGACAAGCAAAGGATTTTGGACCCCTCATCGCCGGCCAATGTTGGAATCCAAGATCTCAACGAAATTCATTCTCAAGATTACAATGTCGCTAAGTCCTCTGTGCCCATAATCCTGCCATCAACATCGCCCACTGCCAGCGCGGAGCTGCTCCATTCAAATGACGCCGGAGTGATGGACCAGCCAGAAGCGCCACGTTCCACAAGCGGACCCAGTCGGATTGTAGATTCCCACGACGGTCTTGCAATGCTACTGTCGAAGGATTTGATCGCAGAGCTATCCCACATCGTTTACTCGAGCCGCGAATTGAAATGTCTCGAAAAGTAGTATAGCAAAATTGAAAAGGTCGACGAGACTCGTAGGTTCATGGAAAATTCAGAGTTTATGATCGAATCATCAGAGAATATTGACGAGAAGATGAGGGTTAGGGAAGAAATGGAGAAGCGGGAGCTGTCATACCGCAGAAATACCAAGCGCAAGGATGAGCTAGAGCGTGAAGTTGGTTTTTCGCGACTTAACCTCAAATACATACAATATCTATCGCAAGAGACATTCGAAAACATCTTAGCGACGGCGAATTTGATTGACCCACCGGAAGTGGTTTCTGAAGAGGACCCTGCCTCTCCCCAGCCGCAAAGTCCCGTGTCTGACTCGGTGTTCCTACCTGAGGCCGACGACGAACCCATGAACTCAGATAAATCCGAGATGATTGTAATCTTGGAAGAAGTGGAGCGAACACGGCAGAACTTCTTCCAAGCACAGGAATTATTCGATGGTACACGCAATAGGAATGCAGTTGATCAGTTGGAGTATCAACAGCTGAAAGCCATAGGCATGGCTAACTTTTCGGAGCATGTTATGCACCAATTGCAATTCCAAAGAGGTTCAATGAATACCAGGGTCCTCATAGAGGCTGAACAGGAGCATGAGGAAGCCAAAGCCATGGCCAGGGCGCATGGTTTTCTCGAAAACCAGCTGGATCAAGAGTCGGATTTTGTTGATGACCCAGATGACGGCTATCTCGAAAGCCAAGACGCTGATATGATCGCCGTACCCGATGAAGGACACATCCACAACTAGACAGACGAGGTTGTTGAATGCCAGAACCCTTTCCCTCTTCAGTCAGAAGAGACTGAGCTTGATGACTGGGAAAAGAGAACCGTGGCGATGTTCGACACTCTCAGTTGCGTAGATCTTGATCTAGATCATCGAAGACGAATTGCGCAGTGGCAAAGATGAGATCCGAGCGCGAAGAATGCAAATTACAGAAGAGGCAAGTCTCTCTAAAGAGACGCGACTCAATGCCTCAGCTGGAGAGCCGCAAAAGAGTAAAGAACGAGGAATCAGACCAGTCTGCCTTCCTACGTCGAAGTTCATATTCTGACCTTACTGGAGAGGCGTCCGAACGGTGGAGAATGGTGGCTTACCACCCCATAACACTGCAGTGTATCTTTTTCCCTAATCCAGCAATAGGTCAATGGTAGAATAGCTTCGGCCTTGTGTACCAGCGGAGCTGAGTCTTTCCACATTTGATAATATGTGCATAGTATAATGGAATTCTCCCCAATCTAACCTAGGATGGTACGAAAGCTGCGTGTCTGGAATTGTAGTTGTGACTTGAATGGTAGTAAGACTTTGATCTGGAGACTGAGCTGCCCTGGCTGCCCAATAAATTTATTTTCCCTATCGTTACACTATTAGCGTGTGCAGAAAGCTGTGGAATCCTTGACATCGCAATTGTCGCGCCCGCCCCCACATTTACTATTGAATCCAGACATTCTCGATGCCATTAACGCTTTCGCTTTAGAAAAATTAATCAAACAGATAAATATGAAGCTATTCAGATCTAGTACACTGCTGACATCCTTTT
>JAABUO010004675.1_pt1 | contig 16125 bp, 19 predicted proteins | sample 5559291 | NCBI WGS metagenome assembly JAABUO01 (sample SAMN10711878, study PRJNA513372) | rock metagenome | isolation source: Antarctica rocks | place: Antarctica: Victoria Land, Finger Mt sud
CTATATAAACATTTGCCTGATGAGCCGCATGATTGACATGCTTACTTGTCCAAGAATTGAAATCTGCTACGAGCGTACTTGGCTTTCCTAGCAATCTGACTTCTTCAAAAATAAGTGATCCTAGTAAAGTATCTTATAAGCAGTAGCAACAATCAACAACAAATACAATATATGTGTAAATTAATCGTTGCCATATCCAAGAGGTTACAAAACACATACCAGTTTCTCCATTCAGGCGTCATTGATAAATCTTTAACCAGCCTTACAGCAATTTAATCCGTTAGGTTCAAACCTACTATCTATAGTTCTTAATTCGTTCCATGGAGAGAATTAAGATAAAAATTTAAAAAATTCTGCCTCGAAATGATCTTGTAAGAATCCACCCAACTTGCCGTCACCTGAATATAAGGGGTAATCGAGTTGATTCAGCAAAAAGCTGTCGGAAATGGTTTCGGAGATGGGAACACAATCCTCCCAAAAAATATTCCTCGTTGCTTCTTCATCTACAGGAGGTGGGTCCAACCGTTCAAAATTGAATGCGGTGGGAGCATTGGGTACTATTTGACTTTCAGTGTGCGGTGTGAAGTTGACCTGAGGCATTTCTGCATGTAGTTTTTGTGGTGGCAAAAGATACCTCGATAAATCTTGCGACAATATCACAGAATTCTGCGGAGCTGCTTCTCGAATAGAAGTCCAGTCCGGGTCATAATGGGTGTCTCTTTCCCTTTGCAAAGTTAAAATTTCGGCAATATTCCGGAAATAATTTTTGGTCGTTTCGCTCTCTCTATGCCATTTCGTGGAGAGCTGCTTTGATATTGAAGCCTCGTGATATCCTGTGCTTACACTTTCTTTGTATGCCCTCCGATAAACGATGAAACTATTCCATGGCCTTTTTCGGTCTCGTTTAGCTTCGAGATCAATACCTTTGTGATGGTCGACTATTGTCGCTGTCTCAGGTTTCTCAAGTCTTTTCTCAAGTCGTTTTTGACTGCGATTTCCGGGGAAGTGATGAATAAGTGGCCACGTTGCATGGTTCACTGGTTCTTGGGTCGAAGATTCCGGTATTGATCTTGAAGCTGGCCCTCGTGCCTTACAAGAGTATCCGTCCTGTTTGAATAACTGGCCGTTTCTCCGAGAAATCCCTAAATGACGCTTCGCCATGCTCATTCTGGTATTTCAATGGCCCGTGTTGAGTTGAGGGTCTCGCCAAAAGAACAAAGGAAAGTGTTCTCCCCACATTTCTCATCGACCATCAAATTTTCCGCGATAAATAAAGTGTGTGAGAAGGTAAAAATGTTTTACGCCTATGTGCCTATCTCAATTAATAGTTTCATGTCCATAACGCGGGCTGGCTGAGATTTTTTAACTTAGACTCAAGGCTGAACTATTAGTGTTGACTTGTTGTATCGTCGCGGCGTATTCTGTACCCTAAAAATGAGTGAGCAATCTATACACTTATCAAAGGCTTGTCTAAAAAGCGCTACAATTTTATCACAGGTAGATAGTAAATATCTACTTGTGAAGATGAGATCGATGCTTGGAGAACGATATGGGGGACAAGTTCTTGTCTGCATTGACCAACATGCTGCAGATGAGCGGTACAGATATGAATTGTTGCTGCAACTCTATTCGACAACCAGTGGCCATCTTTTGAACAAAGCTATCAAATTTCATCAAATAATAGATAACCCTGTCACAGCTAGAAAAGCTTTGCAGCGTTTATCATTCTGGGGATTTGAATTGAAAGTTTGTGAGGAAAGATCTAAAAACAGTGTTGAGGTTCTCAGAGCCCCAGCAATAGTATTGCAGCTTCCTAACGCTAATGCGATCCTAGAACAAATTATTCATGAGCAGCTTCTCATTCCACAACGTGCAGGAATTATTAAGCCGGTGGGAGCTGCCTCCACCTGGCTGAATGCTTTGGCCTGTTGTCCGCCATCCTTTTTATCCATAATTGGTTCCAAAGCCTGCCGAAGTAGGTATTTTTTTCAGCTTTCCGCTAATATGCTTTGGTGCTATTATGTTTAATGATAGACTGACTCGAACCGAACAAAATGATCTCGTTAAAAACCTCGCCGACTGTATTTTCCCATTTCAATGCTGCCATGGAAGGTACTGGCTTTACTTCATCCACTGTTAATCGCAGACCAACTATAATTCCACTTGCCATATTTTAAGGAGTGAGTAGTCCCCTTAATTATGTTATATCACTTCTTAGAGGATGAGAAGAAGGCAGAGGTGAAAAAGGGGACAAGTATAAATCAAAAATGGGCTTCAGTATATTGCTATATGGAAATCCGTGTGCTTGAAATCTTAGATTATAAGTCCCAAGCCCACCACAAAGTGGCTGGCGATACCTTATTTGAAAAAGAACGATATCAAAAGCGTTCTTTATATGTGACATGAATCTCGATCGTAAAATGTTGTCTCTTAGCATGAATTAGAGAGTATTGTCGCATTTCGGTACGGAGACTGCGAGATCTTGGTATTCGGCGCATACTTCGACAGGCTTAAAAGGGCGGCGTCTCGCATTTATTAGCCACTGTTTCAATTGATCATGTCCGATTCCGCTTTCTTCACAGAGTAGCTTTTTGTCCGTTTCGGTGGGATAAGGGTGACTCCGATGTGCCTCGAACCAGCTTTTCAATATGATAAGCGCCTTGGTGGAGAACCGGTTTTTGCCTTGATCTGATTTACTCTTTCGGGATCGCCTGCCTTTTCCATGAGACGCTCCTTTGGTCACTTTTGTGGCTCTCCTTAACCTTCGTTCTTCATATGAACGCAAGTCTTCCACACGCTGACTACAGAGGCAGCTTTTTACCAAGTCAGTGGATAAGGAGCTGATACTTTCAATGTGCGCGAGATCACTCTTATTCAATTGAGTTTTTCTGAGGTGAAACTTGAATTGAGCGAGTAGTTTATGAAGAAGGATGATCTCTTTTCCTAAGTCAACCCGATTGGACTTGGCCGAAAGTCTATCCAAAAGAGATTTCAGACTAAGCGCAGAAGACTCCAAGACAGATCCTTCGTACTCGAATTGCTGCCCATTCCCAGACTCGTTCATCTTTGGATGCCTACTTTTAAATCCTGGTCGGCAAAAGCGTTCCACAGAATTTCACAGAGAAAATCTTAGAAAGCAACATTGAAAACTACCAGAATAAATTCGTCTGATCTGAGGACATCCCAAGAAGCTTAGGGAGTTTAGGTAGACACTACATGGTACTCTCGGTATTTTACACTCCTAGTATGTTTTTTTTATGCTTAAGTCATTTTGCCAAAACCGCTTTGCTTGTTACCTCCGCAACTTTGTATGAAATACATTTCACCGTACCGCATTGCCCTATTGGCTTTGATCCAACTCTACTGCGAGCGTCTACTCCTGCCACGACACGGTCGTGAGATATTATTTCGGATCATAAACCTCATACAAAGTGGAAAGGACCTGGAAACGCTGAGTGACTTTGAACGATGGATATCTGGGAAAAGTAGCAGTGTTGTCGGAAGGAACGTATATGAACTTCTTCTAAAAAAGGTCAGTATATCTTTCGTCTTTTATTGACGCAAGATGTGGGAGGTCCAATCGGTGCATGACTTGATTGACTTCATTCTGTCTTCCTCGCTTCTTTTGGAAGGATCTGAGCATGATAAAGACACCCGACGCACTCAATTATTGCCGAGAAAGTTGATTCGGATCAAGTCAACATCAATTATAGGGAATTTCATACACAACATGGGCCTAAAATTTGCCTTACATGACTTTAGATCCTCGGTATCATTGTGGTATGCATTTGCACGTTTTCGGTTCCCCACTTTAACAACATGGCAAAAAAGGAAGTTCGGGGCTGATTATTTTAATTATCATGAGGGGCTGAAATGCATGCAGTCCTCCAAACATGGTTGGCAAGATCACAAACAAGCCACGGATGGTAATTTTAAATTGGGTCCGTTGACATTTCTAGTGCTACGTTCAAAAGACTGTTTTCAACGTCAGGTTTCCGAATCGATAACGAGCATGTTACACGGCAATACGAAACACGCATCTGATGCGCCCAGCATTTACAATCTCACAAAGAGGAATTTGCTATCGGATACTTGGGCCACGTATTTAAGGTACCGTCAGACAGTCAATGAGCTAATTCGGGAGGTTCCTACAAGCTCATAAGAGACATGACTTTTACACCTGTCTTACCCTTTTGCGTCTAATTACTCCCTCGGTAAATCCTGAATTTTTCAGGTAAGCAGAAAACTTATTTGTCAGAGCGTTGATCATTCAGTAGCCAACAGCATCAACTCGTTTCGATAATGGCAGCATCGTTTATGTTGGAGGTCGGCCTGAACTACGAATCGACAATGGTAACATCGACTTCCAACAACTAATATAGGCCTTATCAGAAGCGGTGAAATTATCCCGTGAAATGGTGGACCGGAAAGCCTTAAAGACGATGCTCTCGTGGTCGGTTGATCGCACAGGCTTTAACTCCACCTTTCTGGACACAATGAATAATTTTGGAAGAATTACCGGTTCTAGGCAAGCTACAGGTACGGCAACGGATATTTCCCGGCAATCTCGTTCCTATGGAGTAAGCCTGAGATCGTGTCTCTTTACTGATTGATTAGCATAGAGGGCATAGCCACCAAACTAGAGGAAATGGAACCAGTCTTCCAATAGGGTCTGTTGAAAATGATTCAACTGCAATCGTCAATTTCGATTGGTGGAAAGGCTCCTGTGAAGAGCTTGGTGTCGAGTCATTACGAAGAAGTTACAGACCTAGGCATCGCGAAGGGACTACAAGGACGGCTTCAGCATTTCGCTTTCACCTGGTGGAGGTCATGACCGTGGATGAATACGAAGAGCCATTCCTAACTTTAGTCTGCAATATCTGGAAACGTGTCAACAGCCAGGAAAGGGTTGCAGACGGTTAAAGATTCCACCGAGCGCGGCCTACAATCACACTTGTCTTATGTCGAAGTACTTGTTAACATTTTTGAAAATCTGGCAAAGTTGAATCTATACTCCTGAAAACTAATAAAGTGGCCAGTATCGTGCGTTAAGGCGGCAGATGAGATTTGTCGAATGCAACGTATCTCTGAGTGGGAGTGTAAACATAGGCAAGGTATGGTTTGACTATAATTGCGCTTTGAAGAATGAGAGCAAGGTGGGACATTCCTTTTAATATGATTCATCAACTTACACTATAGAGCACTCGTATTGGCGGATTATATAAGCTATATGAAGAGAAATATGGTATGCAGCAATGCGTAGATGTGCTTAGAGTGAGTGGAGAGCCACGCACTGTGACTAATCTATAATAGTGCACAAATCCGTTTAAGATTGCGTCGTTACTGCTATTCATAATAAACACAAGGGATATTGAATATCTACAGTATCGATACATCCAGATATTGTTGTGTTGCTCGCAATTGTTTTTCCGGTACGGGAGAGTTGAGTCCGCAGAGCGATTGGTGAACACCTTTGTACCGATGGTATACATTTGCGCAGCATATCTGACAAAAGGTGTGGTGTTCAGGGCACTACTCGGTGAAGGCAGAAATCCACGCCATTCTTGCGGACATTGCAATTGAAAGAGCATTTACGAGTAATAATGGTAGTAGTCCGACTTTGGACTGTTTACAACATGCTTTACGACACCTTTATGCTGCAGTTTCACGTGAGTATTCGTGCCAATAAGGTTTTAATATCAATAGACTTTCGTACGAGCGAGAAATGGCGAATGGTGCGTCTTACAGGTCTAAAAATAGATATGTGCAAGCACAAGATTAATGCCGCAAAAAACTCCACCTCCTTTGAGGATGATGGTAATCGGAATTAAGTCAGTGCGTCTAAATATGTACATGTCCGAGCTGTGAGCTGTGAGTTGTACGCTATGAATTATGAGTTGTGAGTTATGAGCTACTGGAAAAGCCAGAGTATGTATTCATACGAACCAAACATGATTGCAGCATTTGGGACGACTCGCATAAGATGCGGGGTCATTCCACCATAAAAAGCGACCAGGCCTTCTTCTCTCCAGATAAGGCGAAAACACTGAATTAATCCAGTATATTTCGGGATGCCATTGGCTGCCGGTGCTTGTCGCAGCCGAGTCCTTACAACCATATATTAGTCAAGTCATGCACAGCTCCCTACCTCATGAGGATATGTAACTACCGCCGCGATTAGTTTTGCAAATCCAGCTGCGGAAAGTTGGCTAACCCAATCCCCGCCTTGACTTGTAGACTCCACTGGCATACCTTGCTCTATTTGTCGACGCACACGCCTGTCCTTTAAGAATATCTTTATCCGTTCATATGTAACCCATTGCAATGTACTCTCCGTAACGCCAAGATATGATGCACTCATTCCTTTATAAAGACCGAAAACCCCTTCTTGGCGAACAACTTGAGCAATGCAATCTACACTGTTCTTGTATCTACGGCTTGTCGAAGGACTTTGCTGTCGATCTAATTGCAGCCTGGTTTTAACCAGCCAAATCGGATTAGTGGCAGTCGCTGTCGCCACGCCAGCCACAGCTGCAGCGGATAAGTGAACCCAAGAGCTACGCACGTCGCAATGCAGCTGCTCAGCAATGACTTGCTTTCCGTTACCATAAACGAAGAAGTTAATTGCCCTGGCTGGAACTACGCCAACCAAATTAGGACCCAGGCCTTTGAATAGAGCCCTTGACCCTTCGACTCGAAAAACATCGCTAAGTTTAGTAAGGGTCAGTAACGTCATTCCATACTACAAGATGTGACATGTCTCCAGCAAATGCCTCGAAAGTGTACCAGTTACCTTGAACCCCAACGGTTTCTGGTCAACACATGCCAATCTGTGTTGATAGAAATCACTCTGTAACCTGGTCTTCACAACATCCAGGGGAGAGGTCAAGATGGAGCCCAGTAATCCCCCGAATCTAATGCACGTTAGTAATGCTGAAACAGCAAACCACGTACCCACCAGCGACAAAGTGCTGCCATGCCTTTTGTCTACCGTCGGGTTTCGCATCACTTTGGTAAACAGGACTGTTGGGGGCAGGACTCTTGGGGGTTGCAGAGGCAGCCGTGCTCATCAAAGTGCTTCCACCCCCGTTCTCATCTGGCGTTTGGCAGTCTATACTCGGTACCTCCTCCACGTCAGGAACAAGAGCTCGTCGGTCTATCCAACTGCGGGATTCCAATCTATGCACTACAAACAAGCTAGGGATTATGCTAAATCGTAGTCTCGTATGGCACAGGATAGATAGACTCGGGAAGGTTGCCGGTCGTCTCAACCTTCCGTGCTAGCCTCGGCATTGCAGGGAGCCTCTTCACGGTGACCTGCTCCCCTTTGCGTTTCGCTTCCTTTTTCCTAGCAGCGTTCTCCTTGACCCTTCGGACGAATTCTTCCCTACACTTTGAATGCTTAATGTGCTCAATTCGCACGTTGACTCTCTTCTCCATGTACCTGTTCCCGACGACCTTATAGATAATCACTCCCACCGCCGATTTGGTCACATTGTAAACTATTCCAGTCTTGCCATGGTAGTACTTGTACGCCATCCCCTTTTGTACAGCTCCGTTCATCTTAATATCAACGATATCGCCAACTTTGTAGCTTCTTAGATACGTCGACAAGCTAGTCACATTAGTCCTGTGATCACGAAATGGCATACGCTATAGTTCCATTCTTCTTGAAAGCCTTCCTGAAAGTATACCTAGTTCCGCGGCGAAGACCATGCGAACGGGGCATAGTGGTGGTGTTAGTGTATTCGGGTGTATTCGGTTGGGAGTGTGACTCGCTGAAGTAGTGTTGGGTCACGCCCTAATTGGCAGCTATCACGTGTTCGTTGTGATTTCGGAATCTCGGATTTCCTCCAGATCGCTGACCAGCGACAGCACAGGCACTGTCGCCCGATATGTCGGGTTCAGCAGAGAAAGTCGAGGTCCTTCATGGCAGCCATTTTATGCCTATGGGGGGCAGCCAGTTTCAAAAGCCCTCCAGAGAGCAGACAAGAAAGGCAAAGGCGTTGGAGGTTGCGAGAAAGAATGGCTCTCTACCTCATGAGATAGATGATGATGGCAAAGAAGTCAACCCACATATTCCCCAATATATCTCAAAGGTGCCCTGGTATCTTGACACCGTAGCTGAGGAATCCAAACATTCGAAGCTGCCTGAAGGCAATGAGGAGCAAAGAGCAAGTGAGTCCAAATCACTAGCATCAGAGGATATACGTGTAGCTGAGAGGCTGCCAAAACGCTCTTTAGACAACAGCTCCTCGAACTCCGAGGAGAACAAACACCGCGAGTCGAAGATTTCGCGTTTAGGTCAGCGACTTCAGGGTGACGAGGTGATGTCCTGGGATGGTAAGAGGGACAGATGGAAAGGCTATGATGGTGATTTTGCAGGAGTTTTTGAAAGATATCATAATCTCGACCGTGCACGACTCGAAAGGCGAAGTGACGACCAAGCAATGGACGATCGGCAATTAAACGAAGACTTTGTGGAATCGTCACATATGTTTGATACTTCCACGCATACTAGCACGAGAAATCTCCGCATCCGGGAGGATAGGGCACGATATCTAGTGAATTTGAATGCGCCGGAGCCAGAGCTTCATGCACGCTCAAAAACAACATCTAGCGAGCCTCTAGGCAATGCAACCCTTTTGTCCGCTTCTCAGGATGGCTTTCAACGGGCTTCAGGAAGTGATGAAGCCTTCGCCCGAGCCAGCAAGTCGGCATGGCAACAGAGCAAAAAGTACGATATGCCCTTCAATGCTCACGCAAACCCAACTGAAAGCGAGTTGTCACGTCATCGGCTTGCGAAAGTCCGCACTGAGGAAGACGCGCAGCGGAAAACGAGTATTCTGGCACGCTACGGATGAAATACTTGGGAAGACGTCAAGGCATCATGTATATTTGTAACCAATATTATGCACACTAGATTGATAAGCTGCAAAATATGGACAGTAATGAGCATTTCTTTTAGCTTACTCTTCTTCTTCGTCGCCAGCGTCTACCGACTCTTTTGCAGCAGCACGTTTCCGGCGAACGCGTCCAGGCCGAGCACCACTAAAGTGTTAGAGATTCAGCTGTAAGGTTAGATACCCGTATGGTGAAGTAAGCGCAAAATCTATGTGCTTCTGAGAATCCAATCGCACGACAAAAGAAGGGACATTGACGATTTGCTTGCCCACCCTATACTTAGCCCTGATACATGTGCAAATGTACCTGATGTGCCTTTGCCGTATGAGAACACGCGCGTGATGAATACTTTTTGCAAGTCCCAATTTGTACACTTGCGTTTGCAATCTTCGCTCCATGAAGTCTTCCACGCGAAGGGCTAAGACATAATCCAGCTTCATTCGTGTCTCATCGAGAACACCTACTCGCACAAGTCGTCGAATCAGGGCATTGCCTTCAAACAGTCTTTTCGGATCTTTGTCATCCAGAGTCAGTAGCTCTCTAGCTGCTCTTCGGATCTTTGAAAGAGTGAGTAGCACTCGCCAGATCTCTCTTTTGTTACGAAGCCCACTAACCGTTAACCCATATGTCCCTCTGCGCACGCACTATTCGCCTGCAAGCTTTAGTTCCAAATCGAGCCTCGCAGACTCAAATGGCCTCCTGGGTACTTTATAAGTTTTTGATTGCTTCCTAGGGGCTCGAGGCATCTGTGAATAATAAGCTTGTTTGAGATGGCCGGGTGGTTGTGCAGCGTGTGACTATGGTCCTTCTTAGGGCTACTGGGCAAGCCCTAGAAATGAAATGTTGTTGACATGGCGACCGCATGTAAATTTCCAATCATGGAATTTGAGAAGTTATCAGCGCTGACGTAATGGGCCTGTGAATGGCGAGTGCTGAAGCAGCGTTCCCAATTTCGTTCTACTTGGACTGCCTTGATACTTATCAAGACAAGCCGCATCAGCAAAGCGCTTCGAAAAAGGAAACGCTTGGCGAAGCATTCGAAAGTCCAGTCATACGCATTTTCGGCACCACTGATCACGGGGAAACAATATGCGCTCATGTTCATGGTGTTCTGCCTTACATGTTCATCCCCTATAACAACGCTTTAGATTCCCAGTCCGTTGAATCTTACATTTTGTCATTACAGTCGTCAATCAATTATGCTTTAGCTCATTGTTTGAATCAAAATCCTCATGATCCTCGCAACAGCTACGTGGCTAAAATCTCCTTATGCAAGGGCATCCCGTTCTATGGTTATAACGTTGGATGGAAGATGTTTCTCAAAATATATCTGTATCGTCCATCTCATATAAGTCGACTTGCCGATCTTTTACGGCAAGGAGTGGTTCTTGGCGGAAATTTGGAACCCTTTGAAGCGCACGTCCCACTTTTAGCTCAATTTATGATGGATTTTAATTTGTATGGTTGTGGGCTAATCACCTGCACAGCTGCCTGTTTTCGCTACCCCATATACAAATGCGAAGACCTCGAACATACTCAACAGCTTCTCCAGACTTTTGGTATAGACTCCGGGGATTTTGAAATTCAGCGATGGGAAGAAAGAGACCTCTCTGCCAAATATATAAGTCGTGATCGCCTACGGGTATCGCACTGTACACTGGAGATCGATATAGAACCCTGGTCTATCGCCAACCGCTATGAAATTCGCGCCCGAAATATTCATACAACCATGTATGAAGGGTCTCAAATACTTGAAGGCCAGAAGCTTGTCAATTCGCTAGCCGATTTATGGAAAGAGGAGAATTTAAGAAGTGGGATCATTGAGATCTCTGCCTCCATTCAGTCAGGGACTGAAAGTTTAAGAAAGTGGGAGTTACAGCATGCCCTTCATAGATCTGCCCGCGATTCACAACAGTCGGTACGGAACCATGATCTGTCAGTTGAAGACTCTCCTGAACTGACTATAAAGGTGCCAACAGCCTTTGAACTTTTGAATATGGATTACCAACACTTAGACCAGCAAATACCCCAAAAAATAGAGGAGTATCTCGGGTGTCAGCTATCCACAAGTAATATAAGGTTCTTGTTACTCCCTTCGAAGGAAATCTGGAGTTGTACTGCGATTAGAACGCGCTACAAAAGCATGAATAATGACACGCCAACACTGTCACGCATTGTAGCGAAGGGCATACAGTCTGACAATGCTCCCCTGTCTCAGTCTTCAATAACTGATTATGGGACGATCAAGAAATCATCGGCTACCACAGCGCTGAGTCATACTAATCCAGATACTTTACTCGTAGGCGAACAGACGCCCGAATGCTTGTCGGAAAAAAATCCTCGTGGGAATTGTCAATTTCGTGATCTGAAGTGCTCGAAGCATTTCAATTCCAAGGTACCCTCATGCGAAACTCGCCTCCGTTTACGTCGACAAGTGCCCATACGTGACGAGCTCCAAGCGATGGCAGGAGTAGAATCTGTTCAGAACAAGAAGCTTCTACGTGTGAATGATACTCTCTGGGAGAGAAGAATTCAAGCACAGCTTGGTAGGACTTTTGAAATGAATATTCAGCACCTGTCAAACTTGCCAAAATTTGATTCGCCTGAAGTATTCCCACCGCCTCTGCAGTCTTGCTTTGATGAAGTGGGGGTAAGGAAGCGATCGTTATTTTTAGGACGGAAAGCGCCGATCTGCTCTAGTACACTCAAGCCTTCAAGAAATCCAATTGATAAATCCAACTTGCCGACTGAGCCTCGGGTATGTATTTTCGCGCTAGGGCCATGCTGACGGTCTAGGTGCAAGTACATAAGCTTGACCATCGAAAGAGAGGATCACAGCTCAGAGTAGATGGACGGAATGACCTTCAAAGTGGCTACCAGGAGAACCCTGGGCATATGACGATGCTTAGTATTGAACTTTTCGGTAAGGGCTGCATGCAATTCTTCGGACCCTAACTTCAAGCTGCTACTAGAGGTCGTCTCCTGCCAAACCCTAATGAAGACCAGGTGATTTTGATTACTTGGTGTTATCATGGATATGTTCAAGGCTCTCGCAGGTCTTCAAATAATCCCTCTACTTACAATGGCTGCTTCATGCACAATACTTTCAAAGACGTCGGCTGCGCCCATGAAAGCCTCCGTGCAGAGGAAGTATCCATCTCTATTGAAAGTTCCGAGCTTGCAATGCTTGAGCGGCTCATCTCTATGGTAAGAGTGTTAGACCCGGATATATTAGTTGGATACGAAATACAAAATTCATCTTGGGGGTATCTTATTGAAAGAGCACGTTTAAAATATGGTCGGGAATCTTATTCATGAGTCTAATCTCGAGGTTTCGACCTAAGTGATGATATTGCACGCGTCCAAGGAGACTCAGGAAGCTGGTTTGATTCTAAAAAGGATCGTTGGGGTTATACTCAGGCATCTGCGATTCGAATAGCTGGTCGTCACATGATAAATCTCTGGAGATCTTTGAGGTCTGAAGTGAATCTACTGCATTACTCTCTTGAGAATGTTGTCATTCAGCTTCTTGGACAGCGGTATGAATCTTGATAAACTTGCTTACCTATGAAGAATACCTCACTTCAGCTACTTCACACTGACTAGTTGGTGGCAGTCTTCTTCCTTTCGGCTAAGAAGCCGTGTTGTAGCCTACTTTTCCAGGCGAACAGCGCTGAACATTCGATTGCTACAGAAGCAGGAGCTTATCAGTCGGACAAGGTAATGAGACCAAAGGTGTTTACTGAAAATAGTGAGCAAGCAAGAGTACTCGGAGTGGATTTTCATTCGGTTTTTGCAAGAGGATCGCAATTCAAGGTCGAGTCTCTCGTATTCAGAATAGCAAAGCCGGAGAACTACATTTTGCCATCACCAAGTAGAAAAGAGGTCGGTTACGCATTGGTGCTAGCATACTGATAAAGGTTGGCGAGCAGAATGCTCTAGAATGTTTACCTTTGGTAATGGAACCCCAGAGCGGGTATTATGACGACCCGGTGATTGTACTTGACTTTCAATCCCTTTATCCCTCTATCATTATTGCGTACAACTATTGGTACAGATACTTCTCCGCTACGATATCTAATCAAAGTTACTCCACCTGCATAGGGAGACCTGTGGCTGACCAGACTTATGGTATTGGATTCCAGAAAAACAGTATTCTTGACGAGCCTGACTGGTGCAACCGGTCAGATGACACATTTCGTAAGTAAGGTGGCTGTCACAAATTAAATAAATAAGTTGCACCAAACAATGTGCGATATGTGAATAAGCATGTCAGAGTGTCTTTGCTTGCTAGGATGCTCTCGGAAATTTTAGAGACTCGGGTCATGATCAAGGAAAGTATGAAAAGAAATCTGACCCAGGAGCATGTGAGAAGAACTCTCAATAGTCGACAGTTGGCTCTCAAATTGATCGCTAATGTGACATATGGGTATACTTCGGCATCTTTTTCAGGGCGAATGCCATGCTCAGATATTGCCGACAGCATTGTACAAACTGGTCGAAACATCTTGGAACAGGCAAAAAAAACTGAAATTATTACTTATTTATAGGCAATACAACACATCCAGTCCCATAAAACCTGGAATGCGGAAGTTGTTTACGGAGATACAGATAGCCTCTTTGTTCGCTTGGTCGGCAGGAGCCGAAAAGATGCTTTCAAGATTGGTAAAGATATGGCGCAAGCGGTGACCTCTTTAAATAAGAACCCAATAAAGTTGAAGTTTGAAAAAGTTTATCACCCCTGCATTCTCTTAGCTAAAAAGAGGTATGTGGGCTTTAAATATGACAGAGAAACACAAACAGTCCCAGAATTTGACGCGAAAGGTATAGAGACAGTGAGACGGGATGGAACTCCTCTAGAGCAGCGTATTGAGGAACAAGTGCTTCGGTATGCTTGCGGGATGTCCCTTTTCTAACGAAAGGCTACTTTTCGAAAGCGGTGATTTGACCAGCATTAAAAACTACTTTGTGGAACAATGCAAAAGACTTTTAGTCGGTGAAGTCTCAATATTAGATCTTTGCTTTGCTAAAGAGGTCAAGATGGGTACATATATGTGAGTCCATTAATCCCGTCTCTGATAAGAAAGTCAGCCTGATAACTTGCCACCTGGTGCATTAATAAGTTCGCAAAAGATAGCATCTGATCCTCGTGCTGAGCCACAATATGGGGAAAGAGTCAGATACGTTGTCGTGTCGAGTCATCCAGGGTCTAAGCTAAGCGAGCGCTGCGTGTCGCCTGAGGCACTTATTCATGCTACAAATTACCGAATAGACGCTGAGTATTATATTACACGCAACATCATCCCCCCATTGGAAAGACTACTCGGTACTGTCGGCATCAATGTAAAGCAATGGTTCGATGATATGCCCCGGCCAACATCAGTAAGCAGCGAAGTGTACTCGACAAGACTTGGAATCCAGTCTTACATGAAGAGCGATTCCTGTCTGGTTTGCGACACTGAAATGGCCATTTTGGCCGACTCAGAAAAGAAAGACAACCGTGACATGATCTGTGTCTATTGTCGTAATGACTCGACTTACGTGTTACAGTCACGATTAAATCTTTACAAAAAGAGGCAGAAAGCTCTAGAAGATGTTTGTCGATCTTGCAGTGGCTTTGAACACATCTTCCCGTCTGAGTGTGTCTCCCAGGACTGCCCTATATTCTATCAACGCATGAGAAATAAACTTCAAGTCGCTTCAAATCAGCATGGCCTGAGTTCGGATGCCAAAGACTGAATAATGAGAGGATGGATAAATGTATCTTATATCGACTGTATCTCGATTTAGCCACATTTTACCTATTGCAGGGCGCCGACGTCCTCCTTGTAGGCAAACTTTCGCATTTCACCAAGACGCCTCCTTGCCACCGAAAGATCGTTCTCTAGCTTCAGAATTTCTACCTGTTGCTCCATTTCTTTGACCTTGAAATCATGTAAAGAAAGCTCGAAATCTTCTGCATCCTCATCATGTTCATTTTGCCTAGCGACTACCTCCTGTACGCGACGTACCAGGCTTCGGCAGGCTCGATTGACAGTTTTAGAGGCGGACTCGAGACGCTCTTGTGTACTTGACATGAACGATGCTTTTACTCTTGAAGCTGCTACTAGCTGGGCAGTAGAAGCTGCCACTTCGTTTGACGCCACTATTAATTGCTCTGGGATGTTTGTTCCGCGCACTACTCCATCTGCAGTTTCGATTAAGACACGAGTAGATGCAGCCACTGCTTTCGCCGCTGATACGAGACCTTCAGTCCAACGACTATTGCGCCTATAGAATGCGGTCTTTGATTGATTGCCCTTTCCTTGTGCAACTATTTCATTTTGCGATTCTGTAGCTGACTTAATGAGTTGCGCAATTGCATTGGTAACAGCCAAAGCTGACTCTAATATGTTCTGGTTTACATCTAGCTCTTTGAGCGAAGATTCAGAATCCATTGGCGTTGCGACTAGTTGCGCAAGTTTTTGAGAAGCCTCTAGTATAGTACTTGCAGCATTTTTTAGTTCTTGGTCAACGAGATCACCAATCTCAACTGTATATTGTTGGATACCACGTTTGCCTCGCTGATCAGTTCTCTCTATGGTTCGTGTGAGGATCTGCAGAGAACGCTGGACTTCAAGATTATGGGAAATAACTCTTTCTGTCATGCTCTCAGAGTCAAGGTTTTGAAGTCGACTCGATAAAACACCCTCAAAAAATTTCACGGTCTTTACAGCAGAGTCCCTCGCAGCCGTAGTTGCCGAATCTATTTGGCTGTCTGTGGCAAAGAGTCTTGTTAAGCCTTTAACATTGCTTAAAACGTCGGCCACCGAGCTCGCAAATCCGTGCGCATGCTTAATGACCTCTGGTTGATCTCCATTAGGCCCGTCAGCTACAAAATTGTTGAATGCTGTTGCAAATTCAGTCGCACTTGCGCTAGCCTTTTCGATTGTGGAAAGCACATATCCACTTGATGAGTTTTGGTTACCTGCTTGCATGGGTGAATCCAACTCATACAACGCATCGTTTACGCGCTTGGTCGCACTTTGGAGCACAGCATCTGCTCGTTAGTTCTATGAATAATGTTCGCCTTAACCAATGATGTCCTTAAGTTTCATGAGATGTCCCAGTAATACCGAATCTATTTGAGAATCGATTGCGGTATCGGTATCGCCGTGGTTCTTGATTAGAGTAGACCTTTTGTCAGTTCATACCTTTCTCAAAGCGTCCAATTGTATGAGA
>JAABUO010004676.1_pt1 | contig 16125 bp, 12 predicted proteins | sample 5559291 | NCBI WGS metagenome assembly JAABUO01 (sample SAMN10711878, study PRJNA513372) | rock metagenome | isolation source: Antarctica rocks | place: Antarctica: Victoria Land, Finger Mt sud
AGCCTCGGCTTCGGACTCAGCGCGGGGCAGGCGCGGACGCAGGCCGCGTCCCCTTCCCTCGCTGTCGCCGTAGTCTTCTTCTTTGTCCTTCAGATCAATCTCTTTCTCGTCTTCGTCTTCTACGGCCACTTTCAGGCCCAGCGACTGAAGCTCATTGACCAAAATCTTAAACGATTCAGGAACGCCAGGCTCCAGCATCGCATCGCCCTTGACAATGGACTCGTAGGTCTTAACGCGGCCCAGAACGTCATCCGACTTGATGGTCAGAATCTCCTGAAGCGTGTACGCCGCGCCGTAGGCTTCCAGCGCCCAAACTTCCATTTCGCCGAAGCGCTGACCGCCGAACTGCGCCTTACCGCCGAGCGGCTGCTGCGTGACCAGCGAGTACGGACCAGTCGAGCGGGCGTGAATCTTGTCGTCCACGAGGTGAGCAAGCTTCAGCATATAGATCGTGCCGATAGTGACAGGCTGGGTGAACCAGTCGCCCGATAAGCCGTCCCGAATCCAGGACTTGGCCGACTTCTCATCAATGCCGCTGCGCCGCCAGACATTTTGCTGGACCCGCTCGACAATGGCTTGAAGATCGTAGCCATCTACTGTCTTTAAGTTAGCCTCTTCGTCCATCGGTGCGCCATCATAGTCTTCCGGCAGGTCAACGGCAGGCGGTGCGCCGACTATCGCCGCGACTTGTTCCAGACGCGCCGGAGACAACTCGCCCAGCTTGACTTCGAGCTTAACAAGCAAGGCGTCAACGCCGTCTTTCTTGCCCGCTTCCAGGTCAATCTTCAGCTCTTTCTCGACGTAAGTCCGAAGCGCGTCGTAGCGCGTGAACTCAGCGAACTTGCTGATGTCGGTCAGAATCTCGGCCTCGGTCGCGCCCTCAAAAATCGGGTTGACGAACGAGCAGCCGAGCGCTTTGCCGACATATGCCAGGTGCGTTTCCAAAATCTGGCCGATGTTCATACGGCCCGGAACGCCCAATGGATTGAGAACGATGTCTACCGGCGTGCCATCCGGCAGGAACGGCATGTCTTCCTGCGGCAGAATGCGCGAAATGACGCCCTTGTTGCCGTGGCGTCCGGCCATCTTGTCACCTTCCATGACTTTGCGCTTCTGCGCGATGTAAACGCGCACCAGCATATTCACGCCCGCCGACAGCTCATCGCCCGATAATCGGTCAAGCTCCCCTTCCCACTCATCCGAGAAGAGCGAGTCAGGGCGCTTAGAAAAATCAAAGACGCGGCCCTTGACGCCGTCATGGTCCTTTTCTTTGTACTTAAAGCGCGAGAAGACTTTGACGTCAACAATCTTGCCTTTTTCGCCGTGCGGAACACGGAGCGAGACGTCGCGTGTTTCTTCCGCTTTCTTGCCGAAGATGGCGATAATGAGCCGCTCTTCGGCGGTCAGCTCGCCCTGGCCCTTCGGCGCGACGCGGCCAACCAGGATGTCATCAGGCCGGACTTCGGCACCAATGCGAATGATGCCCCGGTCGTCTAGGTCTTTCAGCGCGTCTTCGCCGACATTTGGGATGTCTCGCGTGATCTCTTCCGGTCCCAGCTTTGTATCGCGGGCCTCGACTTCATACTTCTCAATGTGGACCGACGTGAACACGTCGTCCCGGACCAGCCGCTGCGAAAGCAGAATGGCGTCCTCAAAGTTGTAGCCGTTCCACGGGGTAAATGCGACCAGCACGTTCTGGCCCAAAGCCAGCTCGCCGCCGTCGGTGCAGGGACCGTCGGCGAGAAGCTGATGGTCCCGGACGCGCTGCCCGTTGTTGACCACAGGCCGCTGCGTGACGCACGTTGCCTGATTGGAGCGCAGCATATTGAGCAGGCGGTAGGTGTCCTCGCCGCCGTCTTCATCGGCCACCACGACAATTTCTTCCGCCGTGACCCGCTTGACGGTTCCGGCCCGCAAGGCGATAATCACCGCGCCGGAGTCAATCGCCGCCCGCTTCTCCATGCCGGTCTTGCAGAGCGGCGCGTCGGGGCGCAGGGTCGGCACGGCCTGACGCTGCATGTTCGCGCCCATCAGGGCGCGGTTCGCGTCGTCGTTTTCCAGGAACGGGATCATAGCCGTCGCGACAGACACGATCTGCTGCGGGGACACGTCCATATAATCCACTTTGTCCAGCGTCACGACCGGATACTGGTTGTTGTTACGGACCTGAACTTGCTTGTCTACAAACGTATTGTCAGCTTTCAAGAGTGTGTTGGCGGGCGCGATGTGATATTTATGCTCGCCGTCGGCGGGCAGCCAGTCCAGATCAGTCGTGACCTTGCCGCTGATAACCCGCCGGTACGGCGTTTCAATAAAGCCGAACTGATCCACGCGGGCGTGAACGGCAAGCGACCCAATCAGGCCGATGTTTGGACCTTCCGGCGTCTCAATCGGGCAGATACGACCATAATGCGAGTGATGAACGTCGCGCACTTCCAGTTTTGCCGACTGCCTGCTTAAACCACCCGGTCCCAGCGCGGACAAACGCCGTTTATGCGTGAGTTCCGCCAGCGGGTTTGTCTGGTCCATAAACTGCGACAACTGCGACGAGCCGAAGAACGACTTAATAGACGCCGAGATCGGCTTGACCGACAGAATGACCTGCGGCAGAATATTCTCGGTGTCGAGAGAAGTCATGCGCTCTTTGGCGACTTTCTCCATCCGCAGGAAGCCCAGCCGAAGCTGCGAGTAAAGAAGCTCGCCGACCGACCGGACACGCTTGTTTTCCAGGTGGTCAATGTCGTCCACGTTGCCCGCGCCCGACGCCAGCTTGACGACGTATCGCGCAATCGCGATCACGTCTTCTTTGGTAATCGTGCGGTACGACAGCGGCAGGGACAGGCCCAGCTTCTTATTCATCTTATGACGGCCGACTTTGGCTAAATCGTAGCGGCGGGTGTCAAAGAAGATCGAATTCAGAAGCGAGCGGGCCGACTCTGGGGTCGCCGGGTCACCGGGGCGGATTTTGCGGTAGATGTCCAGCAGCGCGGTTTCTTTGGAGTAGACCGCAGACCCTTCCTGATCCAGCGTCGCCACAATATAGTTGTTCAGGTAGATGACGTCCAGCGTGTCCAGCGCCAGCGCTTCGATTTTGCGGGCGGTCTCCCGGTCAATCTTCTCATACGCTTTGACGATCATCTTGCCTGCCGCGTCTTTCAGGTCGGCAGTCGCATAGGGAACGCGCTTGCGCGGGTTGAACTTACGGTAGTCATCGCCTTCGGCGTTCATCGCGGGCGTACCGTCGTCGTTGAAATCCAGCACTTCCACTTCCACACGGGTCCGGTCAAACAGGGTGGAACGGCCCGGCGATGAAATGGTCTCCGGCTCGGCAAAGAGCTGAACAATTTCGGCAGTCGTGTTGCAGGGCGTAGACGGCAGCTCGACTTCAAACGTGTCGTTCTCCTGGTCAACGCTTTTTTCAACGCGCCGAAGCTGGGTCGTGTCCATCACCGTGCCGGCTTCAGTCAGCACTTCGCCGGTTGACTTGTCAACGATGGGTTCTGCCAGCAGCTTGCCGGCAAGCTCACCCCAGGCAACCGACTGAACGCCGCTCGGCGAGGCGACCGGGAACAAGTTCAAAGCCCGGAGCAGGGTCGTAATCGGGAACTTGCGGGTCTGCCCGATGCGAACTGTGATGGCGTCGGTCGCGTCGGTTTCCACGTCTACCCAGGCACCTTCGCTCGGGATAATCGTGGCGTAATAAAGCTGACGCCCGGAGAAGTCCAGCGTGTCCTTGAAGTAGACGCCCGGAGACCGCGCAAGCTGAGACACGACGACGCGTTCCGCACCGTTAATGACAAACGTACCTTTGTCGGTCATCAGCGGCAGGTCACCGAGATACACTTCGCTTTCGATAACTTCGTTCGCGCCGGACTGAAGGCGCACTTTAGCCTTAATCGGCGATTCCAGGGTTACATCGCGGGCGCGGCACTCGCCGATGTCATATTTGGGTTCGCCGAGCGTGAAGTCTACGAGAGAAATTGAATGATTGCCGGTAAAGTCGGTAATCGGAGAAAAGCTGTCGAACAGTTCATTCAGGCCTTCCTGCAGGAACCAGCGGTAAGAATCAAGTTGGAGTTCGACGAGGTTGGGGACGTCTACCACATGCGCGGTCTGCTTTGCGGTATGCTGAATTTCTTTCAAATTTTAACCTCCAGGGGAAACACACGAACACACAGTATAACACAGTTTATGCCGCGTTGTCAAGGACTTTTGACGGTACACAGCAAAAGAAGCACCTGTTCCGTGTGCCATCTTCCGCAGGGACAAACGCTGTACAGTAGTATAAACGCGCTATTTATATAAAGAGTTCCCGGTGAAAATAACGGGAGGAGAAGACGGCAGGAGGAGGAAGGCGAACACAAGGTTCGCCCCTACGGCGTAGGGAATGGCGGTGTAGGGCGCGAACCTTGTGTTCGTCCTTCCAATTTTGCGCCCCTTCGGCTATAATCACGCTATGGACCAAAGAGATCAACGAACGGTGGCGATTTTAGGGGCGGGAAGCTGGGGTAGCGCTTTGGCGTTTCTGCTGGGAACCAAAGGCCATACCGTGCGGCTCTGGGACCGGGACGCGGAGCTGATGGAGACGATCAAGGAGCATGGCTTGAACCCGAAGTACCTGCCGGATGTCGCCCTGCCGGAAACAGTGACCGCGACGCCCGCGATGCGCGACGCTTTGGACGAAGCGGACTGGGTGGTCATTGCCGTCGCGTCCGACGGTGTTCGGGGGGTTGCCGCCGACGCCGCGCCGTTTCTGCTGCCCGGCACGAGTATTCTGAGCGCGTCGAAGGGGCTGGAAGCGGACACGGGATTTACGAACTCGGAAGTCCTGACCACGCTGTTGGCGGATGTTTCTTATGCCGGCCTCGTCGTGCTGTCCGGTCCCAATCTCGCCCGCGAGCTGACGCGCGGCGTCCCCACTGCTGCCGTGGTTGCGAGTTTAGACCCGCGCTTGGCCCGATTTGCCCAATCGCTTTTGATGACCGAGCGGTCGTTCCGCGTCTACACGCACACCGACGTCAAAGGCGTGGAGCTTGGCGGGGCTTTGAAGAACGTGCTGGCGATTGGCGCGGGCCTGTCGGATGGCCTCGGCTTCGGCGACAACACAAAAGCCGCGCTGATGACGCGCGGCCTGCTGGAAATGACGGAGCTAGGCGTAGCGGCGGGCGGTGAAGCACTGACGTTTCTCGGCCTCAGCGGCGTCGGCGACTTAATCGCGACAGCCTCCTCCAAGCTCTCCCGCAACTACCGGGTCGGCCTCGGCCTTGCCGCCGGCAAGTCGCTTGGGGACGTGATGACCGAGCTGCATCAAGCCGCCGAAGGCATTCCGACTGCCCGCGCCGCGCAGGTACTGAGCCGCCGCTACGACCTTCAAACCCCGGTGCTGGCCGCCATCAACGCGGTCTTGCATGACGGTCTTTCCCCCTCCATCGCCGTCGAAGCGCTGATGACCCGCGCCGCCCGCGAAGAGTTCACTTCGTAATTCCCATAAAAACCTTAACATATAATCAAAACAAATTTTATTACATCGTGAAAATCAGGTTTGGTACATAGACCGTAGGGGAAGAACGCTTGCGAGAATGTACCAAGCGTTGTGCAGAAGGAGCCAAAGCATGAAAGTCCTCATCATTGGAGCCGCCGGTAAGACCGGCAAAGATGTCGTCGAACAAGCCGTGGCCGCCGGTCACGAAGTCACGGCCTTTGTCCGCAAAGCCGACGAATATAGTGAACCAAGCGTTCGCGTTATCGAAGGTGATGCCACCCAGAGAAGCGACATGGACGCGGCGGTTCGCGGTCAAGACGCCGTTCTGGACACGATTGGCGGAAAAACCCCCTACAAAACAACAACTCTTGAATCAAGCGCCGCCGCCGCAGTGATCGCATCCATGCAGCAGAACGGAGTGCGCCGCCTGGTGGTGACTTCGATGCTCGGCGTGGGCGAGAGCGAGGACAACGCGCCTTTCTATGAGCGCTTGCTTGTGTCAACTTTTCTGCGCGGCGCGGACAAGGACAAGTCAGCGATGGAATCTGCCGTCGAAGCGAGTGGTCTGGACTGGGTGATCCTTCGCCCCGCTATTCTCAGCGACGATCCCGCGACGGGTAATGTCCGCGTCTTCTCCGCCGAGACGGACGAAAAAGCGCACAAGATCACCCGCGCCGATGTGGCCGCCTTCATGCTCGCCCAGCTTTCCAGCGATCAATATCTTCACCAGGCCGTCACCATTGCGAACAGCTAAAAGCGGCTTACGCATAAGAGCAGAAGGCTGTCTGTAGGAGAATTAATATGTCATCAAAAAAGAAGTTTTCCAGCGAAGCGCTGGAACAGCTCAGGGCTAAAGTCACTGGGTCAGTCGTCTTGCCTGGCGATAAAAGTTACGACCAGCAGCGTACCCCCTGGCTGGAGGTCGTTGAACAGCGTCCTTCCGCCATTGTAAATGCCCACACGGTCCAGGACATTGCCCAGGCAGTCCGCACGGCACGCGAGCTTGACCTGCCGCTCGGCGTCCAGAATACGGGACACGGCATCGCCGCTCCCTGCAACGAGGGCATTTTGCTCCGGCTGAGTGAAATGAAAGACATCACCGTGGACGCCGCTGCGGGAACGGCCACGGTAGGGCCGGGCGTGTCATCGGGAGAGCTGATCGCCGCCGCAGAGCCGCACGGCTTGGCGTATCCTTCCGGGCAGGTGTCAAACGTCGGTGTGATTGGTTATACGCTTGGCGGGGGCTATGGCTGGCTGGGGCGAAAAGTCGGCGCGGCCTGCGACGCGGTGCAGTCAGCCACCGTGGTTCTGGCCGATGGCTCGGTCGTAGTCGCAAGCGCAGATGAAAACCCTGATTTGTTCTGGGCCATTCGCGGCGGCGGCGGGAACTTCGGAGTGGTTGCTTCCATGACGGTAAAACTCACGCGCATGGGGAAGATTTTCGGCGGCATCGCTTACTACCGCCTGGAAGATGCGCCCGAAGTTCTTCGATTCTACCGGGAGTGGACTGCCGGCCTCTCGGACGACACAAGCACCTACCTACGTTTGATGCAGGTTCCGCCGCAGCCGGCATTCCTCTTGCATCTGCACTCTCTGAAGACCTGCGCGATTGGGGTCTGTCATGCTAATCCCGCGACGGCGGAGAAGCTGCACGAACAAATTCGGGCATTCAAGGTCCCGGCACTCGACGATCTGAAGCTCAGGCCATATTCTGAGATGGCAAGTATTGATGAAGCGTCGGACACGAAAGGGTCGCCGACTTTCAGCCACGTGGAATGCTTGCAGGACTTGAGCGATGCTGTCCTGGACGGAATGCTCAACATCGCCAAGACACGCTTTCCACCCCTCTTACTCGTCGAACTCCAGCATCTTGGCGGCGCGTTGAATCACGAGCGAGGGGAGGCCGTGGCCTACACCGCGCCCAAAGCATCGTTTTACTTCAAAATCGTGTCACCGACGATGCAGGCGACCCTTGAGGAACTAGCCCCCATTACAATGGAGGCGGTCCATTCTCTCGGTCCGGTCTACACGGGAGAGGTCACGTATAACTGGCTTCGCGGAGATCAGCAAAACCTTGTCCCCGCCGCGTTTGGGGTCGAGAAATACAAACGGCTGCAAGAATTGAAGCGGCGATTTGACCCCACCAACTTGTTTCGACTCAATCTCAATATCCCACCCAATCTCAATATCCCACCTAATTAACGGAGGTCTATCATGCAGTATCTTGTCATCTTTACAACCAAGAAGAAGTTTGAGAGCGAAGGAATGCCCGCCGATTTCAAGGAGGAGCACGTCAAAGAATTGGCGCAGGGTCAGGTTCTTTACAAGCAAGGGTTGCTTCGCCAGTCTTGGGAGCTGGACTTAGAACAGTTGGGATCAAAACAGCATGGGGCGGTCTGCATCTTTGAGGCAGATTCACTTCAAGATTTGCAGGGAATGGCCGATAGCTTCCCGAACGTGAAAACTGACTATGTTGACTACCAGGTTTTCCCGATGAAGCCGGACCCGGCCTACACGCAAAATATCTAACCAAGAACATCTAACTGGAGGTAAGAAATGGCGAAAATCGTATTGGCAGGAGCAACCGGCAACCTGGGCGGGCGCATTGCGCGTGCTTTGTCGAATCGCGGAGCGAACGTCGTGGCGCTTATGCGAAGTGAAGCCCCAGACGAGAAGAAGCAAAAAGCATTGGAAGCTCTTGGACTGACGGTCAGGAAAGTCGATATGACAAGTGCTTCCGGGCTGGCAAGCGCCTGTGAAGGAGCGGACTGCGTCGTCTCTGCCCTGCAGGGCCTGCGCGATGTGGTTGTCGATACTCAAACGGTTTTGTTGGAGGGGGCGCTTGCCGCAGGCGTTGCGCGGTTCATACCCTCCGACTTTTCTACGGATTTTCGAACATTAACTCCGGGTGAAAACCGCAATTATGATCTCAGGCGCGAGTTCCAGCAGCGGCTCGATGCGGCGGCGATCAAGCCGACCTCGATTTTCAACGGCGTCTTCGCCGAGGTGTTGACGCAGAAAGTCCCTTATCTGGATTTCGAGAAGAAGAGAATTGGATACTGGGAAGACCCGGATTGGCGGCTCGACTTCACGACAATGGATGACACTGCGGCATACACTTCCACTGCTGCTCTTGACCCGGCGACCCCGCGTGCGCTTGAGATTGCCAGCTTTCGTGTTACTCCGCGAGAGCTTGCGAAGTTTACTGACGAAGTGCTCAAAACTCCGTTTGAGCTGGTGCGCCTGGGAAGCTTGGAGGAATTGAGCCGTCGCAACAAGAGTGAGCGGGCAGCCCATCCGGAAGGAGAAAACGAGGTGTATCCGCAGTGGCAGCAGAGTCAGTACGAACACAGCATGTTCAGCATACACCACGATTCGCTCGACAACAATCGTTATCCCGATGTGAAGTGGACCAGCCTTGCAGACTTCCTTGCCGAGAACCACGCGGGAAGTGCAGCCTAATCCACTCGTTCTGTGAGTGACGAGCGCGGCGACTGCGCGAGATGAACTTTGCTGATGTTTTGGGCATCGCAGGAGTGTCTTACACAGGCCGGTAACAAAGACGTTAGCAGGAAGTTACTGATGACCCGCGCCGCCCGCGAAGAGTTTGCTTCGTAACTTCTGCACTAAATCTTAACATACATTCTACGGGATAATATTTAGCATTAAGAGCAAGACGGAACAAACGCACAGTGGACCAGCTCATCATCGGCTGGAAGGAGCAAACAGCATGAAAGTTCTCGTCATCGGAGCCGCCGGTAAGACCGGTAAAAATGTTGTTGAACAGGCCGTAGTCGCCGGTCATGAAGTCACTACCTTTGTCCACGAGACAAAGGGCTATTTACCAGACTCATCAGTTCTAAGCGGTGTAGCCAGCCCCCGCCAGCTCCGCCGATTTTGCTGAATCAGCCTCCTTTATCCGCTTTTGACAAACTATTTCGGAGCTGGGCTTTTGCTTCCTTTGGCTCCACGAAACTTTGCTAAGTTACTGCCGACTGTGGAACACTGATTGCCTGTCCGCACGGATGCGGCTTAGTGGCACGACCACATCCAGGGCCGTGCCGCAGTGTGGTTCCTACGCGGGCGGGTGAAGTTTGGGGACGACGAGAACAGCGCCCCGTCTCCACCGTTTAGCGAGATGCTTCACCAGAAGTTCGTCTGTCAGCCATTGCGTTTCGAACTTTGAAAAAGAAGCCTTCAAAATGGTTTACTTTTCTAACTATGTTAGGTATAACTTAACATCATCAGAAAAGGGGCTTATCACGACGACTACCAGGCAACACGCTCAGCAGAAGGCGCAACTTCGGACACAACAGAGGGCGCAGCTTCGGATACAACAAAGGGAACAATTGCGTCAGGACATCCTCGACGCTGCGCGAGACATCGCCACTCAGGATGGGTGGCAGGGCCTTACCATCCGCAAGGTCGCCGACCGGATCGCTTACAGTTCGCCTGTCATCTACGAGCATTTCGACAGCAAGGAAGCCCTCTTAGTGGAACTCATGCAGGATGGCTTCCGGCTGCTCGCCGACGCGCTCCGTGAGGTGCCGCCGGGGGAAGACCCAGAAGCGCGACTCATTGCCGTTGCCACCGCGTACTGGGACTTCGCCTTCCAGAATCCTGCACTCTACCAGGTCATGCACGAGCTGGGTGGTGTCACCTTTGGGACGCCTCAGACACCGCCAGCGGCCCTGGACGCCTTTGATGTCCTTTCCAGAGCGGTACAGGCCGCTATGCCTGGTGGGGCCTGCTTCGCCGATCTGGATGACGAGGTGGAGAGGCTGTGGGCTACACTCCACGGCTTTATCTCGCTGACATTGGCGGGCCGCATTAAGGGGGGAATAAAACGGGCCGCTGGCCTAGTTGCCCCCGCTGTCGAGAAGATGATCCTCGGATGGCGATACTCTCCCTCGCCAGTAGACTAGCTTTAGAGAGCAATCGGACTCCAGTTAAACATTCAGCAGAGAAAGAAGGAAAATTATGACTATCACAGAGACTTCTCCTCGTACCGTCGTCGTGACCGGAGCGAACGGCATGGTCGGCCGGCATTTGACCGGCCTCCTCCTCGAGCGCGGCGACCGCGTGATCGCCCTCGTCCGCGATCCCGAACACGCGCAGCTTCCTGACGGCGTTGAACTGCGCCGCTGGCAGGCGAGCGATCCCGCCGCGCCCCTTCATGGGGCCGACGCCGTCGTCAACCTCGTCGGCCCCCCCATCTTTGCACAGCCCTGGACGGACGCACGCAAGCGGGAACTGGCTGAAGTCCGCATTCAGGCCGTCCGCTCGATCATCGAGGGTGTCCGGCAGACGCAGAACAGTGTCAAGACCTTCCTCTCCTCATCGGCTGTGGAGTACGGCGGGGACACCGGCGATCAGATCACGGATGAGACCATAGGCCCCGGACACGGCTTCCTCGCTGAGATGGCCCAGCAGTGGGAGGCTGCCGCCCTCGATGCCGTACCGCTCGGCGTCCGGGTCGTCCTGATGCGGCACGGCCTCGTCCTCGGGCGCGAGGGTGCCACCTTCGCCACCCTCCTGCCCATCTTCCAGCGCGGCTTTGGGGGCACGCTGGGGCGTCCGAAGACCTGGGTGTCCTGGATTCATGTGGACGACGACGCACGCCTTGCCCTGCACGTCCTCGACCACGAGGAGCTGTCCGACCCGGTCGTGTTCGCCGCACCGAACCCGGTCACGCAGCGTGAATTCGCCCATGCGTTCGGCCAAGCCTTGAACAAACCTGCGGTACTCCCCATGCCGCCATTCGCGCTGCGCCTGATGTACGGCGAGCGGGCCGACCTGTTCTTGGACGGCCACCGTGTCATGCCCCGCCAGGCGCTCGACAGCGGCTTTGAGTTCTCGTTCCCGGCCATCGAGGCGGCCCTGGGCGATCTCGCTAAGAAAAACTCAAGTGCCTCTCCTTCGGGAGACTTTTCTTCGGTCCGGGCGTCCTCACTCACACGCTGATCACCCTCGGCGTGGTATACGGGGTCATTATCCCTCTTGGCGGCATGTCAATTGTTCTGAGGTCGGGCGGGTCGAACTCCGCTCAGGGACCTCCGACGAAAACGGCATTTCCGCTGTAACACAGTCGAAGCGCGAACATGAAAATGGAGGATTATTCGATGAAAGTTTTGGTTGTTGGAGCTGCGGGGAAGAGCGGTAGGGCTGTTGTTGAACAAGCCCTGGCCGCCGGTCATGATGTCACCGCCTTTGTCCACGAGACAAAAGGCTATTTATCAGACTCAAACGTGCGCGTCGTCGAGGGCGATGCCAGGGACCGATCCGCAATGGATTCGGCCATGCTGGGGCAAGACGCCGTGATCGACACGATAGGCAACAAGAATCCGCTCAAGGCCACCACGCTTGAATCAAGTGCCGCCGCGACCATCACTGCCTCGATGCAGTCAAGCGGAGTTCGCCGCCTCGTGGTCATCTCCATGACTGGCGAAGGAGAAAGCGAGGCGAATACGAACTGGGGGGGACGCCTACTCCTGTCGACGCTGCTGCGGGCCGAGATGAAGGACAAGGCAGCGATGGAAGCGATTGTGGATGCAAGTGGCCTCGACTGGATTATCGTTCGCCCACCGTTTCTCAGCGATGATCCAGGTACGGGAAACTTTCACGTCTTCTCTGGTGAAACTAAAGAAACGGCTCACAAGCTGACTCGTGCCGACCTCGCCACTTTTATGGTCGCTCAACTTTCCAGCGATGAGTATCTTCAGAAGGCCGTGGCCGTCGCCAACAGCTAAAAACCGCGAACAGCTAAAAACCGCGAACAGCTAAAAACCGCGAACAGCTAAAAACCGCGAACAGCTAAAAACGGTTTTGGAAGGACACAGCAAATGGGACAGGCAATTCTGGAAACGGCGGCGATTGTCGTGGCGGGCATGATGGCGGGGAACGAGCTGTGCGTCAGCATTTTTCACGCGATGCTGCGCCGGATGGAGGAGCGGACGCAGTTTGAGCTAGGAAAAGCGTCGGCGGTGGTCTTTGGGAAGTTCATGCCGTTCTGGTATGCGGCGACGCTGCTGCTGTCGGGCGCGGCGGCATACACCCTGCGTGGGATGGGCCGCACGTCGCTGCTGGCGGACACGGCAGCGGCGCTTTTTCTGGTGTCCATTGTCTACACCGTGACGCTGCTGGTGCCAATCAACACACGCATTGCGTCGTGGCAGTGGGACACGCGGCCGGGCGATTGGGCGCAGGCGCGGCAGACCTGGGACACGCGGCATCTTCTGCGCGTGTCCCTGCTGGTGCTTGCGGTAGTCTGCCTTGTGGTGGCCTGCCTTATGCAGAGGGGGCAATGACGGAGCTGCGGCGCTTCGCCGTAACGAGGCCGCCGGCTCCGAGAGCAAGCAGCAGCCCAAGACTAATGGTGGAGGCTTCGGGGACGGCTTGGGGAATGGCGGCGACGCCGTTGAAATCAATAAAACCCTTGCCGTCGGTGTTGGTGAAGTTCGCATTCAGCGTCTCGCCGTCCAGCAATGTTCCGGTCACTAAGCCGTTGCTGAACAACTGAAGATCGGTGCCGTCAATGTTGTAGCCGCCATAGTACGTGGATGCCAATGTTCCAAAAGTACCTCCCTGAATCGTGCAAGTGGCGTATTGAGGAGCGTTAAAGATAGGCGGGTTGTACCGAAAGAACCCAACGGTACTAATCGCAGCAACATGACCGCCTGTGATTGTTGCATCGCTTGTATTCACCACTCCTGTGCTTCCTTCTGGGGAGGTGTCTAACACCAGACTATCCAAGCTGCCTCCTGACATATTGAGAGCGCTGCCGTCAAGATTGAAAGTCCCGATGCTGCCTCCGCTGACAGCAGCCTTGTTGGTGAAAGTCAGAGAACTTAGGGTTGCAGTTCCAACAGTGCCGCCGCTGATGTTGAGAAGGTTACCGCCGGGTGCGCGATCAGTGACGCTGCCTATAGTGCCGCCACTGATACTTCCCAGTCCTTGACTGCCTTCGAGGATGGTGCTGACGCTGCCGCCGGTGATGCTGAAGCCTGCCGTATTAAAAGGGTCTGGCTGCTGCCCGCTGGCGGTTAACAGACTGGTAACGCTGCCGCCGGCGACTAACGCCTGGCTGTCATCGTAGAGTGTCAGGGCGGCGATGCTGCCGCCGGACTGTAGGGCAACCATGCTTGCGGCGCTGCCCGCCCCATACGCATCCACACTGCTGTAGTTTTCAGTCGCCGCAGTAGCCCCATCGCTGAACGCATAGTTGCCGGTGGCGTTTGTGCCGCTGCCGGAGATCGTGCCAGCACCGGAAGCGCCAGGGCTGCTGGCAGGAGCGCCCAACGTCAACCCCTGCGCCTGAACGGCGGGAGAAGCAAGAAGAGCAACCAGAGTCAGCAGGCTAAGGCCGGCGGCACTGTGAAGTGCAGGTTTAAGAAGAAGCGCAGGTTTAAGAAAAAGGGACATGAGAGGTTTCCTTTTCGACGAGATTTGACTTCCAAATACACGAAAAAGGCCAGATTGCCTGCGGCGAAAGAGAGTACGGGACACCGTAGTTTTACCTAGTGCATAAAGTGTGCCAAGTGCGGGCAAGCAGAGCGGAAGTTAAGCGCCAAGATTTGGTGCGCTTTTGCGGCGTCTTGCCGCAATGACGCTGCCGGCTCCTAAAGCGAGCAGGAGGCCGAGGCTGACTGTGGTGGAGGCTTCGGGGACGGCGGCGGGGGCGGTGATGTCTAAAAATCCTGCCGTAATGGTGCGGGTGGCGTTTCCAGTATATTCCCGGCTGGCGAACGAGCTATTGAAGAGCGCTAACGGCACGGTGCCGGGGCTGGAGGCTTCGGCGCTGGTGGCGAGGCCCAACATGCGGCCGGTGCTGGACGTGTCAAACTCAAAGTAGCCGTCGCCTGTGGCCGCGCCGCCGACGCCGGCGCTGACGGTACTCGTGGCGGGCAGGGCATAGACGCCGCCCGACTGAGAGCCGGTGGTGCCATCGGTGGTTGTAATGCTGAAGGTGCCGAAGGACTGGGTGGCGGGGTTGAAGACAAAAGAGCCGGTCGCGAAGGCACCGTCGGAGAAGGTTACGCCGCTGAGCGTGTAGGTGAGGTTTTGGGCCAGAACGGGGCGAGCGGCGGCAGCAGAAAGGGCACACAGGCCCGCAACCGTCAGTCCGAGGCCTATCGCGTGCGGTATTCGCAGGGGAAATGGGTGCAGAGGTAAGAGTTGCATTGGAGGGTGTCCTTTTCTGTGTCGCGTGCGCGGCACCAAGAGCCGCATCTTCACCTGCTGCACAAAGTATGCCAAGTTGCCGGGAAAGAGGAGAAAAGAAAAATAAGGCCCGCCGGAGCATTCTCGGGCGGGCCTTTTGTGCTTTGGATTGTGCTTGCCGTCTACTGGGCGTTCACGGTGCAGTCATCAATGACAAACGAAGTCGCCAGGGACGAGTTCTCAGTGCCGGTGAAGTAAAGCTGGATCGTCTGGCCCTTGTAAGGGAGCAGATTGAACGTCTTTAAGCTGTAGCCGCGGGCGGCATTCAGATTGGAATACGCTGCCAGAGTTCCCAGCACGACGCCGGACGCGCTGCGGACCTGCACTTTTAGAACGTCGTGCGCGGCAGTGCTGCGATCCGCCGAATCAATGTGCAGGTAAAAGCCCAGCGTCGCTGTGGTCAAGCCCGCCGATAGGGTGACGTTCTGGGCCAGCGTGTCGGTGTGCGGCAAGCCATAGCCGTTGAGCCAGGCGTCCCAAGCGCCGTTGTGGGCCGGCTCTTTTGTAGAGCGGTTGATCACGCTGGGGGTCGCAACCCAGGGAGCGGGATGGGCCGAGCCGTTCTCGAAGCCGGAGTTGCCGAGGATCTGCGGCACCAGCAGGGCGGCACTGGCTTCGTTGGAAAGCGGGCTGGTCCCGACGGTGTTCACGGCGGCAACCTTGTAGAAGTAGGTAGGGCCGCTGGTGACGCCGGTGTCGGTAAAGGTGGGCGAGGTCAGCCCGCTTTGCAGCAGCGTTTCCGTGCCGGTGGCCGTGCCTCGGTAAACAGTATAAGTCGCCGCGCCCAGGCTGCCGGTCCAGGACAGCGTGATCTGCGTGGTGGTCGGCGTCGCCGTTAGAGAAGACGGCGCAGACGGGGCGACCGGAACCGCGCCGAAGTTGCTCAGGTCCGTCAGCAGGTTCGCGCCGTTGAAAGTCCCCCAACCGGTCGCATCATCATAGCCCGTGACCGCCGGGTAGTAAAGGTTGGTGCTGCCGTCGGCGATGTCATGGAAGTCGCTGGCGTAGGAACTGGAAGTCGCAATCCCGTAGATGGGCGGGTTGGCGAAGCCCAGCAAACTGGAACCGGCGGCGGCTCGCTTCTGGTTGACCAGCGCGGTGAACGCGGCCCACAGCGGCGCGGCGCAGCTTGTGCCGCCAAAAATCGTCCAGCCGCCCCCGAAGTAGATCGAGTAGCCGCTGGCGTTCGGGTCAGCATCCAAAGAAACGTCCGGGACATTGCGGGCGGTGGTCGAGCCACCCGACGACGCCGAACCGACAACCCCGGCCTGATATGACGGGATGGGCCATTCCACGCTGATGCCGCCTCCGCCCGCACCGTTCCGAACTGACCCATTGTTCCAGGTCGTCTCCGAGTTGTAAGAGCCGCCCGCGCCGTTTGTCCTCAGCGCCGTGCCGCCGACGCCCACCATGTACGGCTGGGA
>JAABUO010004680.1_pt1 | contig 16114 bp, 12 predicted proteins | sample 5559291 | NCBI WGS metagenome assembly JAABUO01 (sample SAMN10711878, study PRJNA513372) | rock metagenome | isolation source: Antarctica rocks | place: Antarctica: Victoria Land, Finger Mt sud
CTGTTCGCCAAGGTAGAGTCATCTTCATGAACCCTATGAAAGCCACTTTACCTTTGCAAACAGGTCCCGCTTCAAGGTGAACATTTGCTTTGTGAACTGCTGGTCAAGCGCTGCAAATGTAAGACAGAAGTCGGCCTGGACTGAGATAGAGCTACAGATGAGTTCTGGGATGCCTGTGGTGCTGTCAATCCCCGAAGTGCTTGAAAGCTGATTGGTCTGCTGGGCGAAAAGCACTGTGAGTCCTGTAACCAAGTCTGTTAGTAGGGATGTCAAACTTGTACCAGACCAGGCCCAGATCGGTATGGAGGACATTCTCATAGACACCGATGGAGGCATGCTCAGGGTCTACATGTGCCAGCCTGCAGGACACGAAGCAGTACCATGCTTAGTGCAATGCCCCATACTAAATGACACAGGAGGAAGCTCAACTCAAAACTCAGATGCCGAGTCAGAAAAGGTACCAGACTCAGATGCCAAGTCAGATGCAGAGCCAGACTCAGATGGGGAATGGGACAGTACAGAGAGAAGTCTTGCTGAGGTATACAAACAGCTGCTGCCCAGACCTCTTGGTGCTCAGAGGACATTTATGCCAGCCACTCTTTGGCAGGCTCAAATGTCAGGTGCAAGCCACCATTTGAAGAAGTTGCAGGAATGCTATGTCAAGCCACAAGCTGTTACCATGAATCTCCAGAGGACACCAGGGCATTGCTTGTGTTTTCTGACTGGCCAGATGCAAGATGGTGGCCCAACATAGGTGACAGCAGCAGCTGTCAATGTGTGGGATACTAACCCAATGGCACTCAGCTGTTCACAGCAAACCTACAGGGAGAGGACAATGTAAAGTAATGGGACCCACCAGATGGGTTGTCATCATGCTGCTGCTAGGCAAGCCCGCAGTGGCTGGAGTCTGCAGTCCTTGGGGGCCTTGGCTTGCCGCAACCTCCTACCATTGCAAATGCACCTCCACAAGCAGTTGACCCTAAATAAATGGTCAAGCGCACGCTCAACAAAAACCTGAAGACCACACAACAGGAAGGCCTGCTGACGCTGCTTACAGCGTCTGCAGATGGATTTGCCGCTGGTGACATCATAGCCAGAACAGACGTGGTTACTCATCGCATCAAGGCACACAGGTGATGGCCTCCCCGTAAAGCAGCGGCTTCACAGGCAGTCGCTAGCTGCTCATCAGGCAACTACAGAAAACATAGAGCAAATGAAGGCAGCATGCCAGATACAGCCTTCTGACAGCAAATGGGGTGCAAACCCTGTCAGAAGAAGGAAGGGTCTGCCATATTCAGTATGGACTTCAGAGCTTTGAATGAGGTCACACATAAAAGCTCTTACCTTTTGCCAAGGAAGGACAAGGTACTGAATGAGTCAGGCAAGGCACAATGGTTCAGCAAACTGGATTTGAAGGCTGGGTACTGGCAGATTGTCCTTGACCCAGAGGATAGGCACAAAACAGCCTTGGTCACACATGACAGTCTGTTTGAATTTTTGGCTGACGCCTTTTGGTTTGACTTTGGCACCTGCAACATTCCAATGTCTTATGGACACAGTGCTATCTGACCTTCTGTGGCCCAAGATGATGGCATATTTAGATGACATCATTGTGTGCAGTGAGACAATGATGTCGTCCAGATATACCATCACCTTGTGCCACAGAAGGGCAAGTAGTACTGTGTCCATAAGACATGGGGGGAGCACTTGGCAACATTGGATGAGGTGCTCAGACGACTCAGGGCAGCAGGACTGAAGCATCTCCAGGCAAGTGTGAAATTGTTCAGGCCACTATACAATATCTGGGTTACATAGTCACACAGGAACCCAACACAGACAACGTCAAGGCTATCATGAAGTGCCCAGCACCTAATAGCGTAAGAGAACTGCGCTCATTTCCAAAAGCATGATGCAATGTCATGGCAACTATATGCCACATTTGGCAGAGATTGCTACGCCACTGTACAAAGTTTACAAGAAAGGAGTGGAGTTCACCTGGAGCCCAGCATGCCAGCCAGCATTTGACACTATCAAGGTCATGCTGACAAGTCCACCTGTGTTGTGCCGCCCAGACCCCACTCTCCCAATTTACAGACAGACTGGTCCCCTACAGCAATTGGAGCCATTCTTGCTCAGGAGGACAGACATGCTGAAGAGCATCCTCTTGCTTTTGCTATAATTTATTTGCTCTGCTACTTAAGGTGAGTGCTTTGCAGAAGTCAGTTTTGTGGAGCACTTCAGACCTTACCTATGCGGAGTTCTTTTCACTCTAGAGATGGACCAATGGTCTTAGAAGTCATTGATGACCAGTACGCAGCAGAACGGCCGACTTGCGAGGTACTCCTGCAGCTTTAGAGCTGCAGGAGTATGACTTCATCATAAGACACAAAAAGGGCAGCCTGAACGGCAACGCTGAAGCCCTCTCCCGCCCACCCATAGCTTGCGCTGATTCACAGCCTGTTACAATGTTGACTTTGGTTGAGAGACAGCCTTTGTCCTTTGACAGCGACAGTCAAGACGACCGTATCACCTTTGCTAGCCTTGCACCCATTTCCAGACCAAATTCCCCAAATTCGCACCGGTGACGCTTCTTGTTACGCTTCAACCAACTTCAATCAGCAGGAGTTTCCTTCCGCTTCTAAGTTCGGAGACTGCTTGCCGATTCGGCAAGTTGCGTTGGCACGGCAGCGCCGCAGTATATAGCAAGCAAGCAAGCAGCCATGACACCACCACAGCAGCCAGACCAGCAAGTGCTTACCTGTTCTCTTGTTGCAAGGCTAGCCGAAGTTGACCACTTGCAAACTGTTTCACACCACCGGCTTTGCGCCGTCTATCTTATCTCCAATCCTTGCAAAGTTTGCTGTTGTGAATCGCAACTCCACAAAAGCTATGAAATGGCCTACAGCTTTGATCTGCATCCTGGCCTTGACATGCTGCAACTGTCGGTATGCACCGCCCCCATCATACGTCCCGGGTGCCGGCTCAGGATCTACTGTGTTTGGTCAACCAGCCCCTGTGCCGGCAAGCTCCGTTCCGAACCTTGCTGTTGACAGCGAAGCCCAGCAACGGCGGGTCTTCCCAACAAGTGACTTCGCATACGGCTTCGAAGAGAATGACTTTCAAACCCCTGCCGGCACCCAATCCAGCCTGGTGAGCCTTCTGCGTTGCACATTTTACAGCTCGTCCATTTACTACTCACACCTCGGCCGCAAAAGTGTGCTTGCTGCAGTTTGTGAACAACAACCAAGCGCTTGCTACCCTTCCTGGTGATGGTGTTGGTCAAAACTTGATTACTCTGGCACCGTGTGCCATTAACCAGCCTCATGTCCACCCCAGAGGGACAGAGATCTCTCACATCACAAAAGGCAAGCCTTGTGGCTCACCAACCCTCTCAGCACAACTGGCATGCTGCACCAAGCCAGTACATCAAATCTGTATGTGGTGCAGCTAATTCCATCTGGCCTGCCATACCAAGACATTTTGATGTCAAAAAGCCTTCAGCACACATTCATTTGCATGAGCATCAGTATTGCTAAGGAACCACCATCCAGTCCCATATGTCATGTATGATGGATGCATGCTGCAGGTGAAATGCTATTTGGGTTCATTGAAGAAAATGCAAATCGGGCCGACACCGCAGGAGGCAGGTTCATCAATGCAACTGTATCTGCTGGCCAGACCTTCTTCATTCCACAAGGTCCGCTGACAGAATGATGCTGCAACCTACCTGTTTGTTTCATGGCACGACATGGCCCTGTTTGACTTTAAGCAGTGTGCCTGTCTAGACCATACCTTGCATCAAGAGCTGGTCAGCCAGGCGTTTGCATGACACAGTAGAAGCAGACCAAAATGCTGCTGCAGGGCTGGTGCACTTTGGACAGAACCTTCAGTGTACCCCAGCACAATTCATTGCCACCTTCCCTACTCGAGATCCAGGCACTGTGACAGTTTCACTAGCATTCTTCAATTTGCCAATATCTGCCTTGAGGGCTACTTTGGGGCTGGATGATGCCACCCTTCAGTCCATTGTGGACCAAGTCAACTCTGCGCAACAAGTCAACCCTTCGTTTGACACGGAGTGCCTTGCAAGGTGCAACATTCCTGTTCCCAAGTTTACAAGGGAGAACACATTCACCCAGATTCCAGGGTCTAGTTAATAGAATGACTTGCTGCAGCTGGTGCGTCAGTTGAAAATATGTGTGCAAATGTAGCTTTCTGTTGGTCAGATTCAGGTGCAGAAACAAATGAACTTTTTGTCAGTCCTGTTTTTCAGCAGCTTTCTGTCCTTTTTCTCAACGCTGTTGCGTTGCCATTGCAATGCCAGGCAGTCCAGATATAGATTTAGCTTCTAGTGTTGCAGACAAAGTTGGAAAAAAAACGTATGCATATGATCCCCCCCCCCCAAATATTGCAGAGATTTCAAGAACTCATGATTCCAAAGCATGATGTAACAGTTACTCGTCCCTCTTCTGATCATCAGGATGCTCAGAGAATATTTACATGCCAGCATGCACCCTGCGCATGGTGACACCTGGGAATGGAGTTACACAATGCATTGGAGGCAGTAACCCAGGGTTCTTCTTTCCAGATCACCAGGAGTTTGGCACGCAATGGTGCATGAGTATGACCTGCAACTTCTGATGGAGATGACAAGCCAGTGCAATTACATCATGTCTGTTCGAGATTACATCAGGGCTAGGGCTACTGACAATGCAACTGCCTTGCACTGCATTCAATTGATGTCAAGTGTTGTTCTGTCAGCGTTCACGAAGTCAGTTCAAGTTGCGACTGATAGGTCTGGCATTGCGACGGCGCTGCGGCTTGGGTGGCAAATACTCATCTGGCCTTGAGATTTTGACGCATGGTTGCGGTTGGGGCTTAGGAGGAAGAACCACCTCTGGAGCTGAGCCACCTGTGTCTGGGTTGACAAAATTGTTGATCTGAGGTGTGACTGACCCAGATGCAGCCCATGGCAATGAAACGTGATATTGATTCAAGTCCCTGCAAGCGAGCACGACTGCAGTGAAGGAATAATGTATTGCTCGACAGCTGAGGGTGGCAGTGTGTGCTATGCCGCGTGATATTTGTGGCTGGTTTGCTAGTGGTAGTCGGTGGAGGAGGTATTTTTGCACCCGGCATGAGGTTTGCTGATGCCCCACTTGGATGGATGGTATCACACGCCAAGTTTACATTTGAGTTTAAACCACAACAATGTGCGCGTTACCTGAGGTGCACATTGGCTTCTGACAGGGATGTGTTCCATGGCTCTGTGCCTAGCACCCCAAATGGCTGGTGGTGCAAGTCGCCAGGCTTTGATATGTTCTCTGATGCAAATTTGCCAGGCTCTGCATCACCCGCCCTGATGACAGCAGCCAAAGGCCCATGCTGGACTGCCTCTGATGACACATCAGCATGTGGGATGGCAGAGGCTCTATAGTCTTGATGTGTAGATAGCTTTGTTGTCAAGCTGTTAGCTGGACCAGTACTTGGGGCTTGAGGGGGATACCATTGCCTTGACCGAGCGGCTGAGTTCTGCAGGTGCACGCTTGCTGCGCCATACTTGTCAGATTCCACAGTAGCAGCAGGTGCGCCTGCTGGGAGGTACAGCCACTCACGCTCAGGCTGTGTTCTTGGCATAGACTCAGATGGTCTCAGATGACTGGGATCAGTGGAGGGCACAGTAGCAATGCGGGGTTGCCTTGGTAAAGCTTCAGGCATTTGCTGTGTTGTCCCAAAGCCATGCAGAGAGGACAGCTGCTGCTGCTGCCTGCCAGCTGCACTAGACGCAGAACCAGCTGATGAGTCAGGCCTGTGATATAAGGACCTAGGGTGAGTCAACCGACCTGGGCTTGCTTTCATACCAGGAACAGGACGCCTGAGGACCAGTGCTTGTGGAGAGGCAGGAGCCAGCAAAGCCTGTTTGGGTGAAGCCTGAGCTGACTCCCTGGTGTCTCTTGCAATGTCACCTGGCACACAGTGAGCATATTGCTGCTGTTGTAGAGACAGCAAAGAGCTATGACAGTTACCTGGCTCTGGGTGGGGATATTTGTGCACAGTGCAGGGAAGGCAGAGCAGGAACATAGCCAACCAGAGTGGCTGGTTTCAGGTTGCGGTGAAGCTGGCAGCCAGGACATGAGGATGTCAGCTGCTGATCTGGGCAATGCAAACGTATCTGTGCATGGCTATCAATCAGGGCAGCAATGTCACCTGTGTGAGCATCTGCTGAAGAGGCTACGCTAGCCCTCTGTGTGAGGTTTGGAGGCACAGGTAAAGAGTTGCGGCTTGCAAGTACAGCAGGCAAGACAGCAGACGGGGCATGCACTGGTGTAGCTGCTCCAAGTTGCTGTACAGCTTCTGCATTGCAAGGCAAAAAGGATCAGCCAGCAAATTGTTTGTTTCAACATCCCTGGCTTGTTGCACACGACCGCTTCACTATGTATCCTCTATACAAAAAAAATCGGGAAGACGGATTTAGGGCCGTCCTGCAGGTCCACCATCCCCATAGCGAGATGCATCAGCAAGCAAGTAACTTATATCATGCGTTTTACATGCTGTTGACACGGCCCTGGTGGCCATTGACAAGAAAAGTGTGATGTGTCAATATTACACCAGAAAGTGCCTTTCTGCGCTGGTAGGTGTAATATCTTTGCACAGTAACCCTGAACTCCCTCAAGTCAGTGCAATGCATGCACGCAATCATGTGGCTTTACCTGTCCTGTGTCCTGGTATGTTCATCTGGGCAAGCTGCAGCTCAACAGCATTTTGAGCAGCAGCCTGCCAGTGAGCATCAGCAGATGCAGCACGGGTGGAGGCAGAAACTGCAATGGAGGGGTAGTCATGTGATCTTCCAGTCTCTGGCACCACACCACTGTTGTAATGCCTTGCGCCATTGTCTGGGGACCTGCAAGACGAGACAACATGCTCAGTGATGTATGTTGAGCCAGCTGACAGGCATACACCAAGCGCATGGTACATAACGGTGACTTGCTGCAGAGGACCGCTTTGAGGTTTGGTATTTCCATACAGATTGGCAGTGCCAGGCTTTCATGTAAATGCTTGGCAGCTGAGCTTGCTGTGCATTCTGAAAAGACAGCTGGCAGTGGAAGTTGCGGCATATGCTGCTGACATAGACTGTGTATGCCGTAAAGCAGCCTCCTTGGTTGTGACAAGCCCTTGCTGAACACAGATTGCAGGGATTATTGAGCCATGCAGGCAGAATATACCTGCTGTCCACTGGCATCTCAACAGATGCAGCTAGTTCTTGCTCAACGCGTCTGCGGGAAGCTTTCATAGAGCACCCATGCTCAACATGGTAGTGAGTCACAAGCTCCCTCTCATGCCCGAATGCCACCATGGCCTCCTGGCACTGAAACTCTGTGCACACCCAATGGGCATTCCTGCAAAGCAGCCAGCATAGAGGAGACGAGTGTCAGAAACCAATAGGCTCACTGACAAACACATAGCAGAACTTGCACAAAGGGCGGCACAATGACATGGAGTCTTGAGCAAATGCATGATTGCACATTTTACAAGGCAGAGAGAGGCCCGGAATCATTTTCCCACCTGAGGTGCTCTGCAAGGGCATTGGGACCAAGAAAGTTCTCACGGCAAATGGAACAATAATCATGTACGGCATCCAGGTGCTCCTGCAAGTCCTCTGTGTCATAGAACCAGCGGTCGCAGAGTCTGCACACTGGATGCTTGGCCAGATGCAAATCAAGCTCTTTCTTGCTGTAGACAGGCAACTGTAGAGGGAAGGAGCATCTGCCGCTCTGCATAACAAGCCTGCCCTCAGCACTGTGCTCATGCAACACTCACATAATGCACAGATATATCCACCATGAAGTTGTGATCAAGGCATGCTTACGCCAACGCAACCCAGACAAATACGGTGCACCCCCATGTCAGCCTTGCAGCATGGCCACTGTCTTGATGCATTTTACAGACAAGCACAGCACAAGTTGTGCTGCACAACATTAGCCAATGGCCAACATAGAGTTTGTCACCACTGCCATAGGATGCTTACCTGCAGGCAGACTAAGCACAGGTGCCTCTGATGGCAAACAGCCACATGAGTCAGCAAGCGACCATCAGTTGAAAAAGGACGCTCAGCTTCAGGGTCGCAAACGCTGCAAGCTCTGGCAGTCATCTTCCAACAATATTCATGTAAGGGCTGATCACGTCCAGGGTAGCGGTCAGGGCTGACATAGATCTGAGGAGACCATCCAGGCTTGTGCCAGAGATGGTGAAGGTTGTTGGCCCAATGAGACCAGTCAGGAGGCTCTGGCTCTACCCAGGGGGTCACAATAACCTGCAATGCACAGCAGGGTTAGACTTGACACTGCAGCAGAACACTCAAGAACTGGTACGCGCTCTGATCAGGCCAGCCAGCAACGAATGGACCCAAAAGTGAGATCAACAAAAATTGCTGCATGCAAATGCTCAGTTGCTGTGTATCATATGGCAAGCATTGGTGCTGCATTTGGTCCTAGTCCATGTAGAATGACATAACAGCTACTTGATTATGCAATGTGGCAACTGCAGGACAACAAATGAAATATTTAATGGAACAAACCCAAAACAGGGGTGCCATCAACACTCACTTGGTCTAAGTCACCATTGCATAGTGGACACTGCATGGTCTTGTACAGCATGACCATGTGCAGCATACAGTCTGCGCAAATAACTTTGTGATTGCACTTGGCAAAAGCAACCACCTGCACATGAGACAGTCCAGGTTGAAGAGTCAAACATAGCTTGTCAGGGTGCAACAAACTTGTGCCATCCACAGTTTGTTATGTACCTTGATGTCCTCACAACACACTGCGCATACTGTTGCAGCAATGTTGCCATCCTGTCCAAAGCAGCTGTACTGATCTGGTTCATGCTCAGGTGCATGCTCAGGCTGATCAGGCGCATGCTCAGGCTGATCTTCACACAAAGCGTTGCTATGCTGTTCAGGACTACGCCTTGGCTGCTGTGGCACCCCGCGTAATGAATTTTCTTCAGCTGACATGTCAACATGCCTCAACAGTATGGCAAGCGCAGAGTCAGAACTGCTGTCGGATAAGTGATCTGGCTGAAATTGGGCCATGAAGTGCAAACTGGCCCGCTGCGCTGTAGGCGATCAAGGCCACCAGAATTACAGTGGACTTACCACTCGTTTCATATGACTTGGTCCATTGTGCAAGCGTCGTAGACTCGATTTGACAGCTTTTAATCAAGCTCTTTGAATGGGTTGCCCGCTCCTCTTCTTGGATCACTAGGAGTTTGGAACAACTCAGTTGCCGTTGACGAAGAGGGGCGTGCCCTGTCTTTTGTGCATTTGATACTCGTATTGCAGCACAGACTCAATACAGTCGTCGTGCAAGGTTTCTGCCGCCGCGAAGCACGCCTTGAGTACAGCTAGTTGTCGCAGACGAAGGGATCTTACCAGAAGTCGCATATATCCCAGGACTGTTGCTACACGGTGCTGCCCGCGATTTCGCGCAGTAAGACCAGGTGCGCAATTCTTCATGCCGTCCATGACACGTCGTCGCGTGCAATCGCACAAGCATGCATGCATGTTTATGCGCGGTTGACACAGCCACCTGACACGACTTGGTTGTCGAGTCTACCTACAAGCGTTCGAATATTTTGACGAGCGATTTCTTAGCTTTGTCTTTCCTCCGGCAAATGAACGAATTGTCTCTTGTGTCAAGGCTCGCCAGACATGGCCGCGTCCGAGTCAGCAACCGGAGTTGCAGCAACAATGAAAGCAGAGAAAGCCAACAGGGAGTCCCTAGCTAAGAAAAAGTCCGCAGTCAAGGCTGATCTGGAAAGGGTCACAGCTGAGCTTGAGGAAGTTGAGCAAATGAAGGCAGATGCAGAAGACCTAGAAGACGAAGAGCTGCTTGCTGAGATGCTATCAGAGGAGCAAAGGCTCCAGGTATGACAAGCTTTGAAGCATCTCATTCACTCAAGCAAGCCACCCAGCCATCTAGTAATTCACATCTTGCATATATCCTGCAGGCTCTGAAGCACCAGTACACAACAGAGCTTGCAAGCATCCAGGAGGCTAGTCAGGCAGCTGCACAAGCCTTGCGGCAGCGCCTCAGGTGCATCACTGGCGACAGAGCTCTTGGCGCCAGTGGCAAAAGCACAGCCAGCGAAAGCAGCCAGCCAAGTACTCCTGTGTCTGCTGACCCCACTTCCCCAACTTCAGGGTCTGCCCCATTCAATTCAGCACCATCAACTGACTCAGCACCACCTGGAGCCTCTTCCAGTTCAGGCACACTGTTGACAGCCACCCCCAATGTTGCTCAGCCACTCACGCATCAAAGCTCATACGCAGGTTCTTCTGCAATGTCAAACCTGCCATTGTCAGCATCCTGGGGAGCCCCATCTGCTCCCGTCCAGATGTCAATGCCAGCACAGACATCACAGCAGACACATGGTGAGTCTGCTCAGCGGTCTGAGTCACAGCAGGCACAGCAGGAGCCTCAGTACAGGGACTTTGAGTCTTCACAGTCATTCTTGCCTCAGCAGCCCGTTTCAGCATTCCCTGGTGCTGAAAGCGCAGCAGACGATGCTGACCATTCACAAGTCAGCAGGGGTGCATCTTCCTTTGCTGACTCAGCTGACAGCACAGCCTACCAGCCCTCAGCCTCACAGGTACACCACTCTCAGAAGAGTCATCCAGCTGACAACAGCACCAGCTCCACAGTGCCGTCCATGCACACTCAGGGGCCCAATCAAGCTGCATATGGTGATACATCACGCCTTGACGTGACATCGCCAGTGGCTGTAGAACAGGAGGTGGAGGCAAATACCTCACGTCTAAATGCCCTCGACCAGGTGCTCCCTGGGGATTCTGATCAACGCCTGTTCAGGGGCCAGTCTGAGTTGGCGAGCAAGCCACCACGCCCAGCTGCAAGCTTTCTAGGCCAACAGGGAGGTGCCAAATCAGGCACCTATGGGCTACCAGCTTCTGGTGGTCTGCAAGACCGTACCAGCAGCAAAGCATCCATGATGTCAGCTGGCTCCGGCTACCAAGCAGACTCAGACTCAAACTCAGATGTCCAGCTTGAGCCTCAGAGGTCGTCTTTAGAATCCCAGACCTCCCCACAGTTGGCTCACGTCTCTTCCACAACACCTGAGCATGAGTCAGCTGCCTCAGCACCTCCTCCTGAGTCAGCAGCAGCTGCAACGGAAGCTGAGACAGAAGCTGAGCCAGAGGCAAAATCAGGCACTCACACCTCCATGCTGGGCAAGCTTGGGGACACAGTGTGGGGTGCTGTCGAGGCCATTACTGGTCACTCAACAGATTCAACAGCAGCAGAAAAGGGCGAGAATGGGGAAGCAGAGAATCAACAGCTGCAGGCAGAGGCATTACGCAAGGCATCACAGCAGGCAGGCCACACCAAGACAGGCACACCAGCTGGGGATGAAGCTGCACAGCAGCCTCAGTTGACAAGGGCTGACTCAGGCTATGAGGCAGGTGAGGAGGGGCCAGTGCACGCAGGCCCTGAGGGCAGTTTGCAGCACAGCCCTGGTCAAGGAGCACAACAAAGCAGCATGAGCACGGCAACAGCTCCTGTGGGTCACAGCAGCGGCTTCAAAGACAGACAGACTCAGCCATCATCCAGTTGGATGGACCACAATGAGCCTCAGCTTGGATCTGAGTCAGCTGCTGAGTCAGGTGCACAGCATGGAGTGTTCTCGCCCTCTCAGCAGCCTCTGCATGTACAGACGGATGCTGCCAGCAGCAAGCGGGGCATCAGCGGCGTTGGTGACGACCAGCCGGGTTCCGCCTCCAAGAGGGCGAGGGGAGATTCTGCTGTTTCTAAGCTCATCAACACTTTTGACAGCCCCAGATCAGGTACCTTCCTTGATCAGCGCCATGTACTGTACTTGCCAGATTGTGCTTACAAACAAATGCGTTCCGCAAGTGAAGCAACAATTCACTACACCATGAGCAGGCAATCTCTCCTTGCTTGCTTCAGCATGTCAGTTTTGGGACATTACCATACGTTGTTCTCACCCCTGCAGCAGTTGTGCTACATGGACAGCATTTAGCATGGTATGAAACAAGGCTCGTCTGTAATTAGTGGTAGCCACTTTGCGCATTCATGACCATCTGATGATTGGAAGCTTAGGTACAAAAGCTTCTGGAGCTGCAACGCCTCTGTCTGTGTGACCTTTTCTTGCAGATGTCATTTCATTGTTGGAGTGGTGGTCACAACCACACCCCTGCTGCAAGCACTACTCCACTATTGCAATAGAAATTGAGTGTCAAGCATCATCTTTGCTGCCATAGTTTTTTTGTGGTGCAGAGCCTTTGTCTCCTAGCCTGGGAAGCCGTGGGTCAGGCACAGCCGTCGCCAGGACCCATTTCACCAGCCCCCATGACCAGCAGGGCGGTTTCACCCTGGGCACTAGCCCTTCCCAGGGCAGGGCCGCCACCAGCAGCCCATTCTCAGCCACCACCACCTTCCGAGGACCCCACAGCGAGACCCTGGGGTCAGCACGGGGGTCTGGCGTTCTCCCTGAAGAAGACTCATACCAGCAGTCCACCAGAGCATCTCAAGGCAGTATTGACACCAACAGGGACAACCTTGGCAGTGCTGGTAGCATCGGTGCTCAATCTGAGCTCAACAGTGAGCTCAACCTTGCCAGTCAGACTCGGGGCTTGTCAGGAGCTCTGCCTGAGTCAGCCGCCAATCTGGCTCAGACAGGTGTCAGCTTGACAGGCGCCCCAGATGGCATCAGTCATGCCATGACAGGTGGCAGCACAGCAGGGGTGACAGGTGTCGTGACAGAGGGAGTGCCAGTTGTCAGTGCACCATTGACCAGTGCACCCCCCTCAGCCAACTGGGGCTCAGCTGCCTCATACACCCCCAGCATCACCCCCACAGTCTCTACTACCCAGCAGGAGTATGGTCAAGGCGACAGCAAGCCTTACCATAGGGTTGGTTCACTCTCTCAGGAAGTACCTGCTCAGCATGAGGTTGACTCAAACTCTCAGAGCTATGCGGCTCAGCAGGAATATGAACCCAAGCCATCTGCACAGAGTGCTTACACCAATCAGGAGACACCTGCCAGGCGGGACTCAGACCTCACCAGCTTTGAGCCAAGCAATGCTTACTCGGCTCAAGTTGAAAATCCTGCATCAGAGTCGCTGGAGCATGACACTGTAGTGCCGACCAGCTCCTCAGCAAGGGACACAGGGCCTAGCATAGCGGCAGCTGCAGCACCTCAGTATGAGACATCTGTGCCACCAGTGTACTCAGCTCAGGGCTCACAGTATGGTGAGCCAGCATTCGAGACTCAGCATGGCCAAGGTCTGGACTCTTCTGCTCAGCCTAACCCAGCTCAGAGCTCAATTACTGCACACGAGTCTGCCATCAGTCCTGTAGCACAGGACAATCAAGCTGGCTTTGGTGATGATGCCTTTGCCCAGTTCAGTCCCTTTGGTCACAAGGCAAAGCAGCAGACCAGCCCCTTTGGGCAGCAGGCTGAAGCCCAGCCCAGGGCTCAGGCAGGCTTTGATGGGCAGGAGGTGCCTTTGGAGGTGTCTGCTCAAAGGGCACCGAGTGGGCAGACAGCTTTAGGGAGTTTGCCAGTCACTGAAGATGCTCCTCAGGGCATCAAGGTAGTATATGCCAGGCTGTCTCCCTTTGCTCCCCTGTGCTCTAGCTTTGCTGCAGATTTGACAGCTGTGTGACATTCAGATGCACAGCATTTTTTGTCTTGTAATTTTGCCCAAACCTTAGCAGAGCAGACATGACACTACATGCACTTGCTGGTGCACCTTATGGGACAGTGTAGATGTGATGCTTTGTGAAGTGCAACAAGACATACATGCACTGTGGTACAAGGGCTATGTCAGAATGGAACGGCGTAGATGTGATGTCTGGTAGAAAACACTAAGACGTGCATGAATTGTGTTACAAGAGCTACATCAAGAGATGTATTATTTTTCTCTTATGCAGGAGCAGGTGACTCCAACGTCAGTCACCGGCACCTTTGCAGAGAGGTCACCATCCCAGTCAACCCGGCCGACTGAGTTCACTTCTCAGAGTCTCGAGTCTCAGCAGAGCCTTGGAGGCTCAAGCTTCCAAGGTACTCTCACCGATCACTACTTTGTGTTGCCAATATCTGTGACCTGCCAATCCTGATTCTGTCATGTCACCCACCGCTCACAAGCTTGGCCGCTGCTGAAATGCATGTTGGGCTCATGAGTAATGACTTGTATGCTGCTGGTGCTTTTGCTCGTTACAGTGATACTTGAATCCCTCTCTTCCTAGCTGAAACATTATGTGGTTCCTATTGTGAATACACTTGCGACGCCCAGGGAAATTCGCTGCCCTGAGTTGTGTGTCAACATTTTACACAAGTTTTGTTCTATGCACCAAGTGAATCAGAGGTTCTGTGCTTCAAGCTTTGTGTTCATGCCAGCTGTCCAACGCAGGTCTGACAGGCAAGCCATCCTCACCCCGGCGCAGGCCCCCACCCCCACCCACAGGGGGTTCCAGCTTTGGCCGCTCCACCTCTGGTCTACCACTCTCCCCCACTCAAGCCAATCAAGGCTCCCTCCAAAGGCTGCCTTCTGATGCCTTTGGTGAAGTTCCCAACCCTTCCCAATCAAGGCCTCCCATTGCTGACCCCATTTCCCACTCAAGAGCAATCCCCAGCCAACAGGCGCAGACCGACGTTTTCATGAAGTCCCCACTACCGGCCAGCACTGAAATAGGGAGTGTGTTGCACCCACCCGCTAGCACCAGAGCTATCTCTCAGATGCCAACTGGTACAGGTGCTGCATCACAGCAGCCTCCTAGCACAGCAGCAGCTTCATTCCAGATGCCTAGCAGCACTGGCGGTGCCTCTGTGATGCCTGTCAGCAGTTCAAGGATGTCTGTCATGCCGACTGGTGCTGGCGTCATGATCCAAGGTGGTGATGTGGTTCCTATGCCGCCGCCTGTTGGTCCTCCCACTGGACAGGTACTGCACCAGTCGTGAACAGACTCTTTGCCTTTCATGAATGGACGCATTCCCTTTCATGAACAGACTCTTTGCCTTTCATGAACAGACGCATTCCCTTTCATGAACGGACTCTTTGCCTTTCATGAACAGACGCATTCCCTTTCATGAATAGATTCTTTGCCTTTCATGGACAGACTTGTTCCCTTTCACGAACAAACTCTTTGCCTTTCATCAACAGACTCATTCCCTTTCATGAATAGACTCGTTCTCTTTCATGAACATACTCCTTCCCTTTCATTGCAGGCAAGCCATGCTTGCTCAGACAGGCAAATGATGAGTTGCTGCATCTAGAGTTGCCCACCTGCGACAGACTTTGTCCAAAGTGTGTTTGTCATCACATGACGTAGCTGTCATGTTTACACCTGCCACATGTGCATGTCCCTGCACGGCCTGTGTCTGCTTTCACTTGCTGACTTGTCCTGTTTATGCCTATTGTAGGGTGAAGGCACAGATAGCCTGTTTGTGGGCAAGACTGCCTTTGACGGTGCAGTGAAGGCAGCTCCAGAACCAACAGCAAAGCAAGGCATTGCTCAGGAGAGTGCCTTCAGCAAAGCCAACACTGCTGGCACTGGTCCATACTTTGGATCCAATTCCCCAAAGGTAAGATGAAAAGCCTTGTCAAATCCTCATGAGTCCAACATTCTTCACTTGTGATGGGGGGTCATATGCTGAGACAGGTGTCTGTCTGATTGCACGTGGGAGCTTTGACCTGCATGCTATGGACTAGGTTTGGCTGTATCAGTAGACTTGCTCAGACTGCTGAACTATGAGCAAGAACATGCAGTCTCATGAGGCTCCACAGCTACTCTTGTTGCAGGCAATGGTATCTGTTGCAACTTCCTAGCCCCTCATGTTGCAGGCAGTGATATGTCATGCAATGTCATAGCCCCCCTCATGTTGCAGGCCATGGTATCTCATGCAAAGAGACATAACTAATCATGTTTGAAGGCAGTGAGTTGATCTTGCTGTGATCAGGGGCTCAACACTTCAACTGCTATGCATACAGGCAAGTACTGCTCCCCAGTCACAGCCTCTAGCAAGCTGGACCAGCTTTGAGGATCCTGGCCCTCTACCCCCCAAGCCCGCCCCA